>Ga0181567_10000411_pt1 | contig 31700 bp, 29 predicted proteins | sample 101ome_14_FD_133761 | JGI IMG/M metagenome (GOLD analysis project Ga0181567, IMG submission 133761) | Coastal salt marsh microbial communities from the Groves Creek Marsh, Skidaway Island, Georgia - 101403AT metaG (megahit assembly) | ecosystem: Environmental > Aquatic > Marine > Intertidal...
ACCGTGCTCGTCTTTGCCTAGGCATGTACATCACTGACACCCAGTCGCACGTCCCGCGTCCTCTCTTCACTCTCTCACGTCTCGCGCCCCTTCGTTCCCGTAGGCGCAAACAGTGTAGCGACGTAAAAAAAGCACTCGAGAGTGCGAAAATAGATCCAACTCGCGCGCGACATTGGTGCGAGGCGTCCCGCGCGACATCATCCCCCATCGATCACAGCACTGCGCACGCGAACGGGCGTCCATCGTTCGCGCATCCGCGCGCCCGCATGACGCACGGCGAGCGAACGCGCGCGAACGATGACCCAGTGTGGTCCGTCGAGCTCGCGTGCGAGCGAGAGGAGGATTTCGACAACTTCTTGTCGAGGTTGGATTGCCGGACGACGATGGATTTCATGTATGATTATTGGACCGCAGAGCTCGCGGAGCGTCGAGAGGAGACGGTGACGCTCGAACCGATCGCGACGTCGAGCGTCGCCGCGCGCGCGCGCGAGTCGACGATGAAGGTGAGGAAGGTGAAAAGGCACCGCGCGCCGCCGACGACGACGCCGCGCGCGCCCCGCGGTCGCGTCAAGGGGTTTCACACCGTCATGCTCGAGATCAGAGAGACCTTGATCGCCCCGGCGTTGGCAACGCTCGAGACGTTCCAATCGCAGGGTTTATTCACCGACGACTCGTCGAGACGGAGAACGAGAGACTGCCGACCGCCGACCGCCGAGCCGCCGCCGACCGCCGACCGCCGTCTCCGCGTCTCCGAACGCTCGCCCGCTCGCCCGCGAGACGACGCACGAACGACATAGCATACGTACGTAGTTTCATCCTTCCACACACACCCGAGACGTCCGTCACGCGCGCGACCTCGCTCGACGCGCGCGTCCGCGCCGGTTCCGCGCCGCCCGAGCCAGCCCGAGTCACAGGAGGGCTAGTACGAGGCGATCGCGACCGCCTCGCCCGAAACCGCCGAGGATGGGCCAGTTCCCTTGAGTCATGAACGGTCACTAAAACCTCACTCTTTATGGTGTGAACGAGTCAAAATCCAGGATGGGCGATTTCGGGGACGATTCGCGATCTGATCTCGCGCGCGACCTATGACTGAGGACGACGCGTGGCAAAAGATGATGCGATCGAGCAAAAATTCACTGTTTACGGAACCAAGAGCCGTGTATGAACGCCTGAACGCTCTAAGTGTGCGTTGGACGTCTTGAACCGCCATCCGAGCGCGTTAAGTCGACGCGTTATTGTTTCGGTGTTAGCTCGAACGCGTGCATAATATCTTTTTGCCCCGTCGCGTGTGTGAGTAAATAGTGTACACGAACGACGTGTTCTCGTAAAGGTCTATGGTTCGTGTGTCCCTCGAGGCATCTCCGCGACCGGTCGTGACTCACCCACGACCCCCTTCCTCGTGCACTCGGGGCGCGTCGAGGCGTCCCATTGTCGGTCGAGACAGCGCATATAGACGGTTTAGTCTTTGTGTACGTCATATATTGTCGTATAGTGATGGTTTTTGTTCTAGTACGGCGTCGACTCGTTGGAGGACGCCGCGATGGATGGACGGCTGGATGGATGGATGGCGCGGCGCGCGCGCGGGAGTGCGCGGTGCGTCGAGACGCGCGATGAGTCTCGCGTTCGATGAGTTCGGGCGACCGTTCATCATCATCAAGGTGCGGGCGAGACGGGCGTCGAGACGGGGGAGAGGAAGAGAGGGAGCGCGAGAGAGATGACCACGGACGACGGCGCGAGATCCGTGAAGAGTCCCGACCCGCGATCGATGACTGACGACGACGACGCGCGCGCTCTGGGTGGACGCGAACGAATGCGCGCAGGAACAAGGGAATAAGTCTCGCGTTCGTGGAATCGAGGCGCAGCGCGCGAACATCGCGGCGGCGAAGAGCGTGGCGAGGACTTTGAGGTCGTCTTTGGGACCCAAGGTGAGCGGCGGCGGCGGCGCGCGCGTTGACTTTTCGCGAACGCGTCGCGTTGACTCGCGAGTCAACGGGTTGGAAGACTGACGGTGACGCTCAAACGCGTGTGTGTGTAGGGTATGGATAAGATTTTACAATCTGGGGATGGTGATATCACGATAAGTGCGTGTTCGATGACGGCGAGCGACGCGGCGCGCGAGAGAGGATGACGGCGACGGCGATCGTTTCGCGCGAGAGACTGACGATGAGTGTCGCGCGTAGCGAACGATGGAGCGACCATTTTGGATCAAATGGAAGTCGAGCACGAGATCGGTAAGCTCATGGTCGAACTGTCCAAGTCACAAGATTTTGAAATCGGCGACGGTACCACGGGTGTCGTCGTCTTGGCCGGGTCGCTCTTGGAGCAGGCGGAATCTCTTCTCGATCGCGGCATCCATCCACTGCGAATCGCCGAAGGTTACGAGATGGCGGCCAAGGTGGCGACCAAGGAGCTCGCGAGAATTAGCGAAAAGTTTGATTTTGACGCGCAAAACATCGAGCCTCTGATCCAAACGTGCATGACGACGTTGAGTAGTAAAATTGTGAACCGATGCAAGCGGGAGATGGCTGAGATTTGCGTCAAAGCTGTGATGGCTGTGGCCGACTTAGAACGTAAGGATGTGAACTTAGACTTGATTAAGGTTGAGGGCAAGGTGGGTGGTAAATTAGAGGACACGATCCTGGTCAACGGCATCGTCTTGGACAAGGACATCAGCCACCCGCAGATGAGCAAGGAAATTAAGGATGCGAAGATCGCCATCCTTACGTGCCCGTTTGAGCCGCCGAAACCGAAGACGAAGCACAAGATTGAGATTGACACCGCGGAGAAGTATGAGGAACTTCGTCAGCAAGAGGAAAAGTATTTCAACGACATGGTGAAGCAGTGCAAGGAGAGCGGCGCGACGCTCGTCATTTGTCAGTGGGGTTTCGACGACGAAGCGAATTCCATGCTCATGCAACAAAAGCTTCCCGCCATTCGTTGGGTCGGCGGTGTTGAGCTCGAGCTTTTAGCCATCGCGACGGGTGGACGAATCGTGCCTCGTTTCACGGAATTGACTCCTGAGAAGCTCGGATCCGCCGGTATGGTAAAGGAGGTGGCGTTCGGCACGACCAAGGAACGCATGGTCATCATCGAAGACTGCGCCGCGAGCAAGGCGGTCACGGTTTTCATTCGTGGAGGCAACAAGATGATGGTTGATGAAACCAAGCGCTCTTTGCACGATGCCATTTGCGTCGCTCGCAACTTGGTGCGATCGAACAACATCGTGTACGGCGGCGGTTCCGCGGAAATCGCGTGCGCTATCGCCGTCGAAGAGGAAGCTGACAAGATTGCGAGCGTCGAGCAATACGCTATGCGAGCGTTTGCCGATGCTTTAGACGCCGTGCCGACAGCTTTAGCCGAGAACAGTGGTCTTCCGCCGATTGAAACGGTGGCGGATATCAAGGCGCAGCAGCTCAAGGAGAAGAATCCGGTGCTCGGCGTCGACTGCAAGGAAGTCGGCACGAACGACATGAAGTCTCAGGGCGTCTTCGAGACTTTGATCGGTAAGCAACAGCAAATCTTACTGGCCACGCAAGTCGTCAAGCTCATCCTTAAGATTGACGACGTGATTCTTAGCGGGGAAGCGATGTAATAAGCCACACAACCAACTCTCTGAACTAGCCCACCGCGCACCGTACTCTTCGTCGCTCCTCGCGCGTCGCGTCATCCTCGCGGCGCGCTCGCGAACGTTAGAGTCGGGCCGTGCACGCGCGCGGACCCATGTCGCGCGCGCTCGTCCTCGAAATCGTTGATCACGCGGGCGCGCGACGACTCTTTGCCGAGCTCTCGAGAGCGCATCGTTCGTGTTTCCCCGAGGATGCCCTCGACAACGACGACGCCACCGCGGACGCGTTCTTCGATCGCGTCACGTGGTTACACGAAGAGACGCAGGCGACGTGGTTCTTGCTTCGCGTCGCGGATTCGGAGGGTGTCCTCGGAGAAATCGTCGGTTTCGCGTGCGGATACGCGTACTCGGACAGTTGGTACGGAGCGCACCTGGGCGTCGTGCCCTCTCATCGACGACGCGGACTCGGTTCGTACCTCATGAGGGTCGTGCAAGCGCGAGCGGCTCGAGCGGGTGTGCTGAGGATACAGGCGAGCGTGGATGTTGATCCTAAAGTTGGACGGGGACGACTGTTGCGGTATTATGAGCGACACGGCGCCTCCGTCGTGAGAACGGGGATGGGGAGCACGGGATCCGTTTCTGGGAACGTGATTAGAATAGAGAGAGTTTTCACACCGGCGATCGCTGCCGAGGAGCTAGAGGCATCTGAGCGCCACGTTTTTGTGGGAAAGACTCGTAGAAACGTTCGCATCTCGTTGGCCCTCTGCTTGGGCGCAGTGTGGGTGGTTGTTCAAAATATTAGACGGAATTAGATTACATCTATAGAATTACGTTGTAGTGTACATTATCCGAGCATGTATTGATTCGCTACAGTTCTGTTATTTTCCAATTCTCCGGAATCGCGAATTCCGGCTGTCCGCCGTGTTCCTCCGGTTTAGCCGCGTCAACCGTCGCGTTTGGCGTCTCTCGCCTCACAACTCTCGGTTTCCCTGTTTCTCTGTTCAGCTCGACTCCGAGCCCTCTGGACAAAAGATCTTCGCTCTCTTCTATTGCCTGAGGTTGCAGTTCAACAATTTTATTTCGCGCCAAATCGCTCGCCTGCGTCATGTTACGCACAGCCCAGAGCGCCCACTCCCTGAGATACGGCTCGTCATCTTCGCCTCGTGTGTGATTCAAAACAATCGGAAGGCCGCCCAAGTTTGCCACGTCGTCGCACACTCTCGCGCGATTGAACGCCGCATTACCGATGATGGCGATGAGATCGACACGATAGCCAGACCAAGGAACTTTGCTAGGATACACACGTTCGCTTTTCAACTCTTCTGGCACGTACGCTTCCAGTCGAGGCGCCGCGGCGGGTCCCGTCGCCTTGCTCGTCTGACCAATACCTTCCGGTGGAGGTAACGCGGCGAGAAGAGACAAAACTAAACGCACGAGACCCATTGCCGCTAAGCATGCGATCGTGTCGCCAACATGGGGCTTGACTTCTCGTTCGCTTATCTGCCGCAAAATGCTCACGCACTCCATCAAGAGCGACAACGCAACGTTCCTTTCGTTGTCATCTTTGGTCAGCGCAAAGCGTGTAGCGACCACGGAGGTGGTGTCTAAGACGAACGCTAGCACACCCTCAGGTAAGAGAAGAGGCGGCTGCTCTCCCTCACGAATCTCTGAGTGGTGAACGTCAACGTACGAGGTCGCCTCCTTGTCACTCATCAGAGTTGCGATAAAGTGTAACAAAGTCGCTTGCTCGGAAACATATTCAAATTCTGGAATCTTTCGCGCGTGAGAATCAGACTCCAACTCATTGATGCGGGAGTCATCCTCTGCAAGTGCCACAAGGCGGGCGCGAAGCATGGCTTCCTTTAAAGCGGAAATCTCCGCCCCGTTGGGAGACAAACCTCTAAACAACTTTGGTAAACCATCACTCTTGCAACACAAGGTACAAATCAAATTCATCAAGTGGACGCCTCCGCCGACACCGTCTGGTTGATCCATCTCTGATGACGCGCGCAGAAGAGAGAGCCAAAACGTTTGCACAGAGTCGACAACTCGAGGCGCGCAAGACTCGTCGTCCTTCACGCACGCGTCTACAAAAATACACAACAATCCATGTGTTTTCGCGGCGCTCTTACCCCGTAACCGCGACACTGCATCCAACGCATCCGCGATGTCCGAGGCTTTCCACGCCGCGCGCAAGCATTCGGGGTCATCCATTCCGGCGTTGACGAGGGTCTGAAGAGAAAACATGACGCTTTTCATCCTTCCCTCCTCCTCGTCCGACGCTTCGCCCCGCGACATCGCCGCGTCTCGCATCAGACGCACCAAAACACCGCATCCATCGTTTTCCCTCAGCGCTCGCGTCGCCTCGACGTTTCCAGCGCACGCATTTCTGACCTCTCGTGCGTCAGCCGCCGCCCTAGCAAATTCACCGTCTTCCGGCCCCCTCTCCTCGAGCCTTCGCAGCGCGTCAACAACGATCCGCATTCTTCGTTCGACCCAGCCCCTGGCAACAACACAATAACGACCACCCTCTCACCAACGCACCGATGCCCCCACTGCAGTAGTCTCCCTTACCGTGCGACTGCGAGCCCAAATTCCTTGGCTTTGGTGCCGTGAACTCCAACTCTTCGTCGACGCTCGCGAACCCGCTCGCGCTCGTGCTCGCGCTCAAAACGGGCGTACCCGTCGGTAAGACCTCGTCGGCGATTTCCTCTCGCGGTTTCGCTCCGCGCTCCGTCCCACTCATGCGGCGGTCGAGGCTCGAAGTGACGAACGAGAAGGCGGCAAAGGCGCGCGCGCAGATCCGACCGGAGACATGAGCGGCGCCTTCAAGGTTGGGAAATGTCCAAATCAGGTGCGTGCGAGGCGACGACGACGTCGATGCTATGGCGCTGGATCGTCTCGCGTCGATGGACGACGCGCGCGTCGCTCGCGAGCGGCGTGCGTCGGCTCGACACGTGGGCTCGAGAATTGTGATGACATGGTGAATCTCGGACTGACGATGGGACCGCGACGACGATAGGATCTCGCGCTGACGAACTTTGCGTTCGTGAGCGAAGTCGACGCGAACGCGTGCTTGCCGTACGTAGAGATCGGAGAGTTCGTGTTCGCGGTGCAACCGCACGGGGAAGTCGCCCCGGGCTCGGTGGGTCTCAACACTGTGCAGCGAAAGATTCTTCGAGTGAGCGTGGGAGACGTCGTCAAATGGAGCCGTTACGAACCTCCGAGTCGTGAATTCGATTGCGCCGGGATGACCATCGAGTTGGAGTGTAACAAACCGGCGACGGCGGCGGCGCTGGTGCAGACGAATCAACACAGGCAAGTGCACGCGGATGAGTTTACGACTGTTTTGCGGAGGACTTTTAGCTCGCAGGTGTTTTCAATCGGACAAAAAGCGCCCGTTGACTACGCCGGAGAGACGTATTTGATCACCATCAATCACATCGTCGTCGAAGGCGCCAGGGAAGGCGTGCAGAGTTTGAGAGGCATGTTCACGCCGGCGACGACGGTGGTGTACGAGGCGACGTCGAATAGCGGCATCAAAGTTCAAGGACAGAAGGCTGCGGTGATGAACACGGGGTTGTTCAAGAATAAGGATTTCAGTTTCTCCAAGCTCGGGATCGGTGGCTTGGATAGGCAGTTCGAGGATATTTTTAGACGGGCGTTTTCTTCGCGAGTTTTCCCCCAAAGCGTCGTGGAGAGACTCGGAATCAAACACGTCAAGGGTATGTTGCTTCACGGTCCGCCGGGTACGGGTAAGACTTTGATCGCGAGGCAGATCGGTAAGATGTTGAACGGCAAGGAGCCCGTGATTGTGAACGGTCCGGAAGTCATGTCCAAGTATGTGGGCCAATCCGAGGAGAACATCCGTAACTTGTTCGTAGACGCGGAGACGGAGTACAAGGCTCGCGGAGACGATAGCGATTTGCACATCTTCATCTTCGATGAGATAGATGCGTTGTGTAAATCCAGAGGGAGTGTTACTAGTGGTACGGGCGTGCACGACTCCATCGTGAATCAGCTTCTCACGAAAATCGATGGCGTCGATGCGCTGAACAATATTTTGCTCATTGGTATGACGAATAGAAAGGACATGTTGGACGAGGCCATGTTGCGTCCAGGACGTTTAGAAGTTCACATAGAAATCGGTTTGCCGGACGAGAAGGGTCGCATACAAATCTTGAACATTCACTCGAATCGCATGAGTGAGAACGAGTTTCTTGGTGCAGATGTAGACCTGGCGGAGCTCGCGAGACGCACCGGCAACTTTAGCGGGGCGGAAATCGAAGGTCTCGTAAAGTCCGCGGTATCCTTTGCGTTGATGCGACAGGTGGATATGAATGATATCGGCGCGCCCATCGATGAAGAGAATATCAAAGTGACCATGGCAGATTTCGAAAAGGCGTTGCTCGAGGTCAAGCCGGCGTTCGGCGCGTCGACGACGTTATTCGAACGGTGCATGTTGAACGGTATGTATTCCCACGGCGAAACGCACGAGAAACTTGTGTCGACGATGGAATCGCTCATCGAGCAAGTTCGCGTGTCCGAGAAGACGCCGATGCTCACGTGCTTACTCGAAGGCGGCGCGGGAACTGGAAAGACGGCGCTCTCGGCTGCGCTCGCGATCAAGTCTCAGTTTCCGTTTACGAAACTCTTCTCGCCAGATACGTTTGTAGGCGCGCCCGAGGCGAAGAAATGCGCAGATTTGGCCAAGTTATTCGACGACGCCTACAAATCTCCGGTGTCTTTGATCGTGTTGGACGACATCGAACGTCTTCTCGAGTACGTCGACGTGGGACCGCGTTTCAGCAACGTCATCCTCCAGGCGCTTCTGGTGTTGCTCAAGCGACAGCCTCCTCCCGGACGCAAACTCTTCGTCATCGGGACCACGTCGTTTTCGCAGGACATCTTGAAACGAATGGGACTCGACAGCGCATTCAACGTGTGTTTACACGTTCCGGCGTTGAACCCGGACGAAACCACCTCCGTGCTCACCCAACTGAACGCCTTTGCGCCCGACGTCCTCCCTCGCGCCTACCAGGCCCTCGAGGCGTTCGCGGGTTCGCAGATCCCCATCAAACGATTATTCATGCTCTTAGAGATGGCGCGTCACGGTCAAACCGACCACGACGATTCCATGGACGTCGGATCCTCCGGTCCCGTGAGCCTCGATCGATGGGTCGAGTGTCTCAGAGATCTCAGCGCGTGAGTCGACGAGCGCGAGGCGCGCGACGCGAGCGCGCGACGCGTTCCATCGTACGATATCAATCTAAAATTCGCAGTATAACATGACAAACACAAAAGAATCTCTCCACGCGCGCATTCTCATCGCATCCACGCGTCCACGCATCCTCACGCGCGCGTCCACCGTCCACCCTCGCCCGCCTTCGAGCCTCACCCACCCCTCGATCGCCCGCCCGCATCCACCGCGCCCGCGCCCGCGCACTTTCGCGCACCGCCACCGCGCGCGCGCTCACTTCCCGAAGATGCCCGTGAATCCATTGACGACGACACCGTAACACAATCCACCGACCACCGCACCGACGCGCGCGAACGCCGCGAGCGAGCTCTTCCCCGAGTACGGTCCCGCGCTCATCCTCGCCGACGGACGGACGCCGTGTGACGGACGACAGAGGCGCGCGGGGTGCGTCGCGGCTGGACAAAAAAAGGGACTCGAGACGAGTCGTGACTCCGCAAAAAGGACATTCGTTCAAAACGCTGGATGATGAAACGAGGTGATGAAACGAGGCGAGAACGCGAACTCGGAGAAAGCGATTTAGCGGGCGCCGAGCACGCACCCACTGTGACCTGTACGTTCCGAAACGAGACACGTAGTATAAAACGCCAATCATAAACCTCCAACAGTCCCTCTCGTCCGTGGCCGTTCGAAATTCAAGTTGAAAATTCGCGGCGACGACAGACGACGGACGTTCGCGCCGCGAGACGACGAGGATGACGACGACGGTGGCGGTGACGCGCGCGGTGGTGGTGCGAGGCGGTGCGGTGCGCGCGCGGGCGGGCGCAACGCGCGGTTTGGGATGGATGACGACGACGACGACGACGACGACGACGACGATGCGAACGACCGCGATGACGAAGCCGATGGGTGGTGACGCGCGCGCGCGCGGTCGGCGGGCGGGCGCGCGCGAGGGAACGAATGCAACGAGCGGTGATGCCGGACGATCGGTCGCGTTCGTCGGTGGACGACGAGGGTCGGCGTGGATGGCGACGGTAGGCGCGGCGCGCGGCGCGGGGAGACGCGGCGAACGCGGGGCGACGGCGACGACGAGAGGCGGCGGTGACGGAGGGATCGGCGGTGGAGCGAGCGGCGGTGGCGGTGGTGGAGGCGGTGGTGGTGGTGACGGTGGTCAGTCTTCGGGCGGGAACGGGCGCGTTCGCGCGCTGTGGGCGGCGTACCTGAACGCGCTCGAGAAGAACCCGTTGGCGACGAAGTGCGCGACTTCCGGCGTGCTCAACGCGCTCGGCGACTTGTTCGCGCAGTTTGCGTTCGACGATGCCGCTAAGAATGGCATTGACTGGAGACGCGCCGGTATTTTCACCTTCCTCGGTGGATTTTTGGTCGGCCCGACGTTGCACTTTTGGTACAGCACGCTCGGGAGAATCGTCACCGCGCAGGGGAGCGCCAAGGCGTTCATCAGTCTCGTTCTCGACCAAGGCGTGTTCGCGCCGGCGTTCCTGTGCGTCTTCTTATCTTCTCTCTTCACCATCGAGGGTAAAGCGCACGAGATCGTTCCCAAGTTGAAGCAAGACTTTGCGAGCACCGTATCGGCGAACTGGAACATTTGGATTCCGTTCCAGTACTTGAACTTTCGTTTCGTTCCTTTGAACTTGCAAGTGGCTGCGGCGAACGTCGTGGCGCTCTTGTGGAACACGTACCTTTCGTGGGCGTCTCACAAGGAAGTGGTCGCGGTCCAAGAGTCTGGTGGCAAAAAGAAGCGTTAAGAAATCATCATCCATGGAGATGTATTTACAACAGCAGCGTGAAACGTCGTTTAATTTAAATCGTCGCCCCGGAACACGACGAACCCGAGCCCGCCGTGCATCCGAAGCAATGGTTATCCGCGACGATGTGTTCTCCCACTAAATCATCGCACGATTCTAAATCAAATATCGTCTTCTTCGTCCCGCGCACTGGCATGTCGAGTTGTTGATTGAAATCGCAGTCGTAGAGTTTCCCATCCCACGAGACGCTGATGAGGTCTCGGCACATCACCCCGACGGAGGCTGCGACGTTGAAGTTTTCGACGAGCAAGCTCATATACTCGCTCATCTTCCCTTCGCGATGTAAATAGTCTGCGAATCGTTTGATCGGCATGTTTGTGAGCGTGAATAATCGCGAAAATTCCACGCCCCACGTGTCTCTGAGTTCGCTCCGGTACGCCACCTCGAGAGTTTCCTGAGACGGCGGGAGGAAGGCTCCACCCGGATTGTACATCAAATCGAGCTCTAAACCAGTGCCTTCGACGCCGTATCCGACCGCGTTGAGGTCTTTCAAGGCGGCGATGGACCTTTCAAACACCCCCTTGCCTCGCTGCGCATCCGTGTTCGCTTCGCTGTAGCACGGAAGTGACGCTACCACCTTGACTTGATTATCCGCGAGAAACTTCGGCAAGTCCTCCTGCCCTTCCTCGTAGAGAACCGTCAAGTTACACCTATCGATCACGTCCACTCCTAATTTTCTAGCCTCGGTAACCAGGTATCTAAACTGCGCGTGTAACTCAGGCGCGCCTCCGGTGAGGTCCAACGTCTTCACGCCCGGTGAATTTTTCAGCACACGAACGATCGCCTCCGCGGTTTTCGCGTTCATGACTTCCGCCGTTCTCAACGGCGACGATTCGACGTGACAGTGAGAGCAAGCCTGGTTACAGAACAGACCGATATTCACCTGTAAAATGGTGGTCGGCTCTCTCTTCAACTCCTTGCCACCCTTCGAGTCCAAGTACGCTTCGAAGGACGGAACGCCGAGGTTATCCAGCGCGCGACGACGGCGCGTGCGCTCTTCTTTCGTCAAAGCTTGCTGTCCGAGCTCGTTTAAACGACGCTGCGCCGTCTGAAACTCCTCATCCGTCTCCATCAGTTCGAGGGTCTCAGAAATCAAGCTTCCGTAACGAGCGTCCGAATCGCGCGCGATCGTCGCGCGACGCGCCGAACGAACGCGATCGCATCGTAAGGATCGTTGCGACGCGCACTCGAGCGCGTTGGACGCGATGCCTCGCATCGTCGCGGGACGGTGTGACGCGAATATTCGACGACGGCGTCTTTTCATCACAAACTAGTACGGGCTACTCGTCGTCGGGAACGCTAACTTCGGAGGAGAACACGTCGTTCGGCACGGTCGTCACGCGAGGACCGTCCTGAAGATCGAACTTTGTCTCTAATGATTTCTTGACCGGTGTCTGTCGCTGTTTGATGATGGCGATCTCCGATTTGATTTCGTCGAGACGCTGCGCGGACGACGGAAGCGGTCTCTTGGAGACAAACACCGCGCCGGATCCGAGATCGGTGACGCGAGACCAGCTCGCGCGAGTCTGAGATGGTGGCGGTGATGATGGACTTCCACGGATGACTCTGTGCAAATCTAGAGTCGCACCGAGTTGCGTGCGCCAGGCTTCTTTACCATCCGTCGCGGAGCTCGAGGACGGGGTGGTTGGAAATTTGCCTCTCAAATCGTGCTTCTCGATGCGAAGGCGCTGGACCTCGAGATTCGCTTCGCGCTGCGATTGAATGGAACGGATCACAGTCGCTTCGGCGTCGGCCGTAAAGTCTTTGATGGTTTGTTTCGCCGCCTCCATGTGCTCGATCTGTCTCTCGAGGGCCATGCGTTGTCGACGCTCCTCGTGAAGCTCGTACTCGAGTTCTTGCTTCGCCATCTGTGTGTTGTGCGCGAGAGTCGCTTGTTTTTGTGCCTCGATGGCGGCATCTCGGGCCAATGCGGTTTGTTTCGATACTTTAGCCGCGTGCTCTTGGACTTGTTCGGCGCATTCGAAGCGAATCTCCTCCTTCTCGCGCAGCGCCGTTCGCTCGGCGTCGCCCAGTCTACCGACTAGGCGCTCCACCTCGCCGCTGAGTCGCTTGATGTCTTTTTCGAAAACTTTAACGCGGTTCACAGCGTCGTTGCGCTCTTGCACCGCGATCGCGAGCTCTTTCGAATTCGTGCTCTCGCGCAAGGTTGCACCGTCCATCATCTGCTCCAGCTCTGCCAGACGCGACTCGTTGTCCAAGTGCTCCTCCGTCTTCTTGAGCAGTTCCTCCGTGAGCCGAACGTTTTCTTCCCTCGCTGCGCGTAAATGCGCGAGCGTCACCTTCAAGTGCTCATCCGTTGTCGCTCTGGCGGAATTCGTGATCGCAATCTCACGCTTGAGCTCGATATTTTCATCGTAAATCTCCGGCGCAGAAACTTGTCCGCTCTCCAGCGCCGCGACCTCGTTCTTCGCGTGAGCCACCATGATCTCCGAAGCTTCGGCCCTTCGAAGGGCTCGATCGCGCTCTTCGCGAGTTGCCTTTAAATCCTTTCTCAACGCTTCGTTCTCTTTCCCTAAAACCTCTTCTAAGGACCGATAACGCTCAATCTTTCCTCGCTGTTCCTCCGCATCCGCTCGCAACTGCGCCACTCGCGCCTCTTGAAATTCTAAATTCTTCGTCAAGTTTCTCACCTTGATCTCGTACGACACCGTGCTGTTATCGAAGTAGTCCTCCCCCTTGGACGTGTTCGCCTTCGCAGCCGCCAGAGCGCCCTCCGCCGCCCTCAGGGCGTCCGAAAGTAAAAGATTTTCCTCTCGCAAGTCCCGCACGAGCTCTGACGACGACCCCGTCGCCCTCGCGGACGCCGATCCCGGCGTCATCGCGCTCGCCGCCGCCACCGCCGATCTCTGACGCAATCCATCGTCTCCGAAATCTAGCGTCGCTCGCACGAGCGCCCGCGCGTCGTCGACGTTCGCGCACACCAATCGAATCACCCTCGACCGCCCATCCATCGCCACCGTCAACACCGCCTCGCGCTCATTCTCCCCCTCGCGCGCGCTCACGACGCTTGACGACGGGAATTTTCCCAACAGCGCGCGCCTCTCCCCGCCGCTCGCCCCGGCGCCGCCGCCGCCGACGGCTTGACGCAAGATCCGGTCGACGCGCACGCCTCGAGCGGACACTTCGACCGCGGTCTCCACCCCCGACGCGCCCTCACTCCCGACGACGCGCGCGTAAAACGTGCGCGATGATGCCACCGTCATCCGCGCGCGCCTGCACCGCCGTCCGGCGTCTTGCTCGACGTCGACGTGGCGCGGATTGGAGCGGTCACTAATCCGCACTTTCAGCCGCGTCCGACGTCGCCGCGCGTCGTCGCCGACCGCGTCGACGGGGAGCGTCGACGAGGCGCGCGCGCGAGGCAGAGGAAGCGATGGAGATCGCGTGCGTCGCACGCGTCGCGCCGGCGTGCGCGTCGACGTCGACGCGCGAGCGATTCGCGCACCACCACGTTCGATCCGTTAGCGCGCCGACGACGGCGTCGGGGGCGACGACGTCCGGTGGACGACGCGCGCGGGCGCGGGCGACGGTGGAGAGGTCGACGGTGTTGGCGATGCGTCGATGGAGGTCGCGCGCGGGAGAGGCAGGACCGCGATCGAGCGTCAAGGCGCGCGCGAATTTGGATGACTTTGACGATGCGTCGTCTGACCGAGACCGAGCGTCGGGACGAGCGAAGAGGAGGCAAAAGGTGCGGGACGACGAGGACGACGAGGACGACGCGGCGATGCGAGAGGCGTTTCTGGATGGGGCGGAGATTTTCGCGCTCGGGACGGCGGCGGCGGTGAAGGCGCGGGCGGCGCACGTCGAGCGTAAGACGGCCGTCGCGGCGCGCGCGGCGGGGTATGTGGAGCACGTCCCGCCGAGAGCGGTGACGAGCGTGTGGGGAGATTTACCGCTCTACGTGGCGGTGATCTCAGGAGCGGTGTTGCGGCGAATCGGTCGGTCTAAGGATGAGGTGAGGGAGGCGAGCGCGCGAGGGGCGCCGAGCTCGACGCGCGCTCGACTGGCGGCGCTCGAGCTCTCAAACGACGGCATCGTGGAGCTCACGAGACGCACGGCGAGAGACGTCTCGCGATTGGGCACGCGCGTACGCCTGACGCGCCGCGAGCTCTCTCCGCCCCTGCGAAAAGTGCAAGCCGAGACCAAAGAGAGTGCACAAATATTAGCCGCAGTCGCCGAGCGCATCGAGCTCCTCGAAGCCGAGCTCGCCCAGGGTCAATCCACCATGAGCGGTTTACACACCGTCAGTTCCAAGCAATTCGACGTTCTCTCCAAGGCCATCGCCGAGCTCAAGGCATCGCAGATCGAGCTTCGCGCCGCCGTGCTCGCCTCCGCGTCCGCCGAAGCCGACGCCGTCGAAACCGACGCCGACCTCGCCCCGCCCGTCGAGATTCAATCGCGCGAGTACGAAACCGTGCGAGCGTCTCGCGGTGAAAAAGACGACGACGACGACGACGACGACGACGAACCGATCCGCGCGCGCGTCGACGAACCATCCTCGCCGTTCGCGTGACGCGACGCGCGCCTCCTGTCGACCACCCATACTGTAGTGTCACTCAACCCATCACACATCCGCATCCCAACGACGACTCACGACCCCTCACGACCCCCTCCGCGCCTCTGATCCTCGTCAGCGAGAATCGTCGACGTCGACGCGACACCCCGACGCCGCGCGACGCGACGACGACGACGACGACGACGATGGCGATGGCGATGATGACGACAACGGCGACGAGGTGCGGCGACCGGCGATCGGACGCGCGGACGCGCGCGCGCGCGACGCGGGTAGGACGGTGAGGGACGACCGACGTCACCGCGACCGGGACCGACGGGGACGCGGGATGGACGCACGACGTGTGTGCGTCGCGCGACGGGCGATCGAACGCGAGGACTGACGGTGGAGACGATTCGACGCGCGCAGACTCGAGGGACGAGGACGACGCGTGGTGACGCGAGGACGAGGGGCGAGAGGCGCGACGACGACGACGCGCGCGGGACCGCCCAAGGTTGATAGGACGACTGGGTTCATAGAGAGCGATAACACCGGTATGGGGAACATCTTCGCCATCGAACCGAAACAGTTGTACACGGAGTCGCCGACGAGCGATAAGTACGCCAAGCAAGGTTTGGGTGGCATCGGCGGCGCCGTCGTGGCGCTCGCCGTGGTCGGCGCGGTGGCCTTCGCGACGACGGGTTTGGCTGGGTTCGAGGAGACGAACAACGAGTTCGCCAACTACAACGGACCGAGCGTGACGAGTCTCGTCGAACAATTCGAATCGTAGACGGTCGTCGTTCCACGCGCGCGCGAGCGAACGCACGAAGAGTCAAAGAGGAGTTTCCCCCAAAAAATTGTAACCGAGAATGACAACATGTTTTGACGCTCGCCCCTTACCTCGACGGTCGACCGCGTCGCGCGAGCGCGCCAAACGTCGATCCTCGAGCGTTTCGTCGCAAATTGATGCTCGCGCGGGCATCACTCGCGCTCCACGCGTCTCGGTTCGTCGCGGACGCCGCTCGCCGTGCGGGCTCGAGAAGAGCCACCTCGAGCATGTCCACCTCTCCCGGCGTCTCCTTCGGGCCCATCTCCATCCCTCCCGAACAAATATTTCTCGAGACGTCGAGCTCTTTCGCTCTGGTCAATCTCAAGCCCGTCGTTCCCGGCCACGTGCTCGTGTGCCCGCGTCGAGTGGCTCAAAAGTTTACCGATCTCACCGACGCCGAGATTGCCGACCTGTGGCAAACCGTCGCCATCGTTCAACGCGCGCTCGAACGCGCGCACGCGACGACATCATCGACGTTAGCGATACAGGACGGTCCGTTGGCCGGTCAGACGGTGCCGCACGTGCACGTGCACGTGCTCCCGAGACGAGAGGGAGACTTCTCTCGGAACGATGACGTGTACGACGCGCTCGAGGGGCGCGAGGCTTTGGACGACGACAGGCGACCGCGAAGCATGGAGGAGATGACCGAGGAGGCGAACGCGTTGCGAGTGTTATGTAACTTAGCGTAGACTGTAATCCTAAACGCCCCCGCCGGCGCGGCGGTAACCGACCACCTGGCGACAAACCGAACGCGAGCTCGCGCCCATCGGCACACCGCGACGCCGTCTCGTCGTCCGTGGCGCGCGCGTGCGACGCGCGAAACATGTTGGAATTCATCGAGCGCGTCAAGGACGCGCTGCACGTCGGGTACGACGCGTCGAAGACGAAGACGGTTCTCCGGTTGGCGCTCGGTCGGTTGAAATTGACTCGAAACAAACGCGTCGCTCGGCGTCAATCGCTCGAACGAGAGGTTGGAGAACTCCTGCGCGAGGGGAACAAGCGAGATGCCGCGCGCGTGCGATGCGAGGCGGTGTGCTGGGAGGACGCGAGGTTGAACGCGTACGAGATCTTGGAGCTCAGTCTCGAGACGTTGCTCACGCGGTTACCCGTGGTGAGCTCGACGAAGGGGGTCCCGGATGAGCTTCGAGAGGTGATAGCGACGCTCATCTTCGCCAGCAAGTATTGTACGATAGATTTACCAGAATTGGAAAAGTTGAAGAGACAGCTCGGTCGCAAGTATGGGAAAGGATACGTCGCGGCGTGCGAAGGCGAGGGCACGGGGAAGGCGTGCGGCGTCAACTCGGCGATCGCAGAGTACCTTAAGGTGAAGGTTGTCGATCAAGAGACCGTGCGAATGCGCTTAGAGTCGATCGCGTTGGAGAATGACATCGCGGTCGGCGTACCGGAGATGCCAGAGACGATTGAACAGGAGGAGTTACTCGTACCGGCGGCGGAGTCGGCGAGCGCAGAATCGACGGCGTTCACCACCGCCGCGGAGGCGGCGGCAGCGGCTGAAGCGGCCGCGAGACGAGCGCAAGAAGCGTCTGATGCGGCTGCGATTCTCGCGGGCGTCCCATCGCACTCATCGATCGAGGACGTGACGAAAGATTTGAGCGACGCCGACATCGATGCTGTCGTCGAAGAAGTCTTGGTCATGCCAGACCTCGTCGCCGACGACGCCGTGGAGCCCGAAGTTCTCGGTCCGCCTCCGGGTCTGGGCGCGCAGATCACGGTCGAGAACAACGAAGATCGAGACGGCGAGTCGACTACCGAGCCTAGCCTTCCGGACGCCCCGGAGCCGGAGGAGGCGAAACCGAAACCGCCCGCCGAGGAAAAACCAACGCCCGCCGAGGAAAAACCAACGCCCGTCATCGAGACGAAACCGCCCGTCGAGGATGATCTCGCCAAGCGCTTCGCGGCGCTCAAGAGAACGCTCTAGCGCGCGTCTACTTCAATCTGTAACCATACCGTTAGATTCTCAACCAAACACACACACACCAGTTGCGCTTTTTCTCGCCTCGGCGCCTCGAGATTTCAATCACATCGGACGCGAGAGCCGACATTCCGCCCCACGCCGTGGCGCGCGCGTCGGTTCATCGATAGACATGGCTCTTCGCCGCGCGGCGCGCGCGACGGCGGGTCTCACGGCCACCGCGGCGGCGACCGCATTGGCGTTCCAAGGCTTTACGAATGCGAGTGACGTCGAACTTCCAAAAGATCCCTGGAGCGAGTCGTCCACGCCGCTACCGTCGCGAGACGCCACGGTGCGAGCGCTCCGGCGCGCGAGCGATCGTTTCGACGTTCTCATCATCGGCGGCGGCGCCACGGGCGCCGGATGCGCCGTGGACGCCGCGACGAGAGGTTTGAGCGTGGCGCTGGTGGAGGGTGAAGATTTTGGCGCCGGCACGAGCGGTCGAAGCACCAAGCTCGTACACGGAGGCGTGCGATATCTGGAAAAGGCGGTGTTTCAACTCGATCCGGGACAGCTTAAACTCGTGTTCGAAGCGTTACAGGAGAGAAAGACGCTGCTGAACAACGCGCCGCACTTGACGCGAGCGCTTCCCATCGCGACTCCGTGTTATCAGTGGTGGGAGGTGCCGTATTATTGGGCGGGAATGAAGGCGTACGATTTGGTCGCCGGGACGCAAGGACTCACGATGTCGCGATTCACGCGAGCGGGGACGATCGCGGAGTTATTTCCGCAGCTGGCGCAGACGCGCACGGATATTGGAGAGAAATCCATGAAGGGAGCGATTGTGTACTTCGACGGACAGTTCGACGACGCGAGATTGAACGTAGCTCTCGCGTGCACCGCCGCTCACGCGGGGGCTGCGGTCGTGAATCACACGAGAGTGGTCAAGTTTTACAAGGAAGGCGAACGCGTTGTGGGCGTCAGGGCTCGTGATATGCTCACGGGAGGCGAGTACGATATTTATGCGAAAGCCGTCATCAACTCGAGCGGACCGTTTACGGATGAGCTACGAAGATTATCCAACGAGGAGGCAGAGGAGATCATGATGCCCTCGGCTGGAGTGCACTTGACGCTTCCGGCGTATTATTGTCCCAATGATCTCGGTCTCATCATTCCGAAGACCAAGGATGGTCGCGTCGTGTTCATGCTGCCGTGGCTGGGTGCGTGCATCGCCGGCACCACAGATAGCAAGTGTGACGTGACGATGACGCCATCTCCCACGAGAGATGAAGTAGATTTCATTCTGGAGTCGATTGCGCCTTACTTGAAGGTTGACGCGCGTCGTTCGGACATACTGAGCGCGTGGAGCGGTATTCGTCCTCTCGCGGCCGACCCCGGCGCGAAGAATACAGAAAACGTGTCCAGAGACCACGTCATCGCGGTCGAAAAAGACGGAATGGTGACAGTGACGGGTGGTAAATGGACGACGTATAGGCGCATGGCGGAAGAAGCCGTCGATAAAGCTATCCAGACTGCCGGCCTAGAGGAAGACGCTGGCAAGTGTAGGACGCACACGATGGGCGTCGTCGGCGCGCATGGCTACACCAACGATTTGTTCGTTAAAGTTGCACAGAGGGGTGGAAGCGGCTTTGGTGGCCCTCCTGATGAGACCGTTGCTAAACATCTAGCTCATTCATACGGAGACAGGGCTCTCGTCGTCGCCGATTTGGCTGCTTACTCCCATCTGTCAAAGCGTCTCGTTCCGAATCATCCCGTGATTGAAGCCGAAGTCGTGTACGCTGCACGAGCGGAGTACTGTCAGACAGCCACTGATTTCCTCGCTCGACGTACTCGACTTGCATTCTTGGACGTTGACGCCGCGGAGAAGGCGTTGCCTCGCGTAGTGGCCCTCTTGGGCGCAGAGCTGAAGTGGGGCTACATGCGACGACGAAGAGAATTGGCGCAAGCAAAGGCTTTTCTTTCAACATTCAAAGCAACTTCGTGACGATTATAGAGGCCAGTGTTTTGCATTCTAGAATACTAGTATAATCAATTACATGTGAGTGCCGTCAAAAACCTCAGCTACCAATTTGTTTGCCTGCTTCTTCAACGACGCCGAGTTGCTGCTCATGATCAAATCGTACAGTTTCATGGAAAGCGTCGCATACTGATCGATCTCCATCTTCATGAGATCAACGGACAATTGTGTCGATTGCGTTTCGACACGAGAGATAGGTGGGTTCTCGGTGGGAAGTGTTGATAGCATCGTAATGCCCTCTGCTGCCTTTTCATTGCCGCACTCAAGACTAGCGTGGAATGCGTCCAACGCATGGTGCAGGTCTCCGTTTATAATATCAGCGTAACCGAGAGCCAGAAACGCGCTCATTATACCTCCTCTCACCGCTTTTTCGTAGTACGCTGTCGCTTCTTGGAAGTTGCGCGATACACCGACACCCTCTTCATAGCACACGGCGAGGTTATTCATCGCCGCTGCGTTGCCCTTTTCCGCGGCAGCGATAAAGTACTGAGCGGCTTTTTCTCGATCGGCGCCAATACCTAGTTCTAAGTACTCGAGTGATCCTAAATTGTTGTGACATATCGCACATCCCTCTTTCACGCCTTCTTTGTACCATCCTCGTGCCTGCTCGTAATCACTTTTGACGCCTATGCCAAGCTCGTAAATCCTACCAATACTCGAGTAAGCCGGAATATATCGCTCTTTTGCGGCCAAAACGTAGCACCTAAGCGCTTCTTTTGCCTTCTCTTCGCTCATTTCCTCATCGTACTGCAACTCGTAGGATTGCGACTCTAACATCTTCCCCTGCAAAAACAACTCGTGCGCCTCGCTCGCCGGCCCAAGAGGTAACTGCGGTAACACAATCTCCTTCCTTTGCATTTTCGTGCTCTCCTTGCGCCTCTCCATCGAACTCACGGGCTTGGACGTCAGGGCAGACGTACACATGCCGTTCGTGCATCGCACGACTCGGATGATGGACCCGACGTCGATGTCTTGACACACGTAACACTCCCCTCTCGCGTTTTCTATCAACTCCACCCCTCCGTTGAGCCCGATCCGTTGCCACCGGAAAATGGAGTCTTTTTTCGATTTATTTCTTGAAACCGCCTCTATGCACTCACCCGCTCGGACCAATCCAACCAAACGGATCTCGCTCTCCTCGTCGAGCCTCTCGTCGTCGCTCGCCTCCTCCTCGGGCAATTCCTGCGTCTCGCTGTCCACCTCGCTCGCTGGGACGTATCCGTCCTCTTCTAAGCGCGCTTGGTCGTCGAGATACTGCTTCGTTAGAGCAGCCTTGTGATCCTCTCGCTGTTCGAACGTGCCGACGTAATGACTCGACCTCTGTCGGCCGCTCGGACTCGTGGGCGGCGCATCGCTGGGAACGATCGAACGCGGCGTCGGGCTCTGCGGGACACGCGTCGGTACGGCGGCCCGCGATTGACGCGGAGACTCCGGTTCTATGTCTAACGCGTGCGCCATCGCGACTCTGCGATCGCGCGCGGCGCTCTGTCGACGCTGATCTTTTCGCCAATCCGAGCGGCTGACTGCACAAGGCGGCGCACAACCCGCGAAACCGGGCAGAGCGAAGGGCTCGCACGAAGGGCTAGCGCGACGAGTATCGTGGGACGGGAAGCGACATAGTTACTTATACGAACGTGCAGCTCGTTGTTACACGTAAGAATCCCACTAGCTGGGCCACCAAATTCACAACCTCTCTGCCTCCTCATAAACGCCTCGGTGCTGTCGACGCAAATCAAGTCGAAACAACCTTAGTTCATGCGGCGGATGAGCGCGTTGATCTTGTCTTCGCGGTTACCAGCCATACCCCCTTCGACGAAGTGCTTCTTCTTCTCGGTCATACCACCGTTCGGGGCGGAGAGCTTGAACGGCCACAAAAAGTTGGCGCACTCCTTGAAGTGCGGACCGCAGGTGTAAATTTCGTGAATCAAATCTTCGATGCAAATGATACCCTTGTCACCAAGCACCTTCTCGATCACGGCGTTGTCCGTGAGCGGGATGCGCTGCTTGTTCACCTTACCGTAACCACGCTTGTAGATCAGTTCTCTAACGGTCTTCAAGTTCGGGTAACCGAACATGATGTACGGCTCGACCTTGCGGAGCTGGTTGAGCGTCGCCTTGTTGGCGCGGATGAAGATACCGTTGTGAATTTGACGCAAGCGGAGAAGTTGAAGAATCTTCTTCGTCTTCGGGTGGATGTCGTTCAAACCACGCAAGCGCATGACAAAGATGAGCTTGTTCTCGGGCTCGACGTAGAAACCACCCTTCGCGCGCGCCTCGCGCTTGAGGCGGACGAGGTCGGCTTCCTGTGTCGCGTGAAAACAAACAAATGTCGTGGTCAGTCGTGCGTTCGATCGTGCGATGATAATTCCAGATGTGTTTCCCGCGATCCGCCATCGCGGGAACGCGTCGCGCACGCGCGCAACGCGTCGTCATCGCCCCCGCGCGCATCGCCCAGGGAGAACCCTAAAAGCATCCTCCACGCGCGCACTCATCGCATCCGTGTCGCGCGCGCATCGCACACTCACCTGGTCACGGTACTCCTTGACATACTTCTCGGCGCGCTTGAAGATTTCTTCACGCTTCGCCTCGCTCGCCTTCTTCGCGTCGGCAGCGGCGGCCGCCTTTTGCGCCGCCCACTGCTCGTCGCGTTTACGCTTCTTGAGCACGGATTCCGGAACGGTGGAAGGCTGCGCACGCGACGAGAACACCGTCGGTCAGTCCACGCGCACGCACGTTTCGAATCACTCGCGCATCCATCTTCATCCTCGCCCCCTCACCGCACCCTCGACGCCGGCCATCGCGTCTCCACGCGCGCGTCTTCCCGCCGTCGCGCCCATCGTTTAGGGTCTCTCCGTCACCGATCCCACGCGTCCACGGGACCCCGCATCGCGCGCCCGAACGTCGTCGTCGTCGTCGTCGACCACGTCGCGCCGACGACGAACGCACGCGACACAAACGACGGTTTCCCATCCACTCGCGCGCGCGCTCGCGCTCGTCCACGCACCATCGTTGCAAGTCCTCGCGACGACGAAAGAGGTCGAGGCGGTCGCGCGCGCGCGCCCACGACTCGACGCGCGACCGCGCTCGAGGGCACGACTCACGACCCGTCGAATCGTCCACCGTACCCACCGTACGTACATCGCGCGATTTTCCCCGATCATTATTGAGTGGACCCCCACGTGCTCGAGTCACGACCGCTCGAGCACCGGTCACGACCGAACGATCGCGCGACACGCCCGTGGGGGGGCGACGGAGTGAGAGCGTCGATCGAGCCAAAATCGCGAATGACGACGGGAACGAATGACGATGACGATGCGCGATTCATTCGTGTGCGAGCTGGACCGCGCGCGCGACGTTAAGTCGGTGCGTGACCGTCGGTGAGGAGTGGTGGTGCGAGCGCGCGCGTGGGAGGCGAGATGTCGGTCGGGGCGTCGGCGAGAAAGCTGGAGACGAACGCGTACGCGGCGATCTTGAAGGCGATGTGCGTCACCGGGTTGACCTGGGAGAGGGAAGAATTCTTGGGACGGTTGCGGTTGGAGCTGAACGTGTCGAACGAGGAACACATGCGGATGAGAGAACAGATGGATTCGGACGAGGGGGTGCAGAAATTGAGACAAGGGTACGCGGAGTACACGGCGGGACAGGAGGCGAAGAGACAGCGCACGGAGGAGCGGGAGGCGTACGCGGCGGCGGCGCCGAGAGCGGCGCCGAGAGCGGCGCCGAGAGCGGCGCCGAAAAGAAAGCCGCAGCATAACACGCAACGTGCGCCGAAGATAACGCCCGCGCAGTTGGCGGCGATGGGAGTGAATGAGTACATCTGTAAAAGGGTGAAGAGATTTTGGCCGAGCGAGGGCGGCTGGTTCGATTGCATCATCACGGATTACAACACGGAGACGAAGCAACACTGCCTGACGTACGATATCAACACGCCCAACGAATCGTATGAGTGGGCGGATATTTCCACGTTCTCCCCGCGCGAGTTCCAGATCCTCGATGGTCGCGTGGATATCCACGAACTTCAGGCGTTTACACAGGGACCAATGGTGGCCTCCGCCGGCGCCTCCGTTCCTTCGCCTGGAGCGCCCGCGGACGCCATCGTGGCGGCCGCGACCAGTGCGCGCGATCCCGCCAACTTCGAAGCTGTGAAGAGCAACTTGACGGCGGAGGAGGAAGCCCTCAAGCAGCAACTCGCTGCGTTGGAGGACTCGAGCGACGACGAAGACTAACGCGTCGGCACAAACAGTTTAGAAATTTAACAATAAATCACAACCCTCCCTCACGTTTTCTTATACCACTCGGCGAGCTTACTCACCGGTACACCGAGCTTGTACGCGGCGACGATGACTTGATTCATGAGCGTCACCTTGAATAACCCCCGCTCATCCCAACGCCTCCCGCTCGTTTTCACCGGAGCTCGAAACAACACCGGAGACCCGCGCCGCCGTAACTTCTCCGCCATGATGTAGTCCTCCATGAACGGTAACTCATCGAAACCACCTACACTATTGAACGTTTGCCTCCGTATGACCAACGCCTGATCACCGTACGGCATTCCGAACAGTCTACACCTCGCGTTCGTTCCAAACTCGATCGCTCGCTTTGTGAGCGCTCTCCCAAACCCTTCACCCTCCTCTTCGCTCATCTTGAACGCGAACGCCCCCCACTCACGCGGTTTTCTAGACGTTTCATCATTCAAATTCCGCTCGATCACGTCGTCGTATCCCTTCGGCAGCGTGCTATCCGCGTGAAGAAACACCAACACGTCGTCGCCGTCTCCGCCTCGGCGCATCGTCGACGTCGCGCCCGCGTTCATCTGCCTCCCCCGTCCCCTCGCGCTCTTCAACACCGTCGCCCCCGACGAACGCGCGACGTGTACCGTGTCGTCTCTGCTTCCACCGTCCACGACGACGACTCTCGCGCGCGCGCTCGCCCTCGCGCTCATCACCGCGTCTCGCACTCGACCTCCCTCATCGAGCGCCGGGATGACGACCGTGAGCGACACCGATCGCCGCGCCGACTCGTTCGACGCGCGAGTCGCGTTCGATGCCGTCGTCGACGGCTCGCCGCCGCCGCCATCGCGCCCCCCGTCGCGCATGCCGCGAAAGCGAACGCGGGACCTCTCGAGGTCAACTCTGGCGCGTCATCGCGCCGATTCGTATGCGTGCATTTTTCGCCACTTTAAGCGATGTCGCGTCGTCCGTCGCGCGCGTCGATCGCGTGCATCGCGCACGCGGTGATGTTTTCTATCGCCCGCGCGAGTGTGGAAGACGTTCGCGCGCGCGCGGTGCGGCTGTACGTCGCCGATGGTGGGACGTGCGCGAGCGGTGGCACCATGTCGGATGAATCGTTGGACGACGCCGTGGGTGGAGAGAGGCGAATCGAGCGATGGAGCGAGCGCGAAGGCGTCGATGCGTGCGAAAGTCACCGCGTGGGTCTGTTTCTCGGGTCGTCGAAGACGGATGTGCGCGCCGAGGAACGAGTGACGGCGTCCGAGGCGGTCGGACTCGCGGAGACGCTCGCGAAGGAGACGACGATTGAATTGTGGTTCAAAAACGAATTACCGGACAATCAGGGAGAGGGTGTGAGCGTGCCTTTTTTCACTGTGCGACATGATGTGTACGGGACCGAATGGATCGCACTTTCGGTGCAGCGAAGCGGGACGGTGCGCGTGTTTGGTAAAGGCGCGGCAGCGCCAACATCGTTTACTGTGAAAGATTTTGGAAAGAACGTGACGAATTTAATCCTCACCGTGGGCGTCGCCACGGTGAAAGTGTATGTCGACTCAGTTCTCGTGCTGGAATTTCCACGAGGGAACTTGTGCCGCATGTTTGATCGAGATGCGAGAGCGAACGTACTTTTAGGCGGATACTCGGACGACGTCGAAGACGCATGGTGGCGAGGATTTTTCTACGTAATCGTCGTGTATCCGTTCACGGTGAACGAAGATATGGCGGAAAGAATTTATGCAGAAGGAATCTCTAAAATATTGCCCGACGCTTCGATTCATCAGAGAGTGGTGGACATAAACGCCTATCCCACGAATGCGGTGTTCGGCGTTCCGACCAATATCGCACCCAACCTTGAGCGACTGGACGTCATGTGTGATGAAGACGAGAGTGTGTGTGACTTGGTCATACATTCACTCGTCAACGTCCGTCAACTTCCGACTTATGGCGCGCTTCACGTGTGTGAAAACGAAGAAATCTATCTCATGCAGGACGAAGAAATTGAGTTGAATGCGTTGTGCTATACAGCCACAAGCGTGCCGAGAGGTGTGAATGAAGAGACGGTACGATTCAATGATAGTACTTTACTTCAAATCAACGATGATGATGAATCACCCTGGTTTCGTGTGAGTATCGACGTCGCGAAGGGTGTGTTGTCGTGCGACGTCCAACTTGTGATAAAGGAAGATGCTACAACCACTACAACTCTCCAGATAATCGATTCCGATATAGGGAACGGAACGATGATGTTTGAGCTTTTGGATATCGTGGATCACGTCTCTCTATTCTTTGAGAACGGTACACATCTGCCAGTTAGAGAGCGAATTGTTGGAAATCCGTGCAATACGCAACCGAAATGCAAGCTTCTCTCAACTGACGATCACATTCACCGAGCGTGTCTTGATATCGTCGTGATCCCTCGTCCTGATTATTTCAATTCTCTCCAATATCCTCCATTTCCTGGTCCAGAATACCCACCTTGGCCGATGAAAGTCGCTAGCATTGCGTTTCGGGGATGGAGCGGCTATCGATGGTCACAGGCGGCGGCGCTCAATATTACGGTCGAAAATGAAGTCGATTCGCCTCAAATTGCAGTGAATCACACTATATTTTATGCTGAATATCTTCGTAGAGCAAAGATCGGTACATTCAGCGTTAATACGAGCGATTTCGACTCGCGCGTGTCGCGCGTGAGTATAGTGTCCGCGAGGGCAAACTTATTCGCCGTCTCCAATCTTACCGCGCTGGCTCTTTGTGAATATCCATTTGTTTCGGGCGATGGATCTGGCAACGCTGAGATCGTGTTCTTTGCTGCACCCAGCGTCGTGGAATCCGTACTCAATAGCTTGGTGTACATTCATCTCAAGCGCGGAGAAACGCAAGACCAAATTCTCATAGAGGTCGACGAGGCGAGCGTCGTCCTCATCGCGTTTCTTCAGCACGATGAGAGCACGGGACGAGTCGAATGAACTTTTATGATTTTATGCAGCTCAAATTGCTCGTGTTTTCGCCCCCACGCCGCTCTCTCGCACACGACTCGATCAGATTTTTTCTCCCAAGTTGGGCGAGGTACCTGACGGACGATGAGTGACGGACGATGAGTGACGGACAGCCGTCCGCGCCGAGCGCCAGTTCCAGACCCGATGGCGGGCAAAACGCCTCGAAACGAGAAGTCACTCGTGTGTTTCATTCAGGCACTCGTGGGGACGACGGTGGTCATAGAGTGTCGCGACGACGTCGCCATCAGAGGGAACTTGGAGCACTGCGACGATGACATGCACTGCACGTTAACGAACGCCATTTGCGTCACTCCGGAGGGCTATAAGAGTAAGCTCGAGCGAGTCTATGTGCGGTCGCGCATGATACGCTTCGTCCACTTTGCTCCGAGCATCAATCCGTCGGAATTTATGGAGCAGAAGAGGTTAGATTGGTTCAACGCTTCGAGACACTACGCGGAGCAAGCGGCGTTTGGCCCAAGAAATTAGGAGAGTGAATAGAAGTAGTTAGAAGACATTAGAGACTAGTGTGTTGCGCTGTAAAATACAATATTGATTAAGCTTTCGTGTCACTGTACTGCTCCGCTTGCGCCAAGATGTCCTCGAGTCGTTCCCATTCCGCGTAGTAGAGCTCTTGCTTGGCGACTTTGGCATCCTTTTGCGTCTGAATTTCGACCGCTTTTGATACGTCAGCACCCGCATCGAAAAGCTGCGCATCGAAGCCCTCTATTTCTTTATCGAGCACTGCGAGAGCCTTTTCGATCTTGGCGATAATACCTGGTGCGTTGTGCGCCTCGCGCAGGAGCTCGCGCACTCGCTTCTCTTCTACCTTTGCCGCCTTGGCATCCTCTTCACTTCGTTGTTTCATCTGACCCATCTCGGATGTGTTCTCAGACTCAGATTTCTTAGTTGTGGCGTCTTGTTCTTTGCTTTTCATGAACTCCCGCAGCTCCGAGTACGAGCCAGACCAGTCGCTGATGCCACCTTCGCCATCAAAGACGAAGATGTGATCCGCGAGATTATTTACAAACTGACGATCGTGGCTCACTATCAACACGCACCCGTCGAAATTAGACAACATATCTTCCAGCGCCTCGATCGTATCCAAATCTAAATCGTTCGTAGGCTCGTCTAAGATCAAGAAGTTTGGGCAGAGAGCCAAGACGGTGAGCATCTGAAGCCTGCGCTGCTCGCCGCCACTCAAAGACTCTATTTTGACAGCCTGCTTGCCATCGGTGAAGTTAAACTTTTCAAGTAAAGAATACACACTGATTTTTTGTCCCGCAAACCCGCCGATGAGGTCTTTCGCTTCTCCTTCGATCTCTTTCACGTAATCCACGACCCTCTGCGTCGGATCTCTAAAATTCACCACTTGACTGTAGTATCCGAAAGAAACCGTTTCGCCGACGGATACCCAACCGGAATCGAGCGGCGTCTCTCCCAGGATGGTCTTGATTAGAGTTGTCTTACCCGCCCCGTTCGGTCCCACCAAGCCAATTTTTTCGCGCTTGTTGAATGCGTAACTAAATCCGTCGAGTATCTTCTTGTCTCCAAAAGAAAGACGGGCTTCATCAAACTCGACGATGACATCACCCATCCTTGACGAAGACACTTCGCCAAGCTCTACGCCCTTTGTTTTCGTTCCCTTGTAGTTGACACGCGAAGTGAGATCCGAAAAACGCTCGATGCGAGCCTTTTCTTTCGTCGATCGAGCCTTTGGTTGTCGACGCATCCACTCTTGCTCCTTCTTAAACATGTTCTTCGCCGCCTGCAACTGCTGTGCCTCCGTGGACCATCGCTCTGCTCGCTGCTCTAAAAAGGTGGCGTATCCGCCACGGTGTCGGTACGAACCTCCTCTGCCGTCGAGTTCTAAAATGTCTGGACAAACATTGTCGATGAACATCCGATCGTGGCTCACCAATAGAACGGTGAGTTTCGGATCTTGTAACTGCTCCTCCAACCACTCCACACCCTCCACCGAAAGATGATTCGTCGGCTCATCGAGAATCAACAAGTCCGGGGTCTCCACGAGCGCCGCCGCCAAGGCTACTCGCTTGCGTTGCCCGCCTGAAAGCTCACCCATCTTATTCTCGATGAAAGAATCGCATCCTAGCTTTTTTAACGCTACTTGCGTCTTCTCTTCCAAGTCCCACGCGCTGAGCGCATCCATATCGGCGATCGCGTCCGACATGGCTGTCTCGTCCAACTCTCCGCGCGCCGCCGCCGCCATCACGGCGTCGTATTTACGCAAAGCCCGCATCACCGGCGTATCCGTCGCGTACACGGCATCGATCACCGTGAGCTCAGGATTAAACACCGGCTCTTGATCCACGAAGCACACGCGTAAGCCCTTTCTTCTCCACACGTCTCCGTCCTCCAGTCCCACCTGCCTTCCGCCCAAAACCTGTAGCAGGGTCGACTTCCCGCTTCCATTCGGTCCGACGATGGCCACCTTCTGCCCTTCGTTGAGACCGACGTCGACGTTTAAGAACTGATATCGCTCTCCATCGTACGTCTGTCGCAGATTTTGCGCCAGCAGCACGCTCTCGCGGTCCCGCGCGTCGAAACTCTCCCGTCTGCCATCCTTGTACACATCCCCCCCGCGCTTCCCCGCCCCGCGCCTCGCGTCCCGTCTTCTCGGCGTCGACGCCGACGCACGACGTCTCGGTCGTCCATCGACGACGTCGCACGTCGCGATCGACGCGCGACGGGCGACGAGGGGCGACGACAACGACGACATGATGACGAGGTGCAGTTGTGACGACAGTGCGCGCCGCGTCGCCGCTTTCGACGACGATGACGACGACGACGACGACGACGACGACGACGACGACGACGACGCGAGAACGAACGCGCGCGATGCGCGCTCGTCCGTCGCACCGCGCGCGCGCGTTCCGGTCGAGCGCGAAGCGCGGAGACGATGACGACTCCTCCACGTCATCGTCGTCCCGAGCGAGCGGTGATTACGACGTCCCGTACGACGTCGTCAACGCGGGAAGCGGAGATTCGTACGAATTACGCGTGTACGGAGCGTATTACGTCGCGGCGACGACGTATGAGAACCGAGAGCGCGGGTTGGCGACGCTCATGGAGTACATGGAGGGCGGGAACGCCGAGGGCGCGATGTATCCGCCGACGCAACCGCTGACGACGAGGTATTTCGAGGGTGGGAAGACGATGGAACTCGCGTTGCTCGGACGACGCGCGCGAGAGAGCATCGCCGAACCGAACGCGGAGGGAGACGTGCGCGTGGTGGCGACCGGGGGCGAGCTCTTGGCCGCCGTGTCCTTTGAGGGAAACGCCACACCCGAGACGGCGGAGTTTTATCGCGCGAGGCTCGTCGACGCGCTCGCGACGAATGGATTGTCGTGCGTGGACGAGAGAGAATTTCGAATCAACACTTTCGGTCCTCTGTACAGTCTGAAGACGCGTCGGAACGAGCTCTTGGTGCGCGTATCCGTCGGTTGACGGCGGCGTTCGCGCGCGCGCGCGGCGAAGGATGCGCGACGGATGATGCCAGTCCGCGTGTGCGTTCTTATATTATAGCTGCATTCATAATACAAATAATGCTTGCGTGCGGCGTGCGCGCGCGCGCTGCGGCGCGGCGCGGCGCGGCGCGGCGCGGGACTAAATATTGTTGGTGCTACGTTAGTCTAGTTGTTTTAGTGAATTCCGGTTTTAGAGACCCCCTTTTTCATTGCGCAGACTCAGCGACAACACGTGCGCCGCGTGTAACGCCTCTTTCGCTTTCTTTTCGTTCATTCTCTTTTGAATCTTCTTATCCGCCAACGCGCGCTTCACTTCCCTCGACATCGCGTCTCGCCTCGCTTGCGAGCGCACCCGTTCGCGCTGGCGCTGTTCCGTCGTCTGCGCCCTTCGTCGTCGCAAGCTTCGCAATCGTTCGCGCTCTCGCATGATTCTCCTCTTCTCCTCCTTCTCCTCTGTCGTCATCGCCTTTTCGCCCGGATCACCGTCGCCCCTCCCCCTCTTCGTTCCCTCCTCCTCCTCCTCCTCCTCCTCCTTCGCGCCGCGCCCTCCTTTCGAGACGTCGACGCCCCGACCCACTCGTCCGCCCCGACATCGAACGATCGCCTCGTCGCTCGCACGCTCGCCCGCGAGCGACGTCGACGACGCCCCCTCCCGACCGTCGCGTCCACCACCGTCGTCCAACGTCCCGACGCCTCCCGTCTCCATCGCGCGCCCGTCCTCCTCCTCCTCCTCCTCCTCGTCGTCCCGTGACGAGTGGACGGGAACGAGTACCGGTACGTTCGACGGCTTTACCTCGACGGACGACGCCCTCGACGCGCGACACGACGCACGTCACCTCGCGCGCCCACCCCGCGGTCGTTCCCCCACCGTCACCGTCTCGCGCGCGCGACGACGACCGCGCGTCGGCGAACGCACCACCGATTCGTCACGCGTCACGGCGGTCGGTCGGACACTCGTCCGCGAGGTCGATCGATCGATCGATCGGTCGATCGGTCGATCGGTCAACGTTTTTCGATCGATCGGTCGGTCGATCGGTCAACGTTTTTCGATCGATCGGTCGGTCGGGTGACGACTCGGCACGGTCCCTGGATCGCACTACATCGGTCCCTGGA
>Ga0181567_10000416_pt1 | contig 31533 bp, 36 predicted proteins | sample 101ome_14_FD_133761 | JGI IMG/M metagenome (GOLD analysis project Ga0181567, IMG submission 133761) | Coastal salt marsh microbial communities from the Groves Creek Marsh, Skidaway Island, Georgia - 101403AT metaG (megahit assembly) | ecosystem: Environmental > Aquatic > Marine > Intertidal...
ATCATTCAATGATACAAATTGCTGAATTCATAAATATAGATTATTTAGATTAGAGTTCTAGGTTTAAGAGTAAAGCCCCAGAAGAGGGCTTAGGAGAGAACTTATTTTAAGTTTTCAAATGGTGCAGTTACAACTGCTTTACGAGTAACAGTGTAAGGAACTAATGCTGCAGCACGAGCTCTTTTAATTACTACTGAGATCATATCTTGGTGACGTTTACAATTACCAGTTAAACGACGTGGCATAATTTTATATCTTTCAGAAAGTGAGAAACGTAAAGCTCCTACATCTTTATAATCCATAAAATCAACTTTTGATTCACAATATTTACAAAATCTTTTTTTGTATTTTCTTTTTTCTGACATGGTTTTTCCTTTGTTGTCTATATTTTAAAATGGAATTTCATCTTCATCGATGTCTATTACTGGAACAGAGTCAGGACTTGGCATAGAGCGACTTTGTGCGTTAGCTTGAGAATTGTAATCCTGTTGCTTTTTAGCAGGCGCTTGATAGCTTGGTTGTTGCTGTGGAGCATTATATTGTTGTGGTTGCTGTTGCATAGGTTGTTGATATGAAGGTTGTTCACCTTGTCTTGGCGCGTTGTAGCCAAGATTTTGATTCGAGTTATCCATTGGAGCGTTATATGCACCTTGGTTGTCACCTTTAGAGTCTAGCATTTGCATTGTTTCAACTACAACAGAATGCTTTGAGCGTTTCTGTCCATTTTGATCTACCCATTGGTCAAAATTTAGTCTTCCTTCAACAAGAATTTTACTACCTTTTCTAAGGTATTGGTTCGCAATTTCAGCACTTCTAGCAAAGAAAGTTATGTCTACAAAACATACTTCTTCTTTCTTTTCACCATTGCTTGTGAATTTTCTACTAGTTGCAAGTGCAGTGTTAGCTATACCCATACCGCTTTGAGAATATCTCAATTCGATATCACGTGTTAAATTTCCAACTAAAATGACTTTGTTATACATGGGCTATCCTTGTTTTTTCAAGTTTTACTTGTAATGTTATTCAGCTGCTGCTTCAGTTTCTGTTTCTTCTGCTGGAGCTTCTTCAGCTTTTGCAGGAGTACTTGGAGCTTTGTTCGCTTTATCTACAAGTCCATTCCATGCTTTGATTTCACGGTTTGAATCGTACTTGATAGTAACGAAACGAAGAACTTCTTCGTTGAGTCTTAATCTTCTTTCAATCTCACTGATTGATGAAGGTGCCACTTTGTAATACACGACATGGTAAAAACCACGTTCATTTTTGTCTATTGGGTATGCTAGTTTTCTCATTCCCATTGAATCTGTAGTAGCAATTTCACCACCGTTTGAAGTAATTACTTCTTCAATAGCCGCTACGTTAGACTGGATCTCTTCTGCTGTTAATGTTGGTTTAACGATAACTAAGTTTTCGTAATGTCTCATAGAGTATTTTCTCCCTTTGGTATTTGCTCTTTTAAAGCGTATGTTTCCCTTTCGGATATCTAAAATATATCACCTATATGATGATACAAAGAGAAAGGAACTCGCGATTATACACAAACTTAACTTAAAGAAGAAAATATGTAGAAACTTTGGATTGTTGTTGTTTTTTAGTATAATTTTTCAAAATAATTTCAAGGGGTAGAAATGAAAAGAATTTTGACATTTTTAGTTGCATTTATAAGTGTCGTGTCACTACATGCACAAGGGGATCTACATATGTTCGCTGTTGATAACAAAGATGGTAAAGTAAATGCCAATATGGTTGAAGATGCTTTTAATAAAGCAGGTTTTGCTATAGGAATTAACTCGCACATTAGCGAAGGTTTAGAAAAAAAGTATAAACATACAGATTTTACAATCTATAATGCGATTTCGGTGTACCATAAAAAACATACACTTGATGTAATGAAAAAAACTGAAAATATGGGTGTATTTGCGCCTATGGGTGTAAGTATTTTTCAAAGAAAAGGTGAAGATACATTATATATATCCGTACTCACATCTGAGACTCAAGCTAAGATTATGGGGATTGATTCTAAAATCTTAAAAGATTTAGAACATGTAGTGACTGATACTATTATGAAAGTTGTACCTACAGCTAAACACCTTTATAGTGAAGACTCATTAGAAGAGAAACGTGACCTTATTACTAAGTTTGAACATCAACTCAATGGAAGTGATTGGGAAGAAGCAAAAGAAGGTATCGAAGAGGGGATTGAAGACAATTTAGAAAGGTTTGGTTTTGTTATGCCAAGTTACTTTGATTTCAGTGAAGAACTAGGTGAAGAAAGTCCATATGATTTCATGGTTACATATTCGATTTGTAAAATAGATGTAATTAATGCAGTTTCAAAAGTAAGACCAGAAGCTGCAGCATTCGCTCCATGTACAACAATGGTTTACAAGAAAAAAGATGAAGATAAAATCGTAGTTGGTTTTACATCAGTATATAACTGGTTAAGTAGTGCGGCTATAAAAGACAAAGAAGCTCGTAATCAGCTTATGAGAGCGCAATACGACTTTGAAACTATCTTAAAAACGGCTATAAGATAGTATTTCATTTATTTAGCTACATCTTTGTAGCTAAATGAATCTACATCACTTCTTAATCAATATATTTCATTCTGCCATCAAAATTTCAGTTTATCCTTTTTTTGCTATAGTTTCATACAAATAAAATGTAGGGTATATGTTTGTCTAAGAGAAGAAAAAGTAAAGCTCAAAAAGAGTTGACTATTTTAAAATATATTGCATATTTTTTAAGTGGGATAACTGTGGTCTTAATTGGAGTTGCTGCAGGATATTATTTTGGATTTGAGAATGCAAAAACTGAGCTTGAGCAAAAAGAGAAAGAGAAAAAAGAAAGACGTCTTGCATTGCTCAAGAAAATTGAAGAAACGAATGTTCCAACTGTTCCCAGTGTCCAAGAAAGACTCAAAGAAGTTCTAGATAAAGAGAAAGTTAAAACTCCAAAAAAAATTGAACCAAAAGAGTCTACGAAAAAAATTGAAACAAAAACAACAGATACACAACTTGCAGAATTTTCTAAGAAATTAAAAGAAGAATTACAAAAAGAATACACAAGCGCTACACACGAATATGCCACAGAGGATGCAAAAACTCCACCTGAGAGATTAAAGAGGGATGTAAAGGCAATTACTTCAAATAAACCTCGTTTGGCTATTATTATAGATGATGTTTCTGTTCGTTCTCAAGTTAAAGCGATTAAAGATTTGAATATGAATCTTACTATGTCTTTTCTTCCACCAAGTAAAGCACGCCCAAACTCTGCTAAATTAGCTTCTAAAGAAAATTTTTATATGGTTCATCTTCCTATGGAAGCTCAGAGCTACAGTGCTGAAGAACCTCATACTTTACGAATCAAACATACGCAGCAAGAGATATCACAAAGAGTTAGAAAAATTAAAGAACTTTTTCCAAATGTAAGATACATAAATAATCATACAGGTAGTAAATATACAGCTGATGAAAGGGCAATGAATAGACTAGTTTTAGCACTTAATTCCAATAATATTAGCTTTGTAGACAGTAGAACAACAAGTGCTACACAAGTTCCCAAGGTTATGAAAAATTTTTCACTTAAGTATGTTGCACGTGATGTATTTTTGGATCATCATATGGAAAAAGATTACATCAAAGGTCAAATAAAAGAGGCGATAAGAATTGCAAAAAATGAAGGTGTTGCTATCGCAATAGGGCATCCGCACAAAACAACATTAAGTGCGTTACGTGAATCTAGAGAACTCTTAAATGCTGTAGATTTAGTCTATATTAACAAGGTGTATTAGATGCCATTGTTGATAGAGAGGATTGAAGAGCTCTCTTCAATGAAAAAGTATCCTACAACACTTCACTATCAGGGAAACAAAGATCTTCTTAACAAGGTTAAGATATCTGTTGTAGGAACGCGAAAACCTTCGAAATATACACGACAATATATACAAAAGCTAACTGCACTTTGCACAAGTTATGACATATGCGTTGTGAGTGGAGGAGCTATGGGTGTAGATGCTTCTGCACATATAGGAGCAGGGAGTTCAAATACTATTGGTGTGCTCCCCTGTGGAATAGATATTAAATATCCCTCTGTAAACAAAAATCTTTTACAAGATATCGAGTCAAATGGTTTGCTGCTTTCTCAGTTTGAGGAAGGTTTTAAAAGTAGACCTTGGAGTTTTGTGACTCGTAATGAACTAGTAGTTGCACTTGGTAAAGTTCTTGTTGTTGGTGAAGCAGACCTTGGAAGTGGCTCAATGAGAAGTATTGAGTACGCTCTAGAGATGAAAAAAGATATCTATGTTCTTCCTCAGAGATTAGGAGAGAGTGAAGCAACAAATAAACTTGTTAAAGATGGAAAAGCAAAAGTAATTTACAACCTTGAATCTTTTGTAAAACAGTTTAGTGAGAAAACTATTGATCAAACAAGTAATGAAGATCCGTTTTTAGATTTTTGTAAATCAAATCCAAGCTATGAAACTGCAGTGTTAGAGTTTCCAGAAAGAATCTATGAAGCTGAACTGTATGGTCAGATAGAGATTCGAAATGGAAAAGTTTTTCCTACATAGTTTGTGCTCTTTTTATTACTCTAACTCTTTAATTAAAGTCTCAATTTTTGCTTGTGATTCTAATAAAGGTTTTAATGATGCTTGATGGTCAATCTTTAAGCTTTTGATCCAGTTTTCAACAGACAAGAAACCAACTTTGACCACATTTTCAGATTTTAGTTTATACATATAAAATGAGCATGGTGCATATGAACCTGCACTAGGATAGCGTTTCGAAACATGGAAGATTACCTCGATTTTGCATATAGAAAAGGTGTCATAGAAGTCATATCTGCTTTTTTCTCCATAAAATGCGCTATTTATATCGATAAAATTGGGGAATTTAAAACCATAAGATTCCAATTCACCTTCAAACTCTTCTTGTAGCTCTTCTTTAATATCTTCAATATCTTTATTATCTTGATTATTAAGGGGAATAGTATATTCCGTTGCGTATGAATTTTTTAGGTTTTCTATATTACTAGTTACTAAGGTCATTTTATGTTGAGGCAATGCTTCTTTCAATGTACGAGTGATTTTTTCAGAGTATTGTATGAGTTCTTTATCGTTAATGTCAATTTGAGATGCCCTTGAAAGCCCTTCTAATGACAGCGTAGCAACATTAATTGTGTTGTTTTCTTGCCAGATAGACATTGTTAATGGTATTAAAAAACCAAAATTATTTTTTTTGTCAAGAAGCGTACGACTAAGTTCATTATCTCTAAACATTAATAGATTGTATATCGGATAGTGTGTTTTTCCATGGTTAGCTAAAAATGCTTTGTTCATGTTATTGTTACTATCTACACGAAAACCTGCTTTTACTAGTGCCTTTTGAATACTCGTGGGAGATATTTTACCACTTGTATTGTCAGCTGAAATGATCTGAATATTTGGGATATTACTTCCAAAAAGATTCGTAATTAGAGCAGTAATTAGAATAAGAAATATTTTCATTTTTAATTCCTTTTTTGGGTATTATAGTATAAAAAAAACAAATAACTAGAACTCTTGAGATAATATTTTATTGAAAGAACTTCTTAAAAATATACAATAAAATAAAAAATTTAAAAGCTCTACAGATAAATTAATTTACTATGAGTTTTATGAAAGATTCTTCAAACTGAAGGAATTGTGATGGAATTTGAATTCTCAACACTTTTTATAGCTTTTATGCTGACTCTTTTTGCTGGTTTAAGTACAGGAATAGGTGCTGCATTGGCATTTTTTTCTCAAGCAAGAACTACAACATTTTTATCAATTGGTCTTGGTTTTTCTGCGGGTGTCATGGTGTATGTTTCATTTGTTGAGATACTTGTAAAGTCAAAAGAGGCGTTAGGTGTTCATATTGGAACGATTGAAGGTGAATTTTTATCTATACTCTTATTTTTTGTTGGCATTGCTTTAGCCGCAATCATCGATAAATTTGTGCCAGAAGATGTGAATCCCCACGAATTAAAATACCAAGCAGAACTTGATGTTTTAAAAGCTGATAATCAAAGCTCGCTTCTTCAAAAGTCAGCGTTGCGACGCACTGGAGTTTTTACAGCTGTTGCTATTGCTATACATAATTTTCCTGAAGGATTTGCAACGTTTGTTGCAGCACTTGACCAACTTAGTTTAGGTTTGATGATAGCTTTGGCAATCGCTATTCACAATATTCCAGAAGGGATGGCTGTTAGCTTACCTATTTATCACGCTACAGGTAATAAAAAGCAAGCTTTTTGGTATGCATTTGGAAGTGGACTTGCCGAACCGATAGGAGCTTTAGTGGGTTTTTTCCTCCTTTTGCCCCTTATGGGAGAGATGACTCTAGGGATTACTTTTGGTATTGTTGCAGGAATAATGGTGTATATAAGTTTTGACGAATTGTTACCTGCAGCTCGTGTGTATGGCAACGCTCATACAACTATATTAGGTATTGCTATGGGGATGATGGTTATGGCAGTTAGTTTAGTCTTGTTTAAACTTATGTAGTTCCAATGAATAAGGATCTCTACAAGATTAACATCGCATCACCATAAGAGAAAAAACGATATTTGTTTTCAATAGCCTCAGCATAAATTTTTTGAGCAGTTTCTAATCCAACAAAAGATGAAACAAGCATTAGTAAAGTAGATTTTGGAAGGTGAAAGTTTGTTAAAAGATGGTTGACTCTTTGCGGTGGATTATTTGGATGTAAAAACAGGTTTGCTTCACCATTTTGGATCTTTCCATGTTGTGTGTAAAACTCAACTGTTCGGGTTGAAGTAGTTCCAACGCATAGAAGTGGAGTGTCTGAATCTAAAAGTTTTTTGGCATCATTTGAGATTGAGTAGTATTCTGCATGCATAGGATGCTCAGTTATAAGAGAACTTTCAACAGGCTTAAATGTTCCACTTCCTATATGTAAAGTTACAAAAGCGTGTTGAAACTTTTTGCAGACTCTTTCATGTTGCTCTTGTGTGAAGTGAAGTGAAGCGGTTGGTGCAGCAACTGCACCTTGGGTTTTAGCAAAAACACTTTGGTATTCATTTTCATCTTCTTGTGTATCTTCTCTTTGAATATATGGAGGAAGAGGAATATGTCCTATAGTTTCTATGATTGGTAAAAGCTGTTCAAATCTTATTTTAATCTTTTGGTGAAAGAAATGTACATTTCTACTTCCGTCTTCATTGACAGCTAAGACTTCTGCATGTAAGTTTTCACCAAATAAAATCTTTGTATCAACTTTTACTTTTCCACGGATATACACATTTATATCGTAAGCGTTCAAGGCTCTATTTATAAGAAGCTCTATTTTACCTCCACTTGCTTTATGGCCATAGAGTCTTGCTTTGATTACTTTTGTATCGTTAAATATAAGGGCACAGTTTTTTGGAATGAAATTTTCAAATTCACTGAAAACTGTATGGATTATTTGAGATGATTTTCGATCATATACAAGTAGTTTTGCGCTGTCTCTAGGAGAGGCAGGATGAGTAGCTATGAGCTCACTTGGAAGAGCAAAGTCATAACTCTCTGTGAGAAGCTCTTTTTCTTGCACGGTTTAAGAGTTTGATTTTGAATCGTTTGAACTTTCAGAGTTATTTTCTTCTAAACCAAGCATTTCTGAAATACTCTCAACTTCTTCTGCCTCCTCCTCATCATCTTGAGCAGGATTGACTAGTTTTACAATCAGTATCGAAAAACCATATAAAATTATGAGTGGACCAGCCATGAGTAGTTGCGTAAGAACATCAGGTGGTGTAAGCAATGCTGCTACAATAAATATCAAAACAACTGCATATTTGAAAAATGCAGCCATTTGTTTATCATCTACAAGACCCAAAAGTGCTAAAAAGTAAGCAAAAACAGGGAGTTCAAATGCTAAACCAAATCCAAACATGATTTTAGTAAAGAAACCTACATAGTCTTCAATATTTATGAGTGGAGTGAATTTAAAACTACCAAAGGTAATAAGAAAGTCAAATCCAAAAGGAGTAACAACATAGTACGCGAATAAGACTCCAACCATAAACATACTTGTTCCACCAATGATGAAAGGTATAAGCATTTTCTTTTCATTTGCATAAAGGCCTGGAGCAATAAACATCCAAATTTGTGAAAGAATTATAGGGATAGAGGCTAAAATAGCTGCAAAGAATGCAACTTTTAGGGCTACAAAAAACGCACCACCAACTTGTGTTGTAGTTACCATACCATCAGCAGCGTGAACTGATTTTTTTCCAACTTCGATAAGTGCTTGGTTCAGTGGCTCAATCATCCATTCTAAAATTGGCTCATGAAAATAAAACATCACAAAAAACATAACAATAAGGCTACCAACAGATATACCTAGTCTTTTTCTGAGTTCTACTAAATGGGGTCTTAGTTCATCAAACATCGCTATTCTCGTCTATATTTTCTTTCTTTTTTTTCTTTTTTTTGAATGTCACTTCTTCTTCTTTTGGAGACTCATGGATAGTTTCTTCAGTCATTTTGTTTATATTTTCTTCAATATTTGATACATCTGTTGCTTGTGCAACTTTATCTTGAGCTTTTAAAAGTTCTTCTTTGTACGCTAATGCCTCTTGTTTGATTTCACTTACGTTCATCTCTTCCTCAACTGCTTCTTTCATACTACTTACAGTAGTTTTCATTTGACGAAAAAATTTAGCGATGTCTACCATAGCACTAGGTAGTTTATCTGGACCTAAAAAAAGTATGGCGATTATTGCGATAATAAGTATCTCTGTAAAACCCATTCCAAACATAGGAGTTCCTTGCATTAAAAAATATTAATTTATTGAATCGTGATTTTATCGAAATTAACTTCAAGAAGATATAAAAAGAGTAATCTCATCAGCCAAAAGATAATTAGGATTGTAAAAAACTTTGTTTTTCAAGAGAAGCTTCCTTTCTTTAACTAGAAGCTGAGCACGATTTATTTCAGCTTCATTAAATAACATTTCATGGACTCCAACAATTGATCTAAATCCAAGAAAAATTTGTTCCATTTTTTTCTCTTCTTCTGTTAGAAATTCTATATCGATATCAAGTGGATTATTGATGTAAAGATCAATATTTTTTTGAGGATAAAGTCTTTGTAGACCTATTTTACCTACTGCGCCACTTCCTAATCCTATATAGTCTTTATATCTCCAATATCCAAGGTTATGAATACTTTTATAAGAGCCGAAATTACTAATTTCATATTGCTCAAAATTTTTTTCTTGAATTTTTTGAAAAAGCCATGATGTTAGTTCAAGCGTTTCATGTGACATGAAAGGTTTTTTTTCAAAAGCAGTTCCTTGCTCAATTGTGAGAGCATAGGCACTCATATGATTAATAGGAAGAGAAAAAGCACGTAGTAAATCTTCTTGTAGAAGTTCTTTTGTATCTCCTAGAGTTGCATAAATAATATCTAAAGAGAGATTTTTAAAACCAATTTCTCTTGCATTGATTATGGCATTTTGAGCATCTTCTGGTGAATGGGCACGGTTTAAAATTTTGAGTTTTTCTTGATGAAAACTTTGTACACCAAAGCTAATTCTGTTGACCCCAAGTTGGTACATACCTTCAAGCCATTCTTTCGATGCGCTATTTGGATTTGCCTCAGATGTAATCTCAATATCTTTTTGTGTATAAGGCTTTAGTGTAACAAATAAGTTTTCATATAATTCTGCTGGAACAGTAGAGGGAGTTCCCCCACCAATAAAAATAGATTCAATAGAATTTTTTTTAACTTCAAACCTTTGCATTTCATGCTCTAGTTGTGTTTGTAGTGCATTCATATATTCTTGTTTTAAATGAAATTTATCTACATAAGAATTAAAAGAGCAGTATGAACACTTTGAATCACAAAAAGGGATGTGGATGTATAAGAGCATGGAAAGTATCTATTAATCTATAGAAGAGCTGTTATTAGCTTGGAAGTTTATTTTATAAGATAAATCTCCACTAGCTCTTGCATGGATAACAAGTGACTCTTTTGATATGTATATATCTTCAATTCCTAGGAGATTTATATTCCCAGAGATGATAGTTCCTTGTTCTTTGTAGTGTATTTTTGAGAGGCTAGAAGCTAGTAATTCGTAATCTTTTTTATAATCAAAAATAGCATTTTCTTTGATGAGCTTTCTAATTTTTTCATCAAGTACCCAACTAGCCAGTTTTAAGAGTGTATTTTTTGTTTCTAATGTGTAATCAAATTGATCTAATGTTATATTCATTTTCGACTCGTTAAGTTTAGGTGTTCCCCATAGGTAAAAAGTGACAACTTTTTTTGAATTTGATTTTTTTATTAGATCAAGAGCAACAACCAATTTTGTATCACTTGGATATATCCTAACATTTTGAATTGTATGCTTCATATGAGAATAGTGTGAATGTAAAAGTGATTTTATCTCTGATTCAATTACCTCTGATACAAAGGAGTATTTCAGATTAAAGTTTGGATATAAATAGATCTTTGGATGTAGATCTTCACACACTATAGGTATAGAGTTTTTTACAGGAATTTTTGGTTTTGTAGTGCTTGTAATAAGTTCTGGGTTTGCAAGAACTCCAATACTTATCGAAAGGGCATTGGAACATTGATTGTTTTGGGTGGATATCTGTGTCAATGAAAGCTTACTTGGTTTTGGTACAAGCCATAAATTTTGTGATAATTCAATAGGACTTGAGTGCTTTTGTACAAGATTTTGAATTCGTTGTGCAAGGTTTAAGTCGAAACTTTTTTGAGACATACGTGTATCAATAGCTTTTAAAATATATTTATTTACAGGTTCTTCAAGAAGTTTTTTAGTTAGGAAATCTTCGGTATTTGTAATTTTTAATAATTCAAGAAGGTTTACTCCCGAAGGTAAGTCGATTTTTGTAAACTTCACTTTCGTTTGATCCTTAAATGCGTGTACTCGAAGTTGAGCATTTTCATCAAGGGTAATTTTTCCAACAAGTTCGACTTCTGCTTCTGAGGTACTTTTTAACAAGCCTTTGATTTTTTTGGCTGAATCAGCAGGTAGTACTCCTTGCTCATAATCGAGAATAATATCTATTTTATAGCTTGTAAAAATATTAATTTGAGAGCCAGTAAAAGCAATTCTTAAATCATGAAGATACACTCTGTGTTTGATCCATGCAGCTACTTTAAAAGTATCATCAATATGTTTTGAAGCATTATTGATGAAATATTTATAGGTATTATCCAGAGGTTTAAAAAAATCATCATTTATATTTTTGTAACTTTCAATCACTTCATCACTTGAGACTGGATCTGTGGTAACAATGTCGGTAGTCAGTTTATCGGTGGATCCTGCTGACAGTGGTGTGGGAACCTCTTTTAGTATTGCATCTCTTATCTCTTGAGTATCTATTTGGATAGGAATCTGAATAACAGAACTTTTTTGGTTATAGCTGTGTTTTGGAACAATAAATGGGGGTTGAGCGATCTGTTCATCACTACATGATATGAGAAAAAAAGAAAGTAGAAAATGAGAAAAAATGATTCCGACTTTAGACATTTTACTTAGTTCCTTAACCCATGTTTTCGATATTTTTTAGGAGATCTTTAAACGTAATATTATCTTAATTTAATTGCATTTTTTGTATAATCGCGTCAATAAATAACCATGATAGGTATTTTAATGAGTAAAAAAGAGTTGTATCGTCCTAATGTAGCGATGATTATTGTTTCTAATCAATACCCTGAAAAAAAAGAAATTTTTATAGCACAAAGAAGTGATCTTAAAGATATTTGGCAATTTCCTCAAGGTGGAATTGATAAGGGTGAAGAGGTTCAAGAGGCTATGTTTCGTGAGCTTGAAGAAGAGATAGGAACTAATAAGGTAAAGGTAATTGCAGAGTATCCCGAATGGATCTCTTATGATTTTCCTGAAAAAATTTTAAAAAAGATGAAGCCCTACAAGGGACAAACGCAACGTTATTTTTTACTTAAATTAAAAAAGAGTGCAGTAATTAATCTTGATACAAAACATCCTGAGTTTACTAAATTCAAGTTTGTAAGTGTTGATGAGGTTTTAGGAATTTCTGCTCATTTTAAAAAACCTGTATATGAAAAAGTTATAAATTATTTTAAAAATGAGGGATTTTTATAGATGTTAATCGTTCAAAAGTTTGGTGGAACGAGTGTTGGCGATTTGGAGAGGATCCAAAATGTTGCTAACCGTGTAAGCAAGACAAGAAAAAATGGACATGATGTAGTCGTTGTAGTTTCTGCAATGAGTGGTGAAACAAACAAACTTGTTGGCTATGCAGAGCACTTTTCTAAAAATCCTGCTCGAGCTGAAATGGATATGTTGCTCAGTTCTGGTGAAAGGGTAACTGCATCTTTGCTTTCGATTGCTCTTCAGGAAATGGGACATGATGCTGTGGCTATGACAGGAAGAAAAGCTGGGATTTTAACAGATGATTCACACACAAAAGCTAGAATTGAAGATATAAATCCAGATGTTATGCAAAATGCTGTGAGTGAAGGAAAAATTGTAGTTGTAGCAGGTTTTCAAGGTGTAAATAATGATGGGGATGTGACAACATTAGGTCGTGGTGGTAGTGATCTCTCAGCAGTTGCTATTGCAGGAGCTATGAAAGCTGATTTGTGTGAGATCTACACAGATGTAAGTGGAATTTTTACAACAGACCCTAGAATAGAGCCAAAAGCAAAAAAACTTGAGAAAATCTCTTATGATGAGATGCTAGAACTTGCTTCTTTAGGGGCAAAAGTACTTCAAAACCGCTCAGTAGAGATGGCTAAAAAATTAAATGTAAATTTAGTAACTAGAACAAGCTTTTCAGATGAAGAGGGAACATTAATAACGAAGGAAGAAAATATTATGGAAGCACCGTTAGTAAGTGGAATTGCACTTGACAGAAATCAAGCTCGTATCTCTTTGATGGGAGTAAAAGATCGTCCTGGTATAGCGTCTGAGATTTTTAATAAACTTGCTGAAGCTGAAGTTAATGTGGACATGATTATCCAAAATAAAGCACATGACGGAACTACAAATATAGACTTTACAGTACCAACAGGTGATCTTTTTGATGCAAAAGAGGTTGTAGATAAGTTTGTAGAGAATGGTGAAATAAAAGCTGATTCATACAAAGAAGATATTTGTAAAGTATCGGTTGTTGGTGTAGGTATGAAGTCTCATACAGGTGTTGCAGCAAAAGCTTTTACAACTATGGCGGAAAACAATATAAACATCAATATGATTTCAACTTCAGAGATCAAGATCTCTATGGTCATCGATGAGAAATATGCAGAACTTTCTGTTCGTGGCTTACACGATGCATATGAGTTAGAAAAATAGACACAATGCAACATTCCACACCAGATTTTGCACAATGGAGCCTAGATGCTATTCGTGAAGAAGATGGTGCTCTTAGTTGGTTGGAAGAGCAAAGATTTCAGTGGGCAACTACAACATCTGCAACGATTGCGGAGATTTTAGAGGGTAAAACTATTATCCTTATTACAGATATAAAACGAAAATGGTTGGAGAGCTATATATTGTCTTCAATTAATAGCACTGCTATGGATAGACCGATTTTACCTATTGTAAGTATTGATAGTATTTATAATCACTATGATAATGTAAATGGTGGTGAAATGATTGATATCCTTGATGATATGATCTCTTTGTCTTATAAAAATAATTATATTTTTTGGTATGTAGGTTCAGGGGATGACAAACGTTCCGATATCGCTAAAAGAAGAGATAGTTCATATTTTTGGATATTTGATGAAGATTTTCATAACTCTTTTACGCTCAAGTCATATGACTCACATTTAGATATTAAACTTCTTCAGCTTTATAAGCTATTTAATGCTTCGTTGAATGCAGCAATGTTTGGAGAGGTAGATGTCGACTCATGAGAATACTCATGGTTATATTTTAGTAAGTTCAGAGATTGAATCCAACTTTGAACGTTTAAAAGTTGAGCTTGCTCCATCAAGAGTGGTTGGTTTTATTGAAGAGGGTGAATTTAAAATCGAACATGCAAAAGCTGTAATTGCTGAGTCATATATTAGTGAATCTGACGTAAAGTATTTGATTCTAGGTGCTAAAAGTTACAATCCATATTCCCAAAATGCACTTTTAAAAGTTTTAGAAGAGCCTCCAAGAAATGTTGAATACATAATAATTACTCCCACAAAGTCAAATCTTCTTCCAACTGTCCGTTCAAGATTACCTATGAGAAAAGGTAAGGTAGAAAATCATAAAGTAGCATTAGATATAAACCTTATGAAACTCGACTACAAAGAAGTGTTCTCTTTTTTGAAAGAAAACATGCGAGTTTCGAAAGATGAAGCAAAACTTTTAGTTGAAGCGTTGTATCATAGGGCTGTTGTTGTAGAAAAATTACTACTATCAGAGAGACAACTAAAAAATTTTGATCAAGCATATAGACTTTTAGAATTAAATTCTAGGCCTCAAAATGTACTTTCAATGCTTTTGATGGGCTTTGTAGGTGGTAATAGATAATGATAGTTGAAAAGTTATCTAATGATCTAGACCAAGAACGTTGTTTAAAAGAGCTTGGGGTTGATGCAGGTGGTATAAAGATTTTAGCGTCAAAAATGCGAACGAATATTATTTCTATCAAGCAACTTCATGTAGGCGCAGCAAATATCTTAAAACAAGATGCACTATCAATCGGCGCAGACCTAGCAGTTCCTCGAGGAACAGTCGTGGCAAAGGAACTTTATGTTGATTGTGTATTAATTGCAAATGAAAAACAGTTGAGGACATTGAGTAAAAAAGAGCTCTCTCAACCTTTTTCTTTAAAAGAGCTTGCTTTGTCCTTAGAAAAGATTCTGCAAGCAAAATACCCCTTAAAACATGAGATCATGGGTGTTATTAATGCAAATGAAGATAGTTTTTATCAAGGGAGTAGGTTCCAAGGCATAGATGCGCTTCAAAAGATTGAAAAAATGATTGAAGAAGGCGCTGATATAATAGATATCGGTGGCGTATCTTCCAGACCAAATGCACCTTTGGTAAATGCTTCTGAAGAGATGCAAAGGGTAAAACCTATTATGGATGCTATCAGTTCGAGTAGATTACATGAGAGAGCTCAATTTAGTATTGATAGTTATGATCCAGTAGTTGTGAGGTATGCATTAGATTCTGGTTTTAGTATTGTTAATGATATCACAGGTTTGAGCAATGATACTATTTGTTCCCTATGTGCTGAGTATGATGCAACTGCAGTTATTATGCATATGCAAGGTACACCTCAAACAATGCAAAAAAATCCATATTACGAAAATGTATTAGATGATGTGTATAGCTTTTTTAATAAGAGAATACAAAAAGCTGAAAGCTTTGGAGTAAAAGATATTGTACTTGATGTTGGGATTGGGTTTGGAAAAACATTAGAACATAATTTGTTTTTATTAAAAAACTTGGAACACTTTTTAACTCTACAAAAAAGGGTGTTAGTAGGTGCTTCACGTAAATCTATGATTGATATGATTGTTAAATCTGATATTGATAAACGACTAGCCGGTACTTTAACCCTTCACCTTGAAGCATTAAAAAATGGGGCATCTATTGTTCGAGTTCATGATGTTTCGGAGCACTATCAAGCGATCAAAGTATTTGAAGCATTAAAAAATTCATAATTCAAGCATTTATGCTTGAATCATAATCCCTTTGATAGTGAAAAACAACATTGCTGCAATTAAAGCTGCAGCAGGAACTGTAATAACCCAAGCAGCTATAATTTTTTTCACTGCATCCCGTTTTACATACTCCACTTTTTTTGTTTTTTTAATAACTTTTTTTGTTGATTTTATAATTTTATTTTCTTCTGCAATAAGTTTGTAGAGTTCAACGATACGCGCGTATTGTTCTTCACCTTTGTCTTTTTGGGCTTCTAAATTCTCTTTTTCTTTCATATATGCTTTAAGTGTCTCCTCTTCATCTTGAATAATCATTTCATTTTCTTCGATGCTTGGAACTTTTTTATTTAAGTGAAGATATTCACGTAAAAATCCAACACCAAAAACTCCACCAATTGCAATATGTGTAGAGCTCACAGGAAGACCAAGTTGTGAAGCTATGATAACCGTGATAGCAGCAGCCATTGCAATAGAAAAGGCACGTATTTGATCAAGTTCTGTAATTTCAGAGCCTACTGTTCTGATCAGTTTAGGTCCGTAAAGAGCAAGTCCTAAAGCAATTCCAAGTGCTCCAACGGCCATAACCCAAAATGGAATACTTGCTTTTGAAGAAACTCCACCATTAACAACTGCATCATTGATTGCAGCGAGTGGTCCAATTGCATTTGCAACATCATTCGCACCATGCGCAAAACTAAGTAAAGCTGCTGCAAAAATTAGTGGGATTGTAAAAAGAGAGTTTACAGATTCTCTAGAATTTTCAAAAGTATCATTTTTGGATAATTTCTTTTTCATAAGTAGATAAACTACTACAGCTGTAATGAATCCAAAAAGCAAAGCTGTAAGAAAACTAGGCTTTTTTGTGACTTCCAAAGAGATTAGTGGAAGCAGGTTGATAGTTTCTACAATACCAGGCCAAATTTTTTTAAGACCTTTAAGGGTAAGGTATGTGACAAAAGCCCATGACATAATGGCTACAAATATAGGTACATATTGTTTTGCGGCATCAACTTTATTTTCTTTAAATAGTATAGACTTTTTGATAGAATATAAAAATATGGCGGCTATAACCCCACCAAGTACTGGTGAAATTACCCATGAGGCAGCAATTTTTCCCATAGTCCCCCAAGAGACAATACTAAAGCCTGCTGCTGCAATTCCTGCTCCCATAACACCACCAACAATAGAGTGTGTTGTAGATACAGGTGCTTTCATTGCTGTTGCAAAATTCAGCCATAAAGCTGCAGCAAGAAGTGCTGCCATCATAGCCCAAATAAAAGGGTCTGGGTTATTTCCAAATGCAGAGATATCAATAATCCCTTTTTTTATAGTTTTGACAACTTCACCACCAGCAATTAAAGCTCCTGAAGCTTCAAAAATAGCTGCAATAACTATAGCCATAGTCATTGTTAAGGCTTTGGAACCAACTGCAGGACCCACATTGTTAGCCACATCATTTGCACCAATATTCATAGCCATGTAGGCTCCAATGAGTGCTGCAACAGCTAAAAACATGTTGTTGGATATTCCACCATTGCTAATAAAACTAAATGTGAGTACAGCAATCATAAAAAAAAGAGCAAAACCTAAGCGAATAAAATCTGTTCCACTCTCTTTTAAGGCCTCTTTTTCAAGCTTTTTTATTGTCTGGATTTCCATTGATAACCTACTTAAAATTTATATGAAATTATACAGCTTAGTGTTTGATGTATGCCTTAATAATCTCTTGACGCTCAAGAGGTCTATCGCCTCGTTGTGTAGCAACATTTCCAAGTTTAAAAACCGTTTTCATTGATTCTTGTGTTGCTTGACCAAAAATAGTGTGTCGCCCATTTAACCAATATGTAGGAACAGTTGTTATAAAAAATTGACTTCCATTTGTATGAGGACCAGCATTTGCCATTGCTAATACGCCTGGTTTATCAAATGTTTTTCCTTTAAATTCATCAGCAAAAGGTTTTCCCCAGATACTTTTTCCACCTCGTCCTGTTTCAGTTGGGTCTCCACCTTGAATCATAAAGTTTTTGATGATCCTATGAAATGCAACACCATCATAGTAACCATTTTTTATATGAGTTGTAAAATTTTCAACTGCTTTTGGAGCGATATTTTCATAAAGCTCTAACTCAATGATTCCGGCTGTCGTAACAAGAACAGCTATCTTATTTTTGCTATCTGCTTGTAGGTGAATAGAAGCAATCACAAAAAGTGATATGATAAGTTTAATCATTTATTTTCCTTTAAAGTCAAGTGAAACAGAATTTATACAGTATCGTAAACCTGTTGGGTTAGGCCCATCTGGAAAGAGATGGCCTAGATGTGAGTCACAGTTTGCACATCGAACTTCAACTCTTCTCATCCCATGAGAGTTATCTTCTATCTCAATGATTGCATCTTCGACACATTCGTAATAACTTGGCCAACCTGTTCCAGAATCAAATTTTGTTTCAGATTCAAAAAGTGGTGCATTACAACATATACAATTATATGTACCTTCTTCTTTATTGTCGTAATATGTTCCGGAAAATGGAGCTTCTGTACCATGTTGTCTACAGACATGATACGCTTCAGGGCTTAACTGTTGTTTCCACTCAGCTTCAGTCTTTTTTATTTTCAAATTTATTCCTTATGAGGTTTAGGTTTTCAGAACTCTTATCATACACTACATAAACACTTTTTGAACATAAGTTAAAAGCATATTCTAATTTTTTTATATTTGCTTCTGCAATGTTGATCATGATTACATAATCTTTGTCAATGGCACAAATGTCATTGTAAGATGCAAGAACTAGCTTATCAAGATCTTGTTCAACAAGAGATTTCTTAGCATCTAAAACAGTTATAGTGTCTTTGATAAAGTATTCTAGATCATCATGAAGTTTAAGTTGATCTACTTCACTTCCTATAACCATGATTGATCCGGAATTTGATGTAAGAAGTAAGCTTGAAATTATTTGCAATGTCTTTGCATAGGGGTTGGCTTCGTAAAAAAAAGTATCTTTATATTGGTTTTTAAAATTTTTAGTAAAGGTAAGTTTTTCAGACCTTTTGTTTGAGTTTTCAACCATAATTATATGGTTGTTATTTTGGACTTTTTTAAGCTTTTCTAAAAAATCTAGCTCAAGCGACCAAGCGTCATCGCAAATTGTTAAGTCATATTTTACAGATCTATTTGTGTAGTACAAGGGTGTAACAATTTCAATCGATGTTAAATCCACTTCGATAATAGCATGTTCAACTATATCTAAAAGTTTCTTTTTTAAAATATCACAAGCAAGATTTGTTGATTTGATTATGACAATTTTTAAATTAGGATTTTTGAGTTTTTCTAAAATTGCTTTTAGTAATATTGCACTTGTTTTTCCACTCCCTGTGGGCCCACGTAATATCTCAAAAGAAACTAATTGAGAATTAATAAAGTGCATCTGTTCATCTGAAGCTAAATGTATCTTTTGTTTGTTGTCAATAATAGCATATTGAATGAGTAAGGATGAAATAATTGTTGAGATCTCATACTCACTCGGAACATTTTGCTCAATAGAGGAAAGTTTACTTAATATTTGATCATCACTAGAATCATGAAATAAAATTTTTTCTTCAGGTAAGAGTTGGTGAAAAGATTCGTCGAGATGTTTATATTGATCGACATTCAGATTTTCCATTAGAAGATAATTTGTTATTGGAATTTCATCTTGATGAAGTAGCTCTTTAAACTTCCTTCTCATAAACTCGTGTGCTTTTTCAAATGCAAGGGTATTTTCTGAAGATGTTTGTTGTGTTGCTTTTTCGGCTTTCGCATTTTTCAATTCATCGTAGGTCCATCCTTTATATTCAAACAGAAAAATACCTTTTTTTTTGTCTACCATGAGAAGTGGTATGAAAAAGTTTTTGCTATGATGATAGATCGTGATGTTTTCAAAAATGAGAAATTGATGACTATGTGCAAGTTTTTTGAGTTTTTTAAGTAATACAGACTCTGGAAGACCAAGTGACTTGCTTTTATTTTTTTTAAAAAGAGATACTAGTGAGTTGAAAATCATTAAGGTGTAAATTCTCTGCTAAAAAGCAGAGAAAGAAGAGGGCTTATTTGCCAGCTGAAACGCGATCTTTAAGACCTTTACCAGCTTTAAATTTTGGAACCATTTTATCCTGAGTAGTGTATGTTTTGTCAGTTCCAGGAACTTTACCACTTTTTCCTTTTTGTAATGCAGCTGAAAAGCTACCAAATCCAACTAAAGAAACATCTTCTTTTTTTACTAATGCAGCTGTTACAGCTTCTGTAAATGCAGCAATAGCTTTTTCTGCTTCAACTTTAGTTTTATAGTCACCACTTGTTTGTACTAATTCAACGAATTGCGCTTTATTCATATAAATTCCCTTGGATTATTTGATGTATTTCCGAAATTATTGCCAATGACTGCAGTAAGGTCATATTTCGAATAATTCAGTTGGATATACTTTATAGTTTATTAGCTTAAATTTTTCTTCTTTTTGCTAATAAATGATAAAAAATATGATTTTTTTCTTTGTTTGATACCATATTTAGCTACTTTGAAGGCTTTTGACGACAATAATAATCTTTTTTTCGAGATAATAAAAAATGATAAATCTTTGAATAGGTTATAATTATTATCATTAGTTTGAATAGAAGAGAAAACATCATCTAATCCTTCACGCTCCCGTTTTGTTAAAATGCTCATTTGTCGTCCTCAAGTTTATTGATCTTTCTAACTGCTCTAATAATCTCATCATCATCTAATAGTCCAAGCATTTTTATCACACTTGAGGCAGCTTGTGGTTTTGCGCGACCAAGCTTCCAATCTTGATATGTTCTCATAGCTATACCTAATGAGTTCGCCATATCTTTTAGCGATATTTTTTTTCCATTGTTTTGTGATTCAACGGAATTATGAAGGATGTTGAATAGATCATCGATTTGCATTGAAGAAGTATACGGTTTAATAACTTAAATATACATTTACATGATATAAAAATTATTTATAATGTATGAAATAATTTATTTATACTGTATTATAAACATTATAATAAATAATATACAAATAATATAAGATATAAAACACGGAATATCGTGTTAAATATATATTGCTTTTTCAATAAAATAATGAAAAAAGTTTTCTTCTTTTAATTTGTTAAATATCTTGTATATTGAATTTTTTGTGTGGAAGATCTAGCAGAAATTTAAAGCCAAAGTTCTGCTAATATGAAGTTTGTATGAGAGTTTAGTATTCTAAAAGATCGCTGTAGTCATATTTTGAAAAATCTAAATATATTTGACCATTTTGTTGAATGATTCTTACATCACTATTTCTTACCGCTAAAAATCTTTTACGTATAATTTTTCTTTGATAAGATTTTAAATCTAAAGTTTTTATATATGATTTAAGTTCTACTAGTTTAGGTGTTTTATCTTCAATTTTTTGTTTGTTACCTACATCAGTTGTCGTTGTCTCTATAGTTTCAATCTCTTTTGATGAATGATCAATCATAAGTTTGGTATTGACAAGTTCCAAAATAGTTTTGAGTTGTTCATCTTTGGCACTGTATACCTGTTCAATTTTTTGCATCTCATCACGAAGCATTTGCTCTTTGTCATCAATGAGTTTGTCTATTTTGTTTTCTAATTGAATAATTTTTTCTTTGAGTTGTTGATTCTCTCTTTGATAGAGAGCTAAAACAGTTGCAACAGTAGTTTTTGGTTTTGCAATTTGATTTTCTTGAGATCTACTTGTAGTATTTGGTACGGTTACTGTTGATGCAGTGCTTTGGTTATTTGGAAGATTTGCATCATTGACAATGATATATGTTTTGTTGTTTTCAATTATATAGTTGAGCTTTTTAGCTTTTAGTTTCGAACTAAGCATCTCTCTTGAAATTTTGAAATGTTTACAATATTCGTCAATTGTTAACCTCATTTATATTCCTTTTTTATGTAGTGTTTTATGAGAGCATTGAATTTGAATTCATATCTGGCGGTGCAATTATATCTGGTGTACGTAGCCAAACTAATATCCCTTTTTTTTCATTTCCATGCTTATCATAAAATGTATGAACTTCAGAGTACTTAAATCCTTTAGCAATGAGCAAAGGATTATAGTCTTCAAAGATAAAAAGAAACTTTTTAAAACTTTTATACGCTTCATCAGAAACAATAACTGTTGAGATTGAGTAGTTTTTTAGTTCTAAATATCTTGCACAATCATTTAATCCATTCCCGATGAAATTCTTATGCCCTAAAATATCTGTAAATGTATACAGTTCACCTGTGTGAACAGCTACTTGCATCCCTTGAAAATAATCAAATTTTTTTAAGATCAGATCTGAAAGATGATGGAAATTCATCCCTAAGATCACTCCATACCCTTTCAAGCGTGGATGAAGTATGCAGTAAAAACCATCACCAGTAGATACAAACCCATAAATTAGTTTATCTAAGGGCATGTGTGAAGTTTTCAAAATTTTATCAATAGTTTTTTTATACACTAATGATATAAAACTGATTATCTCAAGTTGCTGTAAAGAGTCTAGCTTTGAAAAGCCAATTACATCTGTTAAAACAATGTCTGTTACTATTTTTTCTTGATTTGAATAAGTCATACATTTCCAGTATTCTTTAAGTATATTTTATCATAAAAACTTGTTTTAAATAAGGGTGTTATATAATGCAGTATAAATTTTTCTAGGATGTGAGATGGGTAAAGGTATATTAGATATTGTGCAACCAGGTGTGATTTTTGGTGAAGATGTTCAAAAAGTTTATGATTATGCGAAACAAGAGGGTTTTGCAATCCCAGCAGTAAATGTTGTTGGTACTGATTCGATAAATGGTGTTTTGGAGGCTGCTGCAAAAGTTAATTCACCAGTAATAATACAATTTTCTAATGGTGGTGCATCTTACTATGCTGGAAAAGGCTTGAGCAATGATGATGAAAAAGCTGCTGTAATTGGTGCAGTATCAGGAGCAATTCATACACATATGATGGCTGAGGCATATGGTGTTGCAGTAATCCTCCATACAGATCATGCAGCGAAAAAACTTTTACCTTGGATTGACGCATTGCTTGATGCTGGTGAAGCATATTATGAAAATCAAGGAAAGCCACTGTACTCTTCACATATGTTAGATCTTTCAGAAGAAACATTGCTTGAAAATATCTCCACATGTAAACAATACTTTCAGAGAATGGCAAAAATAGGTATGAGCATAGAGATTGAACTAGGTTGTACAGGTGGTGAAGAGGATGGAGTTGACAATACCAATATAGATAATTCTCTTTTATATACACAACCTGAAGATGTTGCATATGCTTATGAACAACTTATGGAAGTTTCACCGCATTTTACAATAGCAGCATCTTTTGGTAATGTGCATGGTGTATACAAACCAGGAAACGTTACATTGACTCCTAAGATCTTAGATAATTCTCAAAAATATATTCAAGAGAAATTTCAAACTTCTGAAAAACCTGTAAATTTTGTATTTCATGGTGGATCGGGGTCTGCACCTTCTGAAATATCAGAAGCAATTTCGTATGGTGTTATAAAGATGAATATAGATACAGATACTCAATGGGCAACATGGTCAGGTGTGAAAGATTATTATGAAAAAAACAAAGAGTATATGCAAGGCCAGATTGGAAATCCTGATGGTGAAGATAAGCCAAACAAGAAGTACTATGATCCTAGAAAATGGTTGAGAGATGGTCAAAAAACTCTTGTAACAAGAGTTGAAGAGGCATTTAAAGATCTTAATGCTTTAGATAGAAATTAAAACTTCTTTAGGATAGTTTTTTTAAAAGATTATTGAGTTTATTTTGGTTAAATCGCCAAAAATGCTCATGATCAAAATCATCGTCTTCTTGAATCTTTTTTAGTAAACTTTTTGTATCAATCCCTGTATCCTTTGCTGAAACATATTTTTTTACTATTTTTAAAAGCTTTTCTTGTGCTTCTGGCGTTGTGTCATCATCAGGAAGTTGTTTTGTTTCAAAAAATGGGTATATTTTCCAAATACTAACAAGAAATGTAAAGATGAAAATAATCATCATAATAGTTGAAAGATCAAGCTCCACTATGACTCTTTAATAAATCTAGAAAGTTCTTTGGCTAAAAGATTTGTATCAATTGGTTTTCCTACAAAACCATCCATCCCCACCTTTGTGAATTTTTCTTTATCTGTATCAAGTACGCTTGCAGTAACAACAATAATCGGTGTTGGATCTAGTCCATTTTCTTGTTCATATGCTTTAATTTTTTCCATCATGGCAATCCCATTTAATTCGGGCATATTTTCATCTGTTAAGATAAGGTCATATTTTTCATGTTTAAACTTCTCATATGCTTCTAAACCGTTATTTACAATTGTGTACGTGATTCCAAAATCATGAAGTAAAAGTGCTATAAGATCTTGGTTTGCTTCATTGTCTTCTGCCACCAATACTTTTGCATTGAATTTAATTTCAATACGATCTTTGATATCTAGGTTTTTTGAGTTAGCAACAGTATCTAAAATGCCTGATTCTTTAAAAGATTCAAAAATAGTCTTAGGGGTAAAGGGTGAATAGAGTGGATGAATATGATCTAGATCTGCAAGTTGTATAGAAGAGTTTCTTAAAATTGCGATTGCTGGCTTGTTGTTTTCAACAATATCTTCATTGTGTAAGTCATCCGGAATAAAAAATATAATATCATAACCATCATCTTCAAAAGTAGATAATTCAACTATCTCTTTTACACCAAAATCTTCAAGGTATTTTTTAATAAGCTTTAGTTTTATTGAGTCCTTGTAAAAATCTAAAATAGCAATTGTTTTATTTTCAATAGCTCTGAATTCTTCTTGAATATTTGAGCTTTCATCAAGAATTTCAATCGGAATTTTTAAAGTAAATGTTGAACCAACCCCTTCTTCTGATTCAACTTCTAGAGTACCGTTCATAAGTTCAGCAAGTTTTTTTGAAATTGACATACCTAAACCAGTTCCACCGTATTTTCTCGTTGTAGAACCATCTGCTTGTTCGAAAGGATTGAATATTTTCATTTGGTTTTCTTGAGAAATTCCTATTCCTGTATCTTCAACAGATATAACAAGTTGTGAGTTTTCCATAGTGACAGACACATTGATACATTTATGTTCAGGTGTAAATTTTATTGCATTGCTTAAAATATTTGAGAAAATTTGTTTGACTCTCACTTCATCCATACGAACTCTTTTTGGCATATGAATATCGATATAAGAATCATATATAAGGTTCTTTTCATATGCCTTTGAAGCAAAAAGGAGTATTGCACCACTCATCTCTTCTACCGGATTAATTTCATGTGGTGAAATAGTGAATTTACCGCTTTGGATTTTAGAGAAATCTAAAATATCACTTATGATAGTCAAGAGAGATTTTCCACTTTTATCTATAATTTGAAGATAGTGTTGTTGTTTCTCATCTTTAATTTGTTTATTTAAGATGGTAACAAACCCTAAAATAGCGTTGAGTGGCGTTCGAATTTCATGACTCATGTTTGCTAAAAATTCGTCTTTTGCTAATTCTGCGGCTATAGCCTTGTCTCTTGCAAGAGTTATCTCTTCTATCTGTTCTTGGAGCTCAAGAGTTTGTAGGTGTACTTTATCTTCAAGTGATGCATTGAGTCTCTCTAACGATTTAGTTTGTTGATCAATTTTTTCAGAGATAAGCTCTATAAGTTGTTCAAAAACTATTTTTAAGTCTTTAAGATCAGGATTGTGAGGTTCATAATAAGGTCTTTCACTGAAATTTCCATCTTTCATTAATGTTACAATTCCTGTAATTTCATTGATAAATGCTTCATCATCTTCAAGATGCTCTTCAATGGCATGCATCTGAATATTAATACTTTCTGCCATATCTGCAATTTCATCGGATGAATTTGTATTTATCTCTCTAGGAGCCTCTTTTCTAAAATTGAGAAAGTTAAAAAAGTTATTAATTCCGAGCTCAAGTTCTTTCATAGATATTTTGATTGAGTTTGCAATAAAATAAGTAACAGTGAAGAGTGATATGATGGTAATAACAAATAAAACTATATGCATTAAAAGTTCATTTTCTAAATCTTTTATATCTTGTGACATATCTTTTTGAAGTAATGAAAAAATATTTTTTTGGATCTCGTTGAACTCATTAATTCTTTGTGTAGCAATTTCAAACCAATCAGATTGTTCAATATTTATTGGAGTATTTTGAAGTTCTTGATACTTTTGTAAAACTGCTGAAGCATCTAGGTTGCTACCTGGTTTGATAATTTGAAATATGTTTTTTAGTTGTGTAGCAGTTTGAAGCTCTTTAGAAGCTTTGCTACACAGAGAAATATAGTCATCCATGAGAGCAAGAAATTTTTGTTTTTTTATTAAAAAATTCTCATAATGTTCTTTGTTCTCAGTAAACCTATATTTTGAAAGGTCATGTATCATCCCTCCAATACCAATAAGCTCATAAATATTATGTAGAATTTTACTTTTTAACGCACTAGAATTTATTTCTATTCTAACCTCGTTGAAGTAAGTTGTTTTATACTTTTCTTCAATGTCATTAAATTTATTATAATCATCAGATGAGAGATAGTTTTTAATTTGTTGTAGTTCATCCTCTTGAAGTTTTACGAAGTGATTATAAGATTGCATATCTTCTATGCTGATGTTTTTATCAAATTTATTGACTAATCCTCTTTCTCTTCCTGCATACTCTTCAAGGCTAATCACACTATGGAACAAACTAATGTTGGAATTTTTTTGAATTGAGTAAGATTGAAAGTCGAAATTTTTTATAAATAATAATATTTGAGTATTTAATGATGTGTAATAAAAAAAGTTTTCATTCCATGTAATATTTCTAGCAAGAGTTTTTTTTCTGATTGAATCTATTTGTTTGAGATTTGTTTGTAGGTTTTGAATGTAAGTTTTTAATTTTTTAGATCTAGGAAGTAAAAATTTTTGCGTAAGTTTTTTGAGTTCAATGTCTGTTCTTTTATATTGCTCTTGAAGTTGAATTTCTAAACTTTTCTCATTAATGTGTGTAATGAACCCAGAGCTAATGCCTCGCTCAAGTTGTAAGTTATACATAAGTCTACTTGAAATGTTTATAAGGCTTAAGCTTTCAAACTCATTCTTATTCTTTTCAAGCATATTTTCTTGATTATTCAGAGTGTTAAGCACAAATACTAGTAGTGTAACAATTGGTAATGTAGCTACAAGTAAAAGTTTGTGTATAATCTTAAGTTTCATGAGATTGATTATATCATAAGAAATTTGTTAAAATCATGTTCTAGGATTGCTAATGGACGATAAAGTATTTACAAAGCCAATAAAAAAACAGTTTGAGTTTGATGCAGAAGTAGCAGCTGTTTTTGATGATATGTTACAAAGAAGTGTACCTTATTATAAAGAAAGTCAAGAATTGACGCAATTTTTCGCATTAAAATATCTTCCAGAAAATGGCTTACTTTACGATCTTGGTTGTTCAACCGCATCTTTGCTCTTAAATATTCATAGAGATTTAAAAGTTAAAGCTCAACTCATAGGGCTTGATAACTCCGAAGCAATGCTTGATCAAGCAAAAAAGAAATCTGAAGCATATGGCGCAAAAATAGATATCCTTTATGCAGATATTTTAAAATATAATTATGAAAATGCAAACGTATTCATCAGTAACTACACTTTGCAGTTTATTCGCCCTTTAGTAAGAGAAGAACTTGTTCAAACCATTCAATCATCTTTGAAAGAGGATGGTGTATTTATATTTAGTGAAAAAGTTATTTCACACCATTCTACCTTGAATAAAGACCTTATAGAGTGTTATTATAATTTTAAAAAATCACAAGGCTATAGTGAGTACGAAATTGTACAAAAAAGAGAGGCTCTTGAAAATGTCCTTGTTCCATATAGTGAAGAGGAAAATATTCAGATGGCTTTAAACTGTGGATTTAAGCACTGCGAAGTTGTATTTCGTTGGGCTAATTTTTGTACGTTTATAGCTCTAAAGTGATATTACCACACATTAGGTTTAGGTTTTTTCTCTTCTCCACTTACTAATTCAACGGCATAGTCTACAGCTTTTTTAGTAGAATCCTTGACACCTTGGTATGTAATAATTTCATCATCACATTTTTTATGATAGTAACCTTGTAAATCATAGTACTCTTGGCAGTCTGCATTATATTCAAGAGATACACCACGTTTGTTTACACAACCTTGGAGAAGAAAAGCAAATAATATAATTGAAATTTTGATCATAAAAAGTTTAAGCATCTCTCATACCTATACTTTGAAACTGTCTTTAGATTTACAAAACTCTTGTACAAAGCATTCTTCACATTTTGGATTTTGAGCCTTGCATATATAGCGTCCAAAAAGTACCATTCCTTGGTGAAGAGCATGTAGATTGTTTTTAAATTTCCTCACTAGAGTCGCTTCCGTTTTTAATGCAGTTTTATCATCGCTTAGGCCAAGCCTATGAGAAACACGAAAAACATGCGTGTCAACTGCCATAAGGTTTGCCCCAGTGTATTCGATCATTACCACGTTAGCAGTTTTTTGTCCAACTCCTGCAAGTGTTTGAAGATCTTTTTCATTCATTGGGATTTCACCGTTAAATACTTCTTGTACGCGTTGTGCCATTGCAATAATGTTTTTAGCTTTATTGTTGAAAAAAGAACAACTGTTGATAAGTGATTTGACTTCATCAATATCAGCTTGAGCTAGTTCTTTAGTTGAAGGATATTTTTTAAAAAGTGCTGGTGTGATTATATTTACACGCTTATCAGTACATTGTGCAGATAGTGCAACTGCAATAACTAGTTCATATGCATTTTTGTATTCTAACTCAGTAACTGCATCACTATACCTTTCAATGAAACGTTGGTGAATTTCTTGAATCTCTTTTTTTGTAGCTTTTTTCATAACGATATTTTATCGAATTAAAATCAAAGTGAAAAGTTCCGGAATGAATGGAAAATGCACGGTTTATTTGTTTAATAACTATTAACATAAGTTCAATACAATTTCCGTACTTACAAAAAGAAGGAATTCTATAGATGAAAAATAGCCAAAAAGTTTTGTCAGCATTTTTGCTTACAGCTTCCATTTTATCTGCTCAAACTCTTGTTACAGTAAATGGCACGAAGATTACTCAAAGTGATGTTGATACTGCTCTTATGAAGGCAACTCAAGGAAGATTTTTTAATGAAGTTCCACCTGAAAAGCAGGCTGGATTCAAAATTGAAGTTTTGAATCAACTAGTTGCTAGAGAACTTGTTTATGGCGATGCTAAGAAAACTGGTGTTTTGAAATCAAAAGAGTTTAAAACTGAATATGACAAGATAGTTGAACAGATAAAAAAAGATATTGCAGTTCAAGTCTGGAAAGTAAAGCAGCTTGAAAAAATTAAAGTCACTGACAGAGATGTGAAAAAATACTTTAATGACAATAAAGGCGAGTTTAGAGAAAAAGAAAGTGTTAGAGCAAGACATATCTTGGTAAAAACAAAAGAGGAAGCAGACAAATTATTAAAACAGCTAAATCTTAAAGGTAAAGCACTAAAAGAAAAGTTTATAGAATTAGCTAAAGAAAACTCTGTTGGACCAACTGGCCCTAAAGGTGGTGACCTAGGTTACTTTGGAAAAGGACAAATGGTTCCAGAATTTAATGATAAAGTTTTCTCTATGAAAGTTGGAACTGTGTCTTCTCCTGTAAAGACTCAATTTGGCCATCATATTATTTATCTAGAAGATAAAAAAGAAGCGAAAAATCTTGCATTGAGTGATGTGAAAGAGTACATTCGTGGAAGATTGAAAGTTGAAAAGCTAAATGAGACTATGCCTTCTATTATGAAAAAACTTCAGGACAAAGCAAAAATAGTTCAGTAAATGAACACTTCAACTCCCATCTCAGAATTTAGAATGAATGGGAGAACTTTTTATGTTAAAAGAGATGATCTCTTTGATCCATTCCTCTCAGGAAATAAATTTAGAAAACTCCATTCTTTTTTGTATGATGATTCCAAAAGCTATTCACAAGTTATATCTTATGGTGGAACGCAATCTAATGCTATGTTGGCAATTGCAGCTTTGAGCAAAAAAAAATCTTGGGATTATTATTATTATACAAAGCCTTTATCTGCATATGAGAAAAACTTAGAGTTTGGAAACTTGTATCTGGCAAAATCTTTGGGGATGAAACATGTTGAAATTGATCAAGATCTGTACAAGCAATATGTATCTTCCCTGAGAGTAAACTTATCTGAAGATACATTGTTGATTCATCAAGGAGGAGCTGATACTTTAGCTCAAAATGGCTTAGAGGTATTAGCTTGTGAAATCAAGGATACTAATATACCTGTTACGTCGATTGCATTACCTTCTGGGACAGGAACTTCTGCATTGTATCTAGCATTAGCTTTACCTGAATACACTATATATACAGTAGCTTGTATTGGAGATGATGAATATTTAAAAAAACAAATGAGTGCTTTGGATGAGATACCATCGAACTTAGTGATATTGACTCCAAATACAAAATATCATTTTGCAAAGCCTTATAAAGAATTTTATGAAATATATTCTCAGCTCTTGAAATGTTCAGGAATTGAATTTGATCTTTTGTATTCACCTTTAATGTGGAAAATGATAATTGAAAGTTTGAATGAGGATATTTTATATGTTCATACAGGCGGTATTACTGGAAATAAATCGATGATTGAGAGATATAAAAGAAAAGGTTTTGTCTAGTGTTGTGATAAAGTGAAAATAATTTCACTTAATCTATAAAAGTAACACTTTCGTCAATGGATACACGTTCAGGTTGGTAGGTATTTATTTTAGCTTCTGTATCTTCATATCCAAGAACAACACTGTAAAGCAATCCTAAGTTTTCAGGCATGTCTAATACTTTTGCAACAACTTTTCCAAACTCAGTTGTAGAGCCTTGAGGACAAGAATCAATACCTAAATCTTTTGCTGCAAGCATAAGACTTTGCATGTATGCACCACAATCAATTAATGCACCTTGTGCACCATCGATATTTGCGAGATCTGTAAAAACAAAAAAGACAGTTTGCGCTCCAAACCATCTAAAGTTATCATGCCACATCTTCAGACGAGTTTCATCATCTTTTCTATCAACATCCATCAATTTATAAAGGCCAGCTCCAGTGACAATTCTTCTTTTTTTATAAGGGTTTACCCATGTAACTGGATAATACTGAATAAATTGGTCATGCTCAACACCCTCATCCATTCTTGCAATTATCGCATCGCCTATATTTTTCAATATTTCTTGATTGCTAATAGCAACAACCCTCCATGGTTGCATATTTGCTCCACTAGGTGTCATTGCGGCTGCATTTAAAATCTCTTCTTGAATCTCTTTTGGTACAGGTTTTGGTAAAAATGCTCTTTTAGAAGATCGAGTATGTAAAGTTTCTATAACCGTTGGCATAATTTAAATTCCTAAAATAATTTTAAGAGATTATAACATAAGTGTTCTTCTAAACATTTAGAATAGGTCTTTTTTCATTCGAATAATCATTTATGTTCCTGAATAGATCGTTGATTCCTTAGTCAATAATTATTACTTAACTTGACACTATATGACTCAATTAGATATAATGTTTATATATTTATTAAAGGATTTATTATGAAAACAAACATTTTTGAAAAATTGACACACAACATGACAGAAGCTATAGAATCTTCTATTTCTTTAGCATTGCACAATAAAAACCAAGAAGTGGAATTAATTCATTTTTTGTGGGCATTATTAACAAACTCGGGTTCAGTTCTTAATCAAATGTTAAATAAAATGAATATTGATAAGACTGCTATAGAATTGGATGCAAAA
>Ga0181567_10000421_pt1 | contig 31416 bp, 25 predicted proteins | sample 101ome_14_FD_133761 | JGI IMG/M metagenome (GOLD analysis project Ga0181567, IMG submission 133761) | Coastal salt marsh microbial communities from the Groves Creek Marsh, Skidaway Island, Georgia - 101403AT metaG (megahit assembly) | ecosystem: Environmental > Aquatic > Marine > Intertidal...
CTTCTGGGACTTTTTGCTAATCTTAATTTGAGCACTCAATCGTCGCTTTCGATAAGAGTAAACAACCTGTTAAATACCAGCTACAGAAATTACCTCAACGCCATGCGTTATTTTTCTGATGAACTAGGAAGAACTATTACGATTCAATATAAAATCAATTATTAAAATGAAAAACATCGCATTTTTAACTAGTCTTATTTCTTTATTCTTTTTAAACTCTTGTGTAAAAACCCTAGAAGCTCCAGAGCAAATCAACGAAGAAGAATTGATCACCACCTTAGTTGTTTCTCTGGAATCAGCAACGGATCAAGTTGAATTGCGCTATACCGATTTGGACGGCGATGGCCCTAATCAAGGAGTTTTTCAAGCTCCAAATTTAAAACCCAACACAACCTATAGCGGAAAGCTAGAATTCCTAAACGAAAGTGAATCACCAGCAGAAGACATCACTTTAGAAATAGAAGAAGAAGCGAACGATCATCAAGTTTTTTATGTTGTCAATGGTTTGAATGCAACAATTGAACCAATCAATATCGATAAGAATGGATATTACTTAGGAACAAGCTTTAGCCTCACCACCTTATCAGCATCTGAAGGCCAATTACAATTCATCCTCAGACACTTACCTACAAAACCAAATGATGGCAATCCTGCAACAGCTGGAGGAGCTACAGACCTATCGGTAATCTTCAATTTAAAAATTACCGAATAAGAATCCTTAAAATTAAGGCTCTGGATATTTGATATTTACGATTTTTTTGAGGTTCCATCAATGTTTTTGTTAAAAATTGATGCTTGACTCCTCTAATTATGGGAAAACACTATATTTGTGTCGATGAATAACACAATCGCACATAGTATATTGCGTTTCCCAAGACGCCGCCGCCCGTAAGGGTGCAAAATTATCTATGGAATTAGGTGTGTCCATTTCCTCTCTCAAGAACCTCATCAAAATTTTATCAATTTAATACCAGTAACTACAATGAAAATTGTTAGTGCTAACAAATCGCATTTTAAATACGCTCCTATCATTTGTGATACCATAGCTGAATCTGCCAAAGTCAGAGGTACAGGTATTGCCAAAAGGACTCCTGAGTACATCCAAAAAAAGATGGAAAATCAAAATGCCATCATCGCATTAGATGGTGATCAGTTTGCAGGATTTTGCTATATAGAGGTCTGGGGACACAATAAGTTTGTCGCTAACTCTGGACTTATTGTCAATCCAGATTACAGAGGTCAAGGATTGGCTAAAAAAATTAAAAAAGCTGCCTTTGAACTTTCAAGGAAAAAATTTCCAGAGGCAAAATTGTTTGGGATCACTACAGGCCTTGCGGTAATGAAAATCAATTACGAATTAGGATATAAACCCGTTACTTTTTCAGAACTTACGGATGATCCTGATTTTTGGAATGGATGTAAGACCTGTAAGAATTTTGATGTATTAAACAGAACAGATCACAAAATGTGTCTGTGTACTGGGATGCTATACGATCCTCAGAAAAAGAAAAGCACTATAGGTAAAATGTTTAACCCAAAGGCTTTTCAGAGATTAAAAAAAATTAAAGAAAAATTATTTCTAAATAAGAAAAAGAGTAAAAAATGAAAAAGTTAGTCATTGCATACAGTGGAGGATTAGATACCTCTTATTGCGCTAAGAGTTTATCCAATGAAGGTTATGAAGTTCACGCTGTATCGGTTAACACCGGAGGATTTTCCAAAGAAGAAATTGCTGATATTGAGTCAAAGGCTCTTGCCTTAGGTGCACACAACTATGTATCGATCGATGCGGTTCAAACCTTTTACGACAAGGTTGTCAAATACCTCATCTACGGAAATGTATTAAAGAACAATACCTATCCACTTTCTGTAAGTGCGGAACGTATTATTCAAGCCATCGAAATTGCAAATTACGCCAATGAAATTGGAGCGGAATACATCGCTCACGGATCTACTGGTGCAGGAAATGATCAGGTTCGTTTTGATTTAATTTTTAGCATTATCGCTCCAGAAAAGAAAATCATTACTCCAATTAGAGATAATACACTCACTAGAGAACAAGAAATTCAGTACCTCAAAGAAAATGGAATTGACTATCCTTGGGAAAAGGCCAAGTACTCCATCAACAGAGGACTTTGGGGAACATCTGTTGGAGGAGTGGAGACCTTAACTTCTAAAGATGCGTTGCCAGAGGAGGCTTATCCTTCTCAATTAAGCGAATCAGGTTCAAGAAAAATTAAATTAACCTTTGAAAAAGGTGAATTAGTGGCTCTCGATGGAAAAAAAGACAGTCCACTCAACAATATTATTGCACTAGAAGCAATTGCTTCTGCTTATGCCATTGGTAGAGATATTCACGTAGGTGATACCATTATTGGGATCAAAGGTAGAGTTGGTTTTGAAGCTGCTGCCGCCCTTGTGATTATCAAAGCACATCACTTATTGGAAAAACACTGTTTGAGTAAATGGCAACAACATCAAAAAGAAAGTCAAGGAAACTTCTATGGCATGCTCTTACACGAAGGTCAGTATTTAGACCCAGTAATGAGAAATATCGAAGCCTTCCTCTCTGATACTCAAAAGAATGTGAGTGGAGATGTCTTTGTAAGTCTTCACCCATACCGTTTTTCTTTAGATGGAATCGAATCCAAGCACGATTTAATGAGTGCTAAGTTTGGATCCTACGGAGAAGAAAACAAAGCATGGACTGCTGAGGATGCCAAAGGATTTATCAAAATAACAGCGAATGCTGGAAAAATATACAAACAAGTCAACGCAGATGATTAAAGCAGGAATTATAGGAGGATCAGGATATACTGGAGGAGAGCTCATTCGAATTCTAGAACAGCATCCAGCAGTTGAAATCGATTTTATATACAGCACCACGCGTGCTGGCAAAAAGGTAAGTTCGGCACATCCGGATCTTATCGGAAGAACTGAATATGTTTTTACATCAGACGTTAATTTAGAAGTGGATGTCGTATTTCTGTGTCTTGGACATGGTAATTCTCTCAGCTTTTTAAAAGAGAATAACTTTTCTGACAATACCAAAATTATTGATTTAAGCACCGACTTTAGAGCACAGAAAGACGCTGAATTTTTAGGAAGAACCTTTGTATATGGTCTGCCTGAAAATCACAAAACGGCTATTGAAAATGCTACCGCCATTGCCAATCCTGGTTGCTTTGCAACAGCACTTCAGCTTTCTTTAGCTCCATTAGCTTCAAAAAAATTGATTACATCAGAAGTTCATATCAATGCGACCACTGGAAGTACAGGTGCTGGTGTCAAGCCTTCAGACACCACTCATTTTAGTTGGAGAACAAGCTCAGTTTCTTGGTACAAAGCCTTTAATCATCAACACTTAAATGAAGTTGGAGAGCAACTTACAGCCCTAAATGATTCAGCACCAGAATTGTTGTTTATCCCTAATAGAGGAAATTTTACAAGAGGTATTTTTGCAACGGTTTATACAGAATTTGATGGAAGTTTAGAAGATGCGAAAGAATTGTATTCTAACTACTACAAAAACGCTCCTTTCACACATTTGACAGATGAACCCATTCACCTCAAACAAGTGGTGAACACCAATAATTGTCATCTTCATTTGATGAAACACAAAAAGTATTTAATGATTACTGCAGCCATAGATAACCTTTTAAAAGGAGCATCTGGGCAAGCTGTTCAAAATATGAATCTTATCTTCGGATTAGAAGAAGATATGGGATTACAACTCAAACCAATAGCATTTTAATTTAAGAGCCATGAAAATAGCCATCATCGGAGCAGGAAATTTAGGAAAATCTATCGCCAAAGGAATTTTAAATTCCAATGGAGCAACCCATATGTTTCTCACTAAGAGAAATACTCGATCTATAAAAGATTATGAGAGTTACGGAAATGTAACTGTGACTTCAGATAACAAAAAGGCAGTTAAAAAATCAGATGTCTTGATTTTTGCTTTGCAACCAAGTCAAATGAAATCTGTATTGGAAGAGATTAAAAAAGAACTCACCGACAAACACGTGATCATCTCTACTGCTGCTGGACTTGAAATCGAACAAATCGAACAACTGATCGGTAGTGATAAGTACATTTTAAGAGCCATGCCTAATACAGCAATTTCAGTAGGTGAATCCATGACCTGTATTTGCAGTAACAGCAAAGGAGAATCTCGAGTAGAACTCGCTGAGGCCATCTTTAACAGAATGGGATCTTCTATGATTATTTCTGAACACCTAATGCAAGCGGCAACAGTGATCTGTGCCTCTGGTATTGCCTTTTGGATGCGTCTCATTAGAGCGACGACTCAAGGAGCTGTTCAATTGGGATTTGAAGCTGAAGAAGCTCACGAATTAGCTGTAAAGACCTGTAGTGGTGCTGCTAAACTCTTAGTAGAATCCAACTCTCATCCTGAAGCTGAAATCGACAAGGTAACCACTCCAAGAGGGTGTACCATCGAAGGATTAAACCAAATGGAACACGAAGGATTGAGCTCTGCACTGATCAAAGGATTACAACGTTCTTATGAAAAAATCAACAGTATTAAATCGAACCAACTCTAGACTATGAAGCTATTTGATGTATACCCACTCTACGATATTACCCCGGTTTCAGCACATGGAACTACAGTAATCGATAAAGATGGGGCACACTATTTAGATCTCTACGGAGGTCATGCGGTGATTTCAATAGGTCATTCACATCCACATTATGTGAAACGACTTAAAGATCAGATCGATCTAATAGGATTTTATTCCAATGCGATTCAAAACCCGCTTCAAGTTCAACTAGCAGAAAAACTCGGCAAGCTATCCGACTGTGAAGATTACCAATTATTTATGTGTAATTCTGGAGCTGAAGCAAATGAAAATGCTCTGAAAGTTGCTTCTTTTATCACTGGTAAAAAACGTGTCATTGCATTTAACAATGCCTTTCACGGAAGAACCTCAGCAGCGGTAATGGCGACTGACAACCCAAAAATACAAGCTCCTATCAATGCTCAACAAGAAGTGAGCTATCTTCCTTTTGAAGATACTGAAGCTTTAGAAACCGAGCTAGCAAAAGGAGATGTTTGTGCAGTGATCATCGAGTGCATTCAAGGGGTAGGTGGATTAGACATGCCTTCTCATGAATTTACGAATAGTATTGCTCAGCTATCAAAGAAATACGGAGCAATGGTTATCGCTGATGAAGTTCAGTCTGGTTATGGTAGATCTGGAAAGTTCTTCGCCTTTCAACACTACGGGTTACAGCCTGACATCATCACTATTGCTAAAGGAATGGGAAATGGTTTTCCAGTAGCTGGAGTCCTACTCGCTTCACATATTGAACCTTGGATGGGAATGCTTGGAACGACCTTTGGTGGAAATCACTTAGCCTGCGCAGCATCACTTGCAGTATTAGAAGTGATCGAGGATGAAAACCTAATTGAAAATGCTGCTAATTTAGAAGATTACTTTAGATCAAAGGCAGCAGAACTACCTCAAATCAAAGCCCTCAAAGGTAAAGGACTAATGCTGGGAATGGAATTTGATTTTGAAGTTGCTGCACTTAGAAAAAAATTAATCCTAGAACACCATATCTTTACAGGAGCAGCTAGCAATAAAAATCTTCTTAGAATACTTCCAGCGCTCAATGTGACCAAACAAGCTATCGATCAATTTTTCGATGCCTTAAAAATAGAACTCTCATGAAAAAATTTACCAATATTAGCGATCTAAAGGATCTCAACACTGCTGTAGATGAAGCCATCGCTTTAAAAAAGAATCCCAGAGCTCATGTGACTCTAGGAGAAGGAAAAACAGTAGGACTTCTGTTTTTTAACAAGAGTCTTAGAACGCGTTTGAGTACACAAAAAGCTGCCAATAATTTAGGAATGCACGTTATGGTGATGAATTTTGGAGATGAAGCGTGGAACCTAGAATACGAAGATGGCACCATAATGGAAACCATTCGTTCAGAACACGTTAAAGAAGCGGCTAAGGTAATGTCTCAATACTGTGATATCATCTGCATCAGAGCTTTTGCTGGATTAGAAAACAAAGAAGAAGATCAGGCTGAACCTGTTCTGACGAATTTTATCAAATACGCAACGGTTCCTATTGTCAATTTAGAAAGTACTACTGGACATCCACTTCAGGCTTTGGCGGACGCCATCACTATTAAAGAACAAAATACCAAAAAGAGACCTAAGGTAGTTCTTTCATGGGCTCCACATCCAAAAGCGCTCCCTCATGCAGTTGCCAATTCATTTATTGAGATGATGCGCTATCAAGATGCTGATTTCTGTATTACCAATCCAAAGGGATACGATCTAGATCCTGAAATCACCAAAGGAATAGATATCTATCACGATCAGGAGGAAGCTCTTAAAGATGCTGACTTCGTCTACGTTAAAAACTGGTGCTCCTTTGAAGATTACGGAAAAGTCAATATTTCCACAAGAGAATGGATGATGACCAAAGAGAAGTTAGGAGATGCAAAATTTATGCACTGTCTTCCGATTCGAAGAAATATTGTTGCCGAAGATGCAGTTCTAGACTGTGACCAATCCTTAGTGATTGAACAGGCTAACAACAGAACCTATTCAGCTCAATACGTATTAAAAACACTGTTGGAAAACTAAACCCATGAAACAAAAACCAATACTATCCATTGTTAAAATTGGAGGTGCCATCATCGAAGATTCAATTGCACTAAAAGCATTTCTCGAAGATTTTAGCGCCATCAAAGGTCCTAAAATTCTAGTTCACGGAGGAGGTCGAGATGCTTCTAAAATGGAAGAGCGTTTAGGAATTGAAACCCAAATGCATCAGGGAAGAAGAATTACTTCTGCCCAGAGTTTGGAGGTCATTTCAATGGTTTACGCTGGTAAAACAAATAAAACAATTATCGCATTACTTCAATCGATGGGTTGCAATGCGATCGGACTTAGTGGAGCAGATGCCAATTGCATCAAATCTCACAAGCGAACAGGAACCGAGATCGACTATGGATTTGTAGGTGATATCGATGAGGTAAATACTGATCATATCGCCGCTTTAATCAATCACTTTTGCCCTGTATTTTGCGCGATTACCCACGATGGAAAAGGACAGTTATTAAATACCAATGCCGATACCATTACCTCTGCGATTGCTACTGCTATGAGCGAAACACATCAAGTAAACCTCTATTACTGCTTTGAAAAACAAGGAGTGCTTTTAGATATTGACAATCCAGAGAGTTTAGTAAAGTCCCTAAACAAAAACTATTACAAAGAACTATTAGATCAAGGTGTCATTGCGGCAGGAATGGTTCCAAAACTCCAAAACTGTTTTGAAGCCATAGACAAAGGAGTACATCAGGTAGTTATAGGCCCCAATACCCTCTTTAGAGAAACAAGTACTAATTACACCAAAATTACAGCAGAATAATGAAGGAGCTTTTAAAACAACAAGCCGTTGAACTGCTCAAAAATTTGATCAGCACCCAATCTTTTTCATCTGAAGAAGAGGGAACTGCTGCGCTCATTATCGCTTGGTTGGAATCACATCAAATTCCCTACAAGCGTCAAAAAAATAATATTTACGCATTTAACAAATACTACCAGGAGGGTAAACCATTACTTCTATTAAACTCTCATCACGATACTGTAAAACCAAATACCGCCTACACTAGAGACCCTTATAGTCCAGATGTAGAAGGTGATATTTTATACGGATTAGGATCCAATGATGCTGGAGGTTGTTTGGTATCCCTATTGGCGACCTTCGCCTATTTTTACGACCAGAAAGATCTCAATCACAATATCGTAATTGTAGCCTCAGCAGAAGAAGAGAACTCAGGTCCAAACGGACTCAACTCTATGATGGAAACACTTCCCCATATTGATGTAGCTATCGTTGGAGAACCAACCCTAATGGATCTGGCAATTGCTGAAAAAGGATTGGTGGTTTTTGATGCTGAAGTTTCAGGAACACCTTCTCATGCAGCACATCCAAATAGCAATAACGCTATTTACAATACCATTTCTGTATTGGAATGGTTTAAGAATTACAAATTTGAAAAAGAGTCAGAGCTGTTAGGACCGGTTAAATTAACGGTGACTCAAATCAATGCAGGACATCAACACAACGTAGTTCCTGCACATGTCAATCTAGTGATTGATGTACGCGTCAACGATTGTTACACTAATCAGGAAATTGAAAAAATACTAACTCAAAATGCTCCTTGTAAGGTCAAAGCACGATCACTTCGACTCAATTCATCTAGAATCGATCCGGATCATCCACTAGTAAAATCTGGAGAAGCTTTAGGAAGAGGAACCTATGGTTCTCCTACCCTTTCTGATCAAGCAGCACTCTACTGTCAATCGGTTAAATTAGGGCCAGGAGACAGCAGAAGATCACACTCAGCGGATGAATTTATTTACATCTCTGAAATAGAAGAAGGAATCGACATCTATATCGCTCTTTTAGAGGGCTTTTTATTAAAATAAACGACTATGAAACTCTGGGATAAAGGACTCGCAACAGATCAAAAAATCGATCAATTTACAGTAGGAAACGACCGTGAATTAGACATGCAATTAGCAGCATACGATGTGATTGCTTCACGTGCTCATGCACGTATGCTCTCCACTATTGGGCTGATCACTGAAAGCGAATTCGAAGAATTGAACGGTGGATTAAACGAAATTGCAAAATCTATTGAAGATGGAAGTTTTACCATTGAAGATGACTTTGAGGATATGCATTCTAAAATAGAATACGTTCTCACTGAAAAGTTAGGTGATACCGGTAAAAAAATTCATGCAGCTCGTTCTAGAAACGATCAAGTCCTAGTAGCCTCACAACTTTATCTCAAGGCAGAACTATCAGCTATTAAAACTGAAATCAAGGAACTATTCGATCTATTGATCCAGCTAGCAGATCAGTTCAAAGAAGATCTCATGCCAGGATATACCCATCTACAAGTAGCAATGCCTTCCTCTTTTGGACTGTGGTTCTCAGCCTATGGAGAGAGTTTAATCGACGACATTCACTTTGTCAATGCAGCTCTAAAAGTCTGTGATCAAAATCCTTTAGGATCTGCAGCTGGTTACGGTTCTTCTTTTCCAATCGACAGAGCGATGACCACAGAGGAATTAGCTTTTGAAACCCTTAAATACAATGTGGTTGCTGCTCAAATGGGTAGAGGTAAAACGGAGAAATCCACAGCTTTTGCGCTGAGTTCTGTCGCTGGAACCCTTGGAAAAATGGCCATGGATATCTGTCTGTATATGGGACAAGACTTTAACTTTATATCCTTCCCGGATGAACTCACTACAGGATCTAGTATTATGCCTCATAAAAAGAATCCTGATGTATTTGAACTCATTAGAGGAAAGTGCAACAAACTACAAGCCGTCCCAAATCAATTGACGATGATGCTCGTCAATCTTCCATCAGGTTACCACAGAGATTTACAACTCTTAAAAGAAATCATTGTTCCATCCATTCAGGAACTGCGTTCGTGTATCGAAATGATGCGATTTAGCCTCAAAGACATTCAACCACGTAAAAACATCACTGACGATGCTAAATACGACTATATGTTTAGCGTGGACACTTTAAACGAACTCGTAAAGTCTGGAATGCCTTTTAGAGATGCCTATAAGAAAATGGGTATGGATATTGAAAAAGGAAATTACGATCCAAAAAGAGATTTAAATCACACTCATATTGGATCTATAGGACAACTTTGCTTAGAGGAAATTAAAGCAAAAATGGATAAAGCACTAGTTTAAATTCCAAATACCTATATTGAGTATGGTGGCAAAAGCCACCCAAAGGATATAAGGTATCAGCAAATAGGCAGCAATCTTATTGACTACCTTAAACCACTTAAAAGTAAATATTAGCAATATAAAAAGCGCTAGTATTACAAGAAGTCCTCCTACAATGGAGTGAAGTCCAAAAAACACAATGCTCCAAAGTGCATTGAGAAGTAGTTGAAACAAAAAGTGATAAAGTGCTGTTTTAACCCAAATATGATGAAATCCCCTGTTCCATACAATTCCTACAGAGACTCCCATCATGATGTACAGAAGGGTCCAAACCGGTGAGAACACAGCATTTGGCGGCGTAAAAAACGGCTTATTGATTGTGACATACCAATCTGAAATCGAATCCATTACAGCAAGACTAGACAAAAATCCAACGAGAAGGCAAGTCATCACTGCTATTCCAATATTAAGGTAACGTTTCATCATTTTCTATGCTCTGGAGTAAAGCTCTAAAATAACACTTTATTTTTATTAGTTGTTCTAATGATATAAAACTATCTTTGTTTTTTTATAGAATTTGTCAGATGATTGAACTCTTCAAGGACCTAAAAACAACATCAGATCAAGGGATTACTAGCTGGGAAGCACCTAGTAACATAGCACTTGTTAAGTACTGGGGTAAATTTAAAGATCAAATACCCGCCAACCCTTCACTGAGTTTTACTCTTTCAAATTGCCATAGCAAAACCACCCTTAACTATCGTCTACGATCTGAAGTTTCTGATGATTACAGTATTGATTTCTATTTAGACGATGAGCCAAAAGAAGACTTTATTCCTAAAATCAAAACCTTTTTTGATCGAATTGAAGCCTATTTACCCTTTTTAAAATCCTATGATTTTGAAATTCGATCCACCAATTCATTTCCACATTCAAGTGGCATCGCTTCTTCAGCCAGTGGAATGGCTGCATTGGCACTCTGCCTTTTAGAGATGACCGTTAAATCGATTGAAGAAACTAACTCCGAAGACTTTTATCAAAAAGCATCTTTTTTAGCACGCTTGGGTTCTGGTTCTGGATGTCGTTCCATCGAAGGACCACTGGTTCAATGGGGGTCTACTCCGTCAATTTCGAATAGTTCTGATTTATTTGGAATTCCCTATCCTACTGATATTCATCCAGTATTTGAAAATTACCAAGATTGTATACTAATCGTTCACAAGGGAAGTAAGGCTGTGAGTTCTACAGTAGGTCACCAACTGATGGAAAACCACCCCTTTGCAAAGCAGCGATTTGCTCAGGCTCATCAACATATAGAGAAACTGATCGCAATCTTACAAAGTGGCGATTTAAATGCCTTTGTAGAGCTTGTAGAGCTAGAAGCCTTTACGCTTCACGCAATGATGCTCACCTCGAATCCAAACTTCATTTTAATGAAGCCTAACACCTTGGCTATTATTGAAAAAGTAAGAGAATTTAGAGCTCATACAGGCATTCCAATTTGCTTTACGCTCGATGCAGGAGCAAATGTACATTTACTCTATCCTCACAAGGATGCCATTGCTTCTTTTGACTTCATTCTTAAGGACTTAGTTGCTTATTGCGAAAATCAGCAGTATATTTGTGACCAGTTAGGTATGGGAGCTAAGCGACTATCTTAAACCACAATCTATGAAAGGACCACTTTTTTACGCTAAAATTCTACTCTTCGGAGAATACGGAATTATTAAGAATTCAAAAGGATTGGCCATTCCTTATAACGCCGCTAAAGGCGCTTTAAAAATAGATAAACAGCCTTCTGAAAAAGCTGTAGAATCCAATAAAAAACTAGCTCAGTACGCTACGTATTTAGAACAACTTCAAGAGGAGCAATCAGATCGTTTTTCCTTTGATATCGAAAGATTAAAAGAAGATATCTCCAAGGGAATGTACTTTGATTCTTCAATTCCTCAAGGTTACGGAGTTGGATCTTCTGGAGCTTTAGTCGCTGCTATTTACAACAATTACGCCACAGAAAAGATAACGGTTCTCGAAAATTTAACTCGTGAAAAGTTGCTCGAATTAAAGCAACTATTCGGAATCATGGAGTCATTTTTCCACGGAACTTCTTCAGGATTGGATCCACTAAACTCTTATTTGAGCTTACCGATTCTAATTCAAGCCGAAAACCATATAGCCTCAACTTCAATTCCATCTCAAAATGTTGACGGAAAAGGTGCCGTATTCTTATTGGATAGTGGCACAGTGGGCGAAACAGCTCCTATGGTTCAAATCTTCTTCGAAAAGATGAAGACCGAAGGATTTAGAAGTATGCTGATGAATAAATTCATCAAACACACCGATGCCTGTGTCGATGATTTTATCAATGGAGATTTTAAATCGCTTTTTAAGCACCTCAAACAACTCTCTGGAGTTGTTTTAAAGAACTTTAAACCGATGATTCCCGAGCAGTTTCACGATGTGTGGAAAAAGGGAATCGAGACCAACGATTACTACCTCAAACTCTGTGGCTCTGGAGGGGGTGGTTATATTTTAGGATTCACACAGGATCTTGAAAAAGCCAAGAAATCCCTAGAGGGACACCAGATCGAAGTGGTTTACACTTTCTAAAATGTCAACTACCAGCCTTAAAACAAATCTGATCAAAGGCCTCGCTTTTTTTTCAGTGCTCAGAGGCTACAATATTATGTTGATTGTAGTTGCTCAATACCTTTGTAGCATCTATATACTAGCTCCAGACAAACCCCTCTTAGAACTTCTATTAGATCTCAATCTTTTTCTTTTAATCGTTTGTACTTCTCTTGTGATCGCTGCAGGTTATATCATCAATAACTTTTACGATTGGGAAAAGGATTTGATCAATAAACCCTATAAAACTCTGTTGGATAAGAATATATCCCAACGAGCTAAGATAAACGCCTATGTGATTTTTAATTTTACAGCACTTATTATTGCTGCCTCTATTTCGTTTAGAGCCGTCCTGTTTTTTAGTGGCTATAGTTTTGGAATCTGGCTGTATTCTCACAAATTAAAAAAGATTCTCTATCTGGGGAATCTCATGGCTGCAGCACTTGCGATAACTCCTTTTTTCACGGTATTTGTCTACTACAAAAACTTAGACTTTTACATCATTTTACACGCCGTTTATCTGTTTTTGTTATTACTCATTCGAGAACTTACAAAGGACATGGAAAACTTAGCTGGAGATCTCAGTCAAGACTATCAAACGATTCCCGTTCGTTATGGCTTATCGAGATCAAAGTTTTGGATTAGTGCTTTGACTCTGCTGAGTTTTATTCCCTCCTACTTACTCTTTATCAGTGGTGAAATAGGACTGATGAAATGGTACTTTCTTCTGGCCAACATTCTTCTTGTTTTTGCAATTGTATGGGTGTACAATTCCCGTTCAAAGAACGATTATAGTTTAGTTCATATCCTTCTAAAAATAGTATTAGCCTTAGGGGTTTTTAGTATTTTTCTGATCGACACTTCAGTAGTTGAAAGCCTCTTTTCTTTTAGATAGTTTATTCGAATACTTCTGATTACCTTTGCCACAAATTAAGTCCCATGAAAAGTCGTAAGCCTCATTCAAATAAAGCAGCAGCTAAAAACACTCCAAAGAATGCCTCAGAAGGTATTCGACTCAACAAATACTTGTCAAACTCAGGAGTTTGCTCGAGAAGAGAGGCCGATATCTATATCGAAGCTGGTTCTGTAACGGTCAATGGAAAAGCGGTGACTTCTATGGGATATAAGGTAAAACCCGGTGAAGAAGTTCGCTTTGACGGAAAATTGCTCAATCCTGTAAAGATGGAGTATATTCTACTCAACAAACCAAAAGACTTTGATACCGTTAATAGAGATGCCTCTGGAAGGAGATCCGCTCTACAACTGATTGCCAATGCCTCAAATGCACCATTGAGTCCAATAGAGCGACTCAATAAGACTTCATCTGGATTATTGATTTTCACCAATGACGGAGACCTTATCAAAAAACTATCTTCTCCTAAAAACGGATTTTCAAAAATTTATCATCTAAGTTTAGATCGCAGCTTCTCACAAGAAGATATGGACACCCTTAAAGAGGGAATGGCCCTAGACGGAAAACTTGTTAAGGTTCACGATATCAGCTATATAGAAAAAGCTCCTAGAAATGAGATTGGGATAGAAATTAGAACTACCCGAAAGAATTTAGTTCGAAGAATATTCGAAAAATTAGAATACGAGATTGTACATCTCGATCGCGTAGTCTACGCTGGACTTACCAAAAAAGACTTGCCAAGAGGTCATTGGAGGCCTCTTACGAAACAAGAAATTATCAATTTAAAAATGATTAAATAATGAGTGATAAAGTAATCATCATCAAAAAAAATAACGGACAAATCAGTGTCCTGGGACCTGTAGAGATTCAAGACGAAAATGGAACTGTACTCGCTACTAAAACACGCTGTAATTTTTGCAGCTGTGGAAAGACGCAAGATCCTTTATTCTGTGACGGTTCACACAACAAATAGTCATTTTCCAATAGAGAGAGCAGAACTTGCGATATAGGATGTTGTCCAGGCATTCTGAAAATTATAGCCTCCAGTAATCGCATCGATATTTAAGACTTCTCCTGCAAAATAAAGCCCGGAGTGAATCTTGGATTCCATGGTCTTAAAATTGACAGATGAAAGGTCTACTCCACCAGCGGACACAAATTCCTCTTTAAAGGTTGATTTACCGCTTATCTGAATACGGGTATCGTTCAACTGGTTGGCCAAATTGACTAATTGTATCTTACTCAGTTGAGCCCATTGTTGTCCCTTTTGAATCCCTGCCGATAGAACTAGATATTCCCACAATCGTTTAGGAAAATTAAATTCATTGATATTGAGCATGGTCTTGGTCCCTGAATTCGATTTTAGTTCCAAGAGTCGTTCCAATACTTGCTGTTGACTCATATCTGCTAACCAATTGATAGACATCTCAAACTGATAATTTAAATCGGCTAGAGATCGCGCTCCCCAGGCGGAACACTCTAAAACTGCAGGACCACTAAAACCTTGATGCGTAATTAACAAAGGACCTCTAGAGCTAATGGATTTTTTTCCAGATGTTTGAATGCTGATTTCCACCTCAGAGCTCAATCCTGAAAGAGCTCCCATTGGATGGGGATCTACTTTAAAGGTGAAGAGTGAAGGAACTGATTCCACAATTGGAATTCCTAAAGCGCTCAATTTTTTCCAAATAGCTTTACTAGATCCCGAAGCAATCAAAATGTTTTTGGCAGAATACTCCTTCTTATTGGTTCCGATTTTCCAGTAATCCTCGTACTTAGAGATCGATTGTACTGAGGTAGAAGGACTGAGTTCTACTCCTTGCTTTTGAGCTAATTCCATAAAGAGGTTAACAATCGATGCTGAAGAGTTTGAAACTGGAAACATTCGCCCATTATCCTCTTCTTTTAAGGGAACTCCATGATTCTCAAAGAACGAAATAACATCTAAGGGGCCATACGTATAAAACGGTCCGAGAAGCTCTTTGTGGCCTCTGGGATAATTCTTAACTAAATCTTTGGGATCTAAAGTATAATTAGTCACATTACACCTTCCTCCTCCAGAGACCTTTACCTTTGATAAAAAAGAGGGGCTTTGCTCTAAAATCAACACCGAGCAGTTGGGATTGGATTGTGAAAAATGAATACCTGCATAAAACCCAGCAGCACCTCCACCGACGATGATAAGATCTTTGTGATTTACATCCATTAGTTTATCTGCTTGCCTCTGTCAGGATAATTACAAAAAACTCCATCAACTCCCCAATCTTTTAGTCGTTGCAAGTCTTCAACCTCATTAACAGTCCAAGTATAAACTTGAAAACCAGCATCGTGAATTTTATGTACGATTTCTTTTGTAAGTGATTTGTAATAAGGGTTAATAGAAATAGCATTTAAGCGCTGTGCTATATCCATCGCTTTTAAAGGGTTTGTTTCAGTAAGTATACCAATTGGTATATTATCATTGAAATCTCTCATTTGCTCGAGTTCTTCCCATTTAAAACTTGAGATTACTATATCTGATGTCATTAACAGCCCCTTCTCAAAGTAAGTGTTTAAAAGTAGATTCACTGGTTCAGCTGTACTAGAACCTTTGAGTTCAATATTGATCTTGGTCTTTGAAGCGCACAGATCGAGTACCTCACTTAAGAGCGGTATGGATTGCCCATCATTGAGCTGAACTTGTTCTTTGAGTTCTTTATAGGTATAGGACTCAATAGCTCCCTTAGCATTGGTAAGCCTACCTAGTTGATCATCGTGAAAAACAACTAATTCTCCAGAAGGTAACACAAAGACATCGAGTTCAATCATCGGAGCTCCCAAATCCAATGCTTTTTGAAATGATTGGATGGAGTTTTCCATCTCGTAACCCATGGCGCCTCTGTGAGCGACAATTGTATATGTAGATTGGGCGTAACTCATACTGCAAACAAATAATACTACAGCTAAAAGATACGCCTTTTTCACGATTAGTTGTTCAAGAGAATTCGATAAGCGTATGGAGCTAAATCAAAGGAATTTTCTAAACTGACAGATTCCCCAGAATAGAAATCTTTAAAAGAGCCTGATTGATGCAGTTGTACAGTCACTGGTTCAGCACTAAAGTTTGCTAAGTAAACCAATTGATCACCTGCCTTTTCTCTTAAAAATGACAATACTTTATCGTTAGCACTATTGTCAATATTTTGATAGGAGGCTGGTTCAACTCCAGTGTCTAAAGCAGCAGTAGCCTTTTTAAGCTGACCTAACTTTTTATATACATCGTACATATGACCTTTAGTGCGATCGATACTGTCCTTTTCAAAAAAGAGTAGTCTTCTGTCTAAATCGTATTCCTGTCCACTGTAAATAAGTGGCATACCAGCAATGGTATACATCAATGCAGCGGCTGTTTCAATAGCGCCTCCTAAACGTTCGTGAACCGAACCATTCCATGAATTTTCATCGTGATTGGATGTAAAATTCATCAAGATGGCCTCATTTGAATACTGCTGTTTAACATTTTCCATTCGAGCTCTAAAATCATCGATTGGCTTATGTCCATTTGCAATGTCATTGGAGAGGTGATGAGTTTCCCATCCGTATACCATATCAAATCCTGCTTGAATTAAATGTGGCTCCCATGCCTCAGCTAACATAAAAATTGGCTTCAAAGCTCTAAGCTGAGCTATCGTATGCTCCCAAAAATCAGTAGGGACCATTCCAGCCATATCACATCTAAAGCCGTCGATGTCCGTTTCATTGATCCAATACTTCATATCTTCAAGCATCTGAGCTCTCATGTCCTGATTGTCATAGTTTAAATCAGCGGTATCGGTCCAATCAGTACCTACGGGATGTGTGGGATTTCCATTTTCATCTTTAGTATACCAATCAGGGTGCTGTGTTAACCAAACGTGATCCCATCCTGTGTGGTTTGGAACCCAGTCTAAAACAACATACATATCCAATTCATGGGCAGTATCGATCAATCTCTTAACATCTTCAAGAGTTCCAAATTCGGAATTGACCTTTTGATAATCTGAAACTGCGTAATAAGAACCTAAAGTTCCTTTACTCTTTGTAGTAGAAATTGGGTAAATCGGCATCAGCCAAATAATATCAACTCCTAATTCTTTTAGTTTAGGAAGATCATTGGTAAAGGCTTCAAAACTCCCTTGAGGAGAATACTGCCTTATATTTGCTTCATATATCACCGCATTTGCGATACGCTCCTTAGAAATTGGAGCAATTTTATTCTGTGTTTGATTCATTTCTGTACAAGAAATTAAGTTGATTAAAAGTAGCCCAAGTATAAACCTTTTCATTTTAAAGTGCAATTTTGGTTTCCTCTGATGGATTGAGAACGACACGCTGAGAGTTAATTCTCATCGACATTTGACTGTCACCTGATAAGGTTATTGAAATTTGAGACTGATCAATACTAATTTTGAGAATTCTATTTCTAAAGTTAATCTTGAATGAATACGAATCCCATTGTTTTGGAATTTTTGGATTAAAAGACAATTTATCGTCAACAATTCTCATTCCTGCAAAACCTTCTACAATACTCATCCAGGTTCCTGCCATTGAAGTAATATGAAGTCCTTCTTCCACTTCCTTATTATAATCATCAAGATCCAACCTAGAAGTTCTCAAATAGAACTCATAAGCTTGATCCATACGATCTAACTTCGCAGCCTGTATGGAGTGAACACATGGAGAAAGCGAAGATTCGTGAACTGTAAATGGCTCGTAGAAATCAAAGTGACGCTCAAGGCTTTTTAAATCAAAGTGGTCTTCGAAAAAGTAAAATCCTTGAAGAACATCTGCCTGTTTGATATAAGGAGACCTTAAAATTCGGTCCCAACTCCATTTTTGGTTGATAGGGCGTTGCTCCTTAGTCAATTGATCAACAGTTTTGAGTTCTTTATCTAAGAATCCATCCTGTTGTAAGAAAATATCGCGTTCTGAGTCATAAGGAAAATACATTTGATCTGCTACTGCCTTCCAAAGTTCCATTTCAGCATTCTTTAACTTGGTGACACCCATGATTCTGCTGAAGTCATCTGGATAACCATCTTTGACCTTTTTAATTTGTTCTAATGTATATTCTATACACCATTTAGCTATATAATTAGTGTAGAAATTATTGTTGACATTGTTCTCGTATTCATTTGGACCTGTCACCCCTAAGATCACATACTTATCTTTCTGAGCTGAATAGGTCGCTCTTTGATGCCAAAAACGCGATATTCCAATGAGCACTTCCAAACCTGCTTCTGGAATGTAAGAGTAATCTCCAGTGTAACGATAGTAATTGAATATTGCGAAAGCAATGGCGCCATTACGGTGAATTTCTTCGAAGGTAATCTCCCATTCATTGTGGCACTCTTCTCCATTCATTGTAACCATTGGATAAAGTGCTGCACCATTGGTAAATCCTAATTTTCCAGCATTTTCAATGGCTCTATCCAATTGATTGTATCGATATTGAAGTAAGTTTCTAGCAACTTCCTCATTTTTGGTCGCCATATAAAAAGGAATACAATAGGCTTCAGTATCCCAGTAAGTACTTCCTCCGTACTTTTCTCCTGTAAAACCTTTGGGGCCAATATTTAAACTGGCATCTTTTCCAGAATAGGTTTGATTAAGGTGGAAGACATTAAAACGAATTCCCTGTTGTGCCTTAACATCACCATCAATTACAATATCAGAAGTTGACCATATGAGCTCCCAAGCCTTGATTTGATCTTCAAGTAAATTGTCAAATCCAATTGACAGAGCAGTGTTGACAGCTTTCTTTGCAGCCTCAACCACTATTTTATCCGGATGATTTCGTTCAACTACATATCCTCCGTATTTGTAAACTACCAACTGTTGGTTTTCGCTGAGATCCAACTCATAATGATGAGCCACATAGGTTTCACTTTCTTCTACCGTATGAGATTGACTGTGCTTTTTTCCATCTACAAAGAGTTCAGCTCCCATGTAGGTACAGGTTTTAAACTCTGTTTTTAAGGTATGAGCAGATATAAAAGCTGTATTTTCTTCAGATTCTACTGCAGTAGTCTTCCAAAAATCATCGTCCCAGTTAGAATCATTGTTTTTGATCCCTGAATCTAAAAAGCAATTAACAGATATGTTCGTATCTTGATTTAATGGAGTCAATGCGTATTTAATTGCTCCTATTTCATCGTAATTCATACTCAAAAACCTCGTCGCTTCAATAGCAACATCGACATCGTTCGGAAGTGTCGCTACAAAACTACGCTTGTGCCACCCCTCTTTCATATTGAGTTCTCTTCGGTATTCACGAACTGCTTTACAAGTATTCAAATCTAAAACAGATCCATTGATTTCAATGTGAATCCCAATCCAGCTCGGTGCGTTGAGAACCTTAGCAAAGTATTCTGGATATCCGTTTTTCCACCATCCCACTCTCGTCTTATCAGGATAGTAAACTCCTCCTATATAGCTTCCTTGAAAACTTGGACCAGAATAAAATTCCTCAAAATTAGCACGTTGACCCATGGCCCCATTACCAATACTAAATAAACTCTCTGATGATTTTACCTGATCTGCATTGTACCCCTCTTCTATAATACTCCAAGGGTTCGCTTTTATATAATCTTGATTCATCCTATTAGTTCTGTTAAAAATTCGTTAGTAATATCATTAAAATTTTCAATATTGTAGTCAGCTTCACATAAAACATTTTGATCACCTACTCCAATAGACAGCATTCCAGCGGCATTAGCTGCTTGAATTCCTGCGATGGCATCTTCAAATACAATTGTGTCTTCGGCTTTAACATGAAGCGCTTTTGCCGCTAAGACAAAAACTTCTGGATCTGGTTTTGCCTTTGAAACTTTGTTTCCATCAATTATATCTGTAAAATACGACAATAGTTCAACCTTTTCCAATATGGGAACAGCATTTTTACTCGCTGATCCTACTGCCATAGGAATTCCTTTCGATTTTAAAGAGTCTAAAAAATCTTTGACTCCTGGAAGTACCTCTGATGGATTCATTTCAGATATATAGGACAGGTAATCCTCGTTTTTTTGAATGAGCCATTGATCGATTTGATCCTGATTAGCTTCAACACCTACCTTATTGAGTAATATCTCCAAACAGCGCTTACGACTCACTCCCTTAAACTCTTCATTTTCTTCTTCAGTAAAATCATAATTGAATTCCTCTGCAAATTTCTTCCATGCTAAATAGTGATATTTAGCGGTATCAACTAGGACTCCATCGAGATCAAATACAAATCCTTTTGTTTTTATTGTCATATGTTGTGTGATACAAGCACTCGAGAGAATGCTATAAATTATAATTAGGTTTAACTTTTGGTGAAGGCAAATGTAAAAACTTAAAGACTAGTTTCTAAGTCAAAATGGTAAAATCTACTAAAACGTTTTCACTAAAAACCATATATAACTTGATGAGTATCAAAAAACTATTTAATAAAACCTTATAGTTAAATCAAATCATTTTACAAAAAGGAACTCCAAAATCATTTAAATTGTATTTCAATCAGTTAATACAGTCAGTTGACAAGCAATTTGTATTCAAAATAATTTATCACCTAACTTATTAAAATCGTGTGATTATTAACATTTTGATGGTTTTATACCCAATTTTTTGCCTAAATAATCTTACTACAAGGTTTTCGTTAAGATATTGTTAAAATCTTGCTGTTAAAAAACAGCTTTTCCTTGAATCATATATGCTTTTTGTTTATTATTGCACTTGAAGAATTGTTAGAATGCTAGTTATAACTAGTATTTATTAAGAAATAGAAATAAATATTGGTGTAAATTATCAAAATCTCATTTGAAAACTCTTGTTAGTTAAGAGCTAAATGAAATTTGTGTTGTTTACATAATTAGCTGATTAACAATGATTTGCTAATTTTTAACATTTTAAAAACTAAAATTTAACTAAACTTAAAATTAACTATTTATGAAAATTATGCTACTTAAAAGCTTTCTGTTAGTTGGTGCACTTATGTGTTTCGGCTTAGCAGGAGCGCAGACGGTATCAGGTAACGTTTCTGATGCAAATGGTCCTTTACCAGGTGCTACAGTTGTTGTTAAAGGTACTGCTACAGGAACTACTGCAGACTTCGATGGTAATTATTCAATCGAGGCTGGTAGTGGAGACGTATTGGTTTTCTCTTTTGTTGGTTACAACGCAAAAGAGGTTGCAGTAGGAAGTCAAGACACAATTAATGTTGTTCTTGAGGCTGCCAACGAATTAGATGAAGTTGTCGTGACTGGTTATGGTTCTCAAAAAGAGAAGGAAATCACTTCTGCAGTAGTTGCTGTGGACGAGGAGTCTTTCAACAAGGGAGCTATCAACGATGCTTCTCAATTACTTCAAGGTAAAGTTGCTGGTTTATCGATCTACAACAAAGGTGGGAACCCAAACTCTGGAGCTACAATTCGTTTGAGAGGTCTTTCAACTATTGGAGCTAACTCTTCTCCTTTAGTAGTTATCGACGGTGTTATCGGTGCATCACTTGCAAACGTTGACCCTAACGATATCGAAAGCATCAACGTATTAAAAGATGCTTCTGCAGCTGCTATCTACGGTTCTCGTGGATCTTCTGGTGTTATTCTTGTAACAACTAAAGGCGGTAAAGCTGGAGAAACTCAAGTTTCTTACAACGGACAGTACTCTGTTTCACAAATCGCGAACCAAATCGATTTAATGACTCCAGACGAATTCATCGCTCAAGGTGGTCGTGACTTAGGATCAAAAACTGATTGGTTGGATGCAGTAACAAGAGATGCTGCTACACAAATCCACAACGTATCAATTTCAGGTGGAGCTGGTTCTACTAGCTATCGTGCTTCATTAAACTCAAGAGATGTTGAAGGGATTCTTTTAAACTCAGGATTCCAACAAATCAACGGAAGATTAAATCTTTCAACTAGAGTATTAAACGATAAATTAAGAGTTGAAATCAACACTTCATTTACTGATAGAAAACAACAAAACGGTTTCAACGAAGCACTTCGTTATGCTACCTTGTACAACCCAACTGCTCCAATCTACGGTGCTGATGCTCCTTATGCATTTGACGGTTCTACTTTTGGTGGATACTTTGAAACTTTAGGTTTATTTGATTCATACAACCCTGTATCAATCATCAACCAAAACATTAACTCTGGTAAGAAAGTTGAGTTAAACTACTCTGCTAATTTAACTTACGACTTATCTGATGCTATCAATGTATACTTCAGAGCTGGTCAACAAACTTCTCGTTACGGAAACAAATTGTACTACGCTCCGACATCACTTTGGAACGGTAATGCTACTTCTTTAACAAGAAAAGGTTCTGCAACTTTCTACGATGATGAGTACTCTTTCAAATTGATGGAGACTTATGCTACTTACACAAAAGCTTCTGACAAGTTAAACTTAGTGTTAACTGGAGGTTATTCATTCCAACAACAAAACTTTGAGTCACACACATTTACAGCTGGTGACTTCCCTGGAACTGAAATTAACTATGTAGACGCTATTGAATACGCACAAGATTTATTAAACGCTGGTTTAATCGGAGCGAACTCTGATAAATCTCCTGACCAATTAATCGCTGCATACTTTGGACGTGTGAACTTAACATTGAACAACAACTTGTTCTTAAACGCTTCAATTCGTAGAGAAGGTTCTAACAAGTTTGCTGGAGACAACAAATGGGGAACGTTCCCAGCTGTTGGTATTGGTACTGACTTAAATGAGTACTTAAACTTTGACGGTGTAAACCAATTAAAAGCTCGTTTATCTTACGGGGTTACTGGTAACTTACCATCACAGTACGGTCTTACTCAAAACATCTACCCATTCGGATGGGCTGGTGGTGGAACTACTGGAGGTACTACCTTCCGTTCATCACTTGCGAACCCAGATCTTAAATGGGAAGAAAAATCAGAAACAAACTTTGGTCTTGATTTAAACACAGATCGTTTGACTGCTAGTTTAGATATCTATTCTCAAACTTCTAAAGATTTCATCATCTTAAGAGCTTTAGATGCTACTGAAAACAACGGATACTCTTCTCAGTGGGACAACGCAGGTACAATGACTTCAAAAGGATTTGAATTAGCATTGAACTACGATGTGACAGACAATTACAACACTGGAATTGTTTTATCAAGAAACAAAACTGTTTTAGATGAATACGTTTCTGATGCACAAGTATTTGGTAACATGGGATCTCCAGGACAGAACTCAACTTTCGCGATCCGCGTAAAGCAAGGAGAAGAAATCGGACAAATCTGGGGACCTGTATACGATGGAACTACTACAAACGGATCTCAAAACTTTGTTGACGTTAACGGAGATGGTGTATTAAACATCGATCAAGGAAACGCTCTTAACGAAGATGTGGATTTCCAAGTATTAGGAAAAGGTACTCCTGATTTCGAATTAGGTTGGACCAACCAATTAACATTAGGTGAGTATACCATCAACGCTTTCTTCAGAGGAGCATTCGGACACAGTTTAGTAAACTCTTTCCGTGTATTCTATGAGCCAAGAGTTGGATCACAAAAATCATACAACTATGTAAACACTGAGTATGCTACAGATGAAATCACAAACGCTCAGTTCAGTTCTTACTATGTTGAGAAAGCTGATTTCTTCAGATTAGACAACTTGACAATTTCAAGACCTTTGAACTTAAACAGTGATGCTTTCAAATCTGTTACAGTTTCATTAAACGCTCAGAATTTGTTTACTTTAACTAACTATTCAGGAACTGATCCAGAGCCTGCGTTAGTAGATATTGAAGATAATGGTAACCCATTAGCTCCAGGTATGGACAGAAGAAATAGCTACTATACTGCTCGTTCATTCACTTTAGGAGTTAATATCAACTTATAAAAACAATAATGACAATGAAAAATATATATAGATTAATGTTAGGTATGGGACTTGTAGGGTTAACTTACTCTTGTACCGACTTAGAAGAAAATTTAGTAGGAGAGCTAACACAAGAAGTCGTAGTTGACGGTGTGGTAAATCAATCTTACTGTGCAGATCCAGGGCCATCTGACGCCCTTTCTGGAGCCTATGCTGCGATCAGAAATGCTGGTACTGCAAACCACGGTGGATACTTCTCTGTTCAGAACGTTTCTACAGATGAAATGGCTGTAACTCAAAAGGGTGGTGACTGGTATGATGGTGGAATCTGGTTAGATGTACACAGACATACTCAAACTTCATCCAACGGACCTATCACAGGAACTTGGGACCAACAATACAACTCTATTGCAGAGGTGAATGCGGCCCTAAACTCAGTGAGCGGTAACGCTGGTTTAGTAGCTCAAGCAAAAGTTTTAAGAGCATACTTACACTGGAGATTGATGGATATGTATGGACGTATTAAATACGTTACTGAAAGCGGTGCTTCTGCTCAACTTTCTAGAAGTGATGCTTTTTACAGAATTCACGATGATTTATTAGCTGGTTTAGGGATCACTCTAGACGATGTAACAGGTGATTTAGCAGGAGCTTTAGCTTCATCTCCACTTGGTACTGCTGATACAAAATACCGTGTTAATCAATATGCTGCTTTAGCAATCTTAGCGCGCTTATACCTCAATGCTGAAGTATATGCTGGTGTACCTATGTATGCTCAAGCGGAAGCTGCTGCATCTTACATCATCGATAACAGCTCTTACAAATTAGCTGACAATTCAGTTACAAGACCTAATCCATCAAAGCGTCCTGCTGTGGATTCTGATCCTGCTAACTTAACTGGATATGCTACGGTATTTGCTGCGAACAACTGTGATAACCCAGAAATTATCTGGTCAGTAGAGTACAATGAGGTTTCTGCTGGAGGAATGAACTTCCACCAAATGTCTTTACACTACGCTTCACAAGAGACTTACAAATTCCAAGATCAACCTTGGAATGGATATTCTGCTTTAGCTGACTTCTACAACTCATACGAAGATGGTGATGCTCGTAAAAAAGCAAACTTCTTAGTAGGTCCACAGTTAGACTACAACGGAAACGCAATCGTGGATTTAGCATCTGATTCAGAAGATCCAGCAATTAGCTACTCAGTTGAAATCAATGAATTGGAGCCAAATGCTTCAAGAACTGGTGGAGTGCGCTTAGGAAAGTTCGGATTCAAATTATTTGCTCGACCTGACCTTGACAACGATTACCCAATCGTTCGTTACGCAGATGTTCTTTTAATGAGAGCTGAAGCAAAAGCTAGAGCTGCTGGAGACTGGTCATTGGCTGCTCCTGATGTAAATGCTTTAAGAGCTAGAGCTGGATTAGGAAACTTAACCGTTACTGCTGATTCTTTCTTAGCTGAAAGAGGACGTGAAATGTTCATGGAGTCTACTCGTAGAACTGACTTGATCCGTTTCGGAAAATGGGGTGCTTCTTGGTGGGAAAAATCAAACAGTGATGCTTACAGAACTGTAATGCCAATTCCTGCTCAAGCAATTCAAAACTCAAATGGAACTTTAACTCAGAACCCTGGATACTAAGATCTGGTACTTGAATTAAATTCCGAGTCAATAGTAAAGGCCACCTAAATGGTGGCCTTTTTTTTGGAATTGATTTAACAAAAACGCTCGATATTTAACATTCTTATAAGGAGTATTTGTAGTTGGAAAACGGATAAATTAGTACCTTAGTGGCGACTGCCAAACTAAACTAAAACAACCTATTTTGAATAAAATATACCTATATTTTATTGCATTATTATCATTGGGATGTGCTGATCAGTCTCTATTTGAACTAAAAGAGACCGGGAACTTAGCATTCGAAAATACACTAAGTTATACAGAAGCATTTAATCCTTACACCTATAGAAACTTCTTTAACGGAGCGGGCGTTGCTATGGGTGACATCAATAACGATGGACTTACCGATATCTATTTCACAGGTAATATAGCGGACAACAAATTGTTTCTCAATAAAGGGAATTGGGAATTTGAAGATATAACAACCTCAGCTGGAGTACTATGTTCTGGAGTTTGGTCTACGGGGGCTACCTTTGTCGACATTAACCAAGATGGTTTTTTAGATCTCTATGTTTGTAAGTCAGGGTTACCTGAGGGAGCCAATAGACATAACGAATTATTCATCAATCAAGGAAATAACACCTTTAAAGAAGAATCAAGAAAATACGGATTGGATATCGTAGGACTTTCAGTACAAGCCGCATTTTTTGATTATGACAAAGACGGAGATCTCGATTGTTATCTACTGAATAATTCGATACGATCGGTTGGCGCTTATGATTTAATAGAAAATCAGCGAACGATAGCTTCAAAAGATGGAAACCGTCTTTTAGAAAACAGGAACGGTGTTTTTGTTAATGTTTCCCAAGAGGCTGGAATATACTCCTCTGCAATTGGCTTTGGTTTGGGAATCACGCTTTCTGATTTCAACAATGATGGATGGACTGATTTATTCATCTCTAATGATTTTTTTGAAAAGGATTACCTCTATCTGAACAATCAAAATAAAACGTTTACGGAAGTGAGCGATCACTACTTTACAGCCTTGTCTATGGGCTCGATGGGTGCTGATGCAGCAGATTTGGACAATGATTTAAAAACGGATCTCATTGTTACTGAAATGCTTCCAGAAACCTTGGAACGTAAAAAATCCAAACAAATGTATGAGTCTTGGGACAAACATCAGTTGGCAAAAGATAAAGGATACCACAATCAATTTCCAAGAAATGTCCTTCAAAGAAATATTGAAAATCAGGGCTTTGCAGAAATCTCAAGGCAATCGGGGATTGATGCTACTGAGTGGAGTTGGGCTGCATTACTATTCGATATGGACAATGATGGTTTAAGAGACATCTATATTTCTAATGGAATTTTTAAAGATCTTTTAGATCGTGACTATTTAGCCTATATGGCGAATGAAGAAAAAGTGCGTCAAATGATTCAAAACGATCAAGATGTACTCTCCAAACTCATCGATATCATGCCTTCAAAAGCGATTCAAAATGCAGTTTTTAAAAACAAAGGGGATTTTGAATTCGAAGACATGCGAGAAGCATGGGGAATGAATCAACCCAGTTTTTCAAATGGATCTGCGTATGCAGATCTCGATAATGATGGCGACTTAGATTTAGTAGTCAACAATGTCAACATGCCTTCATTTGTTTATGAAAACAAAAGTGAATCACTCGGAAACAACTACCTAAAACTATCGTTGCGTGCCGGCAAAGAAAATGCTTTTGGAGTCGGGTCTAAAGTCATCATCCATTACAATCAAAAAAGTCAAATCGCTGAATTATATCCCTCTAAAGGATTTGAGAGTTCGGCTCCTAATTACCTGCATTTTGGATTGGGAAAGGCTACTCAAATCGATAGTTTGGAAATCCTTTGGCCTAACCTTAAAAAAACAGTTCAATACCAAGTTGCTGTGAATCAACATCTTAAAATAGATCAAGATGCCACAGATCTTAAAAAATACGACTTAACAACTGCTAAAAGTGATACCAAAGAGGCACCACTTTTTGAATTCCAACACCGAGAAAACAACTTTGTCGATTTCGATCAAGAACGACTCCTTCCTCAAATGTTCTCTAAAGAAGGTCCTTGTATTTCCAGAGCAGACCTCAACGGTGACGGTATCGATGATTATTTTATTGGTGGAGCAAAAGGACAACTTGGAAGTCTCTATATTTCAAACGCCCAGGACTTTGATTTAGTTCAAAAGCCATTTTCAAAATCTAGAGATAGCGAAGACACCAGCAGCCTGTTTTTTGATGCAGATCAAGATGGTGATTTGGACTTATATGTGGGAAGTGGTGGAAAAGATTACCCCCCCTATTCCATCAATTTAGAGGATCGAATTTACATCAATAACGAAGGGGTCTTTGAATTGTCGTCTAACTTAAATTCACGAAAAAGATTTAGTACCTCGGTTGCAAAAACCTTGGACTTTGATCGCGATGGTGATTTGGATCTCATCATTGGAGAGCGCTTTAAAACAGCTACCTACGGAATGGATGGCGATCTTCACTTATTGGAAAACGACGGCACTGGTCACTTCTACGATGTATCAGTGACTTCATTCGAATCTCTGGGCATGATTACCGATATGGAGGTATGGGACCTCAATCAAGATGGCTGGGACGATATAGTGGTTGTTGGTGAATGGATGCCTGTCAGTGTATTTGAAAATCATCAAGGAATGTTCACCAATCAAACCAGCTCCTATGGTCTCGAGAACACTTCTGGTGGATGGGAATCGATCGCACTCATTGATTACGACTTAGACGGTAGTATGGACCTTGTCGCAGGAAACAAAGGATTGAATTCCTTTTATAAAGACCAAATGCGTTTGTATATCAGTGATTTTGATCAAAATGGTACGAAAGAACAGCTTTTCTGTTACCGAATCAATGGGAAGGATTACCCCATACACGATAAGGACGAGCTAATCATGCAACTTCCCTTTCTGAAAAAAGACTACAAATACTATCGAGATTACGCACAAGCCTCAATGCAAGAGTTATTTTCAAAAGAACAGCTTGCAAAAGCCACTCAAAAGTCAATGAATACAGTAGCATCTACTGTTTTTCTTCACAAAGAGAACGGTTTTGAATCAATAGCGCTACCTTCTGAGCTACAGTATTCGAATATAAAAGCAATTCACCCGCTCAAATCTACGGCCTCTATTGTATTTGGAGGAAACAATTACAGTGTGAAGCCTCAATTTGGAGCTCAAGATGCCTCCAAAGGGTGGCTCTTGAATTTAAATAATAAAAAGCTTTCAAGTTTAAATATTCCTGGTGAAATCAGAAATTTTGAAACGACAAATTATCAAAACAAAACCTACTTAATAACCATCATTAACAATGATTCGATTCACTTTAAAAAACTGGACTAATCTCCTTTATATCATAGGCATAACTATTGTATTTTCATCTTGCCAACGCAGTGAATACGACCGAACTGTCAAGTCAGAAATGGCGAAAAACTTAGAACTCAATGAACTAAAATTTGGATTGGAGTTTAAAGATACCAAAGACGAGTTTTTTGCTAAGTGTAAAGCCTTAAATCAACAAAAACTTGTTACACACGGTGGGAACAATCAAAATGTACAGCACATCCTGAATGACACGGCCAAGGCTCCTATTCGCTACTTATTTTATGGAACTTTTGATGACAAGCGCGTCATGAACGGCTTAAAAATGACTTTTTCATATTTGGGTTGGGCGCCATGGAATGAACATTTGTACAACAAAGAATTGCTGCAGGTCGTTATGGATACCTTACAAATTTGGTATCCAGGTAACGAATTCAAAGTTCTTGAAAATGAAAAACTTGATTACCCTATCTACTACAAAGTTGATGGAAACCGCCAGATTTTATTGCACCTCGAAGGCACTCGTGATGTCATCGGTTTAATTCAAGACCTCAATCAAAAACAATACTAATGATGAAATTATTTAGATCGATCCCCTTAATAGCAGTAGCTCTATTGCTATTGAATGCCTGTGAATCTTCAAGTGATACGTTATTCAGTTTGAAAAACAATGACTCAATTGGGGTTGATTTTTCAAATGATTTAGGTTTTTCTAATGAATTTAATGTGTACACTTACCGCAACTTTTACAACGGTGGTGGTGTCGCAATTGGCGATATTAATAACGACGGATTATCGGATCTCTATATGACTGCCAATCAGAAAAAAAATGAGCTATATCTCAATAAAGGTAATTGGAAGTTTGAAAAAATAACAGCTTCTGCGGGAGTTGGAGGAACAAAAGCGTGGTCTACTGGAGTGACGATGGTCGATATCAATGCCGATGGTTTTTTAGATATCTATGTATGTAATTCAGGAGATGTTAAAGGAGACAATAAGCAAAACGAATTATTTATCAACAATGGCGATTTAACCTTTAGCGAACAAGCAGAGGCATACGGATTAGCGGATAAAGGCTATTCTACGCACGCCTCATTCTTTGACTATGACAAAGACGGAGATTTGGACGTTTACTTACTCAACAATTCTTATCAATCCATTGGAAGTTTTGATCTCAGAAGAAATGAACGACCTGTTCGTGATGAACTCGGTGGCGATAAACTCCTTAGAAATGACGGAGGTTATTTTACAGACGTTAGTGAACAGGCTGGGATATATGGATCTGTAATCGGATTTGGTTTAGGGGTAACCGTTGGAGACATCAACAATGATGGCTGGGAAGATCTTTATATTTCAAACGACTTCTTTGAGCGCGATTATCTTTATGTCAACAATCAAGATGGGACCTTTAAAGAAACACTTACATCATCGATCAATTCCATCAGTGGCGCTTCTATGGGTGCAGATATGGCTGACATTAACAATGATCAACAACCCGATATTTTTATCACTGAAATGCTCCCTTCGGAATACGAACGACTCAAATCCGTAACCACTTTTGAAGATTGGGACAAATACTCCTATAACGTCAACAATGGTTATTACCACCAATTCACTAGAAACATGCTCCAACTTAACAACGGTGATGAAACCTTTAGTGAGGTAGGGAGATTGGCTGGTGTTGAAGCCTCCGATTGGTCGTGGGGTGCTTTATTTTTTGACATGGACAACGACGGTCTTAAAGACCTGTATATTGCTAATGGGATTTATCGAGATTTGACCGATCAAGATTACTTACAGTATGTTTCCAGCGAAGAAGTGATCACTTCTATTGTCAGTGAACAAGAAGTCGATTATAAAAAATTAGTGGAAATCATTCCTTCAAATCCTGTAAAAAATCACGCCTATCTCAACAAAGGTGATTTGAAATTTGAATACTCCGAAAAAACAGGTTTGACAACTCCTAGTTTTTCTAATGGATCTGCCTATGGTGATTTAGATAATGATGGCGATTTAGACTTGGTAGTTAACAATGTCAACATGCCTGCCTTTATCTATGAAAACCACGCCGATTCTAAAACGCAAAACAATTACATCAATTTCAAATTAAAAGGCACTGAACAAAACCGCTTTGGAATAGGAGCACGAATCATCGTAAATGACGGAACAACCACTTATACAATTGACCAACAACCAATTAGAGGGTTTCAGTCGAGTATGGATTTAAGACCTCATATCGGCTTAGCATCTACAGGACCTGTAA
>Ga0181567_10000423_pt1 | contig 31380 bp, 20 predicted proteins | sample 101ome_14_FD_133761 | JGI IMG/M metagenome (GOLD analysis project Ga0181567, IMG submission 133761) | Coastal salt marsh microbial communities from the Groves Creek Marsh, Skidaway Island, Georgia - 101403AT metaG (megahit assembly) | ecosystem: Environmental > Aquatic > Marine > Intertidal...
CGTTTCATGGCAGCAGTGGAAGGGGCATGGCAAAGCCTTGCTGCGTTATCCACGTGGTTCGTTCCCAAAAACCGAGCGACTTTCTGAGCCATGTAATACACCTCATTGGTCACACCACGCGCGGTGACAAAGAAAGCAGCCCTGCGAGGATCAGCATCTCGAAAGTGCTTCCCAAGAGAGGAGAAGGTTTCATCCCAACTGACTCGCTTAAAGCCCGGCTCTCCCTTGCGACGAAGCATGGGATAGGCCAAGCGGCCCAAAGAACGCAGCGAGCGATTGCTCATTCCCCTGAGAGAAGCAACATCCTTTAGGGCCTCCTCAGGCATCGCCGGCATGGTATTGAGGCGAAGCAGGTTGAGTCGCGTCATGCACAAGTGAACCCCCTTGATCGTCCAATCGTGAAGACCTGCTACCCCAAGAGCGCATCCATCGCAGACCCCCCGGTTCAAGACTTTCCAGGCATAGGGCAAGTTATCGCGATTTTCCCAGATCACCTTGAGCATGTCCGTAAAATGTCTGGGTTTGCGGGTTCCCAGTCCAAAGGGCAAGCGTGAGCCTGGACCTGTCGCAGGGTTGGATCGTTCGCATTTAACGGGCATGCCACATGCTAGCCATGGCCCAAGCCTGTTGTCCACCTTGGTCCGTGAACAGATTGATCCGACCCAGGTCACTGTATAGATCACCCTAATTTCTCAGCTGACAGCCATCAAGGGTATGGTCTCATGACATCGGAAGGGATTTTCACATGCCAAAACCTCCTATCCTCAGGATGGCGAGGCTTTGATTCCCTGCTTTCATCGGATGCTAGGCAAGAAGCATTCTCTTGAGAAAGATCCAGCTAAAATGATCTTGGCGAATGGACCCAAAGCAACACATGATGAGCACACCCAACGATCCAAACTTTTGATGCAAACCCATTTAACCCAGAATAACCCATGACCCAATCAACCCTTACTCTGAAATGCGTAGGCCTTTTGAGCCTCTTGGCGCCCTTGTGGCTCACCCACATTCAGGCAGAAGTGAGTCTCCCATCTATTTTTGGGAACCACATGGTACTTCAACGCGAGCAATCCAATCCCATCTGGGGCTGGGCTGACCCCAATGAGGTCATCAAGGTGACCATTCATGACCAGGAAGTCGAAACTCGGGCGGCCTCAGACGGTGCCTGGAAGGCTACCCTCAAACCCCTGCCTGTAGGAGGGCCTTACACCATGCACCTAAGGGGCAAAAACACCCTCGTGCTGGAAGACGTGATGGTGGGAGAAGTATGGATCTGCTCCGGTCAGTCCAATATGCAGTGGTCGGTCAACGCCTCCAATGACCCAGATTTGGAAAAGCTGAGTGCTCACTACCCAGATATTAGGTTGGTCACTGTGCCAAGGGTTGGAACCCAAGAACCCCAGTCGGATTTTGAAGGACAATGGCAGCGCTGTTCCCCCGACACAGTGGGTTCTTTTTCGGCGGTGGGCTACTTCTTTGGCCGTCAGCTCAATCAGACACTCAACGTTCCCATCGGTCTCATCAACAATGCCTGGGGTGGTTCAGCCGCGGAGGCCTGGGTACGTCGAGACCTGCTGGAGGCAGATGTGCGCTACCAGCCGTTGCTTGAAAGGTGGGCTAAAACAGAATCTGACCAGACCTTACTCAAGGCCATGAGCGACTACGAGCAAGCCATGGAGACCTGGAAGCTGGATGCGCTCAAGGCGCGTGGCATGGGAGAGGACATTCCCAGGCGTCCCAATCGACCCAACAACGCGCTGACCGGAAACCATCGCCCGGGCAACATTTACAATGGCGTGCTGCGTCCTACTATCGGCTATGGCATCAGGGGAGTCATCTGGTATCAGGGCGAGAGCAATGCGGGCCGCGCTTATCAATACCGAGAGCTTTTTCCGTTGATGATTCAAAACTGGAGAGACGTATGGGGTCAGGGTGATTTCCCCTTCTACTGGGTTCAACTGGCTGATTTCCGTTTGGAAAAGGACCAGCCCTCAGACAGCGACTGGGCTGAACTGCGGGAAGCCCAGACCATGACCATGAAGCGCTTACCCAACACGGGTGAGGCGGTGATCATCGAACTGGGGGAAGCTCAAGACATTCATCCCAAGAACAAGGAAGATGTGGGCAAACGACTGGCTCGATGGGCCCTGGCCCGCGAGTATGGCTTCGATCTGGTCCATAGAAGCCCCATTTATGCATCAATGAACCGCCAGGGCAGCAAGATCGTGTTGGATTTTGAACATGTCGGAGGAGGTCTAGACCTATTTGACGTGCAGACTCCCCTAGGCTTTACCATTGCCGGTGCAGACCAGGTATTTCAACATGCCCAGGCCAAAATCCTCAACGAACGCCAGATCGAGGTTTGGAGTGAATCGGTCGATCAGCCGGTAGCTGTGCGCTACGCGTGGGCTGACAACCCAGTTTGCAATGTTCAGAACAAAGAAGGTTTGCCGCTGACACCTTTCCGAACCGACGACTGGCCCGGGGTGACCATCAACAATCACTAGGAAGTAGGGACTGATGCCGGGGTGCTCGGATTGGGGCGCCCTGGCATCCCGACTCAGGCTTGGGCTGCATCCCGACTAGCCATCAGGCAGTCAAGATACCAGGCTAGTCTACCCTTGAGTTCCTTGCGTGGGACAATGGCATCGATCAGGCCATGATCACGCAAGAACTCTGCGGTTTGAAATCCTTTAGGGAGCTCGGCTTTGGTGGTGTCTTTGATGACCCTGGGCCCAGCGAAGCCGATTCGCGCCGCTGGCTCAGCCAAGATTAAATCCCCTACACTGGCAAAACTGGCCATAACACCCGCCATGGTGGGATCGGTCAAGACACTGATAAACGGTAGTTTTTCACGTCCGTGGTAGGCCAGCGCCCCACAGGTCTTGGCCATCTGCATCAAACTGAACATGCCCTCATACATGCGGGCCCCCCCGCTGGTGGAACAAATGATCACTGGCAGAGACTGTTCAGTCGCACTCTCAATGATGCGGGTCAACTTTTCCCCCACCACAGATCCCATGGAACCTCCATTAAAGCCAAAATCCATCACCCCCAGGGCAACCTTGCGACCGTGCAGGAGCCCGAGACCCGTGATCACCGCATCCTTCATCCCAGTTTTTTGCTGATTGGACTCCAACTTGGAGAGATAGCCCGGAAACGAGAGGACGTCGACACTGCTCATTTCAGAGTCAGCCTGAACGAACGAATCACCATCGATGAGGGAACTGACTCGCTCCCAGGCAGTGAGGGGAAAATGGTAGCCACACTGCCAGCAGACATTGAGCTTGGCCTCCAATTCCTTGCGGTAAATGGTTTCCTGACACTTGGGACATTTGGTCCAGATGCCCTCGGGCATGAGGCGCTTTCGCGGACCACCACTCACGGGCTTGGGTCGCTTGAGCGGGGTTTGATCCGAAGCCGATGGTGGCGGCGTGATGGAGGGTTCTCTGGTCTCAACCCCCGGTAGAGCACGTGTCTTGAGCTTGGATTCAGATGGATCAACAGGTTCGGTCATGTTACTGAGAAATTATCCAGTTTTTAGGGACAGGCCTTGCTGTCTCTAAGCAGGCATACAGTTGTGAGATTCAGCCTTTTTGGAGCAGGCCTCGGGCCAGTGTTCTGACAATCACTGATCGGGCCCCTGCTCGCAAACACTCTCGTGCACAGGCCTCAGCTGTGGCCCCTGATGTCAAGACATCATCCAAAAGGAGGAGGCGCCTGCCCTTCAAAGCCGAGGCTGAGCACACCTCAAAAGCACGTTTCATATTCACAAACCGCAATTCCCTAGAAAGCATAGTCTGTGATGTCGTGGGTGCAATTCTTTTCATGACCCCGTCCAACCAATCCACCGAGCGCTGGTTTATCAACCCACGACCCAATACAGCCGACTGATTGAAGCCTCGCTCTCGCTGCCTCTTGGCATGCAAAGGCACAGGCAGGATCCCATCGCAGGCGAGAACCTCCGGCTCAAACCACCAAGTTTCGTGGATCAGTCGATGAAAAAAAGGAACCAGCCAGGTTGCCCCATGGTATTTGAATCGATGAATCAATCCCAACATGGAAGGTGTGGCCTCTACGGCAGATCTGGCCGAAGCAAAAGCGAAGCGATCTGGGTGGCAGTCAGGACATAGGAAACCGCGCATGGAGCGTCCCTCCTCAGGAAGACCGCAAATCTGGCAAACCGGACCAACCAAGCGACGCATGCTCACGGCACATAGTCTGCAAATATACCCATCACATGGCTCAGCCACCTGAATACCGCACAGATGACACACCTCGGGGAAGAGAAGACAAAGCGGACTTTGCAGCTTGCTCAGCAGGCGGCGGGCCATAGATTGACAATTGAAAAGCATGGTCCTATCCCTTCAAGCTGACGCGGCATCAATTTAGCTTGAACCCTCTGCAGGGTGAACCTATCACTTGCTGACCAAGTGGTTGAAGGGTCTCAGGAGGCTATCAACTTGAGCTACTAGCTGTTGCCGATCATGTTGAATTTATTTGGGAAGAAAAATGACTCTGATGACGGGTTTCAAGAACCGGGACCTTTTGGGCCTTACCAGCTGGAGGAGCTGATCAACACCGGAGGTATGGCCAACCTTTGGTTGGCCACCAACCCAGAAGGTCGCACCGTTGCCCTCAGGCTTTTGCTGCCTCAGCTCAAGAATGATGCGACTTCGCGCAAGCGATTTGTTGCAGGCTGTGAGGTTCTGCAGCGCGTCCACCAACACGAGTGTATCATTCATTATGTCGAACACGGACTGCTGCAAGGACAACACTTTTTGGTCATGGAATACCTTGAGGGACTCAACCTCAAACAGGCGATGGTGGAGGAGGATCTTGATCTAGGTGCACTGATTGGCAACATCCTGATCGATTCAGCCGAAGCGCTGGAGCACGTGCACGACTGTGGTTTCATGCACCTGGATTTCAAACCGGAAAACATCCTTGTCACCCGTAATGGCAACGTCAGGCTATTGGATTTCGACCTGGCACTCCCACGCCCAGAGACTCCAGGCAAATTGAAAAAAAACCCGGGAACTCCAGCCTACATGGCTCCGGAACAACTCCAGGGGGAAGCCGTCGACCATCGTGCTGACATCTTTGCTTACGGCGTCATGGCCTATGAGGTGCTGACCAACCAGAAACCATTTCAGGGACAGACCTCCAGCGAAATCCTTCGACGCCAGATCAAGCGGGGCACAGAGTTCAAGGCCCCAAGAGACATCAATCCGAATATCCCAACTAGCCTTGAAAAAGTCATCCTGAAGGCATTGGAACCTGACCCCCTGCGGCGACATGGGCATATCAGTATGATGGTCCATGAACTCAAACAAAGTCTCTACCTTTGATAGCTGGGTTTTTCCTTTTCCCTGCCTCAAGCCGCCCTTATTATTGCTCACACTCCAACCCGTAGAAACTCTTTAACTCATGAAGCACTACCAAAACCTTGTAGGCGCGTTGATTTGCTTGGCCGTGACCCAGCTCAAGGCAGCGGACTGGCCTCAATGGCGAGGACCTTTTTTCAATGGTTCCTCCGACGAGACCCAATTGCCCGTGCAATGGGACCGAGAGAGCGGCCCCAGTTGGTCTGTGGAATTACCTGGCAGCAGCGCCGCCACGCCCATTGTCATTGGGGACAAGGTGCTCATCACCTCCACAGATGAAACCAACCAGTCTCTACTTGCGATGTGCCTGAGTCGCAAGGATGGCAGTGTGCTTTGGTCTCACACAGTGGGCATCGGCCTTCAGCGAGACGACCGCAGTAATTTTGCATCCCCCTCACCTGTCACCGACGGGAAACAGGCTACTTTCTTTTATGGAAATGGCGAACTGGTCACTTACGACATGACTGGCAAAAAACTATGGGGCTTCAACCTTGAAAAAAAATGGGGTGAATTCTGCTTTCAATGGACCTTCAGCAGCAGCCCACTGCTTCATGATGGGACTCTCTACATGCAGGTATTGCAGCGAGACCAGCCTGTTCACGGGAGGGGTTTTACCGACAAACCCAATGAGTCCTACTTGGTTGCCATGGATCCTAGCACCGGCGATGTCCGCTGGAAGATCACTCGGCCCAGTCAAGCGCGTATGGAATCTCTGGAGGCCTTCACAACACCCATGCCTTTCACCCACGAGGGTCGCACTGAAATTCTCGTCCTAGGTGGAGATGATGTGACAGGCCACGACCCCAAAACGGGCAAGGAGCTATGGCGTTGGGGAACATGGAATCCGACTCGCATCACCCACTGGCGTTTGGTTCCCTCACCCGTCGCCGGCGGTGGGGTGGTCCTTGCTTGTGCGCCAAAGAAAGATCCGATCTACGCCGTGCGCTTGGGCGGAATAGGCCAGCTTAGCGACAAGGCACTTGCCTGGGTTAGTAAAGAGAACCGGCAGCTTAGTTCAGATGTCCCTACCCCCGCTTTTGCAGAGGGCGACTTCTTCATCCTGAGTGACGTCAGAGGAGCCCTGTCAAGGGTCAAACCCGATACGGGCGAGGTTAACTGGTCGATAGAATTGCCAGGTAGGAGCAAATATGAGGCTTCTCCTACCGTAGCAGGAGGCCATGTTTACCTGATGAACTTTGCTGCAGATGTGGTCGTTATCGACAGCCAGAGTGGCGAAATCAAAAGCAACATCCCCATGGGTTCAGCTGGTGACAACATGACCCGGTCCAGCATTGCTGCAGCCCATGGCCAACTTTTTATCCGAACCAACGATCACCTGTATTGCATAGGCCAATAGAATCCCTTCTCATGATCACAATAAGGACCTCAGCCAAGACAAAACTGATTACCTTGACCGGCTTGTTGCTGGTTTGCTTGCACCCATTGATGGGAGCCGACACTCCCAAACCAGATCCGGTGGCCCCACCAACAGTCACACCCGGCAAGCATGGGACCCCTCCGTCTGATGCCATCGTCTTGTTTGATGGCTCCAGCCTCGAGGCCTGGCAATCTCAAGATGGTCCGGCAAAGTGGACCCTTCTTGAGAGTGCCTCTGCCATGGAAGTTGCCAAAGGGGCCGGCTCCCTGCGCACAAAGGCAAGTTTTGGAGATGTTCAATTGCACATCGAATGGGCCTCCCCCAGCGAAGTCAAAGGATCAGGTCAAGGCCGGGGCAATAGTGGTGTGTATTTGCAAGGCAGGTATGAAATCCAAGTATTGGATTCCTTCAACAACGAGACCTATTTCAACGGGCAGGCGGGTTCCTTCTATGGTCACGCTGCTCCGCTCGTCAACGCATCAAGGCCGCCTGGTCAGTGGCAGAGCTACGACATCGTCTTCATCGCCCCCAAATCTGCACCAGATGGCACAGTGAAGGCGGGTTCTTTCACGGTTTTTCACAACGGAGTCCTCATCCAGAATCAGACCCCCATTCCCGGGGGATCCACCACGGCTGCTGACTTCAGTGGCATCGCCCCTAAAGGCCCTCTAGTCTTGCAAGATCACGGCAATCCTGTGCGTTACCGTAACATCTGGATCAGGGAGTTGAACTAGCATCGAAATTGGCTTCAACCCCATGGACATCGGGTTGCTGGGCTCGATCAATGGCCATCAAAGCCTGAGCAGCCCAGGAGGTTGTGGCAATCCACTGGGCATGGCTTTGACCGCCCGGGGGGCGCGTGGTTTCCACCCAACTCCCATCCTTGAGCTGCTCAGCTAACAGGAAAGAGCCACCACGTTTGATCACCATGGCTACACGCTCATCTCGGGCGTAAAACGACAAGGCAATCAGAGCCAAAGAAGTATCAAACACCTCCACTGGACTTCCTTTGTATGGCCCCCACCCCCCAAAACGTGACTGAGCCGCCAGCAGAAACTCCAAACAGAGGATCGCATCACCTTTTGCAGCGATCTGCCCTGATTCAATAAAGATAAGCTTGCAGGCGGCGTTGGGCACATGATCAACCCCAAGTCCGCGTAACCACTTCTCCGCATTGGAGCGTGCGATTTGCGCTCTTTCATCCTGGCTGGTCTTGATGACTTGCCAAGCCATCAAGGTGGCCCAGGCCTGGCCTGGCACCCCCGGGGTTCCAATCGAAGGAGTGGAGCCCAGGCTCCAGGACCCGTCCTGAGATTGAGCCTCAATCAGGCGTTCGATAACTTGCTGCCTTGCTTGGGTGAGGTCAGATAGGTTACCAGATTGACTGCCTTCCATGGCGATCAGGGTGGCTCCGAATTGGATATCAGCAAGCAGAGGATCCGCCGCGTTGGGGTCACCTCCCTGATTCCCCCATTCATCAGGTCTCGTGAGCCATGAAATGGTGGTATCGAGGGAGAGTGCTGGAACCTCCAACCCGTGACGACGAGCTTGAAAGAGAGCACGCGCACCGTCTCCTTGATGGTGGCAAGCGTAACAGTTATTTTCCCTGGGCCATGCTGGCACCTGCTCTTTCAGGAAATCAATCGATTGCTGGAGGACGGGTTGCAGTCGGTCGGGGGGCAGAATCCAGTGAGTTGATGCAGGACGAGTTTGCCCCAGCAACAAGGAGTGGCTCAACCATGAGCAGATTATGATCAGCCCCACCCATTGGGCCCCGAACAATGCATTGAAAGCCCGCCATTTGAGCGCTTGGATCTCACCTTGATTCATACATCGATCACATCTTCGTGATTGGAGTCATCAGAAAAGGGCGTTGAAGGAGACTTGCCCATCATGGGCTGAGAAAACTTTTTTATCAGCCCAGCAGCTACCCTTGCTCGAATCATGGGAACAAGCAGGGTAAAGCCCAATAGGTCGGTTAACAAACCTGGGGTGATCATGACCAGACCGGCAATGAGGATAAGCAATCCTTCGACCATTTGGCGCCCAGGAACCCTACCAGCCGCCAGACCTGCCTGAATCTGGACCAAGGCAGCAAATCCCTGACGGTGTGCAAGCGAACCACCGACCACGCCAGTGATGAGGACTAGCCAAAGAGTCGATAACCAGCCAAACCACCGGCCTATTTCAATCAAGAGAAATAATTCAAGTAAGGGTAAACCCACAAAAAGCAGCACCCACTTCCAAGAACCCCCACTCAGTGGCTTTCCTGATCTACCTTGCACCTTGTATTGAAAAATCATGACCCCTCAGAGCTCACATCAAAACTGTATGCATTCCCTTTGAGTGACGAGAAAAACTTTCATGAAGTTGTTGTCAGATCAAGCAAATCGGTTATAGGACTTTTGTGGGCTTTTTAACCTCCAAAGAACAATGGGCAATCTTCTGGATCCTAATGCTGCTTCTGGTCGGTTATGGCACCAAACATTATCGGTTAGCACATCCGCAGCCGACCGACCAAGCCCACGAGGCGATACGCTGACAACTTGTATGCAGACACTGGATTTTGACCAAACTGTTGAGACTATCATCGAGCACGACTCTCGCTATGCTGCCGAGAGCTACTACTTTTTGCGCGATGCTCTGGATTACACCCAACGACAAATTAAGAAGAGACAATCAGGAGCCCATCAGCCTCAACATGTCTCCGGCAGCCAACTCCTTGAAGGTATTAGAGATCACGCACTCACCGAATTCGGCCCCATGACCCACACCGTATTGAGCGAATGGGGGCTAAGCTGCTGTGAAGACTTTGGGGAAATTGTCTTCAACATGGTGGAACACAAATTGCTCTCGAAAACCGAAGAAGATTCAAGGGAGGACTTCAAATCAATATTTACTTTTGAAGAGGCCTTCACGAAACCCTTCATGCCCAAAATCGTCCTGACCAAGAAATCACCCCAAACGAGGGTTTCAGTGAAATCGAAAAGAAAAACCAAGGGATGAGTCTAAGCTCTAGCGCCTCGACCCTCCTGCTCTCTCTCAGCACCTCAAGCATCTTAATTTTCTCTAATGCCCGAACCAGCAAGTCACTCCATCACCCATCACGCCTCTGGGGCTCAATTATGCACTTTTTCAAACGGGCTGACAGTCATCCTAATGGAGGATCACAGCGCACCGGTGGTCTCTGCTCAGGCTTGGTGTCAGGCGGGTAGTATCCATGAGGGTAAGTGGTTGGGAGCAGGATTATCTCATGTGCTGGAGCACATGCTCTTCAAGGGGACCCAAAAACGCGGCAAGGGACGCATCGATCAAGAAGTGCAAGAGGCTGGAGGCTATATGAATGCCTACACTTCGTTTGATCGCACTGTCTACTACATCAACGCCCCATCCACCGGAACCGGTGTCGCGGTCGACATCCTGGCTGACATCATGCGGCATGCCTCACTCCCAGAGGACGAACTCACAAGCGAGCTAGATGTCATCCGAAGGGAGATGGACATGAATCAGGATGATCCATCACGCCGGTCGGCCCGTGGGCTCTTTGAAACGGCTTACCTTCATTCGCCTTATCGCTATACCGTCATTGGGTATCCGGATGTATTCAATCGAATCACCCGAGAGGATATCCTGAGCTATTACCGGCGAATGTATGTCCCATCCAACCAGTTTTTTGTGATTGTTGGAGACATTCAAAGCGACGCCGTCATCGAACAGCTCGGCTTATGCTACCAAGACGCTCTGTTTCAACCGATTGAACCGCTTTACCTGCCCGAAGAACCCAAGCAGTCTTCCTCCCGCTTTAAAGTCGAGGAATCTTCCATCGAATTGGGTCATGCTCATACTTCATGGCACATTCCCGAACTACTTCATGCGGATATTCCCGCACTGGAGGCTCTGAGCATTGTTTTGGGAGGCGGCAGAAGCTCCAGGCTGTATCAACAACTGCGAGAAAAACAGGGATTGGTTCACGCCATCGATGCCTGGACCTACAACCCAGGCCTGCCGGGGCTTTTTGGGGTCAGTGCGGTGTTTGATGGGAACCGTTATGAGGATGTGATCCAAGGCATTGATCAGCAACTGAAGAGCGTCATCGAAAAAGGCATCCAGGATGAAGAGCTTCACAAGGCTATCAAGCAATTGACTTCAGCCACCCTTTCCACCCGCAAGACTATGCAAGGGCAGGCACAGGATTTGGGCAGCTCATGGATGGCTGCACGAGACCTGGGCTTTTCAGATCAGTTTCTCAACCAGGTGCAACACCTCAAAACTGATGCATTGCAGTCAACAGCCGAGCGCTACCTGCAGCCCAACAGCCAAAGTTTGTACTGCCTGCTCCCCCGCCACAGTAGTCCAAAACCACCTGTGGTGAAGGTCTCCAATACGAGCGAGGAAATCGAGTCATGGCTGAGCCCTGAAGGGGTGCGCGTACTTTTCAAGCGTGATCATCGTCTACCCTTTGTAGCGATTCGCTCGGTCTTTTTCGGCGGGGTCCTCACTGAACAAGAGACCGATAATGGCATCACTCACTGGATGACTCAGGGGCTCCTCAAGGGGACTGAATCTACCACGGCTGCCGAGTTAATGCGCCAGGTGGAATCAGTGGGTGGCAGCCTCGAGAGTTATGCTGGCAATAATAGTTTCGGCATCCAGCTTGAATGCATGCGACAGGAAACACCCCAGGCCATCGGCTGGCTCAAGGAAATCCTCAAGCAAGCCACCTTTCCTGAGGGGGAAATGGAACGTGAGCGGCAAGTCCAACTTGCCGGGATTCGATCCCAAAGAGACCAGCTCCTTGGCCGCTGCCTTCAGCTCATGCGCAAAGGCTTGTTTGGGGCAAACCATTATGGGCTGACTTCACTCGGACAGGAAAGCTCACTTCAGGGCCTCACCCGTGAGCAAGTCATCAAACATGCCAACCAATGGATTCACCCGGGTAATCAGGTCGTGGCAGTTTTTGGGGATATAGAGCCCAATGAGATCAAGGCCCAACTGACTGCCTTCTGGGGACATTCCGCATCGAGCCAAACAACGCCACAAAGCTGCTACAAAACACTCAATTCGCAAAAACTACCAACCAGCCAACATGAAAATTGCGATAAGAAGCAAGCGGTGCTTGCCATGGGGTTCAAGGGATGTCTCTTGGGAGATCATGATCGCCACGCCCTTGATTGCCTGCAGGAGACATGCAGCGACCTCGGTTCGCGTCTGTTCATGCGGATAAGAGACGAGCTAGGTTTGGCCTATTACGTGGGAGCGCAGCACATGCCTGGATTGATCCCGGGTTATTTTGCCTTTTATGCAGGCACTTCACCCAATGAAATCCAACGGGTTCGTGATGAAATGTGGCAACAGATCCAAATCCTGGCGGATAAGGGAATCACTCAGCAAGAGCTGAAACGGGCCAAAGCAAAGTTACTCGGGCAGAAAAAAATAGCCCGCCAGTCTTTAGGCAGTCTGGCTACCCAATGTGCACTGGATGAGCTCTATGGTCTTGGTTACATGAACCAGTTCGAGGAGGAGCAGGCCATCGAATCGGTTCAAATCGAAGATGTCCAGCAGGCAGCTGCCAAGTATTTTACCGAATCGGGCCTGAGCACTGCTACCGTCGGCCCCGATCAAGGTTCCTGAAAAGCCGGATTATACTGACCGCGTTCGGCAAAACCGCCCAGATGCGGTCGCATGCTCGAGTAGCGCGGGTAAGATTCAAACACACTGCCTTGACCTTGAACCCGAGGGTCCCCCTGCTTCACAAGCTCTACCCGAAGGAGCTCAGCAAGCCGATCAACGGTTTCACGATGCTCGGGGTATTCAGCCAAGTTGTGCATGCAGTCCGGATCTTTTAGGATGTCAAAACACTCCAAAGCAGGCCGCATCCCCATCGCAGCTTCCCAGAAAGATGCCCACTGTGGTGTGCTTCGATTTTCTTGCAGAAAACTTAAGGTTGGACAGGCATCAATATCGTGAAATTCGTTGCCTGCGGGCCAGCGATCAGGAGCCATGTTTTGAATGAGTAGAAAACGATGGGTCCGTAGAGCCCGCGAAGGATAGCCCAAATTATCCGGCCTGGCATGGGTATGCCGTTCACGACCACTGAGAACCCATCTGCGTTGCGGATCCAGACGCCCGGAGCCTTTTGCCAAAAGCAGATCCACCAGACTGCGGCCCGTAATCTCCTGGTGAATCGGTAATCCTGCCAATTCAAGAAATGTGGGGGCCAAATCAACGAAGCTCACCAGATCTTCGAGGGTCCGTCCCGGTTCAATGGCTTTGCCCCAACGCATGGCCATAGGAGCATGGATGCCATACTCATAGAGGTTGGCCTTGGCTCTGGGAAAAGGCATGCCGTTGTCGGCCGTCACCACAATCAAGGTATTCTCAAGCATGCCCTTTTCCTCCAATAAGGAAATCATGTCACCGAGATGGCGGTCAAACCACTCAATTTCCACGGCATAGTCGAGCAAATCAGAGCGAATGACTGGATGATCTGGGAGGAACCCAGGCACTTCTGCTTGCTCAAGCTTTTTACCAGCTCGCAACCCAACGCCATCATCATAGGCCCGGTGCGGTTCCTGCGCGCCATACCAGAAAAAGAAGGGTTGATCTGCCGGCTGATCCTCCAAAAAAGCCCTAAAATTACCTGCATAATCCCGTCCACTCATGCCCTTCGGGGCTTTGAGAGTCTGTTGATTATACGCCTTACCCACTGGATTGGTTGCCCAGCCAGTGATTTGATGGTTTCCCGGGCCCCAGGCCTTGCCTGTGTATCCAACATGGTATCCAGCCTGATCCTCCAATGAGCGGGTGAATACCTTGAGGTCAGCCGGGAAGTTCGAAGCATGGGTTCCTGCCTCACGATTTTGCCAGATATGCCGCCCAGTGAGAATACTGGCTCGCGATGGCGAACAACCCGGGGCTGGGCAAAAAGCCTGCTCAAAAAGGATACCTTCTCTGGCAACGCGATCAAAAGCAGGGGTGGTGACAAAAGTGCTGCCATAGATGGAGGCATGCGGGAAGGATTGATCGTCGGCAATGGCAAAGAGGATGTTGGGTCGGGCAGGTTCGGCCAGGCCATGGCAAGTCATGAGTCCGCAGTGAATCAGCCAAGTCAGGTAGAGCAATGAGCGGGGCATGGGGAAAGTGTAGGGAGCATATTGGACTGGCTCAACGCTATTTGGATGGTCCTTGCTTATGTCTGAGGCCATGCAAGAGAAAGACCAAACAACCAGCCAGGGCTCCCAAAGGCGCGATGGGCCAGTCCAGGGACCATAAAAGCTCAATAAGCCAGACACCTACCCCCACCCCCATGGCTAACAAGGCCGTGTTTTGATTACCAAGACGAGTAAACAGACCAAAGCAAAGCGGCGCAAACAGACCAGCTAGGCCAATGGCATAGCAGCTTTCCAGCAATTCAAATGCCCTTGAACCCATGAGAGCCACACTCACACAGGCGATAGATACCAGCACCACCGAAATGCGGCAAAGAGCTAGATTGGACCAGGCAGAGGGCACATACGGTCGCAGCAGATTTCGGCCCAATGCCGTGGCGGGAGCCAGTATCCCACTGTCCATGGAGGAAAGGACCATCGAAAGAATGCCCAGCAAAAATAGGATCATCCAACCACCACTCAGGTAGTGCTGCGCCATGATGATGATGACCGATTGGACTTCCTGATCTGGAAATAAAACCGGGAAAGCCATGGCAAGGCAAACAGGGAAGGCACCGAGCAGGATATAGATCAGCCCGGCCATGATACATGCGCGGCGAGCAATGTGACTGGATCGAGCAGCAAAGACGCGCTGCAGTAAATCCTGACTGGGAATGTTGCCCAACATCGCGATGTTCAGCCAACCAACCCACTGGAGAAAATCCGGCAACCGATCTGTTGGTATCCAGACCGTTCTCTCCGCGTCCAGCTCGGCTATCAAGGCTGGCCAACCGCCTTCCATTTGCAGGACATCCATCCCGAGGTGCCACCCAAGCACCAGCAATCCAAGCACCATCAGCCCTGCCTGCAGGCTATCGGTGATCCCTACCGACCACATCCCCCCAAGCAACGTGTAAATCATGGCAAAAAAACCCAAACCGATAATGGTCGGAATCATGGGCCAATCAAAAAGGACTTCGAACAATCCAGATAAAGCAACCAACTGTACGGCGATCCAACCGATGAAAGTAGGTAGTGAAGTCAGGACTTGCATGACTTCAGCTCGAACCCCGTATCGCAATCGAAAAAAGTCTGCCAGGGTGCACAGCTTCAAATCCCAAAGCCTTCGGGCAAAAAAACAACCCGTAATGATCAGGCAGAGACCACTGCCAAGCGGCTCAAAAGCGACTACCCTGAAACCCTCCAGGGCGATTTCATCCGAGGCGGTTAGAAGGGTACCCGCACCGAACCAGGTAGCAAGGAGTGTGGCTGATACCATCCAAAAGCCCATGCGTCGCCCAGCCACGATGTAGTCTTCCTCATCGTGCACCTGACGCTGAGCCCACCAGGCTACCGCCAGAATCACCAAACCATAAATAATAACCGCTGCGAGCAACATGAGAGGTTCAAAAAGCTAATCCTTAAGGGAGTCTAGCCTAGGCAACTGACAGCGTACCGAGTGAATCAGCACCCTCAGCCTGAAGAGGGCTTCAATCGGTTTTACTTTGTGCTGAACCTTGTGGCTTGTCCGATGGGGATCTGGGTCTGAGACGAATGTCTCTAATGGAAGATGAAGTCATCCAGGTAGCAACCCCAAGCGGGATCGATTGCTCTATTTCCCCAATGCGCATAGCGATCTTCACGTCGGTGGTGTTCAGATCCAGGAATGGCTTGTCATCAATCCATGCCTGAATGCGATCTTCCATCATACTCAAGGTGATGCGGTACCAAGTGTTCTCCTCAAATTTTTTGTACTCTGTGGTTTCGTTTTCAGCCGCATCCATCCCGTTGATACTCGACAAACCCACCACGCCCCCTCCCCAGCCCCCGCAGATAAAGGTGCAGTGGTCATCTTTGTAAGGTAAGGTCAACCCACAAAAAAAATCGCTACCTTGGCGTTTCATGGCCTCGAGCGTGATTTCGTAGTTCACTCGAGGCGGCTTTTTTGTGTATTGCACACCACTCAGCGCCAAACCCATGTCAATTTCAATGGCTCCGTCTTTTACCCGAGCATCGCCATGACCCGCAAAATCGGTAACTTTCCATCCTTCCATGGTTTTGCCATCGAAAAGAGGCTTCCAGTCATCTGCGCTCAGATCAGGTAGCGTGGGATCTTCGCCGGCCAACAGATGGCCCGGAACAGTGGTGAGAAGGAGAAGCCAGGTAGCAATCACCAGGTATCCAGGCAAGCGTGTCGAGATCATGAATTGAGGCATGGAATCATTATCCGGCCGGCAAGCTGCAAGGTCCAGTTTTCTCTTTGTCACTTGAAGTTTTCCACCCTCCAATCATAGTGCAGTCATGGATAACATGGACGTGGCTGCGCTGCTTGAGGACCTAGCAGTGCTGCTCGAACTCAAGGGCGAAAACCCCTTTAAGACTCGAGCCTACACCAATGGAGCCAGGGTCATCGAGAACCTAACCACACCGATCAAAGACCTTGTCCATGAGGAGCGGCTCGGTGAACTCAAGGGTTTTGGAGATGCCCTGCAAAGCAAGGTTAGCGAGTTGGTTCGCACCGGATCCATGCAGTATTATGAGGATCTGAAGCAATCTATTCCCAAGGGATGGCTGGAAATGCTTCATCTACCCGGGCTGGGGCCCAAGAAAGTCAGATTACTTCACCAGGAGCTGGGGATTGATGACCTCTCAGCGCTCAAGCAGGCCTGTGAAGCCGACAAAGTAGCCGCCATCAAGGGCTTCGGGCCCAAAAGCCAGCAAAAAATCCTCGAGGGTATCCAATTTAGGGAGCAATACGCATCCCATCACAGGCTGGACAAGGCCCTAGTGATGTCTCAAAGCCTTTTGGAAATCCTGCGCCAATGGCCTGAGGTGATTCGCTCCAGTGAAGCCGGAAGTCTGCGTCGAAGGAAAGAAATCCTCCATGATATAGACTTATTGGTTTCATCGCGTCAGCCCCAAATCATTATCGATGCCTTCACCCAACTTTCATCGGTGGAGAAGATCCTGGCCAAAGGTGACACCAAAGCATCGGTGATCCTCCAAGGAGGGGTTCAGGCAGATCTTCGGGTGGTTGAAGACCAATCTTTTCCTTTTGCCCTGGCCTATTTTACGGGTAGCAAGGAGCACAACATCGTCATGCGTCGGCGTGCTATCGAAAGAGGGCTCCGCCTGAACGAATACGGTCTTTTCCGTTCGCAAGAGGAAACAAGAGATATGTCACTGTGTGTGACATGTCATGAGGAGGCAGATTTGTTTCGAGCCCTGGATCTTGCTTATATACCGCCGGAGCTCCGGGAGGATAGTGGTGAGTTCGAGGCGGCCTCAAATGGTGAGGTGCCTCGTCTGGTTGAGTGGACAGACATGAAGGGTTCCCTGCACAATCACTCCGATTGGAGTGATGGTCGAGAGACCCTTGAGGACATCGTTCAGGAATCTCTGGAACACGGCTTTGAATACTGGGCAATCACCGATCACTCGGCTTCTTCCTTTCAAGCCAATGGCCTCAAGCCAGAGCGACTGAGGGCCCAGATCAGTCAAATCCGTGATCTCAATGAGTCCCTCCGCCAACAAGGAACCGGGTTCCAACTACTGAGCGGCAGCGAAGTGGATATCCTGAGCGATGGAAGCCTGGACTATGATGATGACCTTTTGGGGCAACTGGATATTGTGGTGGCCAGCATCCACCAGGGATTCACTCAGGACAAAGAACAGCTGACCCATCGATTCATCCGTGCAGCGCAGCATCCCCATGTGCATATGCTTGGACACCTTAGCGGCCGACTCTTGCTGGAACGCGAGGCCTACTCCATTGACCACCAATCCATCCTCGAAGCCTGCGCTAGCACGGGTACTTGGATTGAGCTCAACGCCAATCCCTACCGTTTAGACCTTGATTGGCGCTGGTGGAAGCGTGCCCGAGATATGGGCGTCAAGTGCGTGATCAATTGCGACGCACACCATCGTGATCACGCAGCTTTTTTGAGGCTGGGGGCCGAACATGCCCGTAAGGGCTGGCTAAGGAGGGAAGATATACTCAACACCTTGCCGCTGGAAGACTTGAAAGAGGCACTGAAGACCAAACGAAGGATGGCAGGACTCCTGGACTGAGGTGCATGCGCTGGCCTATTCAAGGAAAGGAAAACGAACAACAAGGGCTGGCTTTTTTAGCCTTGTTATCGGGAGCCTTCTGCATTGGCATCGCACCCATCCTTGTCAGGCTGAGCTCGCTTGAAGCTTTGCCTACGGCTTTTTATCGACTGCTACTAGCCCTTCCATGCCTTTGGTTGTGGCCCTGGCTGATCTCATGGCATCAGCAAGGCAATCAGTCTGGTGGTTACCCGAAGCTGCGTCACCAAGGCGGCACCGGGGGACATTGGGGACTCATCGTGCTCTCTGGCATTTGTTTCGGTCTGGATATGGCATGCTGGCATGAAGCCCTGCATCAGACCTCCGTCGCCAACGCAACCCTTTTGACCAACACAGCGCCCCTTTTCGTCACTATAGCAGCCTGGTTTCTTTTCGGAGAAAGACTACCGCCTTTTTTTCTGGCCGGCATGGTGCTTACCATGGTTGGTGGGGTCATGCTGACGGGTTTCCACCTCGATGGGCTGGGGAAGCCCCGGCAAGGGGATCTAATGGCTTTGCTTGCTGCCATTTTTTATGCCGGCTACATGTTGAGCGTTAAGCGGCTTCGCGACTCGATGGACACCATGCCATTGCTTGCTCGAAGCGGTTTATTCAGCACCTTAACCTTGGGAATACTCTGCCTGATTGAGAACCACAAAATGCTCCCATCAAAGGGTTCGGGTTGGCTTCCGCTACTGGGCCTGGCACTCTGTGGTCAGGTCCTGGGGCAAGGTCTCATTGCTTTCGGTTTCAAACACCTACCAGCCTCGTTTGCAGCTTTAAGTCTGCTCCTACAACCTTTTGTGGCTGCCTTGGCTGCATGGCTGATCCTCAATGAGGCCATGACTCCTGTGGCATTCATAGGGGGGGCGCTTATCTTAGCTGGTATCCTGGTCAGCCGCAGGGTCAGCCATGGAACAAAAGAGAACTCAGGCTGATTTGCCTAGCGCAGCGGTAACCAGGCCTTTGCAGCGTGGGACTCAGGCGAGGATGCCATCAACGACCTTGCCATGAACATCGGTCAAGCGCATGTCTCTTCCCCCAAAGCGGAAGGTCAGGCGAGTATGATCCATCCCCAGCAAATGCAGCATGGTGGCATGTAGGTCATAAATTTCGACCCTTTGATCGACCGCTTTGTAGCCGTATTCATCTGTGGCCCCATAGGCCATACCACCGCGAATGCCGCCCCCAGCCAACCAGATAGTGAAACCGAATGGATTGTGGTCCCGTCCATCACTCCCTTGAGAAAAGGGAGTACGACCAAATTCTCCGGCCCAGATAACAAGGGTCTCATCCAGAAGCCCTTTGGCCTTGAGATCCTTGAGTAGAGCAGCGATGGGCTGATCGACTGCTTTCGCATTGTTGGTATGCCCCTTGTGCAGACCTCCATGTTGGTCCCACCGATCAGCACCAACATTTGGGCAGGTGAGCTCAACAAATCGAACCCCGCGCTCTATGAGACGCCTTGCCAACAGGCATTCTCTGGCAAAAATGTCCGTAGGCTTGTAGCTATCCCCTACCCCATACAAAGATTGAATTTGATTGCTTTCACCGCGCAGATCCATCAGTTCCGGCACTGAAGCTTGCATTCGGAAAGCCAATTCATGATTAGCAATAGCTGACTCAACGGCTGCCGAATGACCCAGCTGAGCAGCTGATTGCTGATCTAATTGCTGCAGAAGACCTAGTTTGCGCCCCTGCGCTGCATCGGAACCCTCTTGTGGCTGGATATTGGCCACAGGAGGGTCGCTTGGCTGAAAGAGCGACCCTTGGTAGGCGGCTGGAAGGAAACCGCTTGAAAAGTTATCCAAGCCTCCTGGTGGAGTCAGGCCTCCGTTGATGACAACAAACCCTGGAAGATTCTGATTCACGCTACCTAAGCCATAAGTGACCCAGGCCCCCGCACTGGGACGACCGCTGAGCCCCAAACCGGTGTGAAGGAAGTAATTGGCGTTGGTGTGTTCGGAGAATTCCGAAACCATCGAACGCACAAAGCACATGTCATCCACACAGCTTGCTAGATGAGGGAAGAGTTCACTCACTGGCATGCCACTTTGACCATGTTGCTGAAATGACCATGGGGACCCAAAAGTGTTTCCGTTGTTATTAAACTGAGTGGGCTCCATTTTCATAGCAAAGGGCTTGCCATGATCCTGAGTCAGCCGCGGCTTCGGGTCGAAGGTATCCATTTGGGCCGGACCACCATCCATGTAGAGCATGATGACCTGTTTGGCACGGGGGCGATAATGCGGCGGCCGTGGTGCCAGGGGCTGGGGTCTGCCTTCCGCTGCCTGAATCATGCCTGAAGGAGTGTGCAGCATGGAAGCTAGCGCCAGACCACCAAATCCATGAGCAACCCGCCCAAGGGCTTGGCGACGACTCATCACATCAGGAAAAACTCGACCGCAGGGATAGCTCATATCATCGAATAAAGATAAATTCCTTCATGTTGAAAAGAGTGTGACAGAGGTCTCTCCAAGTCATCTGCTGGGCAGCCTCCCTATCCAAGCCGGTAACAAGATAGTGCGCCTCCTGGTCAGCTACAAAATCCCGAGCAGCCTTGATCTCCTGGGCTGTGGGCAGGCGGCAGAAGGCTTTCTCATACATCTGAGTCAATCGAGCCGCCAAACCAAGATCTTGCCCCAGAATCTCCCCAGCCCAGGCCTCTGCCTGCTGCAGAACAAAGGGGTCATTCATCATGACCAGAGATTGTGCCGGCACATTGGACTCAGCTCGGCGACCAAAGGTCGTGTGAGGAATCGGGGTATCGAAAGTTGAGAGAAAAGGTGAGAGAAAGTTACGTCGCACCTCAACGTAGATGCTGCGACGGCGCCCACCATCCAAGGGACCGCTTTTTCCTGGCCTTCCTCGTCCTGTCATGAAGGGCGTCAGATGAATCTTTTCAGAAGGACCAAAAGCTCTTGGATCCAGTTGTCCGGAAACACAAAGCAAATGATCTCGAATCGATTCTCCTTCAAGCCTTCGCACCTCGGAGCGATGCCAGTATTGGTTTTGAGGATCTTGATCATCCATCGAGGGGTCGAGCGCTACCGAATCCATGGAGAACGCTCTGGAGCGCACCAGCATCCTGATCAATTCCTTAGTCGACCATTTGGCTTCTTCCATAAACCATCGGGCCAACCAGTCCAATAATTTCGGGTGGGTAGGAGCTTGCCCAAGGACACCAAAATCATCCACTGATGGCACAATCCCTCGACCAAAGACATGATGCCAAATGCGATTGACATAGACTCTAGCCGTCAACGGGTTACTGGGATCCACCATGGACTGCGCTAGGGCTAAACGCCCAGAACCCTCTATCGGAGTCGCTAAGTGGGCCATCGAAGTGAGGATGCCTCGATTTGCTATCTCCCCGCGTCGACGAGGATTCCCGCGGATGTAGATGGGATTGTCCCGCCCACTGCCCTCGATCATGCTCAATCCGGTTGGAGACACATCCACCTGAGCTCCCAACTCACGGTATGCTCGAGCTAGCTCCAACCATGCATCAGGCAACGAAGCTTCTGGAGTCACGACCGATGCGGATGAAATCTTGGGCGGTTCGGCCTGGGAAGAGGCGATGACTGTTTCCACCGAAAACCACGCCTCTGGTCCATGGGCACCACCATTGGAAAGATCGGCGTGAATGGTATCCTTGAATTCAATGTAGGCTTCATGGCCCTGCCACATGGTCAGATTGAAGGTGGTCCAGCCAACCTCATTGCGATCGAGGTTTTTCTTAATCCCATCGTATATCGGTCCGCGTATGAGATTAAAATTATCGATCACCACATTGATCCGGGCCTGATGCCCAGCAGCCCGGGTATGCAGGAAAGGTTGGTCGATCAAAAAGGTGGGTGAACGCAGTGATCCCTGGAGGTGGCGGGACCATTTGGCTGAATCCACAGCAGTCGCCTTAACTGGCGCAGGTTCGCCCTCTCCGGGGCGGTCAACCATATCTCCAGGCTCGACGATCGGGTCATATTGGAGTGCCTCATCGTCAAAATACCATCCTGCAAAGCCATCTTGACGGGCATCACCAAGAAGCACCTCACCAGGATTCGGTTGCCAGCGGGCTGCCAAATCATCCAAGTCATGCTCAGAGGCATCCAGAACTTTTCGCCCCCGCTCCTGGAGGTCTTGCCAGGTGTTAAGCCCAGAGGTCCAGCGCTCATCTGACATCAGAGTGGTCTGTTGATAGCGGGAGCTCTTCATGACACCGAACATGCCATAATAATCTCGAGTACTGATGGCATCGAATTTGTGATCATGGCAACGAGCACAACTCACTGTCAGACCAAGAAAGGCTTTGCTCACCACATCGATTTGGTTGTCCAGCACGTCCAGTTGATTCATCTGAATATCTACCGGTGAGTGAACCTGTTGCCCCAACCAGAAAAACCCAGTGCCGATTACCGATTCCTCAAGACCTGTGGACGCATCCAACCTTGGCTTGGACAACTGATCCCCCGCAAGGTGCTCCATCACAAATTCATTGTAGGGTAAGTCTTGATTGAAGGCACGGATGACATAGTCGCGGTAGCGCCATGCATTGGGGATCTCATAATCGAACTCGTGTCCCATGGTTTCGGCGTAGCGCATCAGGTCAAGCCAGTGTCGCGCCCAATGTTCCCCGTAATGCTTACTTTCAAGGATCTGATCCACCGCCTTGGAACGCGCATCTGGATCTTTGTCTGAGAGGAAGGCATCCATCGATGCTGGCGAGGGGGGGATACCAGTTAGAACCACATGAAGCCTGCGGAACCAAACACGAGCCGAAACTTCTGAGGCAGGTTCAAGCTTCTGGCTTCTCATGGATTGAAGCAGGAAGGCATCAATGGGCTGTTGCCCCCATGGATCGGAGTCTAGTTCGGGCGGTGTGACCTTCTCCAGAGGTCTCCAGGCCCAGTGTTCGCGTCGGCGTTTTTCTAGATCAAAAGGCTCCTTGTCAGGAGATGACTCAGTGCGAGCAGCGGAGTTTGGCCAGGGAAGGCCTATCTCGACCCATTTTACCAAATCTCTGATCTGCCCGTCGCTTAGGCGAGATTCAGGTGGCATCTGCAAATCCACGTCATCGTAGTGGATGGCCTTCAGGAGCAAACTTTCAGAGGGCTGATTGAGATTGACGACAGCTCCACTCTCACCACCTTTAAGGAGCGATCCTCGTGTGTCGAGCAAGAGACCCCCTTTGATCTTACTGGCACGCTGTGCGTGACATTCGAAGCAATGGTCTTCCAGAACGGGGCGAACACGTTTTTCAAAAAAATCAATGGCCTCAGAAGGGAATGGTTCTGAACCTTTGACTCCAGCGGGCAGGAACCAGAACCCTATCAGCGCCAACAGAGCCAGGGAGAAAAGCTGCTGTTGAAAACTCGGTTTGCGTGACAGGGGGCTTGGGCTCATGGCTGAAAGGACTATAGTTAAGTAGCCACAATAAGCCCAATTGAGCAACGTTTTTGAATAACTCTACTCAGAGAACAGGTAAGCTCTAGCACTCTGAAGCGCCTCTGCAACAAACGGCCCGATGCATGCCTGAGGCAGCTCAAGCATACTCTGGATACCAGCTAGATCAGCAACTCAGCGATCTGCACCGCATTCAGGGCAGCGCCTTTGAGCAACTGGTCTCCAGACACCCAAAAGCAAAGTCCGTTATCCAGTGCACAGTCATGCCGAAGGCGCCCGACTTGGCAGGCATCCCGGCCTGAGGCATTTAATGGCAAAGGATATTGTTGATTCGCCGGATCATCCACCACCTCAAGTCCCGGGGCTGCCGCCAGCACCTCACGCGCCCTCTGCAAATCAACCGGACGTTCGAATGAAGCGCTGATGGCAATCGAATGGGCCCGGTAGACAGGTACCCTCACGCAAGTCACACTGGCCTTGAAGGAGGGATGATGCATGATCTTCTGCCCTTCGTTTTCGAGTTTCATTTCCTCGCGTGTGTAACCACTTTCTAGAAAAGAATCCACATGAGGCAGCACATTGAAGGCAATTTGATGAGGGTAAACCTCAGGTTTGATCTCCTGACCATTGCCAAGCCTCCGAACCTGATCTTCTAATTCCAGAATGGCCTGCGCACCTGTTCCCGATACCGCCTGGTAGGTCGATGCAAGCACGCGCTGAACACCAAAAGCCTGATGAAGCGGGTAGAGTGCCATCAGGGTGATGGCAGTCGTGCAATTCGGGTTGGCAATGATTCCCTGATGTTGCTTGGCATCCTGAGGGTTGATTTCGGGAACCACCAATGGGACTTGAGGATCCATGCGAAAGGCGCTTGAATTGTCAACAACCACCGCACCAGCCTCGACAGCCATGGGCGCATAGGTCTTAGAAATGCCACCCCCCGCACTGAAGAGCGCGATATCCACTCCTTTGAACGACTCTTGGGTTAATTCCTCAACCACCAACCTCTTGCCCTTGAATGACAATTCCTTGCCAGCTGAGCGGCTAGAAGCCAGAAGACGGAGCTGTTCCACGGGAAAGGAACGACGTTCCAGTGTGTGGATCATTTCCACACCCACGGCACCCGAGGCACCAACGATAGCCACTTGAGGATTCCCTTTCATAGACAAAGCAGAGCGCAGTTTATGACCGATTGAATTGGGCTTGTCAAATGGGCTCTGGATGGAAGTTTTAGAGACTGCTTGCCACCACTCCTTTTTTGATGGCAGGTCACAACAACTTCCACTGAGTGTCTTAGCCCTGAGCTAAGGAGCCAAGTCCTCCAGATAATCAAGAAGGCTAGCCATTTCTCTGACGGTAAAGGGCATCATGAGCCCTTCTGGCATCAACGAATTGTCCAACACCCTGCGAGAGAGAATCTGGTCTTTTTTAACAGTGTGAGCGGTGGCAAGGATATCACGCACCACAACCTCCTCGCCGGACTCCTGAACCACAAACCCGGTAATCTCCTCCCCATCAGACAGCTCAATCACATGTGTGGCAAAGCCTTGCGCAATGGTATTGCCTGGCATGAGGATGGCCTTGGCCAAATCCTCACGCCGATAGGTGTTGGCAATATTTCCCAGGTAGGGTCCTTTTTGCTCCTGATCCTGATTGATGGTATGGCACATCTGGCATGAAGCTCGCATGAAGATGGCTTCCCCAAGAGCGGGATCACCCTTTTCTTGAACCACATTGACCAGGGCTTGTTCCAGACTCAACGATTGGATCAAGGCAGTGGTGTCTTTTGCTGAGGCCTCGATCCTCAAACGTCTGGCTGCGCGCCTTGCCTGCTGAGCGACGGCTTCGTCTGGATCATTGAGAGAGACCCTGATCCGATCATCCAGAACGTGATTTCGGTTGGAGGCAGCCACTTCCATCATGACCAGGCGTCGTTCGGTTTCGAGCCAAGCTAGATCAATGGCCTGTTCCACAAATTCACGCGTTTCTGGGCTCAATCCCTTGCTTCCAGCCAGTTCAAGCAAAGCAGCATGCGCCCACTGACCTATGGGGGTATTGAGCTCTTTAGCAGCCCATTGTTCGAGATCGGCATGCCAAGGTTCCAACAAGGCACTATTGAGAAATGCCCGACGAGCTTGATCCCTGGCTTTCCCCGCTCCCTGATCTTCATCCAGCTTGACCATAGCCTTGATGATCACCGGAAAAAGTTCACGGCTGGATAATTTCATCATCACTTCAACAGACTGGGCCCTTTGCATGGGTGTCGCATCAGGGGCTTGGACTGTGCGAACAAGCAGAGGAATAGCCCGAGGGGGGATATCCTTCAATGCGGAGAGCTGGGCCACCGCCTCCCCTGCCGGCACCTTGCCTTCAAGCGCGAGATCGAGGATTCGATCGAGCGCTCGATCCGATTGAATGCGATTGCGATTCATCTCACCAATCAGCCAAGCGGCCTGAGAACCTTGAGCCTGCCTAAGATAGGCAAGCAAAACATCAAGAATGCGCTCACTCTGTCCCCATCTTTCGAGTTGGTAATAGGGCCCGCGTGTATCGGGTCGAGTGCCCCAACTATCCCCCTTCCATGGAGCCTCTCGATGCACGAGTCGACAAAGTGCAGCAAGCAGGAAGCGGTCCTCCTCAGCTTGACTTCCAATCTCAAGACGGCTTATCAACCCTTCGACCACGTCTGATCGATGCATGCGCCTTAATGCCAGGGATGCCCCATGTTTCTGCTCGGAGGCAAGTCCACTGTGATCCAACACGGCAAAACAAGCATCGCTGGCCTCAAGTCTAGCCAGCACTTGAAAGGCCGTGTGGGCCAAAAGTGGGTCAGGATCACCGAGGGTTTCAGTAATCAGCGAAGCCAGCTGATGTTTACCTTGGCGTGCTGCAGATATCAGGGCCTCAAGGCGGGTTCGCGGGTCATGACTTCTGAGAGCTTGCTCAAGCCAGGCGGCCTCAATGGGGCCTTTTCCAGTCTGGGTTACCTGATCCAACCCCATGTCACCCAGCGCGCGTAACACAAAGGGGGCCAACTCGGGTAGATCAAGCAAGGGACGCAGGCGAGGCATCACTGCGTGACTTAAGGATACTTGAACCCCAGGCTGTGCGATCACATAAAGGGCTGCAACCCTGGTGCGCAGCGCCTTGCTTTCGTCCGCACAAACCTCTAGTAAGCGAGCCATGGTTGAATCGGGCAACTGGCGCCTGAGCAATGTTCTCTGGGCTGCAAGCAAGCGCACCTGACTCGGCGATTCCATGCCTTCAATGAGTTCCTCATCTGAAAGTTTTTCGAAATCAGGCAATGGTTCAGGCTCATAGTCTGCGGGTGTGACACGCACGATGTAGCCATGATCGGGGCCTGCCCAGTTAAAGGTGGCAGGGCCCTTCCAGCTAGCTTGATAAACAGCACTCATGCCATCTACATCCGCATCGGTTGGGCGAGTCACTTTGATAAAAGGAGTGGGTTGGGAAATCTCTCGAAAACTAGCCCCTTCACGCTGCACCTGGTGATGGAAAGTAGCTGCCCTACCCCAGTCACAGGTAAAGGGAGCATTAGCCCAGGCATCAGGAAAACCAGGTTCATGAATGTAAACCGAACCGCAGCCTGAACCTCCTCCATAATCAGCCAGCGGTGCGACATGCTCATCCCCAAAATGCATGTAAAGTCTGGGGTAACCATGGTCTTCGAGCCCAGAAAAGTGATGCAAGCGAATGTCCCAACCTCCCCCGTCATTGGTATTATCCCTGGCAAAGAGATCAAGCAAAGGACTCATGGGCGTGCCGAGGATATTCCTAGTACCTGTCGCAAACAGCTCCATGCCAGTACCGTCAGGGCGAATGCGGATAACCCCTCCCCCCCGGTGCTGCAGCCGTCTGCCATCGGTTCCCACAGCATCCATGAAACCAAAATCTCCTCCGGCAATGTAGATCCACCCATCCACCCCTAACTCAAGCCCATTGGTGGTGTGGTCAGGTGGACGCTGATCAAAATCAAAAGCAATCCCCGAAACCAGGCGCTGGGAAGCCTCTGATACCCCATCCCCATCCTGGTCATAAAAAACGCTGATATGGGGAGGATGAAGGAGATAAAGGCGATCATGGTCCCAGATCAAACCTCTGGGAGAATCGATTTGATCGATAAATGGGGTGACCTCATCGGCCCTACCGTCCTGATTGGAATCACGGAGCCTCAACACCCTGCCTCGCCCTGGCTGACGCCCGAGGGAACCGTTGCCATCACTCGAGACGTAAAGGTCGCCACCAGGAGAAGCTGCGACATAGACCGGGTAGTTGGCCATTTGCGAAGGCGCAAAGAGAGTCATTTCAAACCCCTCCGCGACCGAGGCATCCTTGAGGATGCTGGCTTCCTGCTCAGCGGATAGCGAAACGACTTTAGCTGGCAAATTCCCTGATTCAGCATAGGCATCGAATGCAACCGATTCCTCAGCGGATGACAGTTTCGGGTAAAGTTGCTCAATGCCTTCACCCAACACCCCCAATTCCCAAAGACTCACCCAGCCACCAGAGGTTTTGGTACCGGTCAAGCGCAAGCATTTCATCGAAATAGGGTCAAAACGAGCCTGAGTTGTCCCAGGTTTATCGTTGGATGTGGCATCAAAAAAACGTTCCCATTTTTCTCCGTCATCTGATTTCTCCAGATAGTATTCGTAGTTTTGGCTGGAGCTTTCCCAGCGGACATCCACACCGGACAAGGTGACCTTCTCGTCAAAAACAAGCTGGATCCACTGAGGCGTGCTAGGTCCATTGGCACACCAGCGGGATTGCGCATCCCCATCAACAGCCATCCATGGGGCGCGGCCATCCTGCTGACTGCTTGCCGTCACGCTCACCAGGGTGGCATTTTCGGGGCGAGCCGCCCGCGGCCGCGGTTCAGCATTGGAGGTGGAGGATCGCTTTTCGGTCTTGGTAACCTTGGATGGCCCATGGTAGGGCTTCAGATAGGGCTCCTCAAGGCGTCCGCAGGCCCAGAGCAAACCACGCGTCACTAAATCCAAGTACCTTGGGTCAGCGACTGTCTGGGTGTTATGCCCGAGGGTGGTACTGAAACTAGGCGCACCCTGTGCCTCGTTAACCCATGCAACCACATGCTCCACGACACGCTCCTTCCCTCCCCGAGTCAGCAACTGCTTACCGGTGGCCAGGGGTTGTGCATCAAAAAGCTTTTGATTGTTATAAAGCTCTTCCCGTGTGGTGACCCAATCACTCAGGGGCGCTGTGATGGGGTGATCGGTTTGGGTAAAATGAATGTCAATGGGCTCCTGCGGGCCATGGCCAGTTGATTGAAGACCCAGATGCCGAAACCAGTCTTCATTGCCAACGCGAAAACTATGCATGGCGCAATGCAGATGCACGGCCGGGACAGTCTTGTGCACAGCCAAGATACGTGCGAGGACTTCGGGATCCTTCTCATCGGCGGCGCATTCATCGTGAATGATCACATCATAGCCATCAGCCCAGTTAGGATTAGCGAAGATAGGCAAAGGTGGGCGTGTTGAACCATCGTCCGTCCAGACAACATCAACTCGGACTCGTGAGCGCTCCTGGATCCCATTTGCAATGACTTGGTGCTGTCCGGCATAGTCATGGCAGCATCCCCCTGCAATAAGGAGGGCCTTGATGGGCTCAGGAACTTCCTGAGCCTTGCAAGAGCAATGGGCGATTAGCACCAAAGCGGCCAGCCAGGTGATCAAGCAGGATGAATGAAGCAACCGAGAGTTCCCTTTCATAAAACAGAATATGTTGCGCCCCAGGGCGACCTGACAAGTCAGGACTCAAGCTTCATTTTGAGCCTGCTCTAAAAAGGTGGGGGAAAACCCAGTTCTTTCCATTGTTTTGGGTTTTATTCAGTGAACAATCGCTGCCAAGGATTTGAGAACTGGCAAGGAGTCCTTTATGTTAAAAGCATGCGATGGTCACAATCATGGATCCTATCACTACTGATACTGCTTGCATTTGCCACGCAGACATTGGCTGAGGTCAAGTTGGGCAGTGATAATTTGGTGGCTCAAGCATTTGAACCTCTTCGAGGCAAACGTGTTGGGCTTCTGACCAACCCAAGCGGCATCAATCAAGCAGGCATCTCAACCATTCGACGACTCCTCGATGCCCCAGAGGTCAATTTGGTTGCCCTTTTTGGTGCCGAGCACGGCTTAGATGGTAAAGCCCCAGCTGGTAAAGAGGTAGCAAACTACACAGACTCAGAAACTGGTTTGCCCGTTTTTTCCCTTTATGGGCCCGGCCCCACTCGAGAACCCACCCCAAAAATGCTCCGGGAAATCGATATCCTTGTTTATGATTTACAAGACACCGGAGCACGTTCTTACACCTTCATCAGTTCCATGGGACTGGCCATGAATGCATGTGGTCAGGCTGGTGTTGCTTTCATGGTTCTGGATCGTCCCAACCCACTTGGCGGCATCCGCATTGAGGGTCCCCTTTTCAACCCGAGTTTCCGCTCGATGGTAGGCCAATGGCCGATTCCCTATGTCTACGGCATGACATGCGGGGAATTGGCCCGAATGATTAATGGCTCAGGCATGATTGAGCATCCATGCTTGCTGTATGTGGTCCCCATGCGGGGGTGGGAAAGAAACATGGTCTGGCAAGACACTGGATTGCCCTGGAGACCGACTTCTCCACTGGTTCCTCATGCTCATTCGCCGCTATATCAGGTGGCCATGGGGATGGTCGGAGAGATCGGTGGGGTTGATCTCGGATTTGGCACGAAATATCCCTTCGAACTTGTAGGGGCTTCGTGGCTTAAGTCCGAATCAGTCAGCCAACGACTCAATGCCTATGCTTTGCCTGGGGTGAATTTTCATCCTATCAAAACCACCGTGGGGCGGGGACCGAACAAAGGGCGAGTGCTCCCAGCCATCAAGGTGGAGGTGGTTGATGCGGCTCGAGCCCCCTTGACGCCCATCAACCTCTACGTGATTGAGGCCATTCGCCTCTCCCAAGGTCGCGACATGTTCAAGGTTCAAAATCAGGCAGGCAAAAAATGGGGACTGTTTGATAAGGTCAATGGCACCGACGCCACACGCAGGGACATGGAACGTGGCCGTGGGGTCGCTCAAATCGTCAATGCTTGGCAACAAGGAGTGGACCGCTTCAGGAAGGAACGCACGCGCTACCTGATCTACTGAGCTTACAGAATCCATTCCATCTTGGGTCCGTCGAATGCGGGATTGCAAGCGATCGCGCCTTGCCCCATAAATCTTGCACTTCAGCACTCCATGAATGAAGAAATAAGGCAACCAAGTGAGTTGTTTGAGTCAATGGAACCTGCTAGGGCGATCTCGCGAAAAGCCTACCAGCAGCTCTTGACCGACCTCAGGGCTGACCTGCTTCAGGCTCAGATCGAACTTGCTGACACCCGCCAGTCTGTGATCATCACCATCGCAGGGGTTGACGGTGCCGGAAAGGGTGAAATCATTCAATTGCTCAATGAGTGGCTCGACCCACGCGGACTTGAAACACACAGTTTCTGGAACCAGGAAAGCGAAGTGGCTCATCGCCCCTACCAATGGCGCTTCTGGCAGGCCATTCCCAGAAGAGGCCGCATGCATATCTGGTTCGGGGGCATGTATGCCGATGTCATCGCCGAAGGGGTCGAACACCGTCATCCGCAAGCTTGGATTGCTGATAGAAGTCAGGAGATTTTGGCTTTCGAAGATATGCTTCAAGCCGACGGCACCTCTCACCTTAAGCTCTGGCTTCACTTAAACAAAGGAACCCAGCGTCGCCGACTCAAGGATCTCTACGAAAATCCCAAAGAACACTGGCGCGCCATGCGAGATGACTGGAAATACCACAATCTCTATGAGGCTTTTTCAGAGACCGCAGCCGAGGTCATTTCTCTCACCCATGTCCAAAAGTCGCCCTGGCGAGTCGTCGACGCATCGGACAAATCCTGGCGAAATATAGAAGTTGGGAGGATTTTGCATGAACA
>Ga0181567_10000426_pt1 | contig 31238 bp, 19 predicted proteins | sample 101ome_14_FD_133761 | JGI IMG/M metagenome (GOLD analysis project Ga0181567, IMG submission 133761) | Coastal salt marsh microbial communities from the Groves Creek Marsh, Skidaway Island, Georgia - 101403AT metaG (megahit assembly) | ecosystem: Environmental > Aquatic > Marine > Intertidal...
GACCATTGGGGCAGAGCCCGGAGACGCCGACGGTTTGAACTCTGCGTTTGATCCAGCCTTGACAGCGTTTGCAGATTGGAACAACGGGGGAGATTTCGTGGTCAACACCTTCATCGGAGGTTCGGTGTTCATTGTGCCTGGTGCAAACGGTCAGGGCAATCCTGTCAATGGCCGGGTGCTCTTGGCCCAGGTGACTACGTCGGGCACCACCGAAGCGTTGATCAACATTCAGTTCCGTGACGCGAACCAAGAATCGTTCTACGCCACAGGCATGACGTTGACGTTCCCAGTCGCGGGAGCAGGCTGCAACGATCCTGAAGCGTGCAACTACGACGAGACGGCCGAAGGCGACGCCGATTGTGTGTACCCCCAGGAATTTTACGATTGCGACGGCTGCATCAACGACACGGACGGCGACGGTGTATGTGACGAGCTTGAAGTGTTGGGATGCACGGACAACGCGGCATGCAACTTCGACATCAACGCCACCGAAGACGACGGTTCGTGCTTGAGCTTGGACGCCTGCGGTGTTTGTGGTGGTGACAACAGCTCGTGCTCGGGTTGCACCAACCCTGCCGCCGACAACTACGATGAAACGGCCATCATTGATGACGGGTCGTGCATCATCAGCGGGTGCACCAACCCTGCCGCAGACAACTACAACGACCAGGCGAACAACGACGACGGATCGTGCATCATCAGCGGTTGCACCAACCCTGCTGCGGACAACTACGACCCTGAGGCGAACAACGACGACGGATCGTGCATCATCAGCGGTTGCACCAACCCTGATGCGGACAACTACAATCCCGAAGCCAACAACGACGACGGATCGTGCATCATCAGCGGTTGCACCAACCCCAACGCGGACAACTACAACCCCGAAGCCAACAACGACGACGGATCGTGCATCGCGACGGGCTGCACGTATCCGGGTGCAGACAACTACGACGCTGTGAATACCGCAGAAGACGGGTCATGCATTTTCTCTGGTTGCACGGATGCAACTGCCGAGAACTTCATCCCGTTTGCAAACAACGACGACGGATCTTGTGTGTACGAGCCATGCGGTACGGGAGGCGACTGCCCCTACGATGCCAACGGCGACGGAGAAATCGGCTCGGCCGACCTGCTTGACTTCTTGGTGGCATTTGGTCAAGCTTGTTCTGACCTCTGATTCGAGAAAATCAATTCAAGCTCCCTTGAGCGAAAGCGCCGGCCTTGTGTCGGCGCTTTTTTTACGCGCAAAGCTTTGACGAGGGGCCTTAGTGTATCTTGCACACGAACTCACCTTCTCTGGCGACAAACCTTACGACACCCGCAATGGAAAAGAGAAAACTTGGATTTTGGGAAATCTGGAACATGAGCTTCGGCTTCATGGGGATTCAGTTTGGTTTTGCCCTTCAAGGGGGAAACATGTCGCGAATCTTTCAAACCCTTGGGGCGAGCAAGGACGAAATTCCAATGCTCTGGATTGCGGCACCGTTGACTGGACTGATTGTTCAGCCCATCATCGGTTACTTGAGTGACCACACGTGGCATCCGAGGTGGGGGAGGCGCCGTCCTTTTTTCCTCATTGGAGCCATTCTCAGTTCTGTCGCCTTGTTTTTTGTGCCGTACAGCAGTGAGTTGTGGATGGCGGCAGGCTTTCTGTGGGTGCTTGACGCCAGCATCAACGTCAGCATGGAGCCTTTCCGAGCTTTGGTGGCGGACAAGCTGCCGGAGAGTCAGCGGAGTTATGGGTTTGTGCTTCAAACGCTCATCATTGGCATTGGTACGTGGATCGCGTCCAACTTGCCCTGGGTGGTGACGCAGCTCGGGGTGTCCAACGAAGCCGCTGCGGGTGAACTACCCCAAAGCGTCTACATGTCCTTTGCCATCGGTGCGTTGGTGTTCATGGGCAGCATCTTGGTGACGGTTTTCACAACCACGGAAGATCCTCCCGAAGTCTTGGAGGCTGAAGCGGGCACCGCTGACTCGAAGGCGGAGGCTTCGGGTTTGGTCGAGATCGCATCCTTCATCAAATCCATGCCTTCCGTGATGGCCAAACTTGGTGTGGTTCAATTTTTCAGTTGGTTTGCCTTTTTCACCATGTGGTCCTTTGCGACGCCTGCGCTGACGGAGGCCGTGTTCCAGGCTCCGATGCCTTCGGATGGAGTGTTGGACTACGATGTGAAACGTTCGGCCTATGAAACGGCGGCAAACGCGGTTTCGAGTTCGATGGGGATGTACGGCTTGAGCAGCATGGGATTTGCCCTTTTGTTGTCCTTGTGGACTTCAAGGAAGAAGCTGAATCGCCGCTGGACGCACTTGGTTAGTTTGGCTCTCGGCGGCTTTGGCTTCGTCTCGATGTCGTGGTGGACACCTGAGACTTCGTCTTGGCTCAACTTGAGCTTTGCCTGCGTAGGAGTGGCCTGGGGCAGCATTTTGAGCATGCCATATGCCATGTTGTCTGGCGCCGTGCCCGCCCAAAAAATGGGGGTGGGTATGGGTGTTTTCAACATGTTCATCGTGTTGCCTCAAATCCTTGCCGCGCTCGGAGGAATCGTGTGGTTGAACGAGGTGCTGTTTGGGGGAGATGTCGTCAAAACCATGGTTCTTGCCGGCATGAGTTTGTTCCTAGCTGCAGCATCCAATTTGTTGATTCCAAGCGACCGGGCCTGAAGGCCATCTGCCGAGGACCACGTCATGCCCGGGGAAAGGGCAAATGGGGATGAACGTCGAAATGGGGGCACGTGTTGGCAAATCATGGGTGTGTTCCTTTGACACTTTTGATTGAGTGTGCTATATTTACGACTGAGGAAAATGCGTCCTCAGATGACTTTTTGGAAGGTTTGTCGAAAAGACAGAGCCCCAAGTACAGTCAGCCAAAGCCCCTTTAATTTCTCACATGCGCTATTCTTTTCTCCTGATTTCCGCGTTGTTCGCTTTTACGGCTCAAGCCCAAACGACGACGTTCAACGTGGACATGACCTGTGCCCCTGATGGGTTCACAGACGTATTCGTGACCGGCCCCTGGTGCGGCTGGTGCGGCAACGACGGCTCCAACAACATGACCGATCCCGATGGAGACGGTGTGTACTCCGTAGAAGTTTCCGATTTGGTCGGGTTGGTGGAGTACAAGTACGCGATCAATGGATTTGCTGACCAGGAAAACCTGATCAACGACATGAACGCAGGTGCAACGTGCGCCCCGGTTACGGATTACAACGCATACGCGAACCGCCAGATCGAAGCGGGTTCTGTGGCGAACGATTACTACGGTTCATGTGATGGGGTTTGCAACGATGCCCCTCCTGTGGACATCACCTTCCAGGTCGACATGTCTCAATACAGTGGAGCTTACAACGTTGTCAATTTGAACGGATCGTTCAACGGCTGGTGTGGCACGTGTGCTGTCATGACGGATGACGACGCAGACGGCATTTACGCCATTACATTGACCGTACCTCAAGACACCATTGAATACAAATTCACCTTGGACGGCTGGACCACGGCTGAAGAGTTTGCAGAAGGACTTCCTTGCACGTCGACCATTGACGGGTACACCAACCGTTCTTTGGCAGCATCGAGCAGCCAGACGTTGGACCCCGTTTGCTGGAACAGCTGCGACGCTTGTGTTCAAGTTGAACATGCGGTGACCTTCCAAGTCGACATGAACGACCAAACCACCAACCCCATTGGTGTCTTCATTGCTGGCAACTTCCAAGGCTGGTCTGCCGGTGCGACGGCGATGACGGATGCAGACGGCGACGATGTTTGGGAGTACACGGCCATGATTGCCGAAGGAACAGCGGTCGAATACAAGTTCATCAACGGTCCCAACTGGGGCTTGGACGAAAGCGTTCCCGTGGCTTGTGCGGTGAATGGAAACCGCGGTTTCACGGTGGGTACGGAAGATGCGGTGCTGGATGCGGTGTGCTTTGGCGCTTGCACGCCATGCGGAACGTCTCTCCCCACGGAAGAAGTAACGTTTACGGTGTTGACGGACAACATTGAGGTTGCTGCGGATGGAATGTTCCTTGCAGGTGACATGAACGGTTGGTCTTCAGAAGCCATGTCTGACAACGGAGACGGCTCATGGAGCATCACGAAGTCGCTTGAGGCGGCAACCTACGAGTTCAAGTTTCAGAACGGTGCAGGAGGATGGGAAGAATTGGAGTGCGGTGGCAACCGTTCGGTTGTGGTGACGCTCGGATCTCCAATTGCAACGCAAGGGTGCTTCGGACAATGTGCAGAAGTTTGTGCCATCGATCCCGACGCGGCTGACGTGACGTTCCAAGTGGACGCTTCGCAGATTGATGTGGATTCTGCCGGAATGTACCTCATCGGTTCGTTCACCTCCCCAGCTTGGCAATTCGGTGCCATTGCAATGGACGACGCAGATGGAGATGGAATTTGGACAACGACAGTGAACATTTCAGGTCCCGCGTCCTTCCAATACAAGTTCAACAACGGTTTGGCCGTCGTGGACAGCGTCGCGGATTACAGCGGAGAAGAAAATGCAGATTTCTTGGGCCTGGGATGCGGTGTTGACAATGGTGTTGGCGGAAGCAACCGACTTCACGTTCGGAGCGGAGTGGCGGAAACGCTCGCTGCGGTTTGCTTCAACAGCTGCGGCGCATGCGTGGAAGCTCCGGCTGCCCTTGTTGCCACGGTGGATCTCTGCGGACAGTCTGCAACCGAAGTGCGCTTGACCGGTCCTTTCTGGGGCTGGGATCCAGGCGCAGGACCTGTTGCGACAGACAACGGCGACGGCACGTGGTCGATCACTTTTGATCCGGCACCTGATGCCGACATGGAGTACCTGTGGATTGTGGACGGCGTTCAAGAAAACCTCATTGGTTTGGGCGATTGCACACCTGTTACTGACGGTGCATCCTACGCCAACCGTTTGTGGACTGTGGGTTCTGCGGACATTTCTGACGTGTACGCTTCATGCACTGGCTGTGACTCGACTGGCGGAGGGTCCACCACGTTCAACGTTGACATGAGCTGTGTGGACGCTGCAGGGTCTACGGTCAACGGTTCAACCACGTTTGCTGAGGTCTTTGTTACTGGACCGTGGTGCGGCTGGTGTGCTGCCGATGGATACAACGTGTTGACCGACGCCGACGGGGACGGAATCTACAGCGTGGAAATCGCAGACCTGACGGGATCGGTAGAATACAAGTACGGCATCGACGGTTTTGCGGATCAAGAAAACTTGGTGGACGACATGGCGAACGGAGCAAGCTGTGCTCCTGTGACGGACTACGCAGGGTACGCCAACCGTCTCGTGGATGCGGGATCCACGACCAACGATACCTTTGGCAGCTGCGATTCTTGCGGAGATCAAGTCAGTCCTGCGGACGTGACGTTCCAAGTGGACATGAACCAGTACTCAGAGGCCTACGCGTACAGCGGTGTTTTCTTGAACGGCAGTTTCAACGGCTGGTGCGGTACCTGCAACCCGATGGACGATTCGGACGGGGACGGCGTTTGGTCTGTGACTTTGTCATTGGCCCCAGGAACGGTGGAGTACAAATTCACCCTCGACGGATGGAACTACCAAGAGGAATTTGGCGGTGTGGAAGGTGTGGAAGGTTGCACTTCAACCATTGATGGCTTCACCAACCGTACACTGACGTTCGACGCTGACATTGCTCTGGACGCGGTGTGTTGGGAATCTTGCGAAGCCTGTGCAGCTGCAACTGGAGGCTGCACCAACCCAGAGTACCTTGAGTTTGATCCATACGCCACGTCGGACGACGGCTCATGCAACGAGCTGATTGTGTTGGGCTGCATCTACGATGCTGCATCCAACTTCAATCCCATTGCCAACGTAGACGACAACTCTTGCGAGTTCTCACAAACGAACGATTGCGCTGCCGACTTGGATGGCGACGGTTCTGTGACGACGGGAGACCTGCTGGCCTTCTTGGCCACGTTTGGGTTGACCTGCCTCTAAGAGGTCAAGCATGAAATGAAAGAAGGGGGACCCGCGAAGGGTTCCCCTTTTTTTTCTCTCGTGGTCAATTGAAATGCAAACCTCTTGCACAGAGGGTATCTTTGCTGCATGAAGCCGTTGGTTACTGCAAAGCTTCCGTTGAGCACGGGGATGTTTGAGGTGGTTGCATTCGAGAGCGGAGTTGCCGAGCAACCGCACCTTGCTCTGACTACACCTGGATTTAAGGACCGCACACCCTTGGTTCGAGTTCACTCCGAGTGTTGGACAGGAGATGTGGTGGGGTCGTTGAAATGCGATTGCGGCCCTCAGCTTGAAGCTTCTCTTCAGAGAATCTCAGAAGAAGGCGGTGCCGTGATCTATCTGCGCCAGGAGGGAAGAGGAATAGGGCTGGTTGAGAAGTTGAAGGCGTACAATTTGCAAGATCAAGGGATGGATACCTTTGAAGCCAATCAGGCTCTGGGCCACTCAAAAGATGGGCGCCGTTTTGACGTAGCGGCATCCATCCTTCATGAACTTGGTTGGAACCGAATCCGGTTGCTAACCAACAACCCCGAAAAGGTGAGCGACTTGCAGTCTGCAGGCATCGAAATTGAGGAGGTGATGCCGCTTGTGGTTCCTGCCAACGAGCACAACCGTCGATACATGGAGGCGAAGGAAGCCTCGGCAAGGAAAACAGGGAGCCTCAAATGAAGAAAAGCTCCCTGCGGAGCTTCTTTCGATCTTGGTTGAGTCGGTCCCAAATTGGGCTTAGTCCTGTGTTTTTGAACACACGAGGATAAGGTTATGCAAAATCGCGAAGTGTGAAGACCCAATCGCCTTTTGGAGGTGGGAAACGCGTTTAGTTTGCGTTGATACGCGTTGCAACACAATTTCTCTCCGAGTGTGCGGTTCTTTAGCGCCATGCACGGCGTAGGCAGTTTTTTCGTATCCGTTTTGCTGTTGATCCCTTCGTGCTTGATCGGGGGCATTCAAGTCGATGCACAGTCTACGCATACGTGGATTCACCCGAACACCTATTTTGAGGTTCCGGGTTTGGCCGACTTCCTTGAGAGGTGCCAAGAAAACCAAGAGTGGTCGAGGGCTTCGCTTTTGTCCCTTTTGCCCAACGGCAGATTAATTGCCATTCAGGCGATGCGCGAACCGCTTTCCGATTCCGACGAGTTCTATCTCAATTGCAACGGTGACATGCGGTGGGTAGTTCACTCGTCCAGCTTGCATGAAAACGTGAGCAGGAGTTTTGTGGAGGGGTTTAACGGCGGGTCGTCGGATGTTGTGGTCAACGGACAATTGCACAGCATCGGAGGGTACGGCCTGTGGAGGCGGCATTTCGACCTGTTGCGTTTTGAGGGTGGAGAGTTGGCGTGGCAATTGTTGCCCACAACGGGCGCAAAGCCCGCGGATCGGGACAAGGATCGTTCGAGGAGCTTTGCTCATGGTCAAGAGTTGTCCTTGTTGTTGGACAAAGGGGTTCTTGCTGGCGAGTACGGCAAGCCGATGTATGACTCGTATGAGCTTGATTTGTCTACTCGGACATGGACGTGCCACGGCGAAGTCGATGCACGTCTCGGAGTTTTGGACAGAAGTCTCATGCTTGCGTCGGGCGTTCTTGCGACCAATGAGGCGGGCGAGTTGCTTTGGTGGGATTTGGAGAGTCAACGCGTGACAGCGGTGTCAAATTCAGCCTCCGCATTGGAGGCCTTTCAGTCTTGGCATAGTGAGGAACCTGGGAGAATGACCTTTGTGGGTGATTCCTTCGCTTGGGCGGAGTTCAAGGGGGAGCGATTGGAGCTCCAAATCCCATGGGACAGGCTGGGAGAATCTCCGTCTTTCATGTTGGCGAGGCCGAGGACTGACACGACGGTTCCCGTTTCTTCAGCTCAGACTTCGAGTAAGATTGGGGAGCTGAACAGGCTAGGCGAAGGCAGGTGGGAGAGGATTTTTCGCTGGTTGCCCTGGGGGATTTTGGCGATTCTGCTGGGAAGGTTTGGGTTTCGAAAACGTGCGAGCCGGAAGAAAGATGGTGCTGAGAAACGCGTGGTTGAGGGCGCCTCGAGTCAAAGCAGGATTTCACCGTTAACGTCAAAAGTCTTGGAGCATTCAGGCAAGCGGTTTGAGACAGAACAACTGGATGAATTGCTTGGGATTGACCATTTGTCGTCTCCAGAAACCCTGAGATCCCAACGTGCGCGGTTGATTTCGAAAGTCAACACGGAACACCGCGTTTTGTCGGGCAAGGACCTCATTGTAAGGAGACAGTCGCAGGAAGACAGAAGACGAAGCGTGTACCACATCGGACCATGAATCAGCAAAGATTCAGGACCAAGGCGCCCAAGCGAGGCGGATGCTACATGGACAACGCATGCATCCATTCCATGCACACAATTGCACCCACTGTTCCTACGGCGTAGCCGAGAACGGCCAAGAGAACTCCAACTGGAGCCAAAGCAGGAGAGAATGCGCTCGCCACGATGGGGGCGGATGCGGCGCCTCCCACGTTGGCTTGAGAGCCAACGGCGACAAAAAAGAACGGGGCTTTGATGAGTTTGGCCACCACAAGCAGCACCACAATGTGGACCAACATCCAGAGCAAGCCGATGGTGACTGCTGAACCGTACATGGACCAATTTTCGATGAGGCTTCCAATGTCCATCTTCATGCCGATCGTGGCCACCAAGATGTAAAGAAAAACGGATCCCATTTTGCTTGCTCCAGCTCCTTCGTAGGATTTGGCTTTGGTGAAACTCAACGCGATTCCAATTGCGGTGGCCGTGACGACAAGCCAGAAAAACCCTTTGGTGATGGAGGACAGGTAAATCGCGGGGGAGTTGGGGTTGGTCAACAGGGTGGAATCAAGCCATCCGGAAAGCGCGACGGAAGCGTTGTCGGCCACAAGGTGAGACACGGCAACACCGCCAAAAGCGAGGGCGACGATGACCATCCAGTCCGGAAAACTTGCAATGCGGGCCGTTTCGGCTTGAAGCGTCTCCACTTTTTCCTGCAAGTCGTTTACGGCGGAAGCGTCTGCCTTGAGCCACCCGTCGATTTTTTCGCGGATTCCTGCCCCGAAAAGCAAGAAAGGCATCCAGAGGTTGGCCACAAAGACATCCACAATTAGCATGATTGAAAACTGGTCATCCAGCGTGTCCGATATTTCCTTCAAAGCCGCCTGGTTGGCTCCGCCGCCAATCCAGCTCCCCGCCACGGTAGACAGGCCGCGCCAATACGCGTCGGGTGCGTCGCCGCCAAGGACAGATGGATCACTTTGGCTCACGGCCCATAGGGCAAGCGGCCCTCCCATCACGATGCCTGCTGTTGCGGCGAAGAACATCACAATGGCTTTGGGACCGAGGTTGTAAATGCCTTTCAGGTCGATGGACAAGCACAACAAAATGAGGCTTGCCGGCAGCAGGTAACGAGAGGCCACGAAGTACAGGTTGCTTTCCTCGCCGTTGACCAGCCCCAAGGAGTTCATGGCTGCGGGGAGGAAATAACACATCAGCAGCGCTGGCACGAAGGTGTAGAACTTCTTGAATCGAGGCAACGAGTGCGTGTAGAAAACCAAACCGAGCGCACCGGCAAGAAGCCCGAGAACCACTGCATCGTTGGTCAGGGGAAATGCCGAAAAGAGAGGTAAGGAGAGAAAGGTCATGGGAGATCTTTGTTGTTTGGCGCCAAAAGGTAGGAAACGAAAAACGGCCCGCGCATGGAAGCGCAGGCCGTCCTCTTCTTTGGTTCCTGGCAGAACCGAACCCTATCACCAGACCATCAATGGGATGTTTCCGGATGGAGTGGAGGTCCCCACTTGAATGAAGTAGGTGCCTGGTGCAATGGATTCACGGATGGGGTATCCCACGATTCCCGGTGAAGTGACGATGCCGGTGCCTTGCCATGCGACTCGGCCGTCGGAGGCCAGGACGCGGATGGGGGTTTGGTGGTTGTCCAAACCAGACAGGTACACCATGCTGTGTTCAGGGCTCATGGGGTTGGGGAACAAGTTCAAGGTCGGAGCTTGGTCAAAATCGCCGACGTTGCTCGTTTGCTCGCAGTCCTCGCCTGGAGCAGGGTATTCGCACATGCCGTCGTCGTCTGTCGCTTCTTCGTTGTAGTTGCACGCCGTTTCGTCCGTGCACCCGGCGATTTCAGCTTCGTCGCAGATGCCGTCTCCGTCGAGGTCGTTCAGGCAATTGCCCTCGCAATCAAAGTACGCTTCAGCAAACGTGCAAGAACCGTCGTTGTCCGTGGCGTCCGAGTTGTAGTTGCAGGCAGAGGCGTCGTCGCAACCTGCAATTTCTGTTTCGTCGCACACGCCATCACCGTCCGCGTCGTTGTTGCAGTTTCCTTCGCAGTCGTAGAACTCCTCGCTGTACGTGCACGAGCCGTCGTTGTCTGTCGCGGCCGCTTCGTAGTTGCATGCCCCAACGTCGTCACAACCGGCAACTTCCAATTCATCGCACACGCCATCGTTGTCGCTGTCGTTGGTGCAAGAGCCGTTGCATTCGTAAAATTCTTCGTTGTACGTGCAGTTCCCAGTGTCTTCCGTGGCCATGGGGTTGAAGTTGCATGCCGTGGGATCCATGCAGCCAAACGTGTCGTAGGTGCAAGACCCGTTTTCGTCGGTTGCGTCCGGGTTGTAATTGTTGGCGCCTTGGCTTGTGCAGCCAGGGATTTCCAATTCGTCGCACACGTTGTCGCCGTCGGTGTCGTTGATGCAGCCGTCGCAGGTGTAGAATTCTGCGGGGTATTCGCATGAGCCGTCGTTGTCTGTTGCTGCAGCTTCGAAGTTGCAGGCAGAAGAGTCATCGCAACCCTCGATCTCGAGTTCGTCGCAAATGCCGTCGCTGTCCACGTCCGAGAGACAAGCACCGTCGCAGGTGTAATAGGCCTCTGGGTAATCGCACGACGCACTGTCTGTCGCGTCGGGATTGTAGTTGCAAGCATCTGTGTCTTCGCATCCAGCGATTTCCAACTCGTCACACACGCCGTCGCCGTCTGCATCGTTGGTGCAGGAACCGTCGCATTCGTAATGGGTTTCAGCGAACACGCATGAGCCGTTGTTGTCTGTCGCAGCAGCCTCGAAATTGCACGCCGTCACGTCGTCGCAACCTGGAACTTCAAACTCATTGCAAATGCCGTCTCCGTCGGAGTCGTTTTGGCATTCACCTGCACAAGTGTAGTACGTCTCAGGGTAGACGCACTCACTCGAAACGGTGGCCTCGGAGTCGTAGTTGCACCCGTTGCTGTCGGTGCAGCCGGCACATGAGGTGTATTCGCAGGATCCGTCGTCCTCGGAGGCGTTGGCCGTGAAGTTGCAGGCACCGGCGTCCGTACATCCGTCGGTTTCAAACGGATCACAAACACCGTCGCCGTCCGAATCCGCCAAGCAGTTGCCGTCGCAGTCGTAATGGGCTTCGGCGTAGGTGCAGGATCCGTTGTCCAGGATGGCGCCGGGCGTAAAGTTGCAGGCAAAAACGTCCTGGCATCCGGCGATTTCAGCGCTGTCGCAAATGCCGTTGCCGTTGTTGTCCACACATCCTTCGAGGGCCGAAGTTTCGCTGGCACAAACTTCCCACGTCCCCAGGGTGCCGTAGTCGTTGTTGGTGTTGTCCAACTCCACCAAAACTTCGCCGGCTGCGTTGGTCAACGTCATGCTTCCGCCTGACTCACAAATCCCATCTCCGTTGAAGTCAAACGAACAGATTCCGTCGCCGTTGCTGTCCTCCATGATCAGCGTGTGGCAACCCACAGGGATGCAACCTTCTTCCACGTACGTGGCGACTCCCAAACTGTAGCCTCCGCCGTCCATCAACGTTTCACCCGAAGCATCCTCAATGCGCCAGCTGATTTCGTTGGCCCAAGTGTCGGTGGTCAGGGACATGGTCCAGTAATCTGAGGCACCCAAGGTGACGCGTTGCGAGTACCCGTCGTTCCCTTCAAAGTCGTCGGCGTTGCCTCCGAGCAATTTGACGCTCACCGCGATGTCGTTGGTGTCGGCTGCGAGAGCCAACTCAGGCAGCAGAACCTCCACGTTGCCTCCAGGGTTCACGGTTTCCTGGTGGATCGTGGTGAAGGAAGCGTGGTTGTTCAGGGTGGTGGTAAGCTCGAATCCGTTGACCGCATGCGTTCCATAGTTGGTAACCACGGCCAAGGGAGCCACGGAAGGAAGGCACGTGGTTTCTCCGACGTTGCTCAATCCGGAAACCGTCAAATCCCGTTCTGTGACAGGCACGGCACCAAAGCTTTCGAGGAGGCTAGCACGCACGCTTTCCAACGAAGCGCGCATGCGGGTGCGCTGACCTTCCGTGAACGTGTTCTTGCAATCTTGCGGCGTGTAGTCCATGTAATTTTCCACCTGAGCGCCTTCGCACGAGGGCAGGCTGCAGCCAGAGTTGTTTTCCAGCGTAGGCGGTGTGTCGCATACTTCGTCTCCTTGATTTTCGCAATTTGATTCTGAGGTGCAAGAATCCGTGTTGGAGAACGTGTGCCAAAGCGAAAGATGGTGTCCCATCTCGTGCACGACGGTCCGATTCATGTCCCGCCCTTCTTTCAATTCACCCACGGTGCCAAACGCATTGTACAACACCACGATGCCGTCGCGTTCGTCCCCGGTAGGTCCGAGGTAGGCAAACCCTTGGATTCCCCAGCCGCCGTCGTTGCCGTTGATTTCAGGCACCACGAAAATGTTGACGTAATCGTCGCCGTACCAGGTAGTCAGTTCTTTGACGTCCCGTTGGTCCGCAGCGTCGGGGTCGTTTCCGTTGCTGATTCCGTGCTCCGCGTAACCGGGCACGACGTTCCCGTTGACGCGAACAATCCCGTTCGTGGGTTCGTCGTTGGGAGTTCGTTTGGCCATCTCAAACTGAATGAAGGTGTCCACACCGTTTCCGTCTCCGGGGGTGCCCGCAACCTTTCGGAAGTCGTCGTTCATGGCGTCGATGGCCGAGAGAATTTGCGCGTCGCTGATGTTTTCGTTTACGCCGATGGGGGATCCACGGTGAACCACGTGCACCACAACCGGAATGTTGTAAACCTCCATGTTGCGGTTGGCCTCAGCCTGCAAGCGTTGCACGGCATCACGCACGGCGTTGAAGTTCCTGGCGTAACTCTCCGACGCCTCGACCTCGGCGTTGTGAAGCGTTTCAGCTGAACAGGGCTCGTCGGACTGCGACCACGTGGGAGCGGTGGCAAATCCGAGGGTCAAGAGAATCAGGGAGTGCAAGAGAACTCGCATGGGATGGAAATTTTGATGGGGTTTTCCTCCGCATACGTGGCGATTCCCTTGTCGGTTTCACCTTGGGCCAACGAAAAACCCCGGCGGACCAGTCCACCGGGGTTTCACGAGAAAATTTATCAGAATTTATACCCAGCCCTCAGTTTTTCGAGGAGACTTTGATGAGCTCAACTTCGAAAATCAGTGCAGCGTAAGGAGGGATGGCGCCTCCGGGCGCAGGACGAGCGCCGTACGCCAACTCTTGCGGGATGAAAAAGGTCGTTTTCCCGCCTTCTTTCATGAGTTGAAGTCCTTCCGTCCAACCGCGAATCACACCATTCAAGGGAAAGGAAATGGGCTCGCCGCGTTTGAAACTTGAATCGAATTCCTCGCCGCTGAGCAAGGTGCCGCGGTAGTGCACGGTGACTTCGTCGTTGGCGTCGGGCGAGGCGCCGCTGCCGACCACGTCGTGCCGGTATTGCAGGCCGGAAGCCGTGGTGAGGATCCCCTCGTTGCTCGCGTTTGCGGCAAGGAAAGCCTCGCCCTCTTCTTTGGTGGCGCGGCCCTTTTCTTCCTTCATTCGCATCATTTCCGTGCGCACCATTGCATCTGCTTCAGCTGCGGACATCGTGGCGTCGCCGGCAAGGGTGGCTTCAAATCCAGACTTCAAGGATTCGCCGTGGACCGAGGTCAAGCCTTCGTTGGACAAATTGGTGGCGAACAACACGCCGAGGGCATAGGAAAGGGAATCCATGGCAGGAGCAGAGGGTTGGGAGGTTGCGGTAGCAGTTTTGGACGACTTCTTGGAGCGCTGGGCAAGTCCGTTGGTGGAGATCACCATGCTTGCCAACAGCAACACCCCGGCAGACATCCGGAAGTTTGAAACATTCATGGGGCCAAAGTTCGCACGAAAACCTTGTCGTTGCTCGAACTTTCTTCTGGAAGGTACACGTAACCGCGATCCACAAACGACTCGAGTTCTTCGGCGCTTTGGAGGTTGTTTTTCAGAACGAAGCGGGCCATGGCGCCGCGTGCAGCTTTGGCAAAGGCGGAGATGGACTTCATTTTGCCCGCTCGGTTTTCAAGGAAGTGGCACGTGAACACGCGACTGGGGTCGATGCCGTGCAGGGCTACGCTGCTGTATTCGGTGCTCGCCAAGTTCAAAATCATGCCGGATGAAAGGGTTTGGGCTTCGTGCAGGAGGACCTTCGGAAGACGCTCCTTCCAAAAAGAAGCCATCGAAGGGTGGCTGGCGTGGTGGCACCACCGATGCCCCATCTCGAGTCGAACTGGACAATATTGATCCAAGGGGCGGAGTGCACCGTACACCCCGTGGAGGATTCGAAGTCTGTTCTGAGCCGCACGAACGTCGTCCAGGTGAAACGAGTGAATGTCCAGCGATTTGAAGGCGTCTCCACGAAACGTCCAGCCTGCGGCCCACAACGACTGAGGAGTCCAAGTTTGGTGCCACCCGTAGACGTTTTCGGTCAGGGATTCGCTCAGTCCCAGCTCGGATTGGGTTTGGGAGCGACTCCAGGTCGCCAATCGGGCGACGATGGCCTCGGCTTCGTTCAGGCAGGTTGGCGAGGTCAATTCGAAAGGAAGGTCGGGCTGATTGGGAGGCGAGGGCGTCAGTGTTTTGGCCGGAGATAGCAGAACGAGCATCGGACAAAGTTGGGGACAACCTCCTTACCTTTCTTGCATGACAGCACTGAAATTGCCTTTGCCCTCTCGTCGCAGCGCAGCGAGTTGTGCGTTCGCCATGATGGCCTTTGCCGCGATGGGACAATCTCCTTGCCCGGAAGATTCTGTGGCGCTCAACGTGGCCTTGACCACCGACGCGTGGGGATACGAATTGTATTGGGAATTGATCCCGTTCGGTGCGGAATGCGGCGACGGAAATGCCCTTCTTTGGGGAGGCAATTCAGAGGTTGGTTGCGGAAACGACGTGGCAGGGTTGCCGGGCGACCCCTATGCCAGCAATTCGTTTTTCAACTCTCCGACTGTCTGTGTGTCGGAAGAAGACAGCTTGGTGCTGGTTCATCGGGACAGTTATGGAGACGGCGGAACCCAATTCACAATTGCGTTGGGTGGAGAAGAGGTCATGGCCTTTGCAGGATCCGGTTCTGGAAACGACTGGACCTTTCGACCGGCCTTGTTGAATTCGGACCAGCCCTGTTTGGCTGAGCCCATCGTGGCGGACGGCCCGAGTTGGGTCGGCTCCACGACAGACGCCACGGTTTCGCCGGGCGAGCCTGCTCCTCCGGCGTGGGGATGCGGCACGTACGGAGGATGGTGCGAGTCGGGGTTGAACCGGACGGTGTGGCTTTCGTGGGAAGTTCCGCTGGAAGGAGGTGTTTACTACATCACCACGTGCAACGACTCCACCACGTTCGACACCCAACTCGCGTTGTGGGACGTGGAAGATTGTTTGGATTTTTCCACGTACGAATTGATCAACGCCAACGACGACATCGGGTGCGCTTCCGGGGCATATCGAAGTGGGTTTTTGACCCCGTGTTTGGAGGGCGGTCAGATCCTCCTGTTGCAAGTGGATGGATATTACGGTGAAGTTGGTACGGTGGAAGTGTCCATTGTTTCAGCGTCTCCCGAAGATTGGTCGGTCTCAGTAAGCCCGCAAGATTTGTCGTGCAGCCTTGAAACTGGATTCAATCCAAACGGGGCGATTTTCACGAACACCAACGTCGGCCCAGCTGCGGTGGATTGGGCTTGGACGGGGCCGTTTGGATTCACGTCAACAGAGGCCTTCCTTGCGCCACTGCTTCCGGGAGAATACCACTTGGAGGCCGCGTTTTGTGGTCAATCGTTTGAGGGGGTGTACGAGGTGGAAGAGCCCGCGCCGATTGAGGTGGAGGTCACGCTTTCGCCGGATTGCGAGGCGGGTGCGATGACCGGGGCGGCAGTTGTCTTGGGTGGCCAAGGCGTGGCGGAGGCGACTTGGACAGTGGGGTCCTTTGAGGCGGCAGGCGCAGAAGTGTTCAACCTGCCAGGCGGCTTGTGTCAAGTTGAGGTCGTGGACGAGAACGGTTGCGAGGCTTCGGAATGGGTTTGGGTAGAAACGGTTGGGGTTCCCGACGTGGACCTCGGACCGGATTTGTTTGGGTGCGCAGGAGACGCCTTCACCTTGTTGGCCCCGCTTGGAAACAACTTGAGTTACACCTGGACGACAGGGCACAGCGGTCCGATGGCCGTGGTCCAAACCGAAACTCCCGGGACCCTTGTGGTGGCCGTGGAAGTGTCGGACGAAGCGGGCTGCAGCTCCACGGACGCCGTGATTCTGACGCTGGACGATTGCAGCACCGAAGTCGGCAACCTGAATGCAGGATGGGGAGGCCTGAGCGTTTACCCCAACCCGTTCACCAACACGTTGGCCGTGCGCATCGAGTCGGCGGAAGTGCGCAACTCCCTGCGCTTGTTTGACGGCGCGGGACGCGAAATTCAGTGCACGTGGAACGTGCAGGGAGAAACGGCGACAGTTGAGCTGGACGTTCCTGCGGGCGTCTACGTGTTGAAAAGCGACGCCCTTCCAGGGGGTGTTCGTTTGATCCGCCAGTAAGGAAAAAAGGGGGCTTCAGTGCCGCCGCCGCCAGGCGCCGATGCGCCGACAAGCCTCTTCCACAGCTTCTGTGGACATGTCGAGGTGGGTGACAAACCGGATTTTGTCTGGGCCAAAGGCAAAGCACGCGATGCCCAAGTCCGACAATTCGCGAACGACCTGCGCGGAACCCGGGTCCGGCAACGTGAAGATCACGATGTTGGTTTCGACCGGATCGACGGATTGAATGTCGGGGTGCGCGGCCAAGGTTTGGCCCAGCAGCGCGGCATGGACGTGGTCCTGCTCCATGCGGGCTGTGTGGTGGTCGAGGGCGTGAAGTCCCGCCGCGGCAAGAACGCCCGCTTGCCGCATGCCACCCCCAAGAACTTTGCGCGAACGGTGCGCTTCTTGGATGAATTCGTGCGACCCGACGAGCACCGAACCCACGGGGCATCCGAGCCCTTTGCTGAAGCACAGGGACATGCTGTCAAACATGTGGCCGTAGGAGCGCAACGCCTCGGCGTCGCCCCATTGCCCGCGACGTACCCACGCGTTCCAGACCCTTGCGCCGTCAAGGTGAAATTTCAAGCCACGCTCGCGGCACGCCTCAGAAAGCTTCTTCAATTCGGCCACGTCCCACACGGAGCCGCCCCCTTTGTTGCAGGTGTCCTCCACTGCAACGAGCGAGGTTCGGGCGTAGTGGCTGTCGGCGGGGTTGACGTTCGCAAGCATGTTTTCGAGGCGGTACCGTCCGCGGTCGCCGTGAAGAAGGCGCACGGAAGCGCCCGAGTTTCGAGCGATGCCGCCGCCTTCGTAGTTGTAGATGTGGGACAAGCGGTCGCAGATGACCTCGTCTCCGGGGCGCGTGTGCACCTGGATCGCGATTTGGTTGGTCATCGTTCCCGAAGGACAAAACAGCGCCGCCTCGTGTCCCGTCAGTGCCGCGCACCGCTCCTGGAGCGCGTTGATGCTCTCGTCCTCGCCAAACACGTCGTCGCCCACAGGCGCGGCATTCATGGCTTCGCGCATCTCGGCGGTGGGCACGGTGACGGTGTCGCTTCGGAGGTCGACCAGCAGGTCCGCGGGGCGCGGTTGGAGCTGGCTGTCGGAGGAGGAACTGGCCATGATGCGAAAGTACGCGAGTCGGGCACAGGTGGGGTATCTTGGGCGCATGAAGACATGGACTGCACAGGGCGCGATGGCGCTGGTTTTGACGTTTGGGCTGCTCAACGCGCTTCAAGCGAAGGAAGGCATGTGGATTCCCACGCTGCTCAAGGTGGTGGAAGGGGACATGCAAGCGATGGGTCTGAAGCTGACCGCGGAAGACATTTACAGCATCAACCACAGCAGTCTGAAGGATGCGGTGGTGCATTTCAACGGCGGATGCACCGCGGAGATGGTGAGCGCCGAGGGCCTGCTTTTGACCAACCACCACTGCGGCTACGGCCAAATCCAACAGCACAGCACCGTCGACAACGACTTGCTGACCAACGGGTTTTGGGCCATGACTCGCGCCGAGGAATTGGCGAATCCGGGCTTGACTTGCACGTTCATTGACCGCATCGAAGATGTGACGCTGCAATTGGCTCGGGCATGCGTGGGGCTTGCAGGCGAGGCGCGAGACAAACGCATGAAAGAGGAAATGGACGCCATCGTCAAGCAGGCGACAGAAGGGAAGGGTCTTGAAGGGCGTGTGGTGGCGTTTGACTTCGGGAACAGCCACTACCTCATCACAAGCCGGGTGTTCCGGGACGTGCGCCTTGTGGGGGCACCCCCTTCGGCCGTTGGAAAGTTTGGCGGCGACACGGACAACTGGGTTTGGCCACGTCACACGGGAGACTTCAGCGTGTTCCGCATCTACGCCGACGCCGACAACAACCCCGCGGACTACAGCGCCGGCAACAAGCCTTACGCCCCCGCCCACCACTTCCCCGTAAACGTCGACGGCGTCAAGGACGGCGACTTCACCATGGTCTTCGGTTTTCCTGGACGCACCGAGCAGTACCTCACTTCCGACGCCGTCGAGCACGTGATCAACCGCCTCAACCCCATGCGCATTTCCATGCGTGACGAAGGCCTTGCCGTCATCAACGCAGCTCGGGCCTCGAGCGACGAATTGCGCATCGCATATGCCGCCAAGCAAAGCAGCGTGGCCAATGCCTGGAAGAAGTGGATGGGCCAAAATCGCGGCCTCACTGAACTCCGTGCCCTGGACAAAAAGCGCGACATGGAACGTCGCTTGAAAGCCGCGACGGGCAGCACGGCAGTGGAAGACATCGCCGCATTGAATGCGCAGTACTTCCCGTACCTCGAAGCGCGTTCGTTGTTCATCGAGCTGGCGTACTACGGCCCGGACATTCTCAACTACGCCCACAGTTTCGCGGCGTTGATTGAAGGTGCCGTTGAGGGCGAAAAGCGCGATCAGTTGCTCGCCACACTGCTCGCCAACGAGCCGGGATTCCGGAAGGACTTCAACGCCCAAGTGGACGAACAGCTTTTGGGTCGGTTGGTGACCGAGTACCTGAAATGGGTGCCTGCAGAATTGGAGCCTGCAGGCCTTCGCGCTGAAATGGAGAAGGCAGGAGGCGGTCCTGCTTGGGCGGCCAAGGTGTTCAGCAAAAGCGTGTTCGACAACGAAGAGGTGATGGCAACGCTGTTGGCTTCCGGAAGCGCCAAGGCGTGGGGCAAATTGGCCAAGGATCCGGCCTTCGTGTGGATTGAAAAATTGCGTGCGAACTACTTCGAACAGGTCGCACCTGAATACGGTCGGTTGCGCGCAGAAATCGAGCAAGCATCGGGGGCCTACACCAAGGAACTCCGAAATGCCTTCCCAAAGAAAGTGTTCCCCGTAGACGCCAACAGCACGTTGCGTCTGACCTACGGCAAGGTCGAGGGAAGTTCGCCTTACGACGGAATGCAATACAATCCCCTGAGCACCGCTCGGGGCATCCTGCAGAAGTACGTGCCGGGAGACCCTGATTTTGACATGCCTGAACGGTTGGTCGAATTGTTGGAGGCCCGTGAGTACGGAGACTACGCCAACGACGAGGGCGAGCTCGTGGTCTGCTTCACGGGCAGCAACCACACCACGGGCGGAAACTCAGGTTCGCCAGCTCTGGACGCCAACGGCCATTTGGTGGGAATCAATTTCGACCGGAGTTGGGAAAGCACGATGAGCGACATTTTGTTTGACGGCTCACGCTGTCGAAACATCATGGTGGACATCCGCTACGTCCTTTGGGTCATCGACGTGTACGCCGGGGCAGGTCACCTCGTTGAAGAGATGACCTTGGCGTCGAAGAGCGACGAGGAAGTCGAGGAATAAGCCTTACGAGGCCATCATTCCAATCGCCACCACAACGATGGCGAAAAGGAAGAGGGCGAAGACAACAGGGCCTCCGATTTCGTTCTGCTGGGGCTCGTGGTGGTCGTGGGTGTCGTGTGCCATGGCCCAAAAATACATCGCAATGCAAGCGTTTCATGCAACCTAGGTTGGGATTCCTCGGTCTCGTTGTTGGTTGTCGTAACTTGCCGTGCCCGTGCGCGCGTGAGCCGTGCGGTCGCCAGCAACCTGAAAACCTGATTGAGATGAAACGTTTGTTCTCTTGGAAGTCAATCGCTGCAGCAGCTGCAATGCTTTGCTCCACAGCGGTTTGGAGCCAGTGCGAAGCAGGGGAGAGCACCCTGGTGGTCGAACTGTTGACGGACAATTACCCTGGGGAAACCTCATGGGAAGTTCTGATTGACGGTGACGTGGTCTTGTCCGGAGGGCCTTATTCCGAGGCCGGAGCCTTGATTCAGGACACCTTGTGCTTTGCCGGAAGCGACGAGCCTTGCATTCAGTTTGAAATCTTCGACTCCTACGGGGACGGCATTTGTTGCGGTTACGGGCAGGGCTACTACTCGGTTTCCCTGGACGGCCAAGTGATGGCTTCGGGAGGAGAATTCGGAAACTCCAGCGGCGCGGTGTTTGCCTGCGCCCCGGGCGAAACCTGCAACGATGCCATTCCCTTGACTTCGGCTGATTACGGCATGGTGGAGAGCGCTTTAGATTCGTTTTGGTACACCTTCACCCCTGAAGCCAACGGGATGTACACCTTCAGTTCTTGCGGGAACGGGTGCGACACGCGCCTGTACATCTACGACTACTGCCAAATGGGCAATTTCGACGACACAAACGAGGGCACCATCTACTTCGACGACAACCAAGGGGGCTGTGGGGAAGAAGCGCAATTGACCGTGTTGCTGGAAGGTGGGGTGACGTACTGGGTGCGTTGGGCGTCCTTTGAAGGCCCGTGCACACAGGCGTGGTCTTGGGAATTTGACTTTGCCGGTCCTCCAACAGGGTGCATGGACCCGGAGGCCTGCAACTACAACCCCATGGCGGAAGTGGACAACGGATCCTGCGTGTATCCCGGAGACCCCGATTGCACCGGCCCGGATTTGATTGTGGTGGAGGACGCCATCATCAACAGCTTGTCCACGGAGGTCATGCAAGTGAGCGAAACGGACTGCTACATCGACGAAGGATGCTTGAACGGGTATGGAGCGCGCGAACTTGTTCGCTTCACAACCCACATCAAAAACATCGGAGACCTTGACTATTACATCGGGGTGCCAAGCCAAGCGGGCAACAACCAGTTCGAGTGGGGGGATTGTCACAGTCACTGGCACCACAAGGGCTACGCGAAATACGACCTGTTCACCCTGGATGGCGAAATCATCCCCATTGGATTTAAGAACGGTTTCTGCGTCATGGATTTGGAATGCAGTGGCGGCGGCACCGGTCAATACGGGTGCGGCAACATGGGCATTTCAGCGGGTTGTGGCGACATCTACGGCGCGGGGTTGAGCTGCCAATGGATCGATGTGACGGACGTTGAAGACGGCACGTACTACCTTTTGGTCCGCGCCAACTACGATTTCATCCCAGACGCCTTGGGACGGTCCGAGAACTCGTACGACAACAACCACGCCGCAGTTTGCATCAACCTCGACCGTTCTTCTGGTTCGCTCGTGGTCGAGTCGGTGGACGGATGTGAGCCTTTCTACGACTGCAACGGCGTGCTTTTCGGCACGGGTGAAGTGGACTGCAACGGCGAGTGCGGCGGGACGGCGCTTGTCGGGGACCTCGACAACAACGACGCCCAGGAATACGCCGACGCGGTGGCCTACGTGGAGGGCATCCTCGGCAACGATTTGGAAGCGGCTTCGTGCACGGACATTGATCAAGACGGAAACATCACGGTGAGCGACGCGGCACTCATGTCGCAGTGCCAGTGGTACAACGTGGCGCACGAGCACCCCGACAGCTCTGGATTTCACAACAAGTGCAACTTTCCGGTCCAAGAAATCACCAACATTTACGACACCGTGCACTTCATGGTGGCGGGTGTGAACTGGGACATGAATTACTTCGACGTTCACGTGCTGAACCCGGACAACCGCATTGTGGGCTACGAATTGGATTTCTCGGGCGTGAGCATCAGCGACGCCATCTCGCTCGCGGATCCCATCGGCTACGACATTTCTCCTTCGTTTGTGCCAGGAGGGAACAAAGTCATTGGCTTGAGCTACGACGGGGCTTCGTTCCACAAAAACCTGGAATACGTCCCGTTCCTTCGCGTTTATTGGTCCGAAGCCACGTCGGAAGTGTGTGTGGCGGAGGTGATTGATGTCGTGAACGACGACTTCCAAAACACGTTGCACACCGTGGTTGACGGATGTGTCTCGGATGTCGATGCATTGGAGGCGGCGAAAGCTGTTCAAGTGATGCCCAACCCCATGAGTGATTTCAGCACGGTGAAATTCCCATTGGGAACCTGGAACTTGGAGGTCATGGACGTTCAAGGACGTGTCGTGGTGTCTCGTCAAGTGACGGGACGCACGGCGACCTTGTCTCGTCAAGACCTCGGGGCGGGCAGCTACGTGTTGCGATTGAACAACGACCAGGCCTCAGCGGTCATTCGGTTTGAAGTACGTTAATTCTGCATGGACCCTGTGAGATTGAGACAAACTTGGAACCGTTGCTCGGCCGCGTTGGCGGTTGCGGTCATGTCGTTTGGGCTTCACGCCCAAGTGGTCATCAACGAGTATTCCTGCAGCAACTACACCTTGGGTGTTGGTGGGGACAACGAGGACTTTGTCGAGTTCTACAATCCGACTGGCGCCGATGTCGATCTCGGAGGGTATTTCTTGACCGACGTCCCGACCAACCTGGACAAATTTGAGATTCCTGCGGGGACTGTGGTGCCGGCAGGCGGACACCTGTTGGTGCTTTGTTCGGGAGAAGGGGAGTTGCCCACGAACTTGTATGTGGGAGGTTTCTTGAACACCAATTTCAAGATCAACCAATGCCAAAACGAGTCGCTGGTCTTCTGCGATCCGGGGTTGAACGTGCTCGAGAGCTACACCTTCGGGGCGGACGTGCACACCACGCAGGCAGATCACAGCTGGTGCCGGACCACGGACGGAGCGGCCACCTGGAGCGTTTGTTTGGCGCCAACCCCGCAAGCTCCGAATGGGGCGGACATGGTGGACGGGTACGCACCCGACCCGACGTTTAACCTGGAGGCGGGGCATTATGACGCCGCGGTTTCTGTGGAATTGTCTGTGCCCGCAGGGTACGAGGTGCGATACACCCTCGACGGGTACACGCCAACGGCAGCCAGTGCGCTTTACACGGGGCCGATCAACGTGGGGACCACCACGGTGGTACGTGCCGTTGCGCTCGACCCTTCGGGAACCCTTGCCCCGAGCTTCATTCAAACCAACACCTTCTTCATTGGTGCAGACAGCCACACCATTCCGGTGGTGTCGGTCAGCGGCAACGGCCAAGAAGACGGTGCTTGGGGGTGGGGCAACGGCGAATTGGCGCACATCGAATTTTTCCATCCCGACGGCACGTTTTGGGTGGAGGCCACGGGAGACAGCAACGAGCACGGAAACGACAGCAACGCCTACGGCCAGCGCGGTTTTGACTACATCACCCGCGACCAAATGGGGTACGATTACGCCCTTGAGGCAGAGCTGTTTCACGTCAAAGAGCGCGATCAATACCAGCGGTTGATTTTCAAAGCCGCCGCCAACGACAATTACCCGTTCGAACCGGGCGCGCACATTCGAGACGCGTACATCCACACCTTGAGCCATTTGGCTGAGCTCCACTTGGACGAGCGGACCAACGAAAGTTGCGTCGTTTACCTGAATGGGCAGTATTGGGGCGTCTACGAATACCGAGAAAAGGTGGACGACCTGGATTTCACCGAGGAATACTACGACCAGCCACGCCATTTCGTCGACTTCCTGAAGACCTGGGGCGGGACTTGGGAAGAGTACGGGACGGGAGACGATTGGTACGATCTCGTCAATTTTTGCACCACGCAAGACATGACGTCGCAAGCCAATTACGAGTACGTCGTGTCGCAATTGAATCCCATGTCGCTCATCGACTACTTCGTGCTGAACAGCTACGTGGTGACGATGGACTGGCTAAACTGGAACACGGCATGGTGGCGTGGGCGCCATCCCGAAGGCGACGCGAAGCGTTGGCGGTACGCGTTGTGGGACAACGACGCGAGTTTTGGCCATTACATCAACTACACGGGAATTCCAGACACCGGACCGACGGCCGATCCGTGCAATCCGGAAGGGATGGGCAACGTGGGGGGACAGGGTCACATACCGGTGTTGAATGCGTTGTTGGGCAACGAGACGTTCTGGAACACGTACATCAACCGGTGGGCCGACCTTGGCAACACCTGGTTTACGTGCGAGACCATGAACGCGGTGCTTGACAGCATGGTGGCGGTGATTGAGCCTGAAATGCCGCGCCAATGTGAGCGTTGGGGAGGAAACGTTGCGGGCTGGCAGACGGAGCTTGAGCAGATGCGCGACTTCATCGATTCCCGTTGCCAAGACGAGCTTCTTGGGGGGATGGAGGATTGTTACGACGTGACTCCTGTGACGTTGACTTTGGACATCGTGGGTCAAGGAGACGTCGAAATCAACAGCCTGGACATCACACCGTCCATGGTGCCGTATTCAGGGTGGTATTTCATGGAAGTGCCGATCACGTTGGAGGCGGAAGAAGATTACGGCTTGGCGTTCCTGTATTGGGAGGTGGTTTCCGGTGACGTCACCCTTGGAGACGCAAGCAACCCGCTGTTGGAGTTGGACTTGACGGGTGATGTCCATCTTGTGGCGCATTTCGGAATTCCGGTGCCCCCAGAGGAGGTGTCCTTTGCGGTTTCTCCTGAGGGCAGTGGCTTTGTCATTTTGGATGGTGCGACGCTGTCGGACAATCCGCACGTGGACCTCATCAACGTGGGAAACCACAACTTGCTCGCGGAGCCAAAGGAGTGGTGGGCGTTTTCCCACTGGACTTGGAACGGCAACGTCATCACGCCCGACGCGGAATCTTCTCCTGCTCAGCTGGAAGTTTTTGAGCCAGGTACCGTGACGGCCCATTTTGTGGAAATCCCTCACACGGATTTGACGGTCGTGGTGTCGCCAGAACAAGCCGGGCGGGTTCGCGTGCTGAACATGGCCATGGTGGAAGACGTTTGGACAACGTCGTTCGAGCCAGATGGTCCCACCGTTTTCGAGGCAATCTCTGAAGAGGAATGGCAATTTAGCCATTGGGAAGTCGCGGTAACGGAACCGTTGCCGGAAGCGAGAGCCAACCCCATGACACTCTTGCTGGCCAACGTGCCTGTGGAAATTGTCACGGCGCATTTCACGCCTGTGGAATTCCACCTGTACGTCCCCAATGCGTTCACGCCGGACAACGACGGGGTCAACGATTCGTTCCAGCCGATGGGGTCGGGTTTCGAAGGGGACCTCTACCACTTCTCCGTGTTCAATCGCTGGGGGGAGGTGGTGTTCCAGACGGACGACCCGGATCTTCCTTGGATAGGCCAAAACAACCAACGCTTCGGCACCCACTTCGTTCCCGACGGGGTCTATGGATGGCGCGTAGAGGCCCAAGGTTTCCATGAATTGATTCCGACGGTGCTTCGTGGCACCGTCACGGTGGTGAGGTGAGGAAAGGACTTTTGGCCATGCTGTCGTCGGTGGTGTTGTACACCTCTGCGAATCTCTGCGTGAAGGAGTTGTCTCACCTTGGCACGTTCCAGTTGGTCTTTCTGCGCTCGGCGGTGTCGTTGATTCTATGCGTATGGTACCTGAAGCGTGCCGGGATACCGTTGTTGGGGAACAACAGAACTTGGTTGTTTGTACGTGGATTTGTGGGGATGGTGGCCTTGTCAGGGTTCTTTCACACGGTCAAGCACATTCCCTTGGCAAGTGCTACCGTGATCCAGTACTTCAGTCCAGTCTTCACCGTGTTGCTGGCATTGTTGTTTTTGAGGGAGCGCGTTCACAAGGCACAATGGCTTTTTCTCGGTTTGGCGCTTGTGGGCATTGTCATGGTGAAGGGATTTGATCCGCGCGTGTCGTGGGCGATGTGGGGTCTCGGCATGACCTCTGCGTGCCTTGCGGCCGTGGCGTACCTGGCCACCATGAAATGCAGAGAGACGGACCATCCAGTGGGAGTTGTGGTGTGGTTCCACATGCTCGCGGTTCCCATCATGGGCTTGCTGTCGTGGGGAGATTGGGTTCCGATGGTGAACGTGGATTGGGGGTTGGCCTTGGCCATTGGCGTGCTGAGCATCGTCGCGCAAGTCTTGATGACGGTGGCCCTTCACAACGAAGATGCAGGCATGGTCATGCCCTTCAAATACCTGGGTGCAGTCCTGGCCTTGGCGGTGGGATGGTGGGCGTACGGTGAACACATGTCCGCCCTCAGCCTTGCCGGAATGGGCTTGGTGGTGGCCAGCATTGTGGCCAACACGGTGCTCAAAGCGCGACTGAAGCCCTCACCCGCGGCGTGATGCCAGGCGGATGCCCATCCATGCAGCGGGAAGGATGAGGGAGACGGTGGCGACGCTCAGAGCGTTTCCATGCGGCACACGAAGGACGTCGGCAACGGCCCCCATTCCAAACAACAACGCCAGCGCCCACGCTTCCACAGGCCGGTTTCCCTTAAGGCGTCGCACCAGGGCGCATCCCAACATCACTCCGGCACCAAGTCCCAAGAGCCTCCCGGCATGTGCCAATGGAGGGAGCGCCTCAAGGAATTCGACCAAAGAGGCGGAATCGTTGGTGTTGGGCCGGGGGACGTCCGGAGCAAGGAGGTCTTGAAGGGTTTGGCCTACGCCCCAGCTGAAACCCGTGCCGGCCAAGAAGCCCAACGCGACACGGCAGGCTGCGAAAATGAGGTCTTTCATGATGCGGCGAAAGGCAAAGGAGTGTAGGAAATGTGGGTTGGGTAGGCTTCTTGGAGTCTCCGGGTCACCGGACCAGGCCCCGCTTGGTCCGCGGGACCGATGCGCCGGCCGTCGACTTCGATGACGTGGGCGAGTCCCCCCATCGTTCCCGTCGTGAAGGCTTCGTCCGCGGTGTACAGCTCGGTCAAGCTGAAGTCACCTTCCCTTGCAGGGATGTCCAGTGTGGCGGCCAGTTCCAACGTGAATTGCCGAGTGATGCCGGGAAGGCAGGCATGCCCAAACGGCGTGCACAACACTTCGTCCTTCACCAAGAAAAGGTTGGTGGCATTGGTTTCCGCCAAGAAGCCCCGGTCGTCCAACATGACGGCGTCGTCGACACCCGCATGGTTGGCTTGCATCTTGGCCAGGATGTTGTTGAGCAGGTTGTTGTGGTGGATTTTGGAATCGAGGAACTCGGGGCTGTTCCGGCGCACGGAACTCGTGATGAGACGAATCTCCCCGGAACCGTAAACTGCGCCTTTGTATTCCGGGAGCACGATGAGGGTGCAGCCGTGCACGTTCAGACGCGGGTCCATGCCCGAGGTCGATTTTTCGCCACGTGTCAGCGTCAAGCGAATGTGGACGCCGTCGGTCATGCCGTTGGCTTCGAGCGTTCCAAACACCGCGGCCTGGATGTCCTCCCGCGAAGGGATGGCTTCAAAACCAAGCACATGCGCGCTTTCCATCAGCCGTTGGAGGTGTTCCTCGAGCTGGTAAATGCGTCCGTCCGAAACCCGCAACCCTTCCCAAACCGCGTCGCCGCCTTGAACCACGCTGTCCAAAACGCTCACACGCGCTTCTTCGCGCTTCACGAGTCCGTTGACCCAGCACCACGTGCCGGCGTTTCGGGGGTCAGGTTGGTTGTATTTGGCCATGGTTCAGGAGGGGGTCTACGGAATCAATGCGTTCGATTCCAAGGCAAGGTAATGTTCGAGGCAGGTTTCGCGGAGTTCACGAAGCGGTTCGGGCACGGTTCCATGCGAAAGCTGCCGGGGTTCCCAGCCTGTGCTTCGGTGCACGCCCTCGTACCAGTATTTGGCCCAAACGCCATCTTCAGGCCGTCCTCCTTCTGCCCACGTCAACATTCCTGGCTGCCAGTCCAAGTCAAGCACTTCACACAAGGCGCGCAGCGTCGCCTCGGGGTGGGCAAACAACGATTCAGCGGCGAGGACCACGGCGCGAGCTCCTGCCAATTCAAGGATGCGGTGTTGGTGGGCGTACCCCAAATCGAGCAGGGTCGGGCGGTCGATGTGCGCTCGGTAGGAGGGCAGGACCCCGTCCGGGTGCCGAGTCAAGATGACGTGCCGGTGATTCGGGCCGTCCACGTCATTCCATGCCAGTCCCTCGAGGTGGTTGGCCATGTGCTTCAAGAACAGCACGTCGTCGGTCGGACCGGGGTTGAGCGTGACGAGGGCTTCCGTTTTCGAGCTTGGCATCGTGCGCAACACTTCGTCTCGCGAAGGGCGGTCGACGCCTGTGTGCTTCAGGAAATGCCCAAACAACGGTTCGTCCAACACCCGCGTGTCCGACCGTTGCGCGAAGCTGTACATCGTGGCGGTGCTGCCGTTTCTCGGCCCTGCCCACAACGCCACGGTTCGCGCCATGCCTTACGCGACTCGGTTCTTCAAACGAAGCACCAACTCCGCGGCCAACCACCCCGCCGGCACGTACAGCGCCACGTCCAGAATCATCAGCCACGTGGGTTGGCCCGGCAACATCATGGCGTTCATCACGCCTCCGAGCAACCCAAATCCTCCCAGGAGGATTCCGGGACGGCGGGTGCGTGACGCTGCGATCAACATCGCGATGCCTGCGGCCAGGAACGTTCCGCCAATGTGGGCTGCCGTTGCGGAAAGCAACTCGAGCGTGCTGAGGCTCTGCATGAACGCTTCCCACGCTGCGGGGTCTTGTTCGGGTCCAACGGAAGGTGCTTGTGACACGCCCATTTGCCCAAACAACGCGTGCCCGACCGACACCAAGATGGGGAAGGAAACGGCGCCCACGATCACGCCCAAAATGTCACGGACCACGTGAACGGCGCTTCGTTGGGGAGGAGTGGCGAATTCAGACATGAGCCCAAGATAGGCGAGTCCTCACATGTTTCGGCGGTAGGCCCCGCCGACGTCAAACATCGCTTCGGTCAACTGACCCAACGAGCACCATTTGCAAGCTTCCATCAGCACGTCGAAGATGTTCTCACCGGCCACGGCCGCACCTTGCACGCGCTTCAGCGCATCGGCTGCTTTTTCATCGGACATGCCGTGAAGTGCCCCGAGGTTGGAGAGTTGCTGTTGCTTTTCTTCTTGTGTTGCTCGGATCACTTCGCCCGGCACCAAGGTGGGGGAGCCTTCCTTGCTGAGGAAGGTGTTCACGCCGATGATGGGGTATTCGCCGGTGTGCTTCAGCATCTCGTAGTGCAGGCTTTCTTCCTGGATGCGCGAACGCTGGTACATGGTCTCCATCGCGCCGAGCACGCCGCCCCGTTCGGTGATGCGATCGAACTCGCTGAGCACCGCTTCTTCGACGAGGTCGGTGAGCTGTTCAATGATGAACGAGCCTTGCAGTGGGTTCTCGTTTTTCGCCAGCCCAAGCTCCTTGTTGATGATGAGCTGGATGGCCATGGCGCGCCGAACGCTCGCTTCAGTAGGGGTTGTGATGGCCTCGTCGTACGCGTTGGTATGCAGTGAGTTGCAGTTGTCGTAAATCGCGTAGAGTGCCTGCAGCGTGGTCCGGATGTCGTTGAAGTCGATCTCCTGCGCGTGGAGCGATCGGCCCGACGTTTGGATGTGGTACTTGAGCATTTGGGCGCGGGCGGAAGCGCCGTATTTCTCACGCATCGCTTTGGCCCAAATCCGCCTTGCCACCCGCCCAATCACGGCGTATTCCGGATCGATGCCGTTGGAGAAGAAGAAGCTCAGGTTGGGCCCAAACTTGTCAATGTCCATCCCGCGACTCAAGTAATACTCCACGTAGGTGAACCCGTTGGCGAGCGTGAAGGCCAACTGCGTAATGGGGTTCGCTCCGGCTTCGGCAATGTGGTAACCGCTGATTGACACGGAATAGAAGTTCCGGACGTTGTGGCGGATGAAGTGGTCTTGCACGTCGCCCATGAGGCGAAGGGCGAACTCGGTGGAGAAGATGCAGGTGTTTTGGGCCTGGTCCTCCTTGAGAATGTCGGCTTGCACGGTGCCTCGAACGCTGCTCAGCGCTTCGGCTTTCAATGCGGCGTACGTGTTCGCGTCGAGAACTTCGTCTCCGGTGCACCCCAGCAGCAACAACCCCAGTCCGTCGTTGCCTTCCGGCAACTCGCCTTGGTAGGCGGGGCGGGGGAGTCCGCGGTCGTCCCATTTGGCCTTCAGGACCTTCTCGACGTCCGCCTCCAATCCCCGCTCACGGAGGTGCTTTTCGCAGCGCTGGTCAATGGCGGCGTTCAGGAAGAAGCCCAACATGACGGGCGCTGGCCCGTTGATCGTCATCGACACGCTCGTGTTGGGCGCGCACAGGTCAAACCCGCTGTACAGCTTCTTCGCGTCGTCGAGGCAGCAAATGCTCACTCCGGAATTGCCCACCTTTCCGTAGATGTCGGGACGCAGATCCGGGTCGCGGCCGTAGAGCGTCACCGAGTCAAAGGCCGTCGAAAGGCGCTTGGCCGGCATGCCGAGCGAGACGTAGTGGAACCGCTTGTTGGTGCGTTCCGGACCGCCTTCCCCGGCAAACATGCGCGTCGGGTCTTCGCCTTCGCGCTTGAACGGGTAGATGCCCGCGGTGTAGGGGAACGACCCTGGGAGGTTTTCCTGGAGGTGCCACTTGGCAAGGTCGCGCCAGCCGTGGAAGGCAGGCAGGGCCACCTTGGGAATGTCTTGGTGCGAGAGCGATTTGCTCGTGGTGGGGATGCGGATGTCCTTGCCGCGCACTTGGAAGACGTACTCGGAAGCGGCGTAGCGCGCTTGCATTTCCGGCCAGGCCTGCAGCCACTCGTGAAGCCGTGCGTCGAGGTCGAGTTGCAGCTGCTCACCCGCGGAGGCCAAAGCCTGGGCCGCTTCGCCGTCCACTTCAGCCTCAGCCGTGTGCACCGCTTGCAGTCGTCCGGCCAAATCCGCTTGCTTCTCCGCCCACCGGTCGTACGCGCGGTTGCTTTCGGCAATCTCGCTCAGGTAACGCGTCCGGGAAGGGGGGATGATGAACACCTTTTCGCTC
>Ga0181567_10000437_pt1 | contig 31003 bp, 29 predicted proteins | sample 101ome_14_FD_133761 | JGI IMG/M metagenome (GOLD analysis project Ga0181567, IMG submission 133761) | Coastal salt marsh microbial communities from the Groves Creek Marsh, Skidaway Island, Georgia - 101403AT metaG (megahit assembly) | ecosystem: Environmental > Aquatic > Marine > Intertidal...
GCATACAGAGCGCTGATCGAAAGCTCGGCGAAATCCATGTACGGAGGTTCAAAGCGATTGTCTTCTACGTGCAGACGACTCAAACCTTGAAAACGCGTTCCAAACCACAAGTCGCCCTTATCATCGACGGTCAAACTGGATACGTCATTACCCGGCAGGCCGTCTAGTCGAGTAAAGCGATCATAGGTTTGGGTAGCCCTGTTAAAGCGCAGTACCCCCCCCGAAGTCAGCGCCCAAACGTACGCATCGTCTACCAGCAAGCGACTCAAGTTGCGCATACTGGTAAAAGCCTTCCATTCCGACTGTTCAGATTGCCCCCAAGCACTGCCTACGAGCAGGAGCACCAATAAAAAGTTGCGTAGCTGCATTCTGGCCTACATCATCGTCAAAGGGTCTACATTCACTGTAAATATCACTCCGTTGCGCTGTGCCAATTGACTCATTTCGCCCCAAGCTTCCCGCGCTGCATCGCGCAGCGCACGAGCGGATTCAGCGCGCAACAACGCCTGCCAACGGTATGCACCGCGCAGCCTAGCCAAAGGCGCGGGTGAGGGACCGAGCAAGGCAATAGACGGGTCCAAGGATCGCATAAGCCGGTCGCTGCAGCCGCGCGCAACGCGCTCGACGGCCTCTTCGCCTTCACCGCGCCAGCGCAGCACCAACAGGCGTCCAAAGGGCGGAAATCCAGCTTCGCGCCGTTCGTTTAGTTCTCGTTCGGCAAATGCGACGTAGTCCTGTTCGGCAGCCGTCAGCAAAACGGGATCATCGGGTAGCCGAGTCTGGACCACCACTTCTCCGGGCTGTTCGCCTCTTCCCGAACGACCCGCCACCTGCGTCAGCAGTTGAAAACTTCGCTCAGCAGCGCGAAAGTCCGGCATGTGCATACCCGTATCGGCCGAAATGACGCCAACCAGAGTAACTTCGGGAAAATCAAGTCCTTTTGCCACCATCTGCGTTCCGAGAAGCACGTCGGCTTCTCGACGGCGAAAGCGCTCTACGAGCTCGTCGTGCGCACCCTTCCACCCCGTTGTATCTACGTCCATGCGAATGACGCTGACGCTGGGAAATTGTTCCACCAGAGCCTCTTCTACCTTCTGCGTGCCCACGCCCTCGAAACGCAGTTCTGCCGCTCCGCATGAGGGACAAACTGGAGGCACAGGCGCCGAGAAGTCACAGTAGTGACAGCACGAGCGGGCGCCCTCTCGGCTGCGGTGATACGTCAGCGATACGCGGCAGCTGGCGCACTGAACCGATTCGCCACAGGATCCACAGCTGATAAAGGGAGCAAACCCACGACGATTCTGCAACAGGACGACCTGTTCACCACGCTCGAAACACGCCTCCATTTTCAAACGGAGCATCTTAGAAAAAATGGCGCGCTGCTTTCGCTGAAACGGCTCGCGCTTCATATCGACCACGTGCACGGCCGGCAGGGGCCGATCATCTACTCGATTCGGCAGGTTATACAGGGTGTATTTTCCCTGTTCTACATTTGCGTACGACTCTAAGCTGGGCGTCGCAGAGCCCAAAATGACGAGCGCGCGCTGTCGCTGCCCGCGCATAAGAGCAAGGTCGCGCGCGCTGTAGCTAAGCGGATAAGCGCTCTCCAGATCCTCCTGTTTATAAGACGAATCGTGTTCCTCATCGACAATCAGCAGACCCAGATCTGGCAAAGGAGCGAGAACGGCCGAACGCGCGCCAATGACGATACGCTGCTCTCCCCGGCGCAGGCGCTTCCACGTATCGTAGCGCTCTCCGGCAGACAGCTGACTGTGCAGTACGGCAACTTCATCGCCAAAGTGCTGCTTGAAGCGTCGCACCATTTGCCAGGCCAGTGCGATCTCAGGTACGAGCACAATAGCGCTTCGGCCCTGCTCCAACGCACTGCGCACAAGGTGCGTATATACGAGCGTCTTACCCGAACCCGTTACGCCATGTAGCAAGGCTCCGTGGAACGCCCGCGCGCGAAGCGATTCCTCGAGCGCAGTAATAACTCGTTCCTGGTCAACTGTGGGCGAGAATTCGGCGGCTTCTCCCTGCTCTATATGCGCCAACGGATCCCGCACGCGCTCGCGCAGTTCGCTCTCCACTAGGCCCCGCTCTTCCAATCCTTTTATAACCGCCGCACTGAATCCGGCGCGCACCAACGCAGGGCGAGCGCACCCGCCCTGTTCCAACAGATAGCGCAGGCAATCTGCCTGACGTCGAGCGCGCTTTTCGAGCGCGGGCAGCGCAGATTCACCCTTCTGACTGTCCACGACATACACGTGCGTTTCACTAACGGCACGCGTGCGACGATCTTCTAATATCGGCGCGATATCAATCAATCCGCGCCTGCGCAGACCTGTCAAACGCTTCTCTAAACCCTTGCGCCCGAGTCGGTGCTGCAGCGTCGACACCTTGAGTGGTTCCGAACGGGCTAACTCTTCGATAAGAGCCCGTTCCTCCCCGCCCAGCTGCTCCAACTCTGGGGCATCGACAACGCCCCCATCTTTCACTTGCACAATTTGGGTCAGAGATACGCTTCGCTTGCTGCTGAGCCGCACGCCAGGCGGGAGAGCGGCAACCAGCGCACTGCCAAGCGGCGCCATGTAGTATTCTGCCAACCAGCGGCATAAATCTACAATCTCATCGCTCAATAACGAATCATCTAGGACTTGAACTATGTCGCGTATTTTTGAGGGGTTGAGTCCGTGCTCTAAAGGAATATTGACACGGGTCACAACGCCGGTTAGCAGACGCTGCGAAACGGGGACCAGGACCAAGGCACCGGGAAGCAAACTATCCACTTCCTCAGGCACGCCATAAGTGAACTGCCGTGCTAGCGGGGGCGGCAGGGCAACCTCCACGTAGCGGCGACTCATGGCTGAAGGCTGGAGGATAGCGGCTTGAAATCGGAGCCGAGTAGGACGACTCCTTCTGCATTGGCGAGGAAGCGCAGAACCCGGTTCGGATCCCCCAGGCTTCCATTTCCCAAAACCTCACCCTGAAAAGTGTAGCGCAAACCGTGCGCCTTGCCGGAGTGCACGGTAAAAAAGTCGCGGGCCTCCCAGCTGTACACCTGACCCGGGGGCACGATAGCGTCAAAGAAGCCCGATTCATCCCACCGCACCTGCACCCACGTCGAATCAACCGCTTCAATCTGCAGAACGAGCCGATCACCTTCGGCAGGTATTTCGCGCGGAGCCGGTTCGATATCCGCGCGCAGGCTAGCGTCTACTGACACGGTCACCGAGTCGACGCCTGTGTCCTCTGCAAACGCATCTTCCGTGCCCAGCGCGCGATCTAACCCGACGGAACCGTCTACGGAGTAGACCTCGTTCCTATTCGCTCTGGGTTCACGCAGCTCTTCCCCGGCGGCGCGCACAGGCCGCTCGTTCGGCGCAGACGCAGACGGAACGGAACCGACAAGAGCAGAAGTCGTACTTTCTGGCACCGGGGTCGTAGCAGGCAGGACTTGTGCGTTTTCGTCATCGTCTAATGCGGAGATTACGAGTAAGACAACAGCCAACGCTGCACCAACTATACCAATTACGCGCAGGACGCCGCCGTCTAAGGACGGAGATACAGCTCCTTCCCGTTCGTCGGCTCGCTCGCTGTATACGGGCTGTGTCGAACTCGACGTCGTTCCATATTCCTCGTCAAACGCACGCAGCACGACGCCCTCATCCAAGCCCAGATAGGCAGCGTACGTGCCGAGTGCCAGACGCATAAACACCGCTTCAACCACATCGTACTGCCCGGCTTCAATGCCCTCCAAAACAGACAGGCTAACGCCCGTCGCCCGATGGACTTCTTCTAAACTAGCGCCCTTTTCGCTTCGGGCTGCAACCAGTTGCTGCGATAAACTTGTACGCTCGCCGTCGCTCATAATGCGTCTTCTCGAATTTAGTCGCGGCCCATTGCACCCACAACGTCGTAGTCCATGTCCTCAAGCAGGGCACACAAACGGGCCAAGGGCAATCCCACGACATTATAATAACAACCCTCGATGGATTCAATAAAACGGCCTGCACGCCCCTGTATTCCATAAGACCCCGCCTTATCAAGCGGTTCCCCGCTGGATACGTACGCGTCAATGTCTCGCTGTGACAGCGCTTTCATCTGCACGCTCGTCACTTCACAGCCGCTGGACTCGCGCTCTGCGCTCATCACGCTCAGCCCGGTATAGACCCTATGTCGGCGGCCGGAAAGCCTGCTCAGCATCTGGGCGGCTTCTGCTGGGCTGGCCGGCTTACCCAAAATCAAATCATCAATACACACGATCGTATCTGCACCGACAACGAGCGCATCTACTGCAGCGCCGCGTTCCCGCAGTAAGCGCCGCACGCTGCGCGCCTTGTGCTGGGCTGAATAAGCGGCAAATACCTCGGGAGCCCGTCCGTCGGGCAGCGGCTCGGGATCGGGACTGGGCTCAACGTGGAAGGATAACTCTATCTGCCGCAGCAGTTCGGCGCGGCGCGGGGAGGCCGAAGCAAGCACTAGGTCTTTCATGTCGGCGACTCCACCACGAGCGTAACGGGCCCATCATTGTGAATCTCCACCTGCATATCGGCGCCAAATACGCCGCACTCTACGCGTATTCCCATCTGGGATACGCATTCGATAAAGCGCGCATATAGCACCTTGGCTACCTCTGGATGAGCCGCAGCATCAAAGCCGGGACGACGCCCCCTCCTGCAGTCTCCATAAAGCGTAAACTGCGAGATGACCAGCGCAGCGCCATCCACGTCAATGAGCGACTGATTCATCTTACCCGTCTCATCAGAGAAGATGCGTAGGTGCACGCATTTCTCTGCGCAAAAGCGCACGGCATCCTCATCGTCATCGCGGTGTACCCCCACGAGCAAGACTAGGCCACGTTCAATCTCGCCAACCCGCTCACCTCCAACGCATACGCTGCCGCGTTTGACGCGCTGAACGACAATTCTCATGCGATTTACTCCGTGCTATTAAGTGAGCTACTCCGTCAAAAACGCGCGTCACCGCGCTCAAACTTGAGCTGTGGTATATCGTTGAACTGCGCTTTGAAGTAGAAAGCGCGCGTCTGGTGGAAACGGCTTGGCTCTATGTTGAGGGTGGCCGTCCAATCGTGAAAACGTCGCTGAAGCGAAAACAGCTCCGACGTAACGCGATCGCTAGAAACCAGCGCCAGCCCCGGTGCGCGAAGGTTGTAGTTTATCGAATAATCGACATTCCAATGACCGCCCAATCCAAAGCCAGCTCCTATGCGCACCCAAGAACGTCGAGTCACAGAGGCCGCAGTTCGGGTGCGCGCATAATAATGGCTCAGTTGCAGACGACGGCGACGCGAACGGTCTTCCATATCGCGACTGAGCCCACTTTCAAAACCGAACGTGTCTGCGGCTTCGTAGTCGGACTTCCCAACAACGTCGCGACCGTCCGTCGACTTACCGCGCGCAGAAAGATCGATCGAGTTTCGGACTTCAAACTGACGCGGCCCTTGCAGCCCAAAACGTCCGCTATCGTCATACCAAGCCGAACGCGTGCTCAAGCGCGAGCTGACGTAGCGTCCCATCTCAATACTCAAACTGCCGACCAAATCTTTTAAAGGACGCTTTTTATCTTCCATGTCATAAGCAGTAGACACGTTAAACTGACCTATGCGCACCTTGTCTTCGTCTTCACCCCGCTGCAGCTTAGCCCAGAGCGTGTTATCCAACCGCAGATCGACGCGGCGCGTCATCTGCCAGCCTTCATTCCGGCCACCGATGCCGAACGTGCCCCCACTGCTGCGTTTTCGCGCCTGGTAGTTTAGGTTGAGTGCGGGCTTTAACACGTGCCGGAGCGCAACCAACGGCCCCCAATGGGGCTGAAACAGCCCGTACAGCGTTTGACTTACACCGAGGCGAGTCCCGAGGCGGTCTTCGCGCACCCCCTCAGCTCGACTGCTGCGCAGATCGGCGTCGCTCCACGATTCGTCTAGTGTGGGGTTCAACGTTAGCCAACTGAGCGGCTGGTACTGTGCCGTTACGCGCATACCCAAATCGGCCCTCGTCGCGCGCGTGGTATCGGTGAGGGTTCCGCGCTCACCGTTGCGAAGGCGGGCATTACCGTCGTAGTAAATACGCTCATACCAAGCCTTTTCTCGACGCTGCTGGCCGCTGGGGGTACCGCGCTCCCAAAGGGGCTGTCTCCCTTTGCGAAAGCTCAGCTCAGGCAGAACGATATCATGCGTCTGCGTATCGAGGTTTTTTGTTTGACTCGCGTTGAGGGAGAAGCTATTTCCCGACTCGCGAAAGCGGCGACTGTAGCTAAAATTTGAGCGTAGCGTGCGGTTGAGCCGCTCATTGAGACGAGCGCTATTGTCCAAGCCAAAACTCTCGTTGCTCTGAAAAGTCCCCGAGGCGCGCAGGTTAGCGTCTCTACCCATCTGCTGACTGTGATTAAAGTCAATGCGCCAGTTCCTCTGAGCAGCAGAACCGCTCTGGCGATTTTCCAATCGCGCGTTTACAGTGCCGTTGAACCGATAGCGCAGCGCATAGTTTAGCTGAAGACGGCCCAGCCATCCCGAACGCTGACGCAAATCAACTGCGGCCGTGGCATCCCAATAGTCGTTGGGCGCTATATAATAGCCTAGGTCACGCACCTCCCACTCGCTCTGAGCGCTGCCATAGCGGAGCGGACGACGCCCGTAGCCCGGCGTGAGCATGCCCGAACGTCGATTCTCTCCAAGCGAGAAGATAAAAAAGGGAATCCAAAAGAGACGGCGTTCCGCAACGCGCAGATAAACTGGCCGCGCAATCGCCATATTATCGACGATCACCTTGATGCGCGGGCTGTAAAAGTCAAAGTGAGGAGCGGGTAAATCACACGTAGTGTAGGCCCCTTCATGCACGTGAAATTCGCTCGATGTGTGCGTCTGTATCTCGCGTCCCGAGTAAAAGCCTTTATCTCGCTGTATGCGCCCAGAAAGAATAGAGCCGCGCTCGTCTTTCAGGTCGTATAGAATGCGCTCTCCCCGCAGCACTTCTTCGGAGCGCTCCAGCACGGGCTGACCCACAACGGCTCCGCTACTGTCTACTCCACTGCGCGCCTCAACCCTATCGAGAGCACGAAAGTACACCATTTCAGCCGCCTTCAGCGTCGCACCTTTGTGTCGCACCGTCGCCTCGCCTCGCAGCACGAGCGAATCGCCCTCTTCGTAGTAGAGCATATACCGAGCGCTGTAGGTAAAACCGCTTCTGGCGTCACCTTCTCCTACTTCGGACAGCAGATTCTGGGCTTCCTTCAGTTCGCGCTGCGTATCCGCACTCGCCACGTGCACTGTGCACAGCATCAGAAGCGGAAGAACCCCTCTCATGAGCGGCGCTGACGGTGCACTTCATACAGAACGATTCCCGCCGCTACGGATGCATTTAGCGATCCCACCTCACTCCGCGCCATGGGAATTGAGACGAGAAAGTCGCATCGTTCACCCACCATACGCCTCAGTCCACGCCCTTCGCTACCCACCACGAGTGCACATGCTCTACCGTAGTCAACGGAGGTAAAATCCGTATCTCCTTGAGCATCTAGCCCAATAGTCCAGACCCCTAGCGCACGCACTTTTTGCAGCGCTTTCTGGATGTTATCGACCTGGCATATCGGCACGTGCTCAGCTGCCCCCGCGGCTGCTTTTACAGCCGCAGCTGTGAGACCGCAGGCCCCCCTGCGAGGCAGCACTATCGCATCTGCTCCAACTGCGTGCGCGCTGCGCACAATGGCGCCTAGATTATGCGGATCTTGAATCTGGTCGAGAAATACGAGAAAGCCGTGGCACGGATCGAGATCGGCTAAGACGGCCTCGAAATCGGCGTATGAGCGCGCGGCCATGTAGGCAATGACCCCCTGATGGCGAGGTCCTGCAATCCGGTCGAGAAAATCGCGATTGCGCACATCATAGGGCACTTTGGCCTGACGAGCGAGCGTAAAGATCTCGTCGATTACTTCACCTCGACCGCCGTCGGCTATGAGCAACCGCTGCACGGAACGCCCCGAGCGCAGCACTTCAAGCACGGGGTGACGTCCCCAAACGATATCTGGGTTCTTTTCGTCCATCACAAAGGGGGAAAATGCGTAGGGCGCTGCAGATATATTTTCCATCTGCACGCGCATCTCGCGCTGAGAAAAAAGTATTACCCACTGAATTTAAACAACTTGGAGTATTTACGACACTCTGGCGCAGGCTTTGCTATGAAGAGGGAAAGACACAACACTCACACGTGGAGCCTATCGTGCAAACAGCCTATCTAACAGCACAACTCGTCCTCGCCTTGGGCACCTTGGTAATCATCAGCCGCGCGCTGATCGAACGCGCACAGGAGATCGGTCTTCTTACAGACGGCCAAACGGATTAACGACCGCGCTCGCCCGAGCCTTTAAACCCTTCACCAAAGTCGTATCCCGCTTTGCTCCAGTCTATACCCTTCAGCTTGTCGAGCGCCTCTGTAGCCGCCTCTTCAGCAGCAACCTCATCGGCTGCAAATGCCTTCTCTTTTCCCTGCGCCGCTGGCGGCTTCTTCTTCCCTTTAGAAACCGCTGCAGCATTCGGTTTCTGCCCGCTCGTCCCAGACTTGGATTTCGTTTTTTTCGGTGGATGTAGCTTTGAAGACAGCGGCTTGTTCTTGTAAAAGAAATCGCCAAACTCAATCATTACCGCTGCCTTCTCTTGAGGCGTGATATCACCCAAAAAACCAATGGTGTCGTTAATTTGCTCAATCGTAGCCAGGTCAAAATCTGCCAGTATCTCTCTCGAACGCGCTTCGCCCATCGCAATGAGGAAAACAGCTATTTTTTCTAACCGAGTAAAACGATCTGCCGGCGAAGCCATACGAGTATCCTTTCTTCACAAAATCGTTTCGGACATCGCGCCCTACCCGCGATCCCGCAGCATCTCTTGCCATTCGTTGAGCTTAAGCAGCGCCTGCAGCGGCGTTACCTGACTCAGATTCATCGCCTTGAGTTCCTCGGCAAAGGGCCCATTGACTTGGGGAAATAAGTCGAGCTGCGGAACCGTATTATCTGTGTCCACACCGTTTTCTCCGATGCGGACTTCCCGCGTTTCCACGCTCCCCTCTTCTGGCATGACAGGCGCCTTTCTTAGTGCGCCTTCCTCTACACCATGAATCTGTTCAACATCAATTTGCTCGCCTTCTAATCGAGCGAGGATGTCTTTAGCTCGACGGACCACCCCATGAGGCATGCCGGCCATCTGTGCCACGTTGATACCGTAGGAGCGGTCTGCGGGCCCCGGTGCAAGACGGTGCAGAAAAACTACGCGATCCCCCTCTTCGCGCACCGCTACGTTGAAGTTCTGCACGCGCTCCAGCTGCTCTTCCAGTGCCGTCATCTCGTGATAATGTGTCGCAAAGAGCGTGCGTGGACGAGCCCGTCCATACTGATGCAGGTACTCGACGATCGACCAAGCAATACTCAATCCGTCAAATGTGCTCGTGCCGCGTCCCAACTCATCCATTAGGATCAAGCTCCGATCACCCACATTATTGAGGATGTTCGCGGCTTCATTCATCTCAACCATGAATGTGCTCTCGCCGCCGACCAAGTTATCCGAAGCCCCGACGCGCGTGAATATGCGATCAACCACGCCAATATGGGCCGACTTAGCAGGCACAAACGACCCCACTTGGGCCAGCAGCGCGATTAGACCTACTTGGCGGATAATCGTGCTTTTACCAGCCATATTAGGACCCGTAATAAGCAGTATTTGCGCAGACTCAGCATCGATATGCACATCGTTGGGCACAAAGCGGCCCTCGCGCAGCTGACGCTCTACAACCGGATGACGGCCCTCGCGTATTTGCAGGCACGTGCTATCATCTACCATCGGACGCACATACTGCTCCAGTTCGGCCAGCTCGGAAAACGAACACATGACGTCAATCCGCGCCATCGCGCGCGCGATGCGCTGCACCTGGGTGGTCCACTCGGCCACGCGGTCGCGGAGCGCTAGGAAAAGGCTATTTTCAAGCTCTTTAAGCGCATCCTCTGCTCCTAGCACCTTCTCTTCGTATTCCTTCAGCTCGGGAGTTATATAGCGCTCTGCGTTTGTCAGCGTCTGCTTGCGAATATAGTCCTCTGGCGCGCGTGACGTATTGGCTTTACTGATCTCTATGTAGTAGCCAAAGACTTGGTTAAAACCAATTTTAAGCGAACTTATACCCGTGCGTTCGCGTTCGCGATGCTGTATCTGCGCGATCAGATCTTTGCCACCGCGGCTTATCTGGCGCAGTTCGTCCACTCGGCTATCAAAACCGTCGCGTATAATACCACCATCCGTTAAAACGGCCGGCGGTTCGTCCACCAGTCCGCTGCGTATGACATCGACCAACTCACCGACTTCGACGAGCTCTTCATCCCGCAGTCCGACCAAGTGGCTGGCGGTCAGTTCGGCCAAACAGACGCGTAGGTCTGGCAACTTTTCCAGCGACGATGCGAGCGCCACCAGATCGCGCGCATTGGCGCGCTGACAGCAGATTCTGGCCATGAGGCGTTCCAAATCACCCACGCCCTGCAAGAGCGCACGCAGCGCACGGCGCACGTCACGCGCCGACACCATCTCATCGACGGCGTCGAGTCGGCCATTGATCTCATCCACTCCTTTGAGCGGCTGAATAAGCCACATGCGAAGGAGACGTGCCCCCATTGGCGTGCAGGTGTGATCGACTACCTCGAGTAGCGAACCGCTCGGTCCACCGTCCTGCTGGTTGGCCAGCAGCTCTAAATTGCGCTGGGCAGTGGCGTCAACCAGCGCATGGTCTTCGCGGCGCTTGCGCTGCAGGCGGTTGATGTGATCTACGGCGCCGCGCTGATTATCGCGCAGATAGGCAATGACGGCACCTGCTGCACGCAGACCTGCATCTAAGTCTTCGCAGCCAAATCCCTTGAGCGAACGCACCCCCAGTTGTTCATAGAGCAGCTCCCGAGCTGCCGACTCTTCAAAGTGCCAGTCTTCTATTCTGCTCAGTGCCGCGCTTGGCAGCAGTCGCTGGAGTTGGTCTACCCATTCGCCGTCGGCTCCTTGCGCCAAAAGGATCTCGGCCGGTGCTAAACTCTGCAGTTCATCCGCAAGCCCCTCAACGGGCACTTCGTCCAGCACAAAGTCTCCCGTCGACATATCCACACTTGCAAGACCTACGGTGCCCGACCACAGCGCCAAGCCAACGAGAAAGTTATTGCGCTGCCCATCGAGCATGGCATCAGACAGCGCAGTGCCAGGTGAAACGACCTGAACCACATCTCTCTTAACCACCCCCTTGGCCTGTTTCGGATCTTCGACCTGTTCACAAATAGCGACCTTGCGTCCCATCTGAATAAGCTTGGCCAGATAGTTTTCCATTGCGTGATGTGGCACTCCGGCAAGCGGTACATCCCCTGATGTCTTACCGTGATTGCGCGAGGTCAGCGTGAGACCGAGTAGACGGGCCGCATCTTTGGCATCATCAAAAAACATCTCATAAAAATCACCCATGCGGAAAAACAGGATCGCATCCTGATGCAGCCGCTTGAAATGCATGTACTGTTCCATCGCTGGGGTGAGTTTATTCTTAGCCATAGCGCTCGTGTGCAGGTCGAAAAAAAATATATAAATGAAAGAGTAAGGCGTGGATTATAAAATAGAACTTTGCCTCTGACGCGCCAAAGAGACACGCCACGCTCACAGCAGAAACAAAAAAAAACGGAGCGTCGGGCAATGCCCGACGCTCCGAAATGCACAATGGGCGAAAAAAGAGATTAACTCTCTTCTCCACCGCCTTCGGCAGGAGCACCCCCTTCTTCATGGGCGTCGCCCCAGCTCTCCATCTCGTCGTCTGAATCAGCCGTCGTCTCATCAACCGTGTAATCGCCAATGGGATGGGCTTCCAGATAGGCTTCGTACTCGGACTGATCTTTGTCGCGGAAGTAGTCCCGCGCGCTGAGCACGATCTTTTTCTGATTCTCGTCAAACTCGATGACCTTCAGCGGAATTTCTTGCTCTTCAGAAAAGCACTGATGCGGATTTTGCATACCGTCAATGGCCAGCTGCGACAGCGGAACAAAGCCATCTACATCTCCATCGAAAGAGACGACCAAGCCGCGCTCCAGGATGCGCGAGACAACGCCGCGCGTCTCCGTTCCAATCGCATACTTCTCTGCAAACTGCGGCCAGGGATTCTCAAAAGCCATCTTGTGGCTCAGCGATATCCGACGGCGCTTCACGTCAATCTCCGTTACTACGACCTGAATGACGTCGCCCTTTTTAAACATCTCGCTAGCTTGGCGTATGCGCCGAGTCCACGACATGTCTGAGATATGGACCAAACCGTCGATGTTGTCTTCGATCTCGACAAACGCACCGAAGTTGGTCAAGCTCCGCACTGTACCTTCCAAATTCGTGTTTGGCGGATACTTGGCGTCGAGCGTCTCCCAAGGATCGTCTTCCGTCTGCTTCATACCGAGAGAGATCTTCTGGTTTTCTTGGTCGATCTTGAGGATCATAACTTCAACCACGTCGCCAATATTGACCAGCTTGGACGGATGACGCACGTGCTGTGTCCACGACATTTCAGAGATGTGAACCAACCCTTCTATGCCTTCTTCTAGCTCGACAAAAGCGCCGTAATCTGTGATCGATACAACTTTGCCACGCGTCTGACTATCGATCGGATACTTATTCTCAATGCTCTCCCAAGGATGGGAAGTCAGCTGCTTGAGACCGAGCGATATACGCTCGCGTTCGCGGTCGTAGTTCAATACCTTGACCTTGATGCGGTCACCGATAGAGACCAACTCGGAGGGATGACTGACGCGTCCCCAAGACATGTCGGTAATGTGCAGCAGACCGTCCACGCCGCCCAAGTCGATGAAGGCACCAAAGTCGGTGATATTCTTGACCACGCCTTCGCGGATCTGTCCCTCTTCGAGCACCTTGACGATCTCTTCGCGCATCTTCGAGCGCTCTTCTTCAAGCACGGCACGACGAGAAACGACGATATTGCGACGCGCCTTGTTGAGCTTGATGATCTTGAAGGGGAATTCCTGACCGAGAAATTGATCAAAGTTTTTGACCTGACGTATGTCGATCTGCGAACCGGGTAAAAAGGCATCGACGCCAAAGAGATCGACGACAATTCCACCCTTAATCCGACGCATTAGGCGACCCTGCACGGTGTTGCCGGTGTCGTGTGCATCTTTAATCGAATCCCAGACGCGCATAAAGTCGGCTTTCTGCTTAGACAGAACGACTTGGCCTTCCTGATCTTCGACGTTTTCGAGAAACACTTCGATCTCTTGGCCTATTTCGATCGCCGAAAGATCGTTAAATTCGCGAAGAGGAACAGCACCTTCCGACTTGAAGCCGATATCGATCATCACTTCGCTTTCGCCGGTCGATACGATGGTTCCCTTAACGATTTGCCCCTCTTGTATACCGGAGATGCTCTCGTCGTAGAGGGCCATCATTTCATTCATCTGCTCTTCGCTATACTCCGGTTTCTCCAGTTCTTCGGCACTGATGTTGCCGTATACTGGTTTCTGTTCTTCCGAAGCTTCGGCGACGGGAGTTTCTTCACTCATTGAAACACCTCAAATACTGCGGTTAAAGCAGGCATGTGTATCCTGCATCAATGGCACGCCGAGCGAAATTGCTCGGTGCGGTACTACAATGATCAGGCACCGCGCTGTCGAGCCCAGTCGACAACGGCGGCAACTTGCTGCGTTAAATCCATACTCGTCGTGTCCAGTTCGACGTAGTCGGAAGCCACTCCATTGGCACCATAGTCGCGCTGGGCGTCTTCTCGATCGCGCTTTGCAATGTCGGCACGCACCTCATCAAAGTGCGTGCGTATGCCTGTGGCCACGAGTTCATCGAGCCGACGCTGCGTGCGCACATCTAAATCGGCGACCATGCGAACTTTGAGCTCCGCATTGGGAAATACCACCGATCCCATATCGCGCCCTTCTGCAACTACACCCCCGTGAGCACCCAACGTTTGTTGATGAGCTACCAAAGCACGACGCACCATGGTCTTGTCCGCAAAGCTCCCAACGCGCCGAGCCGTTTCGGGGCGGCGAATCTCCTCGCTAACATCTTCGCCGTTGAGCATAACGCATCCCCCTTGGTCAGAGGGCAGCAGGTCGATCTGGAGCGTGGGCAGTAGTTCGGCTAGCGCCCGTTCATCTTCTGGCTCAACGCCCTGCCGTCCAGCTGCCAGAGCAACGGTGCGATACATAGCACCCGTATCCAAATGGCGATATCCCAAGGCTTCGGCCACAAGACGAGCAGTAGTCGACTTTCCAGAACCAACTACGCCGTCAATAGCAATCACAATACCTGCCCCGGCCACTACAACCCCACCTGAGTGCGCAATGCTCGCGTCTCTTCCATGCTAAGCGTTCGATGCGCTCCTTCTTCAAGATCTTCTAAGGTCAAACCCGCAAATGAGATGCGCTTGAGCATGCGCACCGGATGACCAATCGTTCGCAGCATGCGTCGCACCTGACGCTTACGCCCCTCGTGAATGCACAGGCGGACATGCGCCTCCATCCTGTAGCCGCTACCTTCGCAGCGTATGACTTCGGCCTGCGCTGGTGCCGTTGGACCATCGTCCAGTTCGATTCCCTCTCGCAGCATCTGCAACTTTTCCTCGCTTGGCCTACCCCGCACCACCGCCTCGTATACTTTGTCCACCACATAGCGAGGATGTAGCAAACGAAACGCCAACTCACCGTCGTCGGTCCACAACAAGAATCCCGTCGTGTCCATATCTAGACGGCCAACGGGCATCGTGCCCATTCGTTGAGTCCCCAAAAGGTCAAAAACCGTCGGCCGGCCGTGTGTATCGCTGCGCGTGACGACATAACCTGCAGGCTTGTTAAGCACGATATATTCGCACTCCTTCGGCAAGTGCACGGATTGTCCCGCATACTCGACCGAATCGCGCTCCGGATCCACGCTGGCACCCAAAATGTCGACAACTTCACCATTCACTCGCACCAAGCCACTGGCAATGAGTTCATCGCTTTTACGCCGCGAAGCCACGCCCGAACGGGCGAGAAAGCGATTTAGGCGCATCGTGTAGACAGATTCCTCAGGCGTCATCGCCGTCGGAACGCTCGCCGGGCTGACGGTCGGTGTCTACCCGCTCTTCGGCCTCTGTCCCACTCATGCCATCTTCTGCTTCTTCATCGTCAGTCGCGACGCTGTCACGCAGATCTGCATCGACTTGATCGGCCTCAGGAATGGGCTGATCACTCTCCTCAGCCAATTCCTGCTGTCCTTCAGCGCGGTCCTGCAGACCCTGCAGTTCCATAGCCATTTGCTGGCGCGCTTCCGCTTTGTTTTCACCCGATTCGAGCAGTTCCTCAAGCTCTCGAGGCTTGGGAAGATCTGCCAGCGTCTTCAGGCCGAAATGCACCAAGAATTCACGCGTTGTGCCAAACAGCATTGGCTTGCCGATACCCTCTGAACGACCGACGATGCGAATCATTGACAGTTCCATTAGCGTCTGCATAACGCCACCGGAATTAACGCCGCGAACCGTATCTACTTCAATCCGCGTCACGGGCTGCTTGAAGGCAACAATGGCGAGCGCCTCTAGGGCCGCCTGTGACAGGCGTATTTGATTCGGGTCATTGTGGAACTTGCGTAGCCAGGGTCCGCATTCCTGCCGCGTTGCAAATTGGAAGCCGCCGGCCACTTCCACAATGGAGAAACCGTGTTCCCCATCGGCATATCCAGCGTTGAGCGAATCAACCAATTGGCGTATGTCTCGACCGTTATACTCATCTAAGAGTGCAACTAAGCGACCGGGCGTTACCGGTGCATCGGCCGTCAGTAGAATGGCCTCAATAATTGCGCTGGCCTGTTCGGGGGCTACTGAACGCTCTTCGCTCAAAGAGTCTCCTCTTCACCTTCTACATCGTCAGACATCGATTCATCTTCTTCTATGACCTGTGAAACCGCTTGCGAACCCTGCTTCTCGATCCATATATCGTCAAATGGACGCGACTGCTGCACGCGAATACGCTGCGACTTAAGCAGTTCCAATAGGCCGATAAAGGTAGCTACCATCGCCTCTCTATCACGCCCTTCGACAAGTTCTATAAAGCGGATGCGCGAACGCTGATCAATAGCGGCGATGATAAAATCAATGCACTCGGCAACCGAAACCTGTTCCTCTACGATCTGGTGCACCAGCGCCTGTGGGACGGTGTCCAGCACGTGCTTATACACTTTGATGAGGTCAAACAGAGACACCGGTTTCAGCGTCAGTTCGCCACCTTCTAAATCGTGTTCACCGAGTCCTTGTCGACGCAGAAAAACGTCACGACGCGCGTCCTTCTGCACGCCCAACCAATCGGCTACTTCCTTAAACTGCTGATATTCCAGCAGTCTGCGCATCAACTCCTCGCGCGGGTCGCCCTCTTCACCGGCGCCATCTACACCCTCCTCGCGCGGCAACATCATTTGCGACTTGATACGCATAAGCGTAGCCGCCATCAGGATGAAATCGCTGGCCTGTTCGATATCAAGAAGGTGGATTTGCCCGAGAAAACCGAGATAGTTATTGGTTATGTGAGCAATGGGTATATCGTATATGTCGAGTTCATCTTTGCGGATAAGGTAGAGCAGGAGGTCCATCGGCCCTTCAAATACGTCGAGCTTGACCTCATACAGGGCCGAGTCCTGATCCTCTTCTGTCTGCAGAATATCCGTAGCCATGCGCTTTCGCCGTTTACCCAACGCGTCGCTGAGCGATCTACGCGTTGGAATACCGCTTCTCTATTCGATCGACGGACGAATCTACCGAGGCATACCTCGCCGTTGGATACGTCACACACCAAAAGAAAAGCTTTGTAGCACAACGACATACGTCCTACACGTCGACACTTATACGCCGTCGGCGGGCGGGGGGACGCACGTCAAAAACGAAGCCATATAAGTACGGTATGTATGGGATAAAGTCAAGGTAGAGAACGGGCTGTCTCTATTCGTTAATTATATCGGAATACTCGCTGGGGCTGAGCAATTCCTCAAGTTGCTCTTCGTCTTCGATGCGTATCTTTATCATCCAACCTGCACCATAAGGGTCCTTGTTGATCTGTTCGGCATCTTCTTCAAGCGTTTCGTTCGCCTCCAGGACTTCCCCGGACAGAGGTGCAATTAAGTCCTCAACGGTCTTTACGGCCTCGACCGTGCCGAAGGTTTCGCCTCTCTTAGCATACTCACCCACTTCGGGCAGTTCCACAAAGACGATGTCGCCCAACTCGGACTGAGCGAAATCAGTAATGCCAATTGTCGCTATATCACTTTCGACCTGTATCCATTCGTGACTGTCGCTATAGGATACATTTTCCGGAACACTGGATTCGCTCATAGCATCTTACTCCTGTTTTGTTGCAGGCGAAATCGCATCGAGGTCTAAAGGGGTATCCGCCACATAGTCTGTATTGAAGCGGCCCGCTATGAAATTTTCTTCTTCAATCAGAGCGCGATGAAAGGGGATCGTCGTCAGCACACCCTCGATCGTGTATTCTGCTAACACGCGCCGCAAACGAGCCAACGCCTCACTGCGATCTCGACCGCTGACAATCAGCTTGGCGAGCAGCGAATCGTAATAAGGCGGCATTTCATACCCCTGGTAAATATGGCTATCAATACGCACGCCCGGCCCCCCTGGCTGATGCAGCGCAGTGATCGTTCCAGCAGAAGGTATGAAATTGCGTGCGGGATCTTCGGAATTGATACGACATTCTATCGCGTGTCCGGCCAGACGTATATCGTCCTGACCATAGCCCAATTCCTCTCCATAGGCGATCCGAATCTGTTCACGCACTAAATCAATTCCCGTAACGGTCTCAGTCACGGGGTGTTCGACCTGGATGCGCGTGTTCATCTCCATAAAGTAGAAGTTCAGGTCTTCGTCCACGATGTACTCTATCGTCCCAGCACCGTAATAGCCAACGCTCCGTGCCCCGGCAACGGCTGCTTCTCCAAGCCTACGACGCATATCCTCGTCTACGACGGGCGACGGGCTCTCTTCTAACAGCTTCTGATTGCGACGCTGAATTGAACATTCGCGCTCAAACAGATGGACAATGTTGCCGTGTTCATCACCGAGGACCTGAATCTCTATATGGCGTGCCCGCTCGATAGAGCGCTCCATATAGACGGCATCGCTGGTAAACGCACCGCGCGCTTCCATGCGAGCCATCTTCCACGCATCTTCTAACTCGTCCATGGAACGCACGATCCGCATGCCGCGGCCGCCGCCACCCGCAGAAGCTTTTAACCGCAAGGGAAAGCCCACCTTCTCGGCCCAAGCCCGAGCGTCTTCCAGGGATTCCAGTTCCCCTTCGCTACCCGGTACGACAGGCACGCCCGCATCTTTCATCGTCTGTCGAGCCAGCGACTTATCGCCCATGCGACGTATTGCCTCTATGGGCGGACCGATAAATTTGATACCGCACTGCTCGCAGATTTCCGCAAACTCCGCGTTCTCCGCCAGCGGGCCATACCCGGGATGAATGGCATCGGCATTGGTCAGCTCAGCCGCACTGATAATATTTGCATAGTTCCGATAGCTATCCTTACCAGCCGGCGGCCCAATGCACACGTCTTCGTCGGCAAAGAGCACGTGAGACGCATGCGTATCCGCCTCAGAGTGAATCGCTACGGTCTCAATACCCATATCTTTACATGCGCGAATGACGCGTAGAGCAATTTCTCCGCGATCCGCTACCAGGACTTTCTTAAACATTGGCAGACTCTATTCGCCTCAAGCCGGTCGGATGGTGAACAGCGGCTGGTTATACTCGACGGGCTGACCATTCTCGACCAAGATATCCACCACTTGACCTGCGATATCCGCTGGAATCTCGTTCATGATCTTCATCGCTTCTATAATGCAAAGGGTCTGACCGCTCTTAACAGTCGCCCCCTCTTTAGTGAACGCATCCGACTCTGGAGAAGAGGCTCTGTAAAAGGTCCCAACCATGGGCGACAGCACCTGGTGTAATCCATCATCGACTGCCGCTTCTCCAGATTCAGGAGCAGCGCCGCTAGGCGCGGCAGGTTCGGTGGACACGGGTGCGCTGGGAGCAGACGGCGCCTGCACTATGGGTGCGATTGGCGCATCGCTCGCCTTGCGCCGACTGATGCGCAGCCGAGTTCGAAAAAGGCCGCTCTCCACCTCGATCTCTTCTACCTCACTGTCTTGAAACAGCTTTAGTATGCGTTTTATTTTGTCTTCGTTCACTACAATTCCCCTCTTTCTGACAGCCTAAACTCGCTCGACGTACTCACCCGTCCGCGTATCTATCTTAAGTTTGTCTCCCTGATTTACAAAAAGCGGAACCTGCACCTGATATCCCGTTTCCAGCGTGGCTGGCTTGGTCGCACCCGTAGCCGTGTCGCCCTTCACACCGGGCTCAGTATGCGTAACCTCAAGGAGAACAAAGTTCGGCAAATCGACTCCTATCGCCGCTTCGCGAGCGATAAGTACGTAGGCGTTTTCGCTTTCTTTCAACAGGTTGGCTGCTTGTCCCACAACGCCGGATGCAATACCCATCTGTTCATACGTATCTAAGTCCATGAAGTAATATAAATCGGCTTCGGAATACAGATACTGCATTTCGCGTTTTTCGAGCCGGACCTCTTCAACTTTATCGCCCGAACGAAACGTGCGGTCGAGCACTGCCCCCGTGTGCATATTCTTCAGCTTTGTGCGGACAAAGGCGCCGCCCTTACCCGGTTTCACATGCTGAAACTCGGCGATGGAGAAAATATCTCCATCGATGAGCATGCAAAATCCATTGCGGAAATCTGTTGTATCTGCCATTGCGAGTGTTCCTCTCCCTATAGGCTATTTTTTGCTGCCGCTGCTTTCCAATTCTTCTAACTTGCGCCTAATGAAATCGTTGTTGGGATCTTGATCCAGTAGTTCGCGGTAGGTTTCGATCGCTTTTTGCGTCAGTCCCTGTATCGTGTAAATTTCAGCTAGGGTCGGCGTTGTAATACGCTGACGCTCTTCCTCCACACTTATGTCTACCAGATCTCCCACTTCGATAGGCGCATCCACCTCGTCACTGCCCTGCGTCTCGATCTCTTGAAACAGCCGCAGCAGTTCATCATCACCCCGCGTCCCTAAACCACCACCCCGCGCATGTCCGTGCTCCTCACCGTCTACTGCTTCCTCAGATTCATCCTCTTCCCCATCTGCAGACTCAACTTCTTGCCGTCCCTGTTCCACAGAGACTTCGACGATTGGCTCCTCCCGCTCATCAGGTATACCGTCAGGCGCCTCAAGATCTGAATGCTCTGACGCATTGTCCAACTCGACTACTTCTGTACCAGACTCCTCAGCAACGTCGCTTGCGGGCGATTTGTCGGCAGGTATGTCTCCATTCGGAGCGGGACTCTCTTCAGCACCGTCCCAATCTGCTCCCTCGAAACCCTCCCCTGGGCCCGCGACCAAACGCGTCTCAGCGGAGCGCCCATCCGACGTCGTTTCTCCCTCTCCTTCTTGGGGACCTCCCTCGTCATCATATACAAATAAGTCGTTTTCGTCGGGCTCAGTCCCTTTATCGTCCACAACGACAGTGGACTCGTTCAGACCATCGTGTCCATCTTCATCTGGCTCAGACGGACCGTTTTCGTCTCCCTCGGAAATTACGACACCAAAATCGGATGGTTCATCATTCGATACACTCTCGTCCGTCTCACACTCCGCTACCTGACCAACATCATTAGCCTCAGAAACGGAGTCGCCGTCGCTTACTGAAATATCTTGTTCGCCGCTGAGAGCGGGCTCCCCTTCGACCGATTCGTCCGGGATAGATTCTGCAACGGCTTCCGAAGCATCACTTACCGCCACACCTGCAGTTGCTTGGTCCGGCGTTACGTATGGATCGACCTCGCCAACATCTCTCTCGCGGGTGGATTCCAACCGCACTTCATACGTCAACTCGTCGACTCTGGACGGAAGTTCTTCGGCAAAGGGATCGAGCACCGCTGCTTGCTGCAGCGTTTTTAATGCCAAGGTCGGCACGCCAAGCTTGTGATAAATGACAGACAGACGCTCATACCCTTTGGGGTTGACCGGGTCAATTCGCAGTGCCTTATCCAGCGCATCGCGTGCTTCTTCGACGGCTCCACCCGCCTCATAGCACCGAGCTAACACCACGAAGCCGGCGGCATATTCGGGGAATTGCTGACAGCCTTGTAGACAGATCTCTAGTGCATGCTCGGTCTTGCCTCTCTTCAGGTAGAGATCAGCCAGACGAGCAAAGAGCGGGGAATCTGGATTCCGGCGGTAAACCTTTTCCAGTTTTGCCAATCGATCAGCCATCGTGTCGCAGGGGAGGTAACGGGATAGAGATTCGTATTTATGGGCGACTAACTGCTCTAAAGACGAGGTGCTATTCTACGCTCTATCATTAGAAATGTCAAGAGATTAGGCCACAAATTTGCGACGCCTGCAAGACGTTGATACCTTGACAATAGCATGGCTCGCGGCTATCTTTTTCCACTGGAAATGAGGGTCCTTATGCGCCTATAGCTCAGCTGGTAGAGCGGCTGACTCTTAATCAGCGGGTCCTTGGTTCGAGTCCAAGTGGGCGTACCATAAAAAAGGGAGTCTAGCTCAACGCTGGACTCCCTTTTTTTGCGCAGGAAAATATCGTGCTCACTAATCATTAGTGGCGCGATAGCCTAACATAACTTGGTATCAAATCACCCATATATTTGCCATTTTTTTTCTTAAGTTGTCATATTTTTGGTCGATGTTATACTCGTGGCCCATGCTCTACTGTTTGCCCGTTTTACAATTTGAGCACGAATTAAGAAACCGTTGAGATTCTAACAACTTCCTATGGCAAAGACTAAAATCGCCATCCTAGAAGGCTCTAAAAAGCGCGCCGCTTTGCTTAAAGCCTTGTTCCGAGCAACCCAGTACGAGGCTCTCATTTCTGGGTCGGCTCGTCAATTAATGGACTCCATCGGGGAAGGCACAGAACCTCAACTAATCCTCACCAATACGACGATCAGTCGCGACGATCAGGACGGGGTCCGGTTTATAAAAGCACTGTATTTGAAACAGCAACGTGCCGAACGACCCATGCCTTCTATCATTGTCTGCAGCGCGGAGGACAGAGGCAGTATCGTCCGCCAATATGCCTATAGATTCTCAGAGTTGGCACAGGTTTACTACGTTTTTATGCGCGATTCTGACATTGAGCATGAGAGCCAACGATTGCTTTACACGCTGCAAAAGGCCCTTGAGGGTCAGGACACTTCGAGCGCAGCGGGAGAAGCGAAGGGCGACAAACATACGGTCCATAAAAACCGCCTGAAAGATTTCATCAAACAGACGACCCACCTACCTACTATGCCTACGTCGGCCGCGCAGGCACAGAAAGCGCTCGACGATCCACAGGTAACGCTTGAGGAATTGGGCAAGATAATACAGCAAGACATGACGTTGGCGGCCAATGCCATTAAGCTGGCCAACAGCCCCGACTACGGAGCTTCAGGCCGAGTCACGAGCCTTGAGGAGGCCTATCAACAAATAGGTCGAAAAACGGTTATAGACACCCTTTTGGCGACGCAGGTATTTGATGCCTTAGAAATACTTCCGTCTGACTTTAATATGGAATCGCTACGCAAACACAGCTATGCCGTAGCAATTATTGCACGCGTCATGGCACGGCGTTGCCACACGATAGAGAACATGCAGGACCGCATCAACTTTAGCTCGACGATGTTTACGGCTGGCCTACTTCACGACATTGGCAAAGTTCTTATCGCTCAGCATTTTCCCAAAGAAATTGACGACATCATGCCTCGGACATACTCAGGCGAGTACTCTATGGTAGAGGCGGAAGCCGAAGTGTTCGGATTCGACCATGCCGACGCGGGGCTGCAAGCAAGTATGGAGTGGCAATTACCCATATTGCTCATCAATGTCATAGGGCGCCATCACTGGCCACTCGAAAAAATACTACCGCGCCTAAAAACTAAACAGGGACACCTATCGCAGCGCATCATACGAGTGGCCGATGCAACGAGTTACCAACTCGGCTATGGCATGATACGTTCGGACGGTAAACCGCCCGAGATGCAAGATACCTACTTTGAAGGGACGGGCATCACTCGATCTGAGTTTGAAAAGTGGGTGCCCGAAATACACAACGACATTGCCTATATGTTGGAAACTGCGTAATAGGCACCTGCAGCGGTGTGAGCGCAGTCCTATCACAGCGCAAGCGGACAATTAACAAACGATCAGGAGCAGAGTTACCGACTAATTCTTTGGTCGGCAACGTTCCTTCCTTCCCATCGGCAACGAAGTCCGTTCACCGGTCGACATCTGCTAACCGAGAGGATCTTTACGCCTTGCGCTCGACAAAGCGCAGTGAGGCTGAGTTCATACAATAGCGCAGACCGGTTGGCGGAGGCCCGTCGGGAAAAACGTGCCCCAAATGGGCCTGACAGCGCTGGCACACGGCTTCGACGCGCACCATGCCGTGACTGGTGTCCGTCTTTTCACCAACGCGCTCCCCATCAATAGGTTGCCAGAAGCTAGGCCAACCGGAGCCCGAATCGTATTTGCATTCCGAAAGAAAAAGCTCGTTATCACAGCAGGCACAGGAGTATATCCCAACGCCCTTGTGATCCCAGTACTTGCCGGTAAAGGCTCGTTCTGTGCCGCCACAGCGCGTCACGGCATACGCTTCTTCACTCAGCTGCGCTCTCCACTCTTCATCGCTCTTCTCTACTCTGTCTGACATGGGTGTCACATGCTCCCGGTTATGTGTATGCTGCATCTTGTCAGTATACTACCTCTAATCATCACAAGAGAGGTACTTCTGTGAAACTCGGACTAGGACTCTATCGCCACTTACTCAATTCCGACCACTATCAATTTGCCGTTCAGGCAGGCGCTACGCATATCGTGGCACATCTATGCGACTACTTTGCGCACGGGCAGCGAGACGGGCAGCCCACCGGAGACGGCGGCGGCTGGGGGCTGGCCGGAAGCCCGCTGTGGACCGTCGACGAGCTCATCGCTCTGCGTCGCGAAGTAAACGAGGCGGGCCTGGCGCTAGAGGCCATAGAGAACTTCGACCCCGCTCACTGGTACGACGTGCTGCTCGATGGTCCGCGAAAAAATGCTCAACTCGAAGACCTCAAGATGATGATACGCAATGTCGGGCGGGCGGGCATCCCCATCATCGGCTACAATTTCAGCCTGGCGGGCGTATGCTCTCGCGTAACGCTGCCGGCCGCACGCGGCAGTGCGTCATCGGCTTGTATGGAAACCGTTGACCAAACGCCCGTGCCAAACGGTATGGTGTGGAACATGGTATACGATGAACAAGCACCCGCAGGCATCGTACCCAATATTTCACACGACGAACTCTGGCAGCGATTAGATGCGTTCCTCGAAGCCGTCCTGCCCGTGGCCGAAGAAGAGGGCGTCAAGCTAGCCGCGCATCCGGACGACCCGCCTGTCCCCGTCCTGCGCCAAACGCCGCGCTTAGTCTATCAACCCCAGCTCTATCAGCGTCTCATTGATATGCGCTCAAGTCCCTCTAACGGACTCGAGTTCTGCCTTGGGTCAATTGCCGAAATGACCGAGGGAGATGTATATCAGGCCACCGAAGAGTACAGCCGACAAGACAAGGTTTTCTACGTGCATTTACGCAACGTAACGGGCACTGTCCCACGCTATCGGGAAGTCTTTGTCGACGAGGGAGACATCTATATGGTGCGTATTCTACGCATCCTCCGCGACAATAGCTTTGACGGCGTGCTGATTCCCGATCACACGCCGCAGATGCACTGCGGAGCACCTTGGCACGCTGGAATGGCCTTTGCGATGGGCTATATGAAGTCGGCCATTAGCATGGTGATGAAAGAATGAGCTCTGTCGGCTAAGTTTCAGAACACAGCACCGATGCAATCGCTGCACGCACGCCTATTTCCATCTGTTCCAAAGGCAGAGAAGGACTCTGATCACATCCCATATCTATGGCCAACACACTAGATGGCGGCAGGTGAATAAACCCGGCGCGGCGCGTATCGCCTTCTCGCGAAAGATGATGCAAGACCCGGTACATTATGTGGTTGCAGAGATAGTTGCCAGCATATACATGAGCTACAGCAGGGACGTCCACTGCGCGTATAGCAGAGGCCACAGATTCCGCTTCCAAGCGAGCGAAATAAGCGGCCGGTCCCCGCTCGATGATGGGGCGCTCTCCGCCGTCCACGCGCCGCAAATTCAGCGCGATGCGCTCAACCCAGAGGCACGGCGCACGCGCGGCTAAGCCCAATGAGAGCACGAGATGGGGCTGTATTTGCTCTATTGCCGGCAGCACGGATTCTACGTCGAGACCAAATTCTACCGGCAGCACGAGACTCTCCACCCTGTGACCTTCTATGCGTTCCCCGTGCAGCGCCTCGGCAATTTGCTGTGATGGGTTAAGGGAGAAATCACCGAAGGGGACAAAGCCCGTAAGCAGCACGCCATGCACAGCTACGCACGATCCTCTCGAACGGTGCCAGAAACAAGCCTATCGTACCGGCCACCGTAGTAAAGCAGCGGTGCTCCTTCGCCAGTGGCTCCGGCCAGCGGCTCGCCCAAAAACAGGTCGTGATCGCCCGTCTCCACTGTTTGCACTAGGCGACAGTCTAACCACGCCAGTGCATCCGATAAAATGGGTGCACCCGTTTGCGCCTCTTCGACGCGCAGGTCTGAAAAATCCTTTGGGCCAGGCTTGGCGAAGCGATTGGATATATCCTCGTCATCCAGCCGGAGGATGTTAATGGCAAAGCAGCCGCCCTGGCTCAAATAAGCGTGCATACTAGCGCCCCGATCTACGCAGACAGCCACCAACGGCGGATCGAGAGAAAGGGATATAACAGCGTTGGCAGTCATACCCGAAACTTCGTCTCCAAAGCGCGTGGTTATCACCGTTACTCCCGTGGCGAAACGCCCCATAATCTGCCGCTGTAACATAGCGTCAAATGCCATACTCAGTATTCTCCTTGAAAGGGCTGCGCACCTATCCAATACGCAGCACAGCTGAATAGATAATCCGACGTAGGTGCCGAACGCCGCGATATTCTCAGTCGAATATACCCCGGTAGATCGCTTCCGCGTCTTCGGGAAACACTTCAACCGGATTGGGATCCAATAAACGGCGAACGGACATGGCCAACTCGACCATCCGTGGAATATCGCCCTCCTCTAGTCCCACTGCTCTGAGCGACGTATAGGGCGTGTAGCGACGGCGCAGATTGTCGATCCAGGCCGCAGCGAGTTCTGCGCCGTCCTCGCGACTTTTATCCTTCAGATCCAATCCCGCTACGCCCGCAGCGTAGTAGTATTTATCGGCTGCGACCGGCGCATTGTGACGCATGACACCCGGCAGCACCAGCGCTACGGCCGCACCGTGCGGCACGGGATTGCCCCGCTCATAAGAGATTTTTTCAATTCCATATCCCAATGCATGCCCAGCACCCGTGTTAATCGGGCTGAGTAACAAACCGGCCAAGAGCGCACAGCGGGCCATCCCATACCGCGCTGCGCCATCTTCCACACCGTTGTCTATCGCTCCGACAAAAGCCGCAGCACCCGCCTGCATCGCCTCACGGGCTACAGCATCGGCGAGTGCATGGCTTTTCTTTGAAGCCGTGCACTCAAGCGCATGTCCAAGCGCATCTAGCCCCGTCACCGCAGTCAGCAGCGGCGGCAAAGTCCGCTGCAAAAGGGGATCCACCAAGGCGACGCGCGGCTGTAGATAGTCGCTGTATACCGCCTTTTTACCATCGGAGTCGGCAATAACTGAGACGCGACTCGCTTCACTCCCCGTACCGGCCGTAGTTGGCATGGCGATCACGGGATATCGCGCAGGCTCGGGAATCAAATCAAAGCCCCAATAGGCATCAATTGACGCGCCCGTGGTCGCCACGCAGGCCGCAGCCTTGGCCGTATCCAACGTGCTGCCTCCCCCCAGTGCAATGACGACGTCACAGCCGGCATCGGCGATTGCACCGGCACACGCAGCCACGCTCTCTACGGTTGGATTGCGTACGACGCCATCATACTCGCCGACGAGCTCTATCCGAGTTGCGCCTAAGGCACCGCGCACTTCAGCAGCTAATCTATCCAAACCGGGATCGCACACGAGTAGCGCACGGGCAGTACCCAAACGCTGACATTCATCCCCTAAATTCGCCAAAGCGCCCTCTCCTAATAGTATCCTTCGCTCAGAGAATTTGAATAGGTCTATCAATTCGTCCAGACGGTGCCTCTGAGCAAAAAATGAGCTATCGGCAAATAAATCTTCGTTAACAAGAATGGATGACATACAAACGGACTCCTCAACGATGACTGTCGCGTTATTCAGAATATTTTTATGAAACCAAGCAGCACGTTCTCAGGCCTCTTTCCCGCTCGGTCTTTCACATCAAAGCCATATTGGTATCGCGCTCTTTTTCCCGTATATTATGCACATCTCGCCGCGCCGAGTAAAACAGGGCACGCACGCGCAACCGCCGGCGACGCACACGGAAAGACCCCAAAGGCAAAGAGAATCGAGCAACTATGAGTACGAGCACAGAAATGGGACAACTGTACGCCGAGCAAGGCTACGTCACTGGAATAGACATATTCGACAAGAACGAAATCGACCATTACCGACGCTGCTTTGACGAGTTAGAGGCGCAGGAAGGGCGCGAAAAGTGTCAGATTGGCCTTCAAGCACGTCATTTGACGGACGAATTTATATGGCAACTGTCCACCGATAGCCGCATCCTAAATGCAATGCAGGCAGTTATGGGAGATGACATCCTCCTATTGTCTACCCACTTTTTTTGTAAATACCCCGACCCGGAAGCCAAGAAGTTTGTTGCCTGGCACCAAGATGTCACGTATTGGGGTCTGGACCCAGCCGAAGCGCATACCGCGTGGATTGCCATTGATGATGCCGACGTGGAAAATGGCTGTATGCAGGCCATTCCCAAATCTCACAAAGACGGTATTGCCATGCACGCCAAATCGGACAAAGAGGGGAATCTACTAAGCATTAACCAATCGATTCCAGATGAATACGTCGACACCAGTCAGGCGACCGATATGGCACTTAAAGCCGGACAGATCTCTATCCACGATGGACAGCTGTATCACGCGAGCAATCCCAACGCGTCAGATCGGCGCCGCTGCGGCTTAACCGTGCGCTTTGTTCCACCGCATGTAAAGCAGGTTTCCGTTAATTCGACGGGCGAACGCTGGCCGGCTATTCTCGTCCGCGGTGAAGATCGCTACGGTCACTTCCCCGTGCAGGAATGCCCATTTAGCCTATCTTAAGGACGCAACAACCGACCGGTCTATTCCGCGAAAACACAACATCAAAGGAGTGCGACAATGGCCCAATACGATCGAATGGCCGTTCTCAACGCCATATTTGACGCTGGCATCGTGCCCGTCTTTTACAACAAAGATCCCGAGACAACTATCCACATTGTCGAGGCATGTGGTCGAGGTGGGGCACGCTGCGTCGAGTTCACCAACCGCGGGGATCTAGCCCACCACGTGTTCACCGAAGCCGTTCGTCACGTCATGGCAAACAAACTAGACGTCATCATGGGCGTCGGATCCATCGCCGATGCTCCCACGGCAGCGCTTTACATTGCCAACGGTGCCAATTTTGTAGTCGGACCTTTGCTCAACGAAGAGGTCGCCCGTCTGTGTAACCGGCGTAAGATCGCGTATTCACCCGGCTGCGGTTCGGTAACGGAGATCGGCCAAGCTGAAGAGCTGGGCGTTGAGATCGTCAAAGTCTTCCCCGGAAGCGAAGTGGGCGGTCCAGCATTTGTTAAGTCGGTCCTAGGCCCCTGTCCCTGGACGCGCATTATGCCTACCGGCGGCGTAGATGCCACACGTGAAAGCCTCGAATCATGGGTCAAAGCGGGCGTAGCAGCAGTAGGAGCCGGTTCCAAACTCATCACAAAAGAGCTGGTCGACGCCAAAGACTGGGATGGTCTAGCGGAAAAGGTGGCCCAGAGCGTGCAGTGGATTAAAGAGATCCGCGCCGAGATGGCCAACGCGTAGGGCGCTTGTAGATCCTGCATTACAAAGGGACTCTCGGCACGCAGCTGAGAGTCCCTTTGTCGTTCTTCCAATAGAAGGAAAAATTAGGCCAAATACGCCTTCATCAGCTCAGCCATCTTATCCACTTCGTCTTCCGTATTAAAAATGTGCGTTGATACGCGAATCGCATTATAGCTGATGCGCGGCCCCGTTTCTTGGTCGGCCGGCACATAGGGGTATGTTCCCTGCGCCGTCTTGAGGACGATATTGTGCTCGTTGCTGAAGTAGCTGTAAATCTCCCCGTTTGACGCTCTTTCGGGATCGACGGCAAAGCTAACCATACCCGAAGATAACTCTTCCTCATCAGGCGTCATGAGCGTCAAAGCGGGAATCTCCCGCAAATGAGCTCGAACTCGCCGACTGAGCGAACGACAGCGCGCTTCGACGCGCTTGCGACCGATTGCGTTGTGAAAATCAACGGCCGCACCGTGCCCGTAAATGTGGGCTACGTTGCTCGATCCAGACTGCGCACTGTATATGTTGTAGTTGTCCTCTTCTCCAACTGGATTAAAGACGTTTATTGGGCGAATGCGATCTTGCACCTCTTTTCGCACATACATAACGCCACTCCCCTTGGGCGCTAAAAGCCACTTGTGGCTAGATGAGGCAAATGCATCTACTCCCAATTCCTTCACATCTACTTCGAGCATACCAGGAGCTTGAGCTCCGTCACAAACGAGTAAGATATCTCTAGGACGCGTGATCGCGGCGATATCCTTCATCGGTAACTGCATACCGGTAATGGTATCAATCTGGCTGAAGCTGCAAACTCTCGTCTGAGGCGTTATCTGTTGCTCAATCATTTCCAAGATTTGAGCTTTGTCTCGGACGGGATGGGGAATATCCACATAGCGTAGCTTCACCCCGTGAAACTGCGCTAGATACTGCCAGCAGAGCATACCTCCAGCGTGTTCGTGATTAGTCGTCAACACCTCGTCGCCCGGCTTCAATTTTAAGCCCGTGGCGATCATATTCATGCTCTCAGTTGTATTCCGCGTTAGCGTTACTTCTTCTACATCAGCCCCTATAAATTCGGCGACTTTACCAATCACTTCGCGCTGCGAGGGAAAGGCGTGCGACCAAGGGTTCATTTCGTCCGAACGCAAATAATGACATACGGTATCTATCACATACCTAGGCGGTGCTCCCGTGCTTCCACAATTGAAATGAACGAAGCCCGGATTGAGAGAGAATTCCCTGCGCACGCGACGCCACAGTTTAGCCTCGTCTTTTGCACCATCAACGGCCGCACGTAGCCCTTCAATCTGAGCGGTAAGCGCTTCAGCCATATCGGGTACGACCTGCGCAGCTACGGCCGCGGTCGCTAAAGCCTTTACGAAGTCGCGTCTCTCCATACCTATCCTTCTTCACGGGAATTTGTGACTCTTGCCTGCAGTCGCATATTTTTAATTCGAACATGATATTAGTATAAAAACACCAGCCTTTAGCAACAAACACACACCCGTTGTGAGCCCATACGTCTTTCCTTTTATTAGGCTGGTCACGATACCAGTTCAAAGGGGTTGACCCCACAACAAGCACGCGAAGGAGTCCCGGTAATGAAATCGTTCTTTTCTGCTGTTTTTGTCTGCGCCCTTATGGCGACCTCGAGCTTGGCGCAAGAATCCGTTGCAATTAGTAAACTGCCTTTTAGCGCAGCGCGCAGCGCCGGTGGCACGCTTTATATAAGCGGACAAATCGCCCGCACCGCCGACGGCAAGGATGTGCAAGATTCCGTTGCCGCCGAAACACATCAGATAATGAAGAACCTGGGACAAATTCTATCGGAAAATGGCTACACCTACGACGACCTAGTGAATGTGACGGTCTGGCTGAGTGACATAGAA
>Ga0181567_10000438_pt1 | contig 30994 bp, 28 predicted proteins | sample 101ome_14_FD_133761 | JGI IMG/M metagenome (GOLD analysis project Ga0181567, IMG submission 133761) | Coastal salt marsh microbial communities from the Groves Creek Marsh, Skidaway Island, Georgia - 101403AT metaG (megahit assembly) | ecosystem: Environmental > Aquatic > Marine > Intertidal...
CTGCGTAATTTACGACCGGCTGGTTTTATCGCGAGCGACGTATCCCGCCATTAGATCGATCGAGAAATCTTCCGTTTTCCGAAAGGGCGAACCGGAGTGTTCGCCCTTTTTTATTGGGATGAAGTTCCAGCATTTATGACCAACAGTAAGGCAACCACCGAGCCCGAGCGAAAAAAGGCGCCGAAATCCGAATTCCGCCGGATGACCGATCTGGCTGCGCCCATCGTGCTGACTCAGCTGGCCTGGGTCGCCATGCTGACAACCGATACGGCGATGATCGGCCGTCTCGGCGCGGATGCGCTCGCAGGCGCGTCTCTCAGCCTGATGGTGTTCTTCCTGACATGGGTATTCTGCTTCGGCGTGGTGACGGCGACAGCAGCCCTGGCCTCGCAGGCATACGGCGCGCGCGATCCCCGTACGGTTCGACGCGTGATACGACAGGGATTGTGGGTCGCGCTCCTCATTACGACTCCGGCGCTCGCTCTTTTTCAGCTGACGCCGGCCCTTCTGATGTGGACAGGGCAACCCGCCGAAACGCTGCCTCATGCTGACGCGTACATGAGCACCCTGATGTGGTGTCTCGCCCCCAGTATCGGATTTACGGTAATTCGTAACTTCGTCTCCGCCGTGAACAGGCCGGGCCCGGCGTTATGGGTTATGCTGGCCGGCGTCCCACTGAACGCATTTCTCGACTACGCGCTGATATTCGGCAATTTCGGTGTGCCCCGGCTCGAACTGGTTGGCGCAGGGATCGCGACGTCCCTCGTCAACTGGCTGATGTTTCTTTGCCTCCTGGCGACTGCCGTCTGGTGTAAGCCTTTTTCCAAATACGCGGTACTAGGCCGATTCTGGCGCCCGGACTGGTTTCAATTCCGGCGAATTTTCAAAATCGGGTTGCCGATCGCCGGTATGAGCCTGCTCGAAGCGGGATTCTTCATCGGCGCGATATTCATCGTCGGGCAATTCGGTGCGATCGCAATCGCCGCAACCATGATCGCGCTGCAGATGCCGCACATCACCTTTATGATCCCAATGGGGCTGGGTCAGGCGGCGACGGTTCGGGTGGGCCAGGAAGTCGGACGCCGGAATGCGGCCGCCGCATACAGGGCCGGATGGTACGCGCTGGCGCTCACCCTGGGATTTATGAGTGTCATGACCGTGGTCGTGTTCGCGATACCGCAAACATTTTCATCGATATATCTGGATGCAACGCAACCCGACAGCGAGGAGGTGCTGATGCTTGCGGCGTACTACTTGCTGTTCGCCGCCTTTTTCCAGGTGGCGGACGGGATCCAAGCGGTCGCAGCGGGAGCATTACGGGGTCTCAACGACACGGCCATACCGATGTGCATCGCCGCCTTCAGCTATTGGGGCGTCGGCCTGTCTACGGGATTGATCCTCGCCTTCTGGGGCGGATTCGAAGCGGCGGGGTTGTGGATGGGCTTCGTGGCGGGGCTGGTCTGCGCGGCGGTTCTCCTGACCGCGCGGTTCCGCTCTCTCGAGAAGCGCTGTTTCCTGCCGGACGTCCCGCTCAGTGAGGAATAACCGAACCGGCTAGCGGCGCCCAAAAAGCCGCTCGATATCGGCCAGTTCCAGCTCGACGTAGGTCGGGCGTCCGTGATTGCATTGACCGGAATGCGGAGTAGCCTCCATCTCGCGAAGCAAGGCGTTCATCTCCTCGGTCGTCAGTCGCCTTCCGGCACGGACACTGCCATGGCACGCCATCGTCGAACAGACATCTTCCAGACGCTCTTTCAGCGCCAGCCCGGCGCCGTATTCTTCCAGGTCGTCGGCCAGGTCTTTCAACAGCCCGGCCACGTCCGACTGACCGAGCAGTGCCGGCGCTTCCCGGACGACAACGGCGCCTGGCCCGAATTTCTCGATCGCTAGCCCGAGTTCAGCGAATTCCTCCGATTTGGCGCACAGGCGGTCCACTGCCTCTTCGTCCAGTTCCACCACTTCGGGGATCAGCAGTCCCTGCCGTTTTACGCCACCGCTCGCGAGGGCATTTTTCATGCGTTCGTAAACCAGCCTCTCATGAGCGGCATGCTGATCCACGATCACGATGCCATGATCCGTCTGCGCGACGATGTAAGTCTCGTGCACCTGAGCCCGCGCAGCGCCAAGAGGGTAGGATCTGGCGGCTACATCGAAAACAGAAGTGTCTTCCAGCGACGTGTCGCGCACTGACGGGCGGTCGAAGTCGTCAAACACGTCGTTTGCGGCGGGCGCCTGGTAGGAGCTAGCAACTTCCATGAGCTCCCGGTTGTACATCTGTCGCCGCAACCCGCCGCCGGTGCTCGCCTGACCGGGGTGAAACGCACCGAGAGCAGCCTGAGATACGGTTGTCGAAGCCCGGTGACCGGCGGCTTCAAGCGCGCGACGCAGTCCGCCGACAATCAGTCCGCGCACCAGTCCGGCGTCTTTGAAACGCACCTCAGCCTTGGCGGGATGCACGTTAACATCCACGGCCTCGTTAGGCGCCTCGAGAAACAACGCCACCATCGGATGCCTGTCTCGTGCCAGATAATCCTGATAGGCGCCGCGCACCGCCCCGATCAATAGTCTGTCCTGAACGGGTCGCCCGTTCACGAAAAGGTACTGAGCCCGCGCGTTGCCGCGATTGAGTGTCGGAACGCCAGCATATCCGGTCAGGATCAACCCGTCTCGTTCAGACGATACCGCCACAGCGTTATCGGCGAAATCCCGGCCCATCACCATGGACAATCGGTACAAACGGGCAGTCAGCATATCCCCCTGCGCCGGTTCGAACCGAAAGCGGGTCCGCTCTTCATCTCCGAGAGAAAACGCGATTTCCGGATGCGCCATCGCCAGACGTTTGATTACGTTTGCGGCATGATCGAGTTCGGTACGGGGCGTTTTAAGAAATTTAAGGCGCGCCGGGGTCGCGTAAAACAGATCGCGTATATCGACACGGGTTCCCTTTCCCTGGGCGGCAGGCCGGATTTCGCCTTTTCGCCCACCATCGACCTCGATGCGGTACGCTTCAGCAGCCTCATGGCTACGGGTGGTGATCGTCAAACGCGCGACCGCCCCGATCGACGGCAGAGCCTCTCCGCGAAACCCCAACGTCCGAATGTGGACGAGATCGTCGTCGGGCAGTTTCGACGTGGCATGTCTCTCCACGGCGAGGGAAAGCTCGTCCGGCGACATTCCGCATCCGTCGTCCGTGACCGAAATCAACCGGCGACCGCCATCCTCCAGTACAACATCGATGTGCCTAGCACCTGCGTCGATCGCATTCTCGACCAGCTCTTTCACCGCCGCCGCCGGACGTTCGATCACCTCTCCGGCGGCGATGCGGTTGACGAGGATTTCGGGAAGCAGCCTCACAGGCATATCAGTTTCCCGCTTCGAGGTATTCGCGCGTCAGAAGCTTTCCCTCCTCCACGGCCGGCTGGTCATAAGGATCGACGCCGATCAGATCCGCGGCAATGACCGTTTCAAGCATGAAGTGCATCATCAGCGCCCCCATCGCCGTCTCATCAACCGACGGCACACGAAGAAACCGCGTGGGACGTCCGTTGTTCGCGAGAGTTTCTCCCGTTGCCCGTCCGGCGGCTGAGAGGAGATCGCCCAAGGTCCGGCCCCGCAGGTAGCTGAGGCTTTCCATTTCCGTGACAGTATCCGGAATATCCGGTCCCTTACCGACGGTATCGGTCAAGACGAGCGTATACATCTTGTCGGCCGGCCCATCGAGATAAAGTTGGAGCTGACTGTGCTGATCCAGCGTACCCATTGCCCGGATTGGCGTTGTCCCTTCTCCCGATTTTCCCAGGCTTTCGGCCCACAACTGACGGTACCACAGGCCGAAATCTGCGAGCCGGTCGCAATACGGCATAAAAACCGTCGTCGTGGCGCCTTTCGTGCGTTCCAGGCCGACCGACACGGCCGCACCTTCCGCCGGCGCGAAATCCGACAAACCGCCGTCGAACACGGGTTGAAAGACAGACGCCGCCCCATCGCGTATGGCTGCGATATCCAGTCCGGCAATCGCCGCCGGCAACAGACCCGTGACCGACAATGCTGAATATCGTCCCCCGATGTCGGGATCGTGCTCCAGCATCCGGCAACCGATCTTATCCGCCATTGACGTGAGCGGACTTGGCTTGGGTTCAGTGATAACCGTGAGGTGATCCGCGACGCTGTCTTCGGCCACATGCTCTCGTAGCGTTTGGGATAAAACGGCAAATTGCGCGATTGTTTCCGCCGTCGACCCCGATTTTGAGATCGCGATAACCCCCGTGCGGGTCCAGTCCGTGCCGGCGATCAGAAGATCGAATGTGTGAGGATCGACATTGTCGATAAAGTGCAGCCTCGACCCTTTGTACAGAGCCGGAATTTTAAGCGGAACCAGAGAACAGAGTGTCTGTCCACCAAGCGACGAACCACCTGTCCCCAGAACGATTACATCGTCAAAACTGTCCTGAAAATAGTCGGCAGTTTCCGTAATTCCCGACAGGTCGTCTTTTTTTGCCGGCAGCGACAGAAACGGTAACTCGCCACCCTTCACCCGCGAACGGAGGTTTGTCAGGAAGTCCTTTGTTTTATCCAGATACCCCTTGAATATCGCCTCATCGAGTCCCTGATCCCCGATCTCCGAAGCGAAGCAATCCGTCAAATCTTGACTGTAAGACATGCGTTCCCTTAACAAACAGACGCTCAACATAGGTCATGACGACGAATCGGGAAAAGCCCGGATCGGAGAAGAAACCGGCCGCTGTGGATAAGTCTGAAAATCAAAGACCAGAGGGGAGCAGCTTCCCGGATCCTGAGGCTTACTCAGGGCGTAGGTGCGATCCCTTTGGGTTCACCCACGACGACGGCGGTCAATTTATCCGCATCGAAAAGCCGGCGTGCCACTCTGTTGGCATCTTCAAGCGTCACCGCATTTATCAAAGACGGGCGCTTTTGGATGTAGTCCATGCCGAGGTCTGATATTTGAATCCCGACCAGAAGACCCGCGATCCCACGGCTCGATCCCAGACGGAGCGGAAACGATCCGTTGGAGTAGGTTTTCGCATCCTGCAGCTCTTTTTCAGTAATCCCTTTTCGGCTCAACCGGTCCCACTCCGCTCTGATCACGTTCAGAGACTCACCCGCGCGTGCGTTTTGAGTCGCCACACCCCCGACGACAAGGGCGGATTTCTCCATCGGATTCAGATAAGCGTAAACGGAGTAGGCGAGTCCCCGCTTTTCCCGGATTTCTTCGTACAAGCGCGAACTGAGACCCCCGCCCCCGAATATGCGCGTGACAAGTAGTGCGGCGTACCAATCCGGATCTTCGCGTTTGATGCCCGCGTGACCGACGATCATGACGCTCTGCGGTATCGGTTTGGGAATCACCACGGTCTTGCCGGCACCCGACGGCCGAACTTCGGGTACGTCAAAGTCTGGACCTGTCGCAGGAAGATTGCCGAAAATCATGTCGAGTTGCTGTTTCAACTCGCCCTCCGAAATATCCCCGACAACGCCGATCACCAGACGATCGCGAACAAAGCGTCGTTCGACAAAGGACCTTAGGTCGGCTCTGGAAATGGCGGCGAGAGAGCTTTCGGTGCCATTGGAGGGGCGCGAATAAGGATGACCGGGAAACACTGTTTCGGACCATGCACGACCGCTGATGCGTCTCGGATTTTCGGCATCTTGTTTCAGCGAAGCGAGCAGCTGGCTGCGTATCCGTTCAACGGGATTCTGATCGAAACGTGGACTTGTCAACGCCAGTCTGAGCAGATCGAATGCTTTCTCCCTCTCGGCCGATAACGTCCTCAGGCGCCCAGAATAATGATCGCGCCCCGCTGAAAAAGACATTTGCGCGGCGATTTCTTCAAGCCGGCGTTGGAAACCGGCAGCAAGGATGTCGCCCGCTCCTTCATCGAGGAGCGCGGAACTCATTTCCGCGAGCCCTTCCCTGCCTGCAGGATCTGTCGCCGATCCCGCACCACGGAAAACGAAATTCATGGCGATCAACGGAACCGACTTGTCCGGCACAAACCAGGCAACGATGCCTTTATCGGAGACGACCTTACGTATGTCGGTGGCGTTGACAGGAATGGCAAACGCGATCCATGAGACGACGACCACGATTAAGACGCCCAAACGCCCGATCATTTCGAAATCTCCGGCAACAGAACGCTTGTGACAGAGCTTTTCTCGTCCAACACACTGCGTGCAGCTTCCATTACCTGTTCCGCCGTTACTGCAGCGATACGGTCGGGCCATGTCTCGACATCTTCAATCGTCTGCCCCTGTGTAAAAGCCTGACCTATAGCGTTCGGGCCAGCTCTCAGCCCGTCGCGCGCATATATGGCCTGTGCGGTGATAAGTTTTTTCGCCCGTTCGATATCCTCGGCTTTGAACCCGTCCGCGATGGCCGCATCGAGTTCCTCGAATAGCGCCTTTTCCAGTGCAGCGATATCGCCACCGGCTTTGGGACTCGCATAAACACCGAACTCTCCGTAATCAAGGCCGTCACCGCTGTACCAGGCCCCGGCCCCGGAAGCGATGCCGCGTTCGATCACCAGCTTACGATACAGGCGGCTCGTCGCACCTCCTCCGAGCACCTGGGAAAGAACTTCCAGCGGATAGGCCTGTTGTTTTTCGCCGCTGGCATAACTGGGAGCGAGGTAGGTTCTCGATATCGCCGGCAGTCTGACTCGTGCATTGCGCAGTTCCACGCGCCGGGCGGCGCGATGCGGCGGCTCCTTCGGCCGCACCCTCATCGGTACTGCCCGATCTGGTATCGGACCGTAGTATTTCAGGGCCAGTTCCCTGACACGATCCACCGTAACATCGCCGGCAATAATCAGCATCGCATTGCTGGGGGAATAATGTTTCCGGTAGAAGGCAAGAGCCTTTTCGGTCGTAAGAGCCTCGATTTCGCTCATCCATCCGATCACCGGGCGGCCATACGGATGGTTCAGATAAAGCGCCCGGCGCACCTGTTCCCGGAGCTGCGCCGCCGGGCTGTTATCCGTTCTGGATCGGCGTTCCTCCCGAACGACGTCGCGTTCGGGCAGAACAACCTCGTCGGTCAGAACCAGATTTTGCATCCGATCAGCTTCAAGCCGCATGATCGTCTCGAGTTCGTGAGCCGCGACCCTCTGGAAATAGGCAGTGAAATCATAGCTGGTAAAGGCGTTATCCCGCCCGCCGATGCGCGAAATCGTCCGGGAAAATTCGCCGGGCGCGGTTGTTTTTGTTCCCTTAAACAGAAGATGTTCGAGGAAATGAGCCAGTCCTGATTCGCCGGGTTCTTCGTCCGCCGAACCAACCCGGTACCAGAGCATCTGCATGACGATGGGCGCACGGCGGTTTTCGATCACGACCACCTGCAGACCGTTGTCCAGCTTGAATGACTTCGGTAAAAAGACTGCGGCATGGCTCTCCCCCGCGAAGAGTGCGATCACGGAAATGAGCGCGATGGCGCTCATGGCGATTGAGCGAAAGCTGGCGATCACTGGCAAGGACAACTCCGAACGTAAACCATGGCCGGGCATCTTTGCCCGGCTCAACTATAGACTTCGTTAACACGAGGAACGGATGCAAGTCCCGTCGCGTTCACAATCGGGTCAGTTGAAAATACCCTCGAACCAGCCTTTGGGCTTGCGAACGATCTTGGGTGTGCGTCCTTTGGTGGGCGCATCGCCCAGCGCCGCATTTTCACGCAGGCGCTTTGTCTCCGCCTCCGGATCGACGATCGTGCCAGGTTCCGGGCGGTCCTGCCAGAAAATGAGTTTATCGGCGAAACTGTCGTCTTCCGTCGCGAGGATGGAGGATTCGCGATTGATTTCGCGGCGAATATTGGGGTCCGGATTGGTCGCCCCGGCCTTCGACAAGATGGCCGATTCCCCAAGCGAAGCGGTCGAAACGCTCCGCGTGGACGCGTTTGGATCGGCGCTTTTGACGATCAGCTCTCGAGCTGAATTCGTGATTTTTGCCTCCTGTGGCCGGTCGACACCGGGACGGGGCGGCCGCAGACCGAAATCGGGCGGCATGCTGAGTGGTGCACGGGTGACAACAGCGAACTCGTCGGGAGACTGTTTGCCTATCCCGATGGCTTCGCGCGCGCCTTCGCAACCGCCAACCAGCAACGCGCCGGCAAACAGCACCATCATGGAAAACTTTTTGAAATCGGTCAGGATCATCGAGTGCCTGCTTTTCAAAGGCCTAGGACGACAACTTATTGTCGCGCCGGCCTTTAATCAAGCCGTCAAGTAACAGCATTATCACCCCGACAGTGATCGCAATATCGGCAACGTTGAACGATGGCCAGTGATAACCGGCGACATGAAAATCGAGAAAGTCCGCCACGGCGCCATACACCGCCCGATCGATGGCATTTCCAAGCGCACCGCCGATCACCAGGCCAAGCGAGATCGCGAGCCACCGGTTTTGAGCTTTGATAAGCCAGATTACTAGAACGACTGAAATCAGAACCGCAAGCCCGCCGAGCAGAACCTGCGTCCAGGAAGACTGGCTGCTGAACAGTCCGAAACTCGCCCCCTTGTTCCAGACCATCACGACATTGAAAAACGATGTGACTTCAATGATCCGGGGCGGCGCCATGACAAGATGAACGATCCAGTATTTGGTGACCTGGTCCAGCAGGATCACCAACGTCGCGATGGACAGTCCCCAGCTTTTCAAAAGAATAGTCTCATTCCGCGGCAGCGGGAAAATCAGCGACGGCGTCGGCGCATCTGTTGCAGATTTCGGGGTGGTCGCCGTTAGCCCCGACTTCGGGCAGAACCTGCCAGCATCTTTCGCACTTGGTACCGTCGGCACTGCCTGGGGTGACGGATACACCGGGCACATCGTCCAGCACAAACGCGTCACCGGCACTTTCGCCGACTTTCAATGTCGCATTCGACGTGATGCAGATCTCTGCAAGATCGATATCTTCCAGACTGCCGGCAAAATCTTCGGTGACGTAGACAACCGGAGCGGCCTGCAGGCTGGACCCGATCCGCTTTTCGGCCCGTTCTATTTCCAGTGCGCCCGTCACGACCCGGCGCACCTGCCGGACCTTTTCCCACTTCGCCGCGAGATCGTCATTGCGCCATTCCGTCGGGACGTCGGGGAACGTTCGAAGATGTACGCTCTCGTTGTCAGCCGGATTGCGCGTTCGCCACGCTTCTTCAGCGGTAAAACATATCACCGGTGCCAGCCAGGCGGTCAGGCAGGAAAACAGTTCATCCAGAACCGTCTGGGCCGCCCGTCGCCGGATGGAGCCAAGCGCATCGCAATACAGGACGTCCTTGCGGACGTCGAAATAGAACGACGACAGATCGACGGCGCAGAAATTGTGCAGCGCCGTAAACATCGAATGGAAGTCGTACGCGTCGATACGATTGCGGATCAACCGATCAATCTCGGTGAGCCGGTGCAGTACCCAGCGCTCCAGTTCGGGCATTTCGGAAACCGCCAGGCGACCGGAATCCTCGAACCCGTTCAGATTGCCCAGGATATAACGTAGCGTATTTCGGAGCCGCCGATACGCGTCGGCCTGGTATTTGATGATGTCGGGCCCGATTTTCAGGTCTTCCGAATAATCGGATGCCACTACCCAGATACGCAGAATGTCGGCACCGTACTGCTTGATGATTTCCTGCGGCGCAACGACATTGCCGGTGGATTTCGACATTTTCTGCTTGTCTTCCGCCAGCACGAAACCGTGCGTCAGGACCGCGTCGTATGGTGCCCGTCCACGGGTCCCGCATGATTCGAGCAGGCTGGAATGGAACCAGCCGCGATGCTGATCCGACCCCTCGAGATACAGAGACGCCGGCCACATCAGATCATCCCGCTCTTCAAGGACGAAACTGTGGGTCGAGCCTGAATCGAACCAGACGTCGAGAATATCAAACACCTGTTCATAGTCGTCGGGGCTGTAATCGTTGCCGAGGAATCGCGACGGGTCCGATGCGAACCAGGCATCCGCTCCTTCTTCGGCGATGGCATCTGCAATACGATCCTGAACGTCCGGATCTGCCAAAATTTCGCCGGTCTTCTTTTCGACGAAGACCGTGATCGGCACGCCCCAGGCACGCTGTCGCGACACGACCCAGTCAGGCCGGCCTTCGATCATGGCGTCCAGGCGGTTTTGCCCGGATTTGGGATAGAATGCGGTATCGCCGATCGCTTTCAGAGCGACTTCGCGCAGCGTTTTTCCGTCTTCGCCGAACGGTGCGTCCATGGCGATGAACCATTGCGACGTATTACGGAAAATCAGCGGCTTTTTCGATCGCCACGAATGCGGATACTGATGCTTGAGCCGTCCGCGCGCGATCAGCCCGTCGGCAGCGATCAGCGCCTCGATGACCGCCTTGTTCGCATCGCCTTTTTTGCCCTTGTGGGTGATGACCTGTTTACCATCGAATCCGGGCGCCTCGTCGGTGAAATAACCGTCGGCATCGACCGTATAAGGTATCCGCGTGTCAATGCCGCGCTGCTTCAGAGCCTGTGTATTCGCCATCCAGATCTCGTAATCGTCCCGACCGTGTCCGGGCGCCGTATGCACGAAGCCGGTGCCGGCATCGTCGGTAACGTGACCCCCATCCAGCAGCGGAACCGTAAACTCGTATCCCGAAGCTGCCAGCGGGTGGACGCAACTGATTTGCGAGAGAGTATCGGCGGACACATCCGAAACTCGTGCCCAGCCCTCGATACGGGCGGATTTTTTTACATCCTCAGCAAGTGTGTCAGCCAGAACCAGCCTATCACCGGATACAGCCCAATTTTCCTCGGGCGCGTCGGTAACTTCGTACAGTCCGTACGCAATTTTCGACGAATAACATACCGCCCTGTTCCCAGGGATAGTCCAAGGCGTGGTCGTCCAGATGACAACGGCGGCGCCGGAAAGCCCGCCGGCATTGTCACCGCCAATCGCAAATTTACACCAGATCGTATCCGATTCGTGATCGTGATATTCGACCTCTGCTTCCGCCAGCGCCGTCTTCTCGACGACGGACCACATTACCGGTTTAGAACCTTGGTACAGCAGTCCGTTGTCGACGAACTTCATCAGCTCGCGCGCGATCTGAGCCTCCGCAGCGAAGTTCATCGTCGTATACGGGTTTTCCCAGTCACCGATAACGCCCAGGCGTTTGAACTCTTCCCGCTGGACGTCGATCCAGTGATCGGCGAACTCTCGACATTCCTGACGAAACTCGACAATGGGCACCTCGTCCTTGTCGCGTCCTTCAGACCGGTACTTTTCCTCGATCTTCCATTCGATTGGCAGCCCGTGGCAATCCCAGCCGGGAACGTAATTCGCGTCCTTGCCGGTCATCTGCTGGGACCGGTTGATGACGTCTTTCAATATCTTGTTGAGCGCATGGCCGATATGCAGATTGCCGTTTGCGTAGGGTGGGCCGTCATGAAGGACGAATTTCTCCCGTCCGGCGGACATTTCGCGCTGACGTCGGTAAAGATCTATTTTCTCCCAATAAGCGAGGATATCAGGCTCGCGCTGCGGCAGCTTTCCACGCATCTCAAAATCGGTCTTCGGAAGAAAGACGGTAGATTTATAATCGGTCGTCATCGGTCGATTTTGTCCTCGGCCTCGCCCTAATCGGGAGCCCGGCGAAAATCGTCGGGTCCTATGCTCTCGAGCAACGCGCGTGCATCGTGGGAGTCCAGTGCGATCTGTTCCCGCAACTGGGAGATACCGTTGAATTTCTTCTCGGGACGTATGTATTCGACAAGCGCCACGCGCAGCAGCTTATCGTAAATGTCATCAGTGAAATCGAAGATATAGACTTCGCAGTTAACGTCGTTTTTGTCGAATGTGGGGCGCCGCCCGACATTTGCGCACCCCATGTGCCATGTGGTTTCGCCGCCCTCTTCAACACCGGCCCAGACGGCGTACACGCCGAGCGCCGGTTCGACGTAGTCGTCGATCGAGATATTAGCCGTCGGAAATCCGATCTGGCGCCCGCGCTGGTCGCCCTTGATTACTCGGCCTTCAACTTCCCATGGGCGTCCGAGCAGCTTCGCCGCACCCAATGGATTTCCCTCGACCAGGCAGTTTCGAATATTGGTAGACGAATATACCGTGCCGCTTTCGTCCTTGACGGGTTCGACGGCGGACAACTCGAAACCGTCGGACAGCGCGCGCTCGCGCAGATAGTCGACATCGCCGCCGCGTCCGGCACCGAAAACGAAATCGTAGCCGACTGTGACGTGTTTCGCGTGGAATCCACCGATGACGAACGTATCTACGAACTGGTCATGAGTGATTTTCGATGTGTCGGCATCGAAATGCACCACGAGAAGCTGATCCACGCCGATCGCTTCGAACCGGCGCACCTTGCTGCGTAGCGGCGTCAACTGAAACGTCGGTTCCTCAGGCCGGAAATACCGTCGCGGATGCGGTTCGAACGTGATGACCGATAACGGCACACCGAGTTTTTTGGCGTGCTTGCCCGCCTCGTTGATCACTGCCTGGTGACCGAGGTGAACCCCATCAAAATTTCCGATGGCAACCGACGAATCCCGCACGAAATCGGGAAGCCCGGCAACATGTCTGAATATGCGCATAGCGGCGGTCTTCGTAACTACCGCTGGCGGGCGAGTCAAACCATTCCCTGCCCTACGGTGCGGGTATAATCAGGCTTACTTGCGTCTGTTGGGAACCCACAACGTGGCTGTCCCATCGATCACAACCTTTTCGCCGATCGAACAGACCGCTTCGCAGACCACGGTGTTCGTGTCGGTATCGATTTCCTTGATCGTCACGCGGGTCTGCACCGTGTCGCCGATACGGACGGGCGCGCGGAAATTGAGGTTCTGATTGAGATATGCACAACCCGGTCCTGGCAGTTTCGTGCCGAGAACGGACGAAATATATCCGCAGGTCAGCATGCCGTGAGCGATACGGCCCTTGAAAACCGTCTGTTTCGCGAACTCCTCGTTCACGTGCAACGGGTTGTCATCCCCGGAAATCTGCGAATACTGCACGATATCGGTCTCCGTAACCGTGCGAACGTAAACGTCTGTCATGCCGACTTCGAGATCATCGATAAAGTAACCGTGCAGTTCTTCCATCGTGGCCACTACTGCGGCTGGCGTTACTTGCTGATCCATAATGCTTGTAAACTCCTGTGCATCTCTACTCTGCGCGCTTTTGCGTCGCAGCAATCTATGGTGCAGTGCACGATATAGACCGGTTGCGTTAACAGCAAGCGAATCCCTCGAATCAAATTGTCGCACATGCAATCAACTCTTTAGAGCCTGTTAACCGCCGGAAACTAAAATTCGCACCATGCGAGCTGCTTTGAACATGCATCAGAAAGTTCCCAAAGTACGGGAATACGCCGAACTCAAGCTATCCGACGGGACGGTGCTGAGCGGCTATGTGTTCGTGGATGCAACCGCACGAATCCAGGATTTACTGAACGACGAAGCCGCGTTTATGCCGTTCATCGATCAGGACGAAACAATCCATCTTCAGAACAAGGCGGCAATCGTGAAGATAAGGCCATTCGACTAGTAAAACGCGCGAGCGACCGCATCCGGCAATTTCGGATGCAAAAGGGCCGAAATTCGGTCAAGTGGTGAGGCAAAATTCGTATGCACTATCCTGAAACACCGGAAACAGCATCCAAATACGCCCTTTCTGCCCTGAAACGGATGAAGGAAGAGGGTATTGCCGCGAATCCCCGGAACTTTACGATCTGGTACGAATATTTCGCCGGCAAGAACGACAACCTGAAAAAAAGCGTAGACGCGCTGAAGGCCGAGCACAAGGCGATCTCGGAAACCGACTATCACGATCTCTACGACCGTTTCATCTCGGCAGGCGCCGCGTCGGCCCGCGATCAGAAACTATCGGATCAGATCGAGGTCGTAACCGAACGCATCATCGCCGCCATGTCGGCAACCGGCGAAGGCACCGAACAGTTCGGCGAAGCCCTGCAGGAATTTTCCGGCGGCATTCAGAAGGCGGACAACATCGACCAGATACGGGGTATGGTCTCCGATATCATCGAAGAAACGGAAACGATGGACGAGCGGTCGCGTGCGCTGCAGCAACAGGTGCAGGAATCCGCGTCCGAGATCAGCAGCCTGCGCCAGGAACTCCGAGATTCCAGGCGCGATGCGCTGACCGACGGACTTACGGGCGTCGCCAACCGAAAATGCTTCGACCAGTCGCTTTACCAGGCGATTGGTTACGCGCTGGAAAGCGGCGATTCACTGTCCCTGGTTTTCGCGGACCTCGACCATTTCAAGGCTTTCAACGACACGCACGGACATCAGTTGGGCGATCAGGTCCTGAAACTGGTCGGCAAAACGCTGCACGACCTCGTAAAAGGCAAAGATACGGCTGCGCGGTACGGCGGTGAAGAATTCGCCATCATCCTGCCGGACACAACCAGCGGGGGAGCGACAGCCGTCGCGGAGAACATCCGGAAATCGGTGGCCAGCAAGCGCATCGTCAAAAAGGGATCAGACGATTCCATTGGAAACATCACCATGTCGATAGGAGTGACATCTTATCAGACCGGCGATTCGGCGGCGGAATTCGTCGAACGAGCCGACCAGGCGCTTTATCTTGCAAAGAAGCTGGGGCGCAATCGGGTTGTCTGCGAAGACAAAAAACCGGAAATCGCCGCGGTCGGTGGATAGCCGGACCTCTCTTGCCGCATGGCTGCCGCGCGCGGCATACTCCTTTCCATGATTGTACTGTTCACGGATTTTGGCGAAGTCGGCCCATATGTCGGCCAGGTAAAGGCCGTCCTGATACGGGAAGCGCCCGGCATCCCCGTCATCGATCTTCTGCACGACGCACCGATGTTCCAGGCGCGTGCCTCTTCCTATCTACTCGCCTCGTTGATCGATGTTTTTCCGACGGACGTCGTATTTCTCTGTGTCGTCGACCCGGGCGTCGGCAGCAGCAGGGCGCCCGCTGTGGTGGAGGCGGATGGCAGGCGCTTCGTCGGGCCGGACAACGGATTATTCGAAGTTGTCCTGCGGCGCGCCAATGACACGTCTTTCCGGAGGATTACCTGGGAGCCGAACAACCTGTCTGCGAGTTTTCACGGACGAGATCTGTTTGCCCCCGTGGCTGCCCGCCTGGCCAAAGGTGAAGAAGTTGCATCGGAAGCACACCCCGTGGACAGCGCACGCCGCCCGCACTGGCCCGACGATCTCGAAGAAATCATCTATCTCGACAGTTTCGGCAACGCCATGACCGGTTTAAGGGCGAAGAACGTTCCGGTTCATGCCGAGATGATCGTGAACGAGAAGCGGCTTGTCCGCGCACGCACTTTCTCCGACCTGCCCGAAGGCGGGGTGTTCTGGTACGAAAACTCATCCGGGCTTGTCGAGTTTGCCGTCAATCAGGGGGATGCCAAAACGACCCTCGGCATCGACGTGGGCAGCAAATTTGTCGTCGATACAACGCCCGGCGCGGCTTAATCCGATCGAACCGACTTTCTCTTTGCCGAAGACATCTCGCCGGATGACCACCGGATGAACCAGCTTCTTGCCGACCCCCTATTTGCGTCATTCGCCGTCGGTGCGGTCCTTTTGGCAGGCTTGTCGAAGGGCGGTTTTGGCGGCGGCGTCGGGTTTGTCGGCGTTCTGGCGCTTGCCCAGGTATCGTCGCCGGTGCAGGCGGTGGCCATCATGCTGCCGATCCTGTGCGTGATGGACCTTATGGGCGTTTGGGCCTATCGAAAGGACTGGCACCGCCCCAGCATGAAGGTCCTGGGAATTGGCTGTCTGATCGGCACCGTAATCGGCATGCTGACATTCAAATGGATGGACGATCAGCTCATCCGCCTTTTGGTGGGAATCATCGCCGTCGCCTTCTTCGTCGATTTTTTTCGCGCCGGCGGAGAGAAAGCGGCTGCGCGGACGTTTTCGGATCCGGTCGGATACATACTGGGTACGATTTCAGGCTTCACCAGTTTTGTCATTCATGCCGGCCTGCCGCCGGTTGCAATGTATCTTCTTCCGCAGCGGCTGGACAAACGTATCCATGTAGGAACGATCGTCGTTCTTTTCTTCATCGTGAATTACGCCAAGATTCTGCCATATTGGTGGCTGGGCCTGTTCACGATGCCGAACCTGTCAATCTCCCTGATTCTGCTGCCACTGGCGCCGATCGGCATGTTCATCGGGATCAGGTTCAATCACCTGATCCCACAGAAATGGTTCATGCGGGCCAGCTATACGATCCTGTTTGTGCTCGGCATTCGACTGCTTTACGAGGGCCTGAAGCCCTTCTTCGCATAACGGGAGTCAGCCTCCCTTTTCCCTGAGCAGGTCCTTGATTTCCTGCATCTCGCGCTTGAGTTCCTGAAATTCTGCCGCGCGGTCCAGGTGTTCGCTGTGCACGACTTCGCTCATTTCGGTAACGGTTTCCTCTTTCTCGGCATCGTGAAGCGATTGCATGGAATCGATGATGATGGCGATAAACAGGTTGAGGACCGTAAAGCTGGACAGCACGATAAACGCCACGAAAACGATCCAGGCCCATGAATAGGCTTCCATGACGGGGCGCACGATGCCCATCGACCAGCTTTCCAGGGTCATGATCTGGAACAGCGTGAACATGGATTCGCCGATCGTGCCGAACCAGTCCGGGAACTGGGAACCGAACAGTTTGGTGGTGATGACCGCGAACACGTAAAACACCAGCATCAGCAGAGCCCCGATGGCACCGACACCCGGTACCGCGTGTAGCAGAGCCGCGACGATCCGCCGGAGCCGAGGCACCGCGGAAACCAGCCTCAATACGCGAAGCACGCGGAGAGATCGCAGAACCGAAAGCGAATCGTTCGACGGCGTCAGAGTGATCGCGACGACGATGAAGTCGAAAACGCCCCAGGGATCGCGAAAAAACGCCGATCCGTGCGCGTAAATTCGCAGGACGATTTCGACGCAGAAAATCGCGATGACGACCTTGTCGAACATCAGCAGTGCGGGGCCGATATGCCCCATGATGGTGGGCGATGTTTCGAAGCCCAGCGTGACCGCATTGACCACAATCAGGGTCATCACCGCTTTCTGGAAAGTCGGATGCTCGACCAGCCGTCGGACACGTTGTCGAAATATTTGCTGTGTGGCGGAACCGGTCGGCGTCACAAGAATTCTCCCTGAGTGGAGGCGCTGTTTATCGGAAACATGTGTGGGATGACAACCGATATCGGACCTATAGGTCCATCCGGCAAGAGACAAAATCGTGCTTGACGATGTTCCTGTTCTTATTTAGAACAAAACAAGAACATTTGTTCTCACACCAACAATGGGACAGACCATGCCGAGGCCCTCCGGAAGCGCCAGGAACCGCTCCCTTCCCCCTCAGAAACGGGGAACCGGTCGGACTCCGGCAGGTCTGGAACGGCTGAAGGCCCATATCAGGCGGCTCGAAGGCTTCGGCGGCACCCTGGCCGAGGCCAACCGCAAGGTGCTGCCCTTCGGCATAGATGAAATAGACGCCCATCTGCCGGGCGGCGGACTGGTGCAAGGCGCGCTGCATGAAGTCTTCGCCGCCGATGCCGGTATTGCGACCGCTTTTTGCGCCCTGCTGGCGGGACGGCTGGCAAAAGATACGGAAAACGCTTCCGTTCTATGGTGCGAACGTCCCTGGACGCTGGATGCCGGCACTCTTTATGGCCCGGCCCTGCTGCAGTTCGGGGTCGACCCCGCCCGGCTGATCCTGGTGCGAGCCCGGCGCGACAGCGACACGCTGTGGGCCATGGAACAAGGCCTGCGCTGCGGTCAGGTTGCCGCCGTCGTCGGCGAACTGGGCGACATATCGCTCACTGATAGCCGGCGCCTGCAGCTTGCCGCGGAAGAAAGCGGCGTCACTGCCCTGTCGCTTCGCCCGAAAACCGACAAGCCGCCCCCCAGCGCGGCGGCCACCCGCTGGCGGCTGGATACCGTCACACATGTAAAGGACCGCCGCCAGGCCAACGACAACAACGATTTTCTGCAAACAACCCCGGTCTTGCCGGGACTGGGCGTCGCACGATGGCGGGCGGAACTGTTCCGCTGCCGCGGCGGCGCTGCCGCCAACTGGATGATGGAGTGGAACGATGAAACGGGTGATCTCTCTGTGGCTGCCGAAATTCGCAACCGACCGCCTGTGCAAACTGCGGCAAGACTGGCTGGATAGCCCACTCGGACTGATCCAGGAAAACGGCGGGCGGCTGTTTCTGCATGCCGTCAACGATGCGGCCGAACAGGCCGGTATTCGCGCCGGCATGACGCTTGCCGATGCCCGCGCGATCCTGCCCGGTCTGAAGACCAGCGAAGCCGACCTCCCGGCGGAAACGAAAGCGCTGTCCCGTCTTGCCGACTGGTGCAGCCGCTACACCCCCTGGACGGCGCCGGACGACGAAGGATCCGGCGCCGCGTTTGCCGGCGGCGGATCGATCTGGCTGGACGTCACAGGCTGTGCTCACCTGTTCGGCGGTGAGGATGCCCTGATTCGCGATATCGTAAACCGTCTCGACGGTCTCGGCTTTACCGCCTATGCCGCCATTGCCGACACCCCGGGGGCTGCCTGGGCAGCCGTCCGTCATACCCGCTATAAACGCCGCTGCTGGACAGCCATTCGCAAGGGACAGGCACAGGACGTCCTGGCATCGATGCCGGTTGCCGGGTTACGGCTTCCCCCGGCCACGATTTCCGGTCTTCAGGCCGTCGGATTGCGCCGTATCGGCGACCTGATGCCGATCCCGCGCGCTGCCCTCGCCGACCGTTTCGGCAGCGTTGTCGCCGACCGGCTGGATCAGGCCTTCGGCGACCGCCCCGAGCCGGTGTCTCCCCTGGCACCGGCCAGCCCATGGCATGCGCGTATCAGTTTCGCGGAGCCGATCGGTCGCCTGGAAGACATCGCCGATACCGTTCGCAACCTCGCCCGCGATCTCGCCGCCATGCTGGAAAGCGATGGGCTGGGCGCCCGCCGGCTTACGTTGTCTTTCTACCACCCGGACGGTGCTGTCGACCGGCTGCGGGCCGGCACCAGCCAGGCCAGCCGTAACGCCGACCATCTCGCGCGCCTGTTTACCAAAAAACTCGACAGGCTCGACGCAGCGTTCGGCATCGACGCCATCACGCTGACCGCCACATCCAGCGAGAAACTGTCGCCGGCCCAGTCCACCCTCGACCGCCGCCGCGAAACGGATGAATCCGGCGTCGCCGAACTGGCCGACCGTCTCAGCAACCGGCTTGGCAGCGAAAACGTCGTACAGCTGACCCTGCAGGAAAGTCACATCCCCGAACGCGCGATTTCGGCAACCCCCGTCACCGCGCGCGCCCGTCCGGCACCGGCCGCTCCCTGGCGGTCCGGTTCCTCCCCTGAAAACCGGCCGCTGCGCCGCCCCCGCCCCCTTCGGCTCCTCCCCCGGCCCGAAGAGGTGGAGGCCGTGGCGCCGGTGCCGGACGATCCTCCCGTCATGTTCCGCTGGCGCAAACAGGTGTTTCGCATCGAACACGCCGACGGCCCGGAGAGGATCGCCTCCGAGTGGTGGCACGACGGTCTGGGTCTTCTGGAAACGGAACCGGAGAAGGAAGACGCTGATACCCCGTCCGGTGGGGCCGTACAGGACAACATTCGCGACTATTACCGCGTCGAAGACCGTCGAGGCCGCCGTTTCTGGGTCTATCGGGACGGCATCTACAGTCCCGGCACCCGGCCAAGCTGGTACGTGCATGGCGTATTCGGATAAAGCCGGGCAATTCCGTTCGCCGACAATATGCCAACGTTCATATCGAAGGGAGAACCGATATGGGAACCATCACCGTCCGCAACCTCGACGATGCCGTTATCGACCGTCTCAAGGCGCGCGCACGGGACAACAAGCGCTCCCTCGAAGCGGAAATCCGCGCCCTGCTGACGGAAATCTTGGCGCGTCCGTCACGCAAAAAATTTATGGAAATAGCGAACCGGATCGCCGCCATGACCCCCGACGTCCCCCAGACCGACAGCGGCGATCTGCGGCGGGAAAACCGAAACTGATGACCGTCGTGATAGATGCCAGCATCGCCATCAAATGGTTCGTGCCGGAAAATCTGAGGGAACAGGCGCTTGACGTTCTGAAGGCCGAGGACCATCTCGCCGCGCCCGACCTGCTGATCCCGGACCTCGCAAGCCTCGCCCTTGAAAAAGCCAGACGGAACGAAATCAGCAGCCTTCAGGCCAGAACCATCATGTCAGGCATTGAAAGCAGCGGCCTGGAACTCATGCCCGCCTCCATCGTTTGCGACCGCGCCATCGAAATCGCCGATACGCTCGACCGATCCGCATATGACTGTTTTTATATCGCGACGGCAGAACGGCTCGACACGACCCTCATCACGGCGGATGCCCGGCTCTGCACCGCCCTCCGCGATACAGGCCTTGAGAGCGTTGTCCGCGTCCTCTCTGCCTGAGAGACGGATAATTCCCCATGCCCCGTTACGCCGAGCTTGAAGTCACCACCAACTTTTCCTTTCTGCACAGTGCCTCGCATGCCGAAGAGATCGCCAGAACAGCCGCTGCGCTCGGCCTGTCGGCAATTGCCGTCACGGACCGCAATACGCTCGCCGGTATAGTACGCGCCCACCGCGCCGCCAAAGACGCCGGCATAAGACTTCTCGTCGGCGCCCGGCTCGACCTGCAGGATGCGCCCTCGCTACTCTGTTTTCCCACCGACCGCACCGCCTATGCGCGACTGTCGCAACTGATCACACTCGGTCGGCGGCGGGCGTCGAAAGGTGAATGCGAGATTTACCTGGAAGACGTGTTTGCGCATTCGGGCGGCCAGCTTTTCATCTCCCTGCCGCCCGATGCTTCCGGCGACGACTACGCGACGCACCTGCGTCACCTACGTGACATCTTCGCCCGCGATATATGGCTTGCGGCCCGCTGCCGCTACAACGGCAACGATGCCGCCCGGCTTTGGGAACTGGCGCAGCTATCGGTCGAAACCAATGTGCCGCTGGTCGCCACCAACGACGTACGCATGCACATACCCGACCGCAAGCCGCTGATGGATGCGATCACCTGCATCCGCGAGCACTGCACCATCGATCAGGCCGGATTCCGTCTTGCCGCGAATGCCGAACGACACATCAAACCGCCCGAAGAAATGGCCCGCCTGTTCCGCCGCCACCCGGAAGCGGTCATGCGGACTATGGAAATCGCGGACCGTTGCCGGTTTTCGCTCGACGAACTGCGCTACGAATACCCGGACGACGAAGCGCCCCACGGCAAGACTCCGCAGGAAGAACTGGCGCGACTGGCATGGGAAGGCGCCGAAGGCCGCTATCCCGATGGTCTGCCGGACAAGGTCCGCAAACAGATTGCGTACGAACTGAAGTTGATCGGCGAGTTGAACTACGCGCCCTATTTCCTGACCGTCCACGACGTCGTCCGTTATGCCAGGTCGCAGGGCATCCTGTGCCAGGGCCGCGGCTCGGCGGCGAACTCCGCCGTCTGCTACTGCCTCGGCATCACCGCCATCGATCCGGCCCGGATCGACCTTTTGTTCGAGCGCTTCGTGTCCGCCGAACGGAACGAACCGCCGGACATAGACGTCGATTTCGAGCACGAGCGCCGCGAAGAGGTCATCCAGTACATATACGAAAAATACGGTCGCGACCGCGCCGGGCTGGCGGCAACGGTCATCCACTATCGCACCCGCATGGCCGTGCGCGAGATCGGCAAGGTCATGGGCCTGTCCGAAGACACCATCGCCACGCTGGTCGCCACCGTCTGGGGCTGGCGGACGGAAGGAGTCGAAAGCAAACATATCCGCGAAGCCGGACTCGACCCCGACGACAAGCGACTGTCGCTGACCATGCGCCTTGCCTGCGAGTTGACGGGCTTCCCCCGGCATCTGTCCCAGCATGTCGGCGGTTTCGTCATCACCCGCGGTCCGTTGTCGGATCTGGTGCCTATCGCCAACGCCGCCATGGAGGACCGGACGACGATCGAATGGGACAAGGACGATCTCGACACGCTCGGCATCCTGAAGATCGACATACTCGGCCTCGGCATGCTGAGCTGTATCCGCAAAGCTTTCGACCTGCTGCAACGGCACTACGGCAGGAAGATCGATCTCGCCACTGTGCCGGCGGAGGATCCCAACGTCTACGACATGCTGTGCGAAGCGGACTCGATCGGTGTCTTCCAGGTCGAAAGCCGTGCGCAGATGACCATGCTGCCACGCCTTAAACCACGTAATTTCTACGATCTCGTCATCGAGGTCGCCATCGTGCGTCCCGGACCGATACAGGGTGACATGGTGCACCCCTATCTGCGCCGCCGGAACGGCGAGGAAAAGGTCGACTACCCGTCCGAGGAACTGCGCGAGGTTCTGGGAAAAACCCATGGCGTTCCTCTGTTTCAGGAACAGGCTATGAAAATTGCCATTATTGCCGGCGGATTCACTCCATCCGAAGCCGACCAGCTACGCCGCGCCATGGCCACGTTCCGCCATACGGGCACGATCCATACGTTCGAGGAAAAGCTGATCAACGGCATGGTGGCCAACGGCTACGATGCGGATTTCGCCGAGCGCTGCTTCAACCAGATCAAGGGGTTCGGCGATTACGGTTTTCCGGAAAGCCATGCCGCGAGTTTCGCGCTGCTGGTTTATGTCTCCTCCTGGCTGAAGAAACACTATCCGGACGTGTTTGCAGCGGCCATCCTCAACAGCCAGCCGATGGGTTTCTACGCCCCGGCGCAGCTGGTACGCGACGCCCGGGAACACGGCGTCGAAATCCGCCCCGCCGACGTCAATTTCAGCGACTGGGACAACACGCTGGAAGAGAACGGCAACGGATATCGCGCCCTGCGGCTGGGCTTTCGCCAGATCAAGGGATTTCGGGAAAACGACGCCGTTGCCCTGACCGACGCCCGGGATGGGCCCTATCGAGATCCTGCGGACATTCAGCACCGGGCCGGTCTTTCCGACGCGGCGCTGGAACGTCTGGCCAAGGCGGATGCTTATGGCTCTATGAAACTGGGCCGGCGGGAAGCGCTCTGGGCGGTGCGTGCCCTGCCGCCCGCGCCCCTGCCCCTGTTCGGAGACGGCGAACACCGCCACGACCCCGACGTTTCGCTGCCGTCCATGGCCATCGGCGAGGAAGTCACCCACGATTACGCAACCCTGCGCCTCTCCTTGAAAACCCACCCGCTGGCACTGCTGCGCGAGGAACTGGCCGCCGCGCACGTTACGCCGAACGAACGACTCATCCGCACCAAGGACGGCACGCGCGTCACGGTCGCGGGGATCGCCCTGGTCCGGCAACGTCCCGGTACTGCCAGCGGGGTGATCTTCATCACGCTGGAAGACGAGACGGGCGTTGCCAATCTCGTCGTGTGGCCGAAGACATTCGAAAAATATCGCCGGGTGGTCATGGGCGCGCGGCTGATCCGGGTAACCGGCAAGCTTCAGCGCGAAGGAATCGTCACCCATGTCATTGCCGACCGCCTGGAAGACATGACCCACCGTCTGCATGCCCTGAGCGGGCCCGATTTCGAGCCCGCGACGCGCCGCAAAAGCGCCGACGGCGCCTATGAAAACAATCTGGCCCGGGCCGACGAGGTCAAGAATCCGTTTCCGGGATCCCGCCGCTCAACCGCGCGAAAGATGTTTCCCTCACGGGATTTCCATTAGGGAAACGAACAGACTTCAGACTGCGGGCGGCACCATGTTTTTCGGCCCGCTGGTATCCGCCATGCCCTTGGCAACCATCTCGTCGTAGTAGGCTTTGTACCCGGCCATCATTTTTTCCGGCGCGCCACGATCGCGAAACACCGTTTCATCCCATTTCCTGTCGATCCCGTGTCCCAGGATCATTCGGTTGAACCAGTTCCAGCTGGAACACACGGTAATTGCGATGGTCAGGTCTTCCTCACTCCAGCCGGCGCGATAGCAGGCTTTGGCATCCTCCTCCGTCAACCGGTCGGGCGTCAGAGTCAGTTTGCGAACGTATCTGAGCACCGGTTTGAGTTTATCATCGACCGGCGCCGTGTCGATGTCGTCGACCAGATTTGGGAAAAGTTCTTCATCGACGCCCATGGCCATACACACGTTCTTGTGTACGCCGTAACAGAAATCACAGGCATTCAGCAGCGAACAGAACGCCGCAATAATTTCCTTCTCTTCCTGCGTGGGACCGGCTTCGTAGTTCATCAGCCGGTGTATGAACTCCATATAGGGTTCGAACAGGTCCCATTTCGACATCTGAAGCTGCGACATCGAAATAATGCCGTCATAGCTGGGGAAATAGGTCACGGGCGCCTCCTTAAAAGCTTCTTTCCCGGCATGGTTCGCTGCAAAAGAGTCGATAAATTATCTATCGTTCATCAGACACCCAGCCCAGCCGCCTCGACGGGCTCGAAATTGTCATTCGTGACGCCCTCGGTCTCGGCATCGAAGGCAAGTTCGACCTGCACCCCGTTGGGGTCGAGGAAGAACACCTGGACCAATCGCCCGCCCCCGGCGAGACATTTCCGATAGGTAACGCCATTGTCCGCCAGTGTTTTCTCGGTACCCACTAAATCACGTGCCGACAGGCCGATATGATCCAGACCGTTTCCCCGCCCGTCATGAATGGTACGAGGCTCTCCATTGGGATCACTCAGCGAGAGATGCACGATCGGCACATCGCCGCAGTAAAGCCAATATCCGTGCGAAGGAAAATCCGGACGAAACCCGATTTCCAGACCGACCACATCAACGAAGAAATCCTTTGTTTCCTCCATTTTGACGGTCCGGATATTGATATGATTCAGCTCATTGATCGCCATAATAATTCTCCGCTTTTAGACCGCACCAGCTTGCGCGGCTCCCCCGGCTCCATTAGCCTTCCTGTGAATTCTGACGACTGCTGACCGAGGAGGCAAGACAATGGGCGATCGGGTTTGGGACGATTTTCTTACTGAACGGGACAAACAGGTTTTCGAAGCCGCCGGATACGCACAACCTGCGGGTCTCGGCGAACGGCCGGCAGTGATCGTGATCGACGTGAACTATCATTTCACGGGCGACAAGGACGAACCGATACTCGACTCGATTAAAAAATGGCCCAACTCCTGCGGCCAGGATGCATGGGAAGCCCTTCCCCATATCAAGCGTCTACTAGATGCGGCGCGAAACAAAGGCGTGCCGGTGATTTACACGACGGCCGCGTTTCGATCCGACGGATGGGACCGGGGATCCTGGGACTGGAAAAACGCTCGCGTCGGCGACTGGGAACCCGATGCCGAAGTTCGCCAGACCAATCTGGACGGCAACACCATCAATCATGAAGTCGCGCCCCAGCCGCAGGACATCGTCATTGAAAAACTGAAACCGAGCGCCTTTCATGGTACGCCGCTCAGTTCCTTCCTGACCAATTTCAAGGCGGATTCCGTGATCCTGGTCGGCACGACGACATCGGGCTGCGTGCGGGCCAGCGTGCTGGATGCGTTCAGCGAAAACTATCACGTGGCCCTGGCCGAAGAAGGCTGTTTCGACCGGTCGCAAGCCAGTCACGCGATCAATCTCTGCGATATGAACGCAAAATATGCGGATGTCGTCAGCACGGACAGCATCATCGAATACATTGACGGCCTGGAAGACGGCCTGTTCGACCTGCCGAAAGGCAAATAGCCCCGCTCAGACGATGGCGATGACCAGCGACAGGATCGCGATACCCCACAGGGTATAGTTGCGGAACTGGGCGTCAGAGGCGCGGGCAAAGAGCCGCATCCCGGCCCAGCAGGCCAGGGTGAACGGGACAAAAAGAATTGCCGACAACACAAGAAGGTCGAGCGTAATCAGCCCTGACACCGCGAACGACACAATGGCGCCGAGCTGAACCATCAGCCCGAAAGCCAGGAAATCCGCGCGCTGCGACGCGGCGTTTCCGGGTCCGGACAGCAAATATAGAAAGACGGGCGGTCCGCCCATCGAAACCGAGCCGGTGACCAGACCGCCCAGTCCCCCGACCCCGATACGGATGGGCAATCCGCGCGGCCCGCGATAACGCCAGCCTGTCAGCAACACCAACGACAGAAGGATCGACGTACCGGCCACGATCCGGCGCATCAGGTCTTCCTCTATCGCAATCAATAGCCACGCACCGGCCGGCGCCATGATAATAGCTGCCACGCCGACCGGCAGCATCCGCTTCCAGTTGGTGTGCGGCAACGCGCCGGGCATGACCTGGATGTTACTGATCAGGTTAAGCAGAATGATGATGGGCACACCTTCGCGCGGGCCGATTATCAGCGCCAGCACCGGCGCCGTAATGAAATTCGCCCCCGCCCCGCCATTGAATCCCCGTACCAGCCCCGAAGCGACAAACGCGACAACGATGGCGGCGAGTTCCCAGGCACTGAGTCCGTTCAGGATCATCGGACCAGACTACAGGAACAAAGTCGCTAGGCCGATGGCTAACAGGAACAGGAGAGCAACCCGGCGGAATCCTTCTTCGGTCGCCCTCGAAAACAGATGCTGGCCCAGCCACATTCCCAACATCAGAGGGGGCATCGTGAGAAGACAGATACCGATTATCGGAGATACCCAGAGTCCGGCGATTCCATACATTACGCAGGCAACGGACTGGATACAGATGAAGTACAGGATAATCGATGCCCGGTTCTGGGCAGCGCGAAAAGGTCCCGCCATCAGGAATGTGACAACCGGCGGACCACCAATGGTCGCCGCCCCCGTGATCACGCCACCAACAACGCCTACGATGGCCATCACCCAGCCGTTCACCGTCCCCTGATAGCGCCAGCCGCGCATCATCATGATGGCGAAAAAAATAATCAGAACGGAAATGGCTTTCCGCAACAGTTCCGGATCCTGGGTGACGAGCACCCACGCGCCCGCCGGCACAGCAAAACAGCCTGCAATCGACAGCGGAGCCGTCCTGCCCCATTCGACGTCTCTCAACGCCGAGGGAATCAACTGGATACTGGAAGCGAGATGAATGGCGACGACCGCCGGCACGGCAAGTTGAGGCCCGAACACGTAGGCGACAACGGGAACTATCGTCAGCGCCGATCCGAACCCCGCATATCCCCGCATGATCCCGGCGATAAACGAAACGATCCCGACGAGAGCTCCATCGCTAAGGGTGATCTGGGGGATCAGATCCATGGACGATCAGGCAAAGAAGGTCGAAAGACCGATCGCGAGCAGAAAGATCAGGGCGATGCGCCGGTACAACTCATCGGATGCCTTTCCGAACATCTTCTCGCCGATCCAGGTACCCAGCATGATGGTAGGCAACATGGGAAGTGCGACCCAAAAGGTTTTCAGGGTAATCAGACCTCCGAACCAATACACAACCAAGGCCACCGCCTGGGTGAAGATGAAGTACAAAATTATTGCAGCCCGGTTGCGGGAGGCGCTTTCCGGTCCTGCGAGCAGGAAGATGATGACTGCAGGCCCGCCAGCTGCGGCAACGCCCGATATCAGGCCACCCAGCCATCCGGCAAATCCGCTCATGAGCGGTCCGACGCTGCCTCGGTATCGCCAACCGGTCAGCATTACGATCGCGAAAAAGATGACTGTCACCGAGATAGATTTTTTTACGAGTTCCTGATCGACGACGATCAACATCCATGCGCCGATGAGAATGCCAATCGCCCCGCCAACCGATAGCGGCACGACAGTCGGCCAGTTCACATCACGAATTGCACGCGGCGCGAGCTGCGCGCTGGTCGCCAGCATTAGAAAGAGAATCGCCGGAATCGCGGCGCGGGGTCCGACGGCGACCGCCAATACCGGCGCGATCGTCAGAGCCGCACCAAACCCCGAGAATCCTCGCATCAGCCCGGCAACAAAGGCCGTAGCGGCGACGAGGATCGTATCGAATGCGGTCAGTTCGTAATTCGCCTGAAGCCACTCCACGGTCAGTCCAGATCGATCTCGGTGCCCCGACCCTCTTCAACTGCGCGGCGATAAGCCGTCATGGCCATCGCCATTTCGGAAGAGCCTGTCCCGTTATTGTTTTTGTGATAGGTGATCTGGTCGTCCGACGTACGCCCGGGATGTTTCCCGGTCGCGAAATCGCCAAGTTCGAACACGTCCTCCAGATCGATGATTCCAGCCTGCATCGGACCAAACAGATCTCCCTGTTCCTCGGAGATCATCGATTCGCGGAGATTCGTGACAATGATGTCAGCCCGCGCGGCCGTGTTATCGTCGATTTCCCGTCGGGCTTTCTTCAAAAACCCACCCTGAACCAGTTGCTTGTTGCCACCGATTATCCCGGTGACGTGCTGACCCGGAACCAGCCGGTTGCCATCGAACAGTTCGACGTTGGTGTTGGTCGCACAAATCACGACATCCACGTCGTCCAGCAGAGGTTCGGGGGTATCCACGGGCTCGATCTCGACGCCGAATTTTTCGGCATATGTATCGGCAAACGCTTCTCGATTCTGCGGACTTCGACTGAACACCTTTACATGCGCGATCGATGGTCGTTCCGTTTTAAGAGCAAGAAGCTGATTGGCGGCCTGTCCGCCGGACCCGAACAGCCCGACCGTCGATGCGTCCTTCCGGACAAGGTGGCGAAAACCAATTCCGCTGGTTGCAGCCGTCCTGAACGCCATCAGGCTGGACGGGCCGATCGTCTTTTCGTCGATCTCGCCGAAAAGGATCGCCAGCAGGCGACCCGTCGTGGAATCATGCAAAACATGGACGGGCCGTTCGCGATGCTCATATCGCTGATTGGGGCCCTCCTGGACAACCAGTTCCGCCCTTACCTGCGCGCCCATCACGCCCAGCTGATGAACACCGCCTGGAAAATTGGACACTCTCACGCCGGCCGGTGAATGTACGCGTCGTCTGGGGCCGTTGATTACGGGAAACTCCGTCGATTCCCGGTACCCCTGTTCAACGGCATCGATCGCATCCTTCATGGAGACCAGACCCTGCAAGTCGCTTGGTTTCAGCAGCAATACGCCCATTCGTTTCCTCCCTGTTCGCGCGGCAGCATGGCTGCTGGTCCGCAGCGGGTCAAATGCCTGCTGACTTAGCGTCTGCCCGTACGGCGCTCGAATTCCAACCATTGAAAATTTTAGGAGAATTTCGCACGCGCCGATCCTTGAAATATCAACTTTATGCCGGCACAACTAACTGGATCACTACTAAAAAATCCCGAGACGTGACCAAAGTTCATCTGTCGGGCGACTGTTCTCTTGACGACGTCGTCCAAATCGCCGCCGTCGCGTAAAGCATGGAGACAACCGGGTCTGAGGCGGTGGTGTTGAATTTCGGTGCAATCGAGTATCTCAACACCGCTTGCTCCTTGCGGGTCGAAAAACTTCTGCGGCGGTTGTCATTGGCAGGCCACACAGTGCCCCTGCAAAATGTCAAACCGGATCACAGCGTTCTGTTAAATCTCATCGGCAGGTTAGCCAAGGCATCCGCAGCAAGAGAAATTAAGTGCCTTCCCTCTCGGATTTGGCCAGATATTCTTCGATCCCGAAAGTCAGTTTCTCGGAGTCGCCCGCTGTCAGCATGTAGGACCAGCCCGCCGTACGTTCGTTGATTTCGTCAACTGTTTTCTCCGCCGCTGTTCTTTTAGCCACGTCGGTTACAGTCTCGTCGATTGTCGCCGAGAATCTGCCCCAGTAGTCTTCGCCGATTTTTGCCGTTTCGATCTTCACGGCAAAACCATCCCAGGCAGTGTAGTATGCGACCCACGGTTTTTTCGGCCATTCCTGATTGTTGGCTTTTTTGACGTCGTCGAACATCATGCGCCACATCACGCCACCAAGAGGATTGGCTTCATCCGGATTTTTCATCCTCATGCCCCGAGGAATATTCTCCAGGACAAAGTTTTTGTCCTTTTCCGATGTCTTGGAGATGGCAAATTTCTTGCCATTTGGATGGATGATGACTGTTCGCTTAATTTTTTCCTGACCATAGTTCACGATCTGACGGACCATCCAGTTGTTCGGCTCTTCGCCCAGTTCGACCTGACCACGAGCCAGCCAGCTTGCCTTGTCGCTCTCACGACGAATATATGTGCCTGCTCCTCCTGAGCCGAACAGGTTCGGATTTAGTTTACCGATCACCGCAGCGGCCAGAAGATTACCCTCGGCATCCTTAAGAGTGATTTGGCGTCCCTTTGATTCTGGACTGATCGGGTTATCCACTTCGAGACGCCCGTAACGGTCTGGATCGCTGGTTTTCTTCTCGATCAGTTTGAACTGAGAAAGATTCACGATTGCCGATTTCACTTTTTCAAACTCGACGCGGTAACCTTGTTTCTGGTCCATGCCCCAATTATCGCCGTCCCGGGTAATGGAGAACGAAGCTTTGGCATTCTTGATCTCGATTTTCGCAACATCATTGACGGCGTTCGCGAGTTTCGGGAATACAGGCTCCGTACCCTCGGTCAGGGAGATGGTGTCGGACTGTTTGGATACCGCGATGGCAGCGGCTACGACCGCAGCGGCCGTAATGCCGGCAAAGGCATAAAAGGTCTTGGGTTTCATCTATCGATCTCCCCTATTTTTCAGGCCGCTGCCCGGCCGCGTTTCCGGTTGCGGCGCACCAGCGCCACGAGCAACGCAACAATGGCGACCGCTACGGGCATGGCCGCGATATTGATGACCTTCAGTTTTGAATCAAGATCCTCGATATCGCGTCGAAGGTTCAGTTGAACCTGACGCAGCTCTCGCCGAATTTCGAGAACACGTGCACGAAATTTAGTGATCTCGGCCTGCTGTTCAGGCGACAGAACGGCCGCACCCTTTGCGCGTTCGCGTGTCTGCAGTTCCTGCATCTTCTTCTCGACGTCTCCGAGTTCCCTGACCAGGCTGCGTTCTTTCGCGCGGTACTTGTCTTCGGCTTCATTCTGAATGTCCTGAACCAGTTCGAATGGCCGTGCCGACAACCCTCTACTGCGGAGATTGATGAGCGAACTCGTCCCGGAAAGATTATCGGCGGCGTTCACGATGAAATCGGCATTATTCGCGGTAGGCACGATAACCTGTTGTCCGAACAGATCCTGC
>Ga0181567_10000441_pt1 | contig 30861 bp, 26 predicted proteins | sample 101ome_14_FD_133761 | JGI IMG/M metagenome (GOLD analysis project Ga0181567, IMG submission 133761) | Coastal salt marsh microbial communities from the Groves Creek Marsh, Skidaway Island, Georgia - 101403AT metaG (megahit assembly) | ecosystem: Environmental > Aquatic > Marine > Intertidal...
GACCGGCCTGGAAAAGGAATGGGTGTCGCTCGGCAGCCTGACCGCGAAGAAAATGCAACTTCTGGAACAGACTCGGACCGCGGAACAGCGCGCCGCCCGGCGCACCCCCCGCCTGTCGGCCCCCGCGGGCAACATGCGGGAATTGTTGCGGGAACTGTCGAAACAGCAGCGGACGCCGGCGCTGCGCGGCGAGGATTTCGAACCACCCCCGGACGCGCAAACGCCGAAAACCGACGCGCCCGCGACGGCATCGCCGAAGGAGCAAACCGCATCGCTGACGCCGTTCACATTGCCGGGAGGCCCGGTTCCCGCACCAGGGCGTATAGTCACCGGATTCGGCGCCAAAATGCCAAACGGCACGTTGAGCAAGGGCATTTTCATCGAAACCCGGCCGTCTTCGCCCGTCGTCGCCCCCACAAAAGGCCGTGTGGTGTTTGCGGGAGAGTTTCGCGGTTATGGAAATCTTGTCATTTTGGAACTACCTAACAAAGGACATGCGCTAATATCGGGCATGGCGAGGATAAGCGCCGAGATAGGCGATGACGTTTTGGCGGGGGAACCGCTCGGAGAAATGGCCCCTTCTTCGCGCAGCTCGTCAAAGCTGTATTTCGAACTGAGACGGCAGGGCCGACCAATCAACCCGTTGCCGCCGAAAGCGGCACACAGGAACAAGGTACGCGGATAATGATGAACAGACTTATCGGAACAGGCGTTGTCGCCGGCATGATGGCATTTGCGGTGCCCGCAATGGCGCAGAACAACAATTCCGAAACCTACAGGCAGCTGAACCTGTTCGGTGACATCTTCGAACGCGTCCGCGCCGATTATGTCGAGGAAGTATCCGACGAAACCCTGATCGAAGCGGCCGTCAACGGAATGCTGACATCGCTGGATCCGCATTCCAGCTATCTCAGCCCGAAAAATTTCCGCGACATGCAGACCCAGACCCGGGGCGAATTCGGCGGCCTCGGCATCGAGGTGACGATGGAGAACGGCTACGTCAAGGTCGTGTCTCCCATTGACGATACGCCGGCCTTCCGCGCCGGTCTGAAATCGGGCGACCTGATTACCCATCTGGACGAAGAGCCGGTTCAGGGGCTGACCCTGTCCGAAGCCGTCGAGAAAATGCGTGGCAAGGTCGGCAGCGATCTGAAGCTGACGATCCGGCGCGAAGGACGCGAGCCGTTCGAAGTGACCGTGACCCGCGACATCATCAAGATACGCTCGGTCCGCTCGCGGATGGAAGGCGACGATATCGCCTATGTCCGCATCACGTCGTTCAGCGAACAGACGACGACCGGCATGGAACGGGCAATCAAGCGGTTGAAGGAAGAAGCGGACGGCAAGCTGAAGGGCGTCGTTCTTGATCTGCGGAACAATCCGGGCGGATTGCTGGACCAGTCGGTCAAGATTTCCGATGCCTTTCTGAACCAGGGCGAAATCGTCTCGACCCGGTCGCGGCGGGCCGATGAAGGCCAGCGTTTCAACGCCAAGCCCGGCGATGTCACCGACGGGCTGCCGATCGTGATCCTGGTCAATGGCGGTTCAGCGTCCGCGTCGGAAATTGTCGCCGGCGCGCTGCAGGACCATCGCCGCGCCATCGTTCTCGGCACCCGGACATTCGGCAAGGGATCGGTCCAGACCATTATCCCGCTGTCGGGCCACGGCGCGATCCGACTGACCACCGCGCGGTACTATACGCCGTCGGGCCGATCGATCCAGGCGAAGGGCATCGATCCCGATATCGTCGTGGAACAGGCCAAGGTGGAGAAAATCACGCAGCCCCAGCGGCGGCGCGAAGAAAACCTGCGTGGCCGACTCGACAATCCGGGCGGGGGGAACGACGGTGATGCGGGAGAAACAAGCGAAGACAAAACCGAAAACGGGCCCGAGGATTATCAGCTTTCCCGCGCGCTCGACCTGCTGCGCGGATTGGCGCTGTACGGCAGCCGCGCCAGCAACTAAGCCGCTGCGCGCGGCCGGTGCAACGGATAACGGATACGGATAGATCGACCCGGGAGCAGGAATGAAAAGCGGCGCAAGACTGCCCTTGTTTCTGCTGCTCGGTTTCGTCGTCGCGGTCGCGGGCGTATTTATCTGGATCACGCTGTCCGAGCCGGACGTATCGCCGCCGCAAGCGGCGGCACCGGCGGAAGAAAAAACGGCGCCAAAGAAAACAGAGAAAAAGAAGGCGGCAGGGCAGGAAAATCCTCCGGCACCGTCGCAATCCGCTGAACGCGCCTCCACCGAGAAACCGCCCGAGCCCGCGCCGCCACCCAAGGATGCGCCAACCGGCAATCAGCCCACCGCCGCAGCGCCGGCACCGACACCTGAAAAAGATCCGGCAAAGAGCGTCGAAGGAAGCCCCGCGCCGCCGGAGAACACCGCCGTTGCGGCGGCGCCGTCCGAAAAACCGGGAGCCAAACCAGCGCCGCAACCACTGGAAAGACGTCAGGCGCGACCGGATCTGCCGGTAATGCCAAAGGCGCTGCCTCGTATCGTTCCGGATGACCCGCTTCCTCCGGCGCCCGATCCGGCGCTGGAGCAGCCCACGGCCATCGGACCGCTTCCCAAGGTCGGCGATGACGGGCGGCGCCCGGCAGAGGTTTACGCAAAACCATTCAACCGGTCCGACGGGCGCCCGCGCATCGGAATCGTCGTAACCGGCCTCGGTCTGTCCGACGCCGCTACGGAATCGGCCATACAGGGGCTGGCGGGCGGCGTTACGCTCGCCTTCGCGCCCTACTCGTCGAAGCTCAACGAATGGATCCGGCTGGCGCGGGCCGGAGGCCACGAAGTACTGATCAACATTCCGATGGAGCCGGTCAATTATCCCGCCTACGATCCCGGACCGCAGACACTGCTGACGTCTCTGAACGCCAACGGCAATCTCGACCGGCTGTTCTGGGCGCTGAGCCGGGGGACGGGCTATGTCGGCGTGGTGGATTTTCTCGGATCCCGGTTTACGGCGTCGCGCGAACATATGGAACCCGTGCTGAACGCCCTGAACCAGCGGGGCCTGATGTATCTGGACAGCGGCAGCACGACGCGCAGCATCGCTCCTGCCGTGGCCCGCGAACTCAAGATGACCTATGCGATGGCAACCCTGACGCTGGACGAACGCGCTTCGCGCAGGGATATCGACCGCAAGTTCGGCGAGCTTGAAAGGCGCGCGCGCCGCCAGAAGCAGGCGATCGGGATCGCGTCACCCTATCCGGTCAGCCTGGAAAGAATCGCAAACTGGACGCGCCAGTTTCGGGCCCGGGGTTTTGTCCTCGCCCCCGTCTCGGCGCTCACCCGGAACGATGCAGCGGCCGACGCAACGGCGGCGAAACCATGAACGATCCCGGTTCCCCGCCCGACCGTTACCGGCCCTGCGTCGGTATTATTCTGCTGAACAATCGCGACAGGATTTTCGTCGGCGAGCGGCTGGACGCGCCGGACGCCTGGCAGATGCCGCAGGGCGGGATCGACCCGGGTGAAAGCCCGGTCGATGCGGCTGTCCGCGAGCTGCGCGAAGAAACCGGCATCAAAAGTGCCGAGCTGATCGGCATGGACGACACCTGGCGCACCTATACCCTGCCCCGCCGTATCAGCAAACAGGCATGGGGCGGAAAATATCTTGGTCAGGCCCAAATATGGGCGGCGTTCCGGTTTGCCGGAGACGACGCGGAAATCGATATCGCGACGGATGTACCCGAATTCGCCCGGTGGAAATGGACCGACCCTGAAACCCTGATTCGCGAAATCGTGGAATTCAAGCGGGAAATCTACCGGCAGGTGATAACAGCCTATCCGAACTGGAAAGTCTGATTAAACGCACAGGCGGAACACAACCCGGATCTTGATCCTCTTATGCGGAATCGCACCCGGCCGGGACGATAACGTTCTATCGAGACGTGATTCCGTGATCGGCCACCGGCGATGCCGACCAACTGGTCGAAAGCCGGTTCGACCACACAGCGAAACGCGGACACAAACGACCGCGATACCAGATGAAAGAGCGCACAGCGCGGGTAGCCAACCACCCGAGGGGCCCTGACGGGTCCAGTCCCAACGCACCGAAAATCATCTCGACCCCGCGCCGGATATGAACGGGCTGGTAGTATTTCAGCGCCCCGTGGGCATAGGCCACCGAATTGGCGCGACGGTCGAAACGCTCGCCAGGGCGGTTCGCTGCCCAATAAGCGCAGGCAAGCTCGTCATCCTCGGTCTCCGCAGTTCGCTGGAACGCGATACGAAACCGTTCGAAAAATCCGATATTTTCGTTTTTCAGATAGCGGCACATATAGGCATGGAACATGCAGTAATGGGCGAACTCGTCTTCTGCGATCCGCCGGCAGATATCCTTAAGCACCGGTTCATCGGTCGCATCCGCCAGCGCGCTGTAGAACGAATTCGTTCCGGTTTCCACCATGCATCGCGCCACCAGTTCCCCCGACCGGGACCCCCGTACCGACTCGGTCGCGGCCAGAGGAATGTTGTAATTGGTGACGAAACGTTTGAACGCGCGGTCGAAATCGAAATCGGAATCTGCCAGCTCTGCCCAGCGTCCGAGCGCCGCGCCATGCCGGACTTCCTCGACAGTCCACTGGTCTATCGCTTTTTGCGCGCGCTCGTCGCCGCGGAAGACGTTGTTCAGATACTGTCGGTAATCGTTCGCGTTGTATTCGACCATACTCGCCGCTTTGACGATCGGTATGATCTCAGGATCCACTTTCGATGCATCGAAGCGGTCCCACGGGACATCATCCAATGTCCAGGTTTCCATTTCGCCACCCGTTAAAGTTTATCGAGGGTACTCCACAGATTATCCTAGGAAATAAGGTTCCCGGCGTAAAATTCAAGAAATGCCGGAAAACTTCTGCAAATCAATAGACTAGAGGCCCTCCGTAGCGGCGTTCAGTTCAGGTGGATGCGTTCGCCATGCGATGTGATATCCAGTCCCTCGATTTCGTCCTCTTGGTGAACGCGCAGCCCGATGGTTTTCTGAATGAATTTGACGATGATCCAGCTGACCACCAGCGACCAGGCGGCGACGACAATGAGACCGAGAACCTGGGCGCCAAGCTGCCTGGTCATGGTCATCCCTTCGCCGAGGCCGAGCCCCCCCAGGGCTTCCGCGCCGAAGAACGAAGTCAGCAGAATGCCCAGCGCGCCGCCGACGCCATGCACGGCGAAGACGTCGAGCGAATCGTCGATATTGATTTTCTGCTTGATAAAGCCGACACACCAATAGCATACGAAAGCCGCCACGAATCCGAACACCAGCGCGCCGACGGGGCCGACGAAACCGGCGCCAGGCGTGATCGTCGCCAAACCGGCGACCATACCGGTCACGATGCCCACAAGGCTGGGCCTGCCATGCTTTACCCATTCGATGCACATCCAGGTGATCGAAGCGGACGCCGCCGAAATATGCGTGACCACCATCGCCATCCCCGCAGCCCCGTCCGCCGCCAGCGCCGAACCGGCGTTGAATCCGAACCAGCCAACCCACAGCATGGCCGCACCGATCATGGTGAGTCCGGGATGATGCGGCGGCGTGATTTCTTTCGGAAATCCGCGGCGTCCGCCAAGCATTTTGGCAATAACCAGCGCCGAGACGCCAGCGGTGACGTGAACCACCAGACCGCCGGCGAAATCCTTCACTCCACGGTCGGCAAGCCATCCACCGCCCCAGATCCAGTGACAGACAGGGGCGTAGACCAGCACGATCCAGATTGCGCTGAACCACAGAACCGCACTGAACTTGATGCGTTCCACATAAGCGCCGACGATTAGCGCCGGCGTGATGATCGCGAAGGTCATCTGGAACATGAAAAATACCGATTCCGGTATCGTGCCCGAGAGCGTGCCGGTGCCGACGCCGGCTAGAAACGCCTTGTTGAACCCGCCGATCCAGGCGTTCGCCGTCCCACCGTCGCCGAAGGCGAGGCTATAGACGACAATCAGCCACATCACGGACATCAGGCTCGCCACTGCGAAACACTGCATCAGGACCGACAGCAGGTTCCGCGCGCGGACCAGACCGCCGTAAAACAGCGCCAGCCCGGGAAGAGTCATGAAGAGAACCAGCGCCGTCGCGGTCAGGATCCATGCAGTATCGCCGCCGCTTAAAGTGGCATCCTGCGCCATTGCGGCTTCGGGCGAAACGAATATGGCAATCAACGCCACCGCCGCCCCCAGGACGGTCGAATAAACGGTTCTGGACATGTAAACCTCCGCAGTATCCCGACGGGCTCTTTGCAGCCTCGGATTATTCGTTTGCCTGAACGCCTCTGCCTCGGATGCGCGCCACTCATCGGATACCGCACGGGCGGTGAAAAAATTCAGGCGGGATTTTTTGCCATCTTGTCGGCAAGACTGCCGAAATCAGGGCGTTTTGTCTACCCTGCGACAGCGTGAAAAGGGGGATTGCGTGCCGGTGAAGATCCCGACGCGACTTAAATGCTACGAGCGGGCGTGGCCGGCTGCCAGCATGGCTTCGGCCACCGCCAGTTCGGTTTCAGCGGCAGTGCGCGCAGTGTCGTTGTCGGCTTCCGAAATCGCCTCATTCGCGGCTTTGATCCGTTCCTCGACGGCGGATGCGTCGATATCCTCGACCGGCACGGCTTCTTCCGCCAGGACGGTACAGCGTTCGCCGGTCACCTCGGCGAAGCCGCCGGCGACAAAGATACGTTTTTCGACCTTGTCACCGTTATAGGTGTCGATAACACCGGGCCGCAGCGACGATATCAGCGGTGCGTGACCGACGAGTACGCCGAAATCGCCCTCGGCGCCGGGAACGACGACCATTTCAACATCGTCGGACAGCAACAGCTTTTCCGGCGAGACGAGTTCGAAAGAGAATGCTTCGGCCATATCGGTGTTCCGCGGTTCGGGTCAGCCAGCCTGCAATCAGGCCGCTGCCGCCATGTCCTTCGCTTTTTCGACAGCGTCTTCGATCTTGCCGACCATGTAGAACGCGGCTTCGGGCAGATCGTCGTATTCGCCTTCGACCAGGCCCTTGAAGCCTTTGATCGTGTCTTCCAGGTCGACGAACACACCGGACATGCCGGTGAAGATTTCGGCGACGTGGAACGGCTGCGACAGGAACCGCTGGATCTTGCGCGCGCGCGCGACGATCAGCTTGTCTTCCTCCGACAGTTCGTCCATGCCGAGGATGGCAATGATGTCCTGCAGGCCCTTATAGGTCTGAAGAACACGCTGGACCTCACGCGCGACCGCATAGTGTTCGTCGCCGACCGTGCGGGGATCGAGAATGCGCGACGTTGAATCGAGCGGATCGACCGCCGGGTAGATGCCGAGCTCGGCGATCTGGCGCGACAACACCGTGGTCGCATCCAGATGCGCGAACGACGTTGCCGGCGCCGGGTCGGTCAGATCGTCCGCCGGGACGTAAATGGCCTGGACCGAAGTGATCGAGCCCTTGTTGGTGGTGGTGATGCGTTCCTGCAGATTGCCCATGTCGGTCGCCAGGGTCGGCTGATAGCCCACCGCCGACGGGATGCGACCGAGCAGCGCGGACACTTCCGAGCCGGCCTGCGTGAAGCGGAAAATGTTATCGACGAAGAGCAGCACATCCTGGCCTTCTTCGTCCCGGAAATATTCGGCGAGCGTCAGACCGCTGAGACCGACGCGTGCACGCGCACCCGGCGGTTCGTTCATCTGGCCATAGACCAGCGCCGCTTTGGATTCGCCATCCAGCTGGATAACGCCGGATTCCATCATTTCGTGATACAGATCGTTGCCTTCGCGGGTCCGTTCGCCCACGCCGGCGAACACGGAATAGCCGCCATGCGCCTTCGCGACGTTGTTGATCAGCTCCATGATCAGCACCGTCTTGCCGACGCCGGCGCCGCCGAACAGTCCGATCTTGCCGCCGCGCGAATAAGGCGCCAGCAGGTCGACGACCTTGATGCCCGTCACCAGAACGTCGGTTTCAGTCGACTGTTCCGTGAATTCAGGCGCGTCGCGGTGAATCGGCAAACGCTTGGACGTGTTCACCGGCCCGCGTTCGTCGATCGGCTCGCCGATGACGTTCAGGATACGCCCCAGCGTTTCAGGACCCACCGGCATGGTGATCGGGCTGCCGGTATCGGTAACCTTCTGCCCCCGGACCAGACCTTCGGTGGTGTCCATCGCGATGGTGCGCACGGTGCTCTCGCCGAGATGCTGTGCGACTTCGAGCACCAGCCGGTTGCCGTCGTTATCGCACTCCAGCGCGTTCATGATCTCCGGCAGTTCGCCTTCGAAATGTACGTCAATAACAGCGCCCAGAACCTGGGATACGCTGCCGATGCTGTTCGCCGTGGTGTTTGCCGTGTCGGCCATGTTCATACCTCGTCCATCGTATTTGCGGGTCGCTAAACTGCTTCAGCGCCCGAGATGATTTCGATCAGTTCCTTGGTAATGACGGCCTGACGCGAGCGATTGTAGCTCATCGTCAGGCTATCGATCATTTCGCCGGCGTTGCGGGTCGCGTTATCCATCGCACCCATCCGCGCGCCATGTTCGCTCGCGTTGTTTTCCAGCAGCGAACGAAACACCTGCACGCTCATATTGCGCGGCAGCAATATATCGAGAATTTCGGCTTCGTCCGGTTCGTAATCGTAGACGACGGCCGGACCGTCGCTATCGGACGCAGAACCTTCGGCGGTGTCGACCGCAAACGGTATCAGCTGCTGGCGGGTGACGACTTGCGAAATCGCCGATTTAAACGTGTTGTAGATCAGCGTACAGACGTCAAATTCGCAGTTCTCGAACATTTCGAGCACCCGGGTTGCGATGCCCTGAGCATCGTCGAAACCGAGCCGCTGGCGGCCGACATCCTCGATCAGGTCGACGATCAGCGATGCGTAATCGCGGCGCAGCTGGGCCCAGCCCTTTCTGCCGACGCAGAGAATTTTCACGTCCTTGCCGTCGGCCTGCAGCTCGGAAATCATCCTGCGCGCTTCGCGCACGATCGATGAATTGAACGCGCCGCAAAGACCGCGGTCGGAGGTCATGACGACCAGCAGATGCGTGTCCTGCTTGCCGGTGCCGGCGAGCAGGGGCGACGCCCCTTCGGTGGACGCCATCGACCCCGCGAGCGAGCCGAGCATCCGTTCCATGCGCTCGGCATAGGGCCGGGCCGCTTCCGCCTGTTCCTGCGCGCGGCGCAGCTTGGCGGCGGCCACCATCTTCATGGCCGACGTGATCTTCTGCGTCGACTTGACGCTGTCGATCCGCATGCGGAGGTCTTTAAGGCTGGGCATGTCCCGTTACCGGTTCCTGTTTCCGTGGTCGCCGATCAGGACGGCGTAAAGTTTTTGGCGTAGGTGTCGAGCACGCCTTTGAGCTTCGCCTCGGTATCGTCGGACACGGCCTGTTCGTCGCGGATCGTGCTCAGGATATCGGCATGGCTCGATTTCATATCCGAAATAAAGCCCTGCTCGAAGCGCGTGACGTCGCTCGCCGGAATATCATCCAGATAACCGTTCACGCCTGCGAAGATCGACACGACCTGTTCTTCCACCGGCAGCGGCGAATACTGCGGCTGCTTAAGCAGCTCGGTCAGGCGTTCGCCGCGCGCCAGAAGTTTCTGGGTAGCCGCGTCGAGATCCGACGCGAACTGCGCGAAGGCCGCCATTTCGCGGTACTGCGCCAGTTCCAGCTTGATCGAGCCGGCGACCTGTTTCATGGCCTTGATCTGCGCCGCCGATCCGACGCGGCTGACCGACAGACCGACATTCACCGCCGGACGGATACCGGAATAGAACAGCTCGGTTTCGAGGAAAATCTGACCGTCGGTAATCGAAATCACGTTGGTCGGAATATAGGCCGACACATCGCCCGCCTGGGTTTCGATGACGGGAAGCGCGGTCAGCGACCCACCGCCGTTTTCGTCGCTCATCTTCGCTGCGCGTTCGAGCAGCCGCGAATGGAGATAGAAAACGTCGCCGGGATAGGCTTCGCGTCCCGGCGGACGGCGCAGCAGCAGCGACATCTGGCGATAGGCAACCGCCTGTTTCGACAGATCGTCGTAGATGATCAGCGCATGCATGCCGTTGTCGCGGAAATATTCGCCCATCGTGCAGCCACCGTAAGGTGCCAGGAACTGCAGCGGAGCCGGCTCGGACGCCGTCGCGGCAACCACGATGGTATATTCCATCGCCCCGGCTTCCTCGAGCTGCTTGACGATCTGCGCAACCGTGGAACGCTTCTGGCCGACCGCGACATAGATGCAGAACAGCTGCTTGTCGGTATCGCCGTCGTCGAAGGCTTTTTTCTGGTTGATGATGGTATCGACCGCGATCGCCGTCTTGCCGGTCTGGCGGTCGCCGATGATCAGTTCGCGCTGGCCGCGGCCGACGGGAATGAGGCTGTCGATGGCTTTCAGGCCGGTCTGCATCGGTTCGGAAACGGACTGGCGCGGAATAATGCCCGGCGCCTTGACGTCGACCCGGCGCCGTTCGGCGGCCTCGATCGGTCCCTTGCCGTCGATCGGCTCGCCCAGCGCGTCAACCACGCGGCCCAGCAGCCCCTTGCCGACGGGCACGTCAACGATGGTGCCGGTCCTTTTGACCGTGTCGCCTTCCTTGATGTTGGCGTCGGAGCCGAAAATAACGACGCCGACATTGTCGGTTTCGAGGTTCAGCGCCATGCCCTTGATGCCGCCGGGGAATTCGACCATTTCGCCCGCCTGGACGCTGTCGAGACCGTAGACACGGGCGATGCCGTCACCGACCGAGAGAACTTCACCGACTTCGGCGACTTCCGCCTCGGTCCCGAAATTCGCGATCTGGTCTTTGAGAATGGAGGAGATTTCTGCGGCGCGGATATCCATCACGCTGCCCCTTTCAATGATAGTTCAAGCCGTTGAAGTTTGGTTTTAAGCGACGAATCGACCATGCGGGAGCCGACCTTGACGATCATGCCGCCGAGGAGCGACGCATCGACGCTGGCGTCCAGCGTGACTTTCGATCCCATGGCCGTCCGGAGTTCCTGTTCCAGCGCGGCACGCTGCGCATCCGTAAGCGGTTGCGCGCTTGCGACCTCGGCCGTCATTTCGCCGCGGCGGGACGCCAGCAGATCGCGAAAAGCGATACACATGCCGTCGAGCGCGAACAGGCGGCGATTTTTGGCGACGACACCGACGAAATTGCGGGTCAGTTCGGAAACGCCCGCTTTTTCCAGAACGGCGGCGATCGCCGCGCCCTGTTCGTCCCGGCCGATGACGGGACTGGCGACGAGACGGCGCAAATCCGCCGATTCCGCGAGCATGGCCCGAATCGACGCGGCATCCGCCGCGATATCATCGAGATTTTTCCGTTCCTCGGCGAGCTCGAAGAGCGCTGCCGCGTAGCGGCCGGCGACGCCGGAAACGACTGACGATGTTGAGGGCACGCGATCGACCTCTGAAGCGTCCTGTTGAAAAACGTTAAATCTTTGATTTCATTCACAAATCAGAGGAGTTAGTGACTCCGACCCGTGACTGCCCCGAGAGGCAGCGTTAGGTAACACAGGCGATAGTGCCTTGCAACCCGGCGAGAACAGGAAATACGCATCAAACGGTCGCTGTATAATATCGCCGTTCTCAGCAGGACGGCCCTTTCGGCCATTCGGAGATATCCGGCTCCGGCAACCCATCGAAGACCGAGACGATGCCGGCCCCGTATTGCTGGCGCAAGGCCGTGAAATAGGGATCGTCTTCTTCGATCACAACATGCCGCTCAACGCGCTGTTTGCCGGCCTGAATGGTAATCAGGTCGATCGGCGGTCCGACCGACAGATTGCTTCGCATCGTGGAATCGAACGATACCAGCGCCGCCTTGACCGCGCGGTCGATAGACATGTCGAAGGAGACCGTACGGTCGAGAATCGGTTTGCCGTACTTATTCTCGCCGATCTGCAAAAACGGCGTCTCGTGCGTCGCCTCGATAAAATTGCCGGCCGCATAGATCAGGAACAACCGCGGCGACCGACCGTCGATCTGTCCGCCGAGGATGAATGTGGAGCCGGGATCGCCGCCCTCTTCGCGGACGCCTTCTCCGTGTTCCCCGATAACCTGACGCAGGGTGTTACCGACGATCTGGGCGACCGCGAACATGCTGTCGGCCGCCATGATACCGTTTTCACCGTGAGGATCGCCGAGCCGTTCGCTCAGCATGCTGACAACCGCCTGGCTGGTGGCAAGATTGCCTGCCGTCGCCAACGCGATCACGCGTTCGCCCGGTTTCTCGAAAACGTTCAGCTTGCGGAAAGTGGAAATGTAATCGACGCCCGCATTGGTCCGGGAATCCGCAGCCATCACGAGGCCGTCGTTGAGCAGAATGCCGAGGCAGTAGGTCATGAAGTACGAGAATCCGCAATCGATGCGCACAGAGATCGCGCCGAACTCATTTAAGCCAATGCGGCGAGAATGCAAAGCCTGAGGGCAAGGTTGCCGATTCGGCGACGACGGGATTTGCAGGCGGGAAGCAGGCTTTACTGCTGCGCCGCGCTCACCGTGACGGCGACATCCATCCTTTCGCCGCCATCGCCCCCCGAACGAACGCCACAGATGGGAGATGCGGTCTCGTAGTCAAGGCCCACGGCTATGCTGACATGGTTATCGGTCGCGGAGTTGCGATTGGAGGTATCGAAGCTGACCCAGCCCAGATCATCGACCCAGGCTGCCGCCCAGGCATGCCCGGCGACAAACGCGTCGGGATGTTCGCCGTCATATAGGTATCCGGACACGTATCTGGCCGGAATCCCCAGACTGCGGGCGCAACCGATAAAGATATGCGCATGATCCTGACAAACGCCCGATTTTCCGTCGAATGCCTCGGCAGCCGTCGCCAGCGCGTCTGTCGTGCCGGTTTCGTACTCGACGTGATCGCGGACCGCGTTCATCAGTTCGTGGAGCCCGCTCACCCGGTCCTTGTTCAGACTGTCGGAAAACCCGCGGGCGAAATCCCTCAGTGCCGCACCGGGTTTCGTCTGATCCGTCTGGCGTAAAAATACTTCCAGCGGTAGTTCGCCGACCTCGCGCGGCAGGACGCCACCCAAATCGACGGTATCGACCTCGCCGCTCGCCAGGATTTCTATTCGCTCCCGGGGTTCGTCGACCACCAGCGTGTGGCAGACGTTGCCGAAAGCATCGGTCCAGCTGCTCAATCCGTCGGACGGTTCGATGCGCCAGCGAATCACATGCTGACTGGCATTGTTGCGTGGCGTCAGGCGGATGACTTGGGCCGAGAATACGGGCGGATCCGCGTAATGATAGGTGGTTTTATGACTGATATTCAGGCGCATCTTTACCGGACCATCATAAAATCGCGTTCAATCTGCTGACCGATCCGGGCATTCTGTTCGATGAATTCGGTCAGGAATTCATGAAGACCGATGTCGAAGACCTCCTGGATTTTGCGATACCTCAACCCGGCATGGAGACGTCCGGTCAGGCGCTGGCAATCGGGCGCCATCGTGCCGCACAACTCCTCGAGCGTCTCCGACAGCCTGTCATAACAGGAACGCAGCGACCGTGGCATTTGCGGATTGAGAATGATGAGTTCGGCGACTCTGCCGGCGGTGATCCGGTCCCGATAGATTTTGTGATAGGCGCGGAAAGCGCTCAGCGAACGCAGAAGCGCGCCCCACTGATAATAATCCATGGCCCCGCCGACGTTTTCGAAATTCGGCAGCAGGACGTGATACTTCGAATCGAGCAGACGCGCCGTGCAATCGGCGCGTTCCACATACTGGCCGACATCCATGAAATGGGTCGATTCATCGCGCAGCATCGTGCCTTCGGCAACACCGCGAAACAGGTGCGCGCGTTCTTTCACCCAGTCGAAAAACGGCCGCCGCGACCCGCCCTGCAGAACCGCCGCCTCCATATCCTGCAATTCCAGCCAGGTGGCATTGATGCTTTCGAACATTTCGGTCGTGATCGTGCCGCGCAGCGCCCGGGCGTTCTCGCGGGTCGCATGGATCGCCGAATAGATGCTGGACGGATTGTCGGGATCGAGCGCCAGATAATGCACGACGTTAGCGGTAGAGAGATCGCCGTGTTTTTCGTCATACCCCGCCGTGGCGCCGGCAACTTCCAGAGCCGAGAGCCACGCGGTTCTGCGCGTTTCTTCTTCCTGCGGCGTCAGCGTCAGCCGGTCGGCGACATCGATGATGCGCGCCATGTTCTCGGCCCGCTCGGAATACCGAGCCATCCAGTAGAGCTGATCTGCGACCCGTCCCAGCATCGGCTACCCCTGCATGACCCAGGTATCTTTGGTGCCGCCGCCCTGCGACGAATTCACCACAAGCGACCCTTCGGTCAGCGCCACCCGTGTCAGCCCGCCGGGCACGACGCTGACGTCCTCGCCGGACAGTACGAAAGGACGCAGATCGACGTGGCGTGGCGCGATGCCCTGGTCCACGAAGGTCGGGCAGGTCGACAGCGACAGTGTAGGCTGGGCGATGAAGCCGGAGGGATTTTCGAGAACGCGGGCCTTGTAATCCTCGCGTTCCTTCTTGGTGCTCGCCGGTCCGACCAGCATGCCGTACCCGCCGGACCCGTGAACTTCCTTGACCACGAGGTCGGCGAGATTGTCGAGCGCGTATTTCAGATCCTCCGGATCGCGCAGCATATAGGTCGGCACGTTGTTGAGAATCGGTTCCTCGCCGAGATAGAACTTCACGATCTCGGGCACGTAGGGGTAGACCGATTTGTCGTCGGCGACGCCGGTGCCCATCGCGTTCGCAACGGTCACGCCGCCCGACCGGTAGACCGACAGCAGACCGGGCACGCCGAGCAGCGAGTCCGGGCGGAAGGCCAGCGGGTCGATAAAGTCGTCGTCGATGCGTCGATAGATCACATCGACCCGTTGCGGTCCCTCGGTCGTCCGCATGAAAACCCTGTTCTCGCGCACGAACAGGTCGGTGGGCTCGACCAGTTCGATACCCATGGAATCGGCAAGATACGCGTGCTCGAAATAAGCGCTGTTAAACGCGCCCGGGGTCAGCAAAACGACACTGGGTTCGCCCGTCGTCGCGGGCGGGGCGACAGCGCGCAGATTGCGGAGCAATTTTTCGGGGTAGAGATCGACGGGCGCGACGGCTCTGTCGGCGAACAGTTCGGGAAACAGGCGCATCATCACGGCCCGGTTTTCCAGCATATAGGAAACGCCGGACGGCGCGCGCAGATTGTCTTCCAGCACGTAGAATTCATCCTCGCCGACCCGCACAAGGTCGATCCCGGCGATATGGGTGTAGACGCCGCCCGGCACGTCGAGTCCGTGCATCTGGATCTGGTAGTAGTCGTTGTTGAACACCAGTTCGGCGGGGATCTTGCCGGCCTTCACGATCTCCGCGTTGTGGTAGAGATCTTCGAGAAACATGTTCAGGGCGCGGACACGCTGGATGGAACCGCGCGACAGCAGATCCCATTCCGACGCGGCAAAAACCCGGGGAATCAGGTCGAACGGTATCATCCGCTCGTTGCTGCCCTGCCGGCCATAGACGAGAAACGTAATTCCCATGCGTCGGAACAGCAGTTCCGCTTCTTCCGATTTAACAGCCAGCTGACCGTCCGGGAGATTGTCGAGCCATTTTGCGACGTCGATATAGGCGTCTCTCACGCTGCCGTCGCCGGCGCGCATCTCATCGAAGAACGTCTTGTTCGCCATACAGTGAGATCAGAGAGCAGTCGCCGAAAGTCAAAAGCTCCGTCAGTCGGAAGGTTCACATGAAGCTGTAAGGATCGATATCGATCGCGATCCGTACGCCGCCGGCTGGTTTCATCGCGAACACCCAGCGCCGCAGAAGATCCTGCACGTTCACGTCCTTGCGCGCCCGCAGCAACAGGCGGCGGCGGTGGCGGCCCCGGACAATGGCGATCGGCGCCGGCGCCGGACCCAGCACCGAAACCCCGTCGCGGCGCGGCGCGGACCGTCCCAGCGCGGTGGCTGTTTCGTCGACATTCCGCTCGTCCCGTCCCGATACGATGACCGCAGCAAGACGGCCGTAGGGCGGCATGTTGTGCTGTTTGCGAGCCGCGGCTTCGGTTTCGATAAACCGGTCGCGGTCGCCGCCGACCAGCGCCTGCATCACAGGGTGTTCGGGCTGAAAAGTCTGCAGCATCACGGTGCCGGGCCGGTCCGCCCGTCCCGCGCGGCCCGACACCTGATGCAGCAGCTGATAGGTCCGTTCCGCCGCCCGCAGATCTCCGCCGGCCAGGCCGAGATCGGCGTCGATCACGCCGACCAGCGTCAGCAGCGGAAAATGGAATCCCTTGGCCATGATCTGGGTGCCGATCAGCACGTCGATCTCGCGTTCGCGCATACGCCGGACCAGCGCCTGCGCATCCGCGGGTTTGTGCACCGTATCGCTGGACATGATCTCGAACCGCGCCTCGGGGAACTTTTCCCGCGCTTCCTCGGCCAGACGTTCCACGCCGGGCCCGCAGGCCGCGAAACGGTCTTCGGCCTCGCAGGACGGGCAGGTTTTCGGCAGCGGCGCACTGTAGCCGCAGTGATGGCATTGCAGCCGGTCGTGCAGCCGGTGTTCGACCAGCCAGGCGGTGCATTGCGGACAGTCGAGGCGATGGCCGCACGCGCGGCACAGGGTCAGCGGCGCATAGCCGCGCCGGTTGAGAAACAGCATCGCCTGTTCGCCCGATGCCAGCGTGTCGCCGACCGCCGCCGCCAGGCTGGGCGACAGCCAGCTCTGGCGGTCCATCTTTTCGGAGCGCATGTCGATCGCCCGGATGGTCGGCAGCGATGCGCCGGCGAACCTCTCCGGCAGGGACAGCCGCCGGTACTTGCCGCGCCACACGTTGTCGACGGTTTCCAGCGACGGGGTCGCAGAGGCCAGGATCACCGGAAAATCGCCGATATGCGCCCGCACCACCGCCATGTCGCGGGCGTTGTAGACGACGCCTTCATCCTGCTTGAAGCTGGAGTCGTGCTCCTCGTCTATGACGATCAGGCCGAGATCGCGATAGGGCAGCATTAACGCCGAACGCGCGCCGACCACCAGCTTCGCTTCGCCGCGCAGCACCGCGCGCCAGTTGCGCCGGCGCTGCGACATCGGCAGATCGGAATGCCACACGACCGGCGGCACGCCGAAGCGCTGCTGAAACCGGTCGAGCCAGTCGGTGGTCAGCGCGATTTCGGGTAACAGCACGATCACCTGTTTCCCGGCGCGCAGGGCGGCTGCGATCGCTTCGAAGTACACTTCCGTCTTGCCGGACCCGGTGACGCCGTCCAGCAGCGTGACCGAAAAGCCGTCTTCCATGCCGGCGACCAGATCGCCGGCCGCCACGGCCTGGGGGTCGGACAGAACGGCGCCCGCCCGATCCGGGTCGGGTCGGTCGACCGGTTCGTCTTCCTGCACGGCGATGGATTGCAGAATGCCCGTCTCCGCCAGCCCGCGAATAACGGTAGCCGACGCCTTTGCCGCTTTTGCAATCTCCGCCGCCGCGCGCGGCCTGCCGTCGGACAGAGCGGTCAACACGCGACGCCGGGCATCTGTCAGGCGCACGCCACCGGGAAGTGATTCGCTTTTTGCGTCTACTCCGGGGGCCATCCGGTAGACCGTGGTCACCTTGGGCGGCTCCAGCGCGCGCGGCACGCTCATGGTCATCCGCAGCACGCTGCCAAGCCGCGCCAGCGTGTATCCCGCCACCCAGTCAACGAACAGGCGCAGATTTTCAGGCATTGGCGGAAGGTCGATTACCGCACTGATTTCACGCAGTTTTTTTGCGTCGACACCGCCCCGTGCCGGGCCCCACACCACGCCTGTGGCGCGGCGCGCACCAAGCGGCACTTCGACATAGGACCCGGGCGCCACGACCAAGTTCTCGGGCACAAGATAGTCGTACGGCGCGGTCAGCGGCAGCGGCAAAAGCACGCTGACGGCGTCGCCTGCATCGGTCGGAGGGCGTGTGGAAAGGCCGGGGTCCATCAAGTACACTCTATCCCAGCGGAACAGGACGGCCAATCGGCCGGCATCCCTCCCGGACCCGAATTGCCCCCGGGCCAGATATATGGGGCATGATCAAAAAGAAGGAAGATCATGAAGTTTTTCGTGGACACCGCAGATGTTGACGACATCCGCGACCTTGCGTCTACGGGTTTGGTAGACGGCGTTACGACCAACCCCTCCCTCATCGCAAAATCGGGCCGCAACTTTCTGGAGGTCATCCCGGAAATCTGCGAACTGGTCGACGGCCCTGTCAGCGCGGAAGTCGCCGCGACCGATCATGAGACGATGCTGGCGGAAGGACGGAAACTTGCCGGGCTGGCCCCGAACGTGGCGGTCAAAGTGCCGTTGACCACGGACGGGCTGAAAACCTGCAAGTCGCTTTCCGACGCCGGCACCAAGGTAAACGTCACACTGTGCTTTTCGCCGGGCCAGGCGATCCTGGCCGCCAAGGCGGGCGCCGCTTATATCTCCCCCTTCGTCGGCCGGCTGGACGATATCAGCAGCGACGGCATGGGACTGATCGACGATATCTGCACGATCTACGCGAATTACGCCGATTTCGAAACCGAAGTGCTTGTCGCCTCCATCCGGAGCCCCAACCACGTGATCGAGGCGGCGAAAATGGGCGCCGACGTCTGCACCGTGCCGCCCAGCGTGCTGCGCCAGCTGGTCAAGCACCCGCTGACCGACGCGGGACTGGCCGCATTCCTTGCAGACTGGGCCGAGACCGGCCAGAAAATCCTGGATTCCTGATTGTGAGCGGACCCGCGGACGACGCCGCCGAATTTCAGCCCGACGCGCTGACCGCCGAAACGGTTTCGGCCTGGCTCCGCCGGCATCCGGATTTCCTGCAGGACAATCCGGAGGTCCTGACCTTCCTGACGCCGCCGGAATTCAAGCGCGGCGAACGCATCCTCGACATGCAGCGCTTCATGCTCGACAAGGTTCAGGAAGAGCTGGCCGGTCTGCGGCGACGGGAAAAACAGCTGCTGCAGGCGGCCGAAGGCAATGCCGCCGGACAAACGAAGATCCATCAGGCCGTCGCCGCGATCGTGGACGCAGCCGACATCCACGCGCTGAACGGCCTGATCCGGACCCAGCTGCCCGCCCTGCTCGACCTTGAAGCCGCGGTGCTGTGCATCGAAGACAACGGCGCGCTGGCGCTGGCTGGGGCGAATGCGATCGGCGCAGGCGGCATCGCCAACCTGATGGGGCCGAAGCAGCGCGTATTGCTGCAGGCAAAAACGGCGGGAGAGCCGCTGGTGTTCGGCGACGAGGCCGACCGGGTAAAATCCGTCGCCTATCTGCGCCTGCGCACAGGCGGCAGCACCCCGGAAATGCTGTTGGCGCTGGGGTCGGGGCGGGATGACGGTTTCGACCCGCATCAGGCGACCGATCTGATCCTGTTTTTCGCCGATATCCTGGAATCCCGGATCAAGCAATGCCTGGGGCCGAAAAGCTGATCCGTTTCGCAGCCGCGGGCGACCTGCTCGCGGCGCTGGAGGACTGGCGGCGCTGGCTGATAGCCGAACGGCGGACATCGCCGCACACCGTCGACGCGTATTGCCGGGATGTGGCGTCTTTCCTTGACTTCGTCCGCGATCATCGCGGCGCGACTGCCGATCTGGCGGCGCTGGCGGATTTATCCCCCGCCGATTTCCGGGCCTGGCTGGCGGCACGGCTGAACGAAGGTCTGTCCCGCACCTCAATCACCCGCGCCATGTCGGCCCTGCGCAACCTGTTCCGGTTTCTCGACCGGACCGGACGGGTAGACAACCAGGCGTTGGCTGCGGTCAAGGCGCCCAGGCCGCCCAAATCCGTGCCCAAACCGCTGAACGCGGACGACGCCGTCGCGCTGTTGCGGCGCGCGGTGGAAATCGCTCCCGAACCCTGGGTCGGCGCGCGAGACGTCGCGATCCTGACCCTGCTCTATGGCTGCGGCCTGCGTATCGACGAGGCGCTGAACCTGAACCAGGGCGACGCGCCGTCCGGGGATACCATGATGATCACCGGCAAGGGCAACAAGGAACGGGTGGTGCCGGTCCTGCCCGTCGTCATCGACGCCGTGCGTCGCTATCGGGACGTGTGTCCGTATTCGACCGAAGCGGACCAGCCGCTGTTTTACGGCGCCCGCGGCGCCCGGCTGAACCCCGGCATCGTCCAGCGCACCATGCGGAACCTGCGCGCCGATCTCGGCCTGCCCGATACCGTGACGCCGCATGCCCTGCGTCACAGCTTCGCCACCCATCTGCTGGCCGGGGGCGGCGATCTTCGCACCATCCAGGAACTGCTCGGCCACGCCTCGCTGTCGACGACGCAACGCTATACCGATGTCGACACGCAAAAACTGATCGAGGTCTACGACCGCGCCCACCCACGCGCCGCATCGGGACGGTAAAAATGCTGGGTGGTATCGGAAAGGTGCTGTCGCAGCGCGATTTCGCGATCTACTGGGCCAGCAACGGCGTCAATACGGTGGGCCGCTGGATGTACCGGATCGCCGTCGCGTGGCTGGCCTGGGAGCTGACGGAATCCACCGTCTGGCTGGGCATCGTCGCCTTCGCCGAGAGCATCCCGCTGGTCATCTTTTCCGTGGTCGCCGGCGCGCTGGCCGACCGGGTCGGATACATCCGCATCACCATCCTGGCGCAGACCGCAACCGCGGTCGCCGCCGTGATCTTCGCCGCCATGACCCTGTTGGGCCTGATGACGATCGAACTGGTCGTCGTTTTCGCGCTGCTGATCGGCACGCTGGAATCGCTGACCACGCCGGCGCGGATGGCGCTGGTTCATGCGCTGGTGCCCAAGGATCATCTCGCCGCCGCCATCGGGCTGACCGGCGCGACGTTCAACGGGTCCCGCTTCGTGGGGCCGGCCATCGCGGGAATCCTGATTTCGGTGTCCGGGTCGGGCGTCGTTCTGGCGGTCGTGGCCGCAACGTTCACACAGTTCTGCATCGCATTGCTGGCCATCAAAGTACAGGAACCGGAACGCAAGCCCGGTCCCTGGCGGGACATTTTCGGCGATATGGCGACGGGCATAAAATACGGGTTCACTCACCCGGGCATCCGGTTCCTGCTGATCATGCTCGGTATCACGGGACTGCTTATCCGACCCGTCATCGAACTGATGCCGGGCTTCGCCGCGCAGGTCTTCGACAGCGGATCAGACGGGTTCGCGATCCTGATGTCGGCGATCGGGTTCGGCGCCATGGTCAGCTGTCTGTGGGTCGGGATGCGCGGCCGGACTGAGGGGCTGACAAACCTGGTCACGATCAGCCTGCTGATACAGGGCATCGGGTTGGTTCTCAGCACGCAGGCGGGACAGATCTGGATCGCCACGATCAGCTTCGCGGTGGTCGGGTTCGCCATGCTGGTCGGCGGCGTCGGCTCGCAGACGCTGATCCAGAACGCCGTCGAATCGGACGTCCGCGCCCGGGTGATGAGCCTGTTCATCGTGATTTCCTGGGGGCTGCCCGCATTCGGGGCGCTGGCCGCCGGCTGGATCGCCAGCTTTGCGGGCATGGAGGCGACCATCGCCGCCGGCGGCGTGCTTACCGTCGCTCTGTGGATATGGGCGCGTCCGCAGGCGATCAGGCTTCGGAGCGACCTGGAAAAACAGGATTAGGGTCGGCGAATGATCCGTCGCCACAACCGGTTGGCGCGCGCCTCGGCCTCGTCGTATTTTTCTGCGAATTTCGGATAACGCGTCCTCAGATTATCCAGCTGACGCTGCGCCCACTCCGATTCACGCGACAGCAGGATGAACCCGATCAGCAGAAAGAGGATGCCCTGCAGAATCGGAAGGAAAATTCCGAGGATTCCCAGAACGACGAAGAACCAGCCCAGGCCGAGAATTACATACCGTTTCAGAGAACGCGCCATCCGCTAGATATGGATAGGCGACCCCTCGACGCCAAGGGCTGCTTCCTTGACCGCCTCGTTCAGCGTGGGATGAGCATGGCAGGTGCGCGCGATGTCTTCCGAAGACGCGCCGAACTCCATGGCCAGCGCCAGTTCGGCAATCAACGTGCCGGCATCGGGTCCGATGATATGCACGCCGAGCACCTCGTCGGTCGCCGCATCGGCGAGAATTTTCACAAAACCTTCGGTGTCGCCGTTGGCCCGGGCCCGGGAATTCGCCATGAAAGGGAAGTTGCCCTTGTTGTAGTCGACGCCCGCCTCTTTCAGCTGTTCTTCCGTCTTGCCGACCGAGGCCGCTTCCGGCCACGTGTAGACGACCGACGGGATGGCGTCGTAATTGATGTGGGGCGCCTGGCCCGCCAGATGCTCGACGCAGGCGATGCCTTCTTCCTCCGCCTTGTGCGCCAGCATGGCGCCCGGGATGACATCGCCGATGGCGTAAATGCCGTCGATATTCGTCTTGAAGTGATCGTTGACCTGGATCACGCCGCGCCGGTCCACCTCGACGCCGACGTCTTCGAGGCCAAGTCCCTCGGTAAACGGAATGCGGCCGATGGACACCAGCACGACGTCGCATTTGATGTCTTCGGATTCGCCGCCACCCGCCGGTTTAACCGTCAGCGTCACCTGCGATTTGGCGGTTTTCGCGCCCGTCACCTTGGTGCCGAGTTTGAATTCCATACCCTGCTTCGCCAGCGTCTTGTGCATCGCGGCGCCGACTTCCTTGTCCATGTTCGGTACGATGGCGTCGAGGAATTCAACCACCGTCACCTTGGCCCCCAGCCGTCGCCACACGGACCCCATCTCGAGGCCGATATACCCGCCGCCGACGACCACGAGATGCTTCGGCACCTTCGACAGCGACAGCGCGCCGGTGGACGATACGATTTTGTCTTCGTCGATCTCGACGCCCGGCAGCGGCGCGACCTCGGAACCGGTCGCGATCAGAATGTTGTCGGCCGTATAGGTGCCGGCGTCTTTGCCGCCCGTCACCTCGACCTCGCCCGGCTTGACGATTTTGGCGGCGCCGGTGATGGCGGTGACCTTGTTCTTCTTGAACAGAAAGCCGATGCCCTTGGTCAGATCGTCGACCACCTTGTCCTTGCGCGCCATCAGCGTCTTAAGATCAAGCTCCACCTTGCCGACCTTGACGCCGTGTTCGGCCAGATGGTCCTGCGCTTCCTCGAATTTTTCCGACGAATGTAATAGCGCCTTGGACGGGATGCAGCCGACGTTGAGACAGGTGCCGCCCCAGGTGCCGCGCTTGTCGACACAGGCGGTTTTCAGGCCGAGCTGGGCCGCGCGGATGGCGGCGACGTAGCCGCCCGGGCCCGCCCCGATCACGATCAGGTCGAAATGGGTATCGCTCATATTCTGCGCCTCCAACTAAACAGCCAGGAGGATACGCTCAGGATCCTCGATGCATTCCTTTACGCGGACGAGAAACGTCACCGCTTCGCGCCCATCGATAATGCGGTGATCGTAGGACAGCGCCACGTACATCATCGGACGGATTTCGATGGAATCGCCGACTGCGACAGGGCGGCGGTCGATCTTGTGCATGCCGAGGATGCCGGATTGCGGCGGATTGATGATCGGCGTGGACATCAGCGAACCGTAGACGCCGCCATTGGTGATGGTGAACGTGCCGCCGGTCAGTTCGTCCATGCCGAGCTTGCCGTCGCGCGCCCGGAAGCCGAGATCGGTGATACCCTTCTCGACTTCGGCGAACGACTTCTTGTCGGCGTCGCGCAGCACCGGCACCACCAGACCCTGTTCGGTACCGACCGCCACGCCGATGTCGTAATAGTTCTTGTAGATCAGCTCGTCGCCGTCGATTTCCGCGTTGACCGCGGGCAGTTCCTTCAGCGCGACGATGCAGGCCTTGACGAAGAACGACATGAATCCGAGGCGGCAGCCGTGGCGTTTTTCGAAATCGTCCTGGAATTTCTTACGGGCAGCCATGACGTTGGTCATGTCGATTTCGTTGAACGTGGTCAGCATCGCCGCCGTGTTCTGGGCCTCTTTCAGGCGTTCGGCGATACGCTGACGCAGGCGGGTCATTTTCACCCGTTCCTCGCGCGGATCCTCGGCGCGGGGTTCCGACGGTGCGGCCGGTTTCGCGGGCGCGGGCGCCGGTTTCGCCTCTGCCGCCTTCGCGCCGCCGCCGTCCTTCATGAACAGCAGCACGTCGCCCTTGGTCAGGCGGCCGTCCTTGCCGGTGCCGGTAATCTGCGACGGATCGAGATTGTTCTCGTCAACCAGTTTGCGTACCGCGGGCGACAGCTTGTCGCTGTCGTCTTCCGCCGCGGCCGGTTCGGGGGCCGGTTCCGCTTTCTCCGCCTTTGCCGGCGCTGCAGCCGGTTTTTCTTCGGCCTTCTTCGCCGGAGCGGCGCCGACTTCGCCGATCATGCCCAGCAAGGCGCCGACTTCGACATTGTCGCCTTCCTTGGCGGTGATCTCGCTCAGCGTGCCGGCGGCGGACGCATTGACTTCCAGCGTCACCTTGTCGGTTTCAAGCTCGAGGATAGGCTCGTCCACGGCGACGGCGTCGCCCTCCGCCTTGAACCATTTTGCAACTGTAGCCTCGGTGACGGATTCGCCGAGCGTCGGAACGGTGATTTCAGTAGCCATGTGCGTTGTGCTCCCGGAGCGGAATGATGGTGTGGTCAGACGGTCAGGGCGTCTTCGACCAGCGCCTGCTGTTCCTTTGTATGTTTGCCGAACGAGCCCGTGGCCGGCGACGACGCTTCGGGCCGGCCGGCATAGACCGGCCGTTCGGCCTTGATATCGACATTGCCGAGCAGTTCCTCGAGACGTCGGTCGAGATAGGTCCAGGCACCCATGTTCTTCGGCTCTTCCTGACACCAGACGACGTCGGCATTGGGATATTTTTTCAGTTCCTTGGACAGCGACACGCTGGGGAACGGATAAAGCTGTTCCATCCGGATCAGCGCGACGTTCGAAATATTCATCTCTTCGCGGGCGGCGAGCAGATCGTAATAGACCTTGCCGCTGCACAGAACGACGCGCCTGACTTTGGTGCGCGCCACCAGATTGCCGGTTTCGGGCAGCACGCGGTTGAACGACGTGCCGGGGCCGAATTCCTCCAGCGTCGAGACCGCCTGCTTGTGCCGCAGCAGCGATTTCGGCGTCATAATGACCAGCGGTTTGCGGAAATCGCGCCGGATCTGACGGCGCAATGCATGAAAATAATTGGCCGGCGTCGTGATGTTGCAGACCTGCCAGTTGTCTTCCGCGCAAAGCTGCAGATAGCGTTCAAGCCGGGCGGACGAATGTTCCGGCCCCTGCCCCTCGAAACCGTGCGGCAGCAGCATGACCAGTCCCGACATGCGCAACCATTTCGATTCGGCAGACGATATGAACTGGTCGAAAATGAACTGCGCACCGTTGGCAAAATCGCCGAACTGCGCTTCCCACATCACCAGCACGTCCGGATCGGCCAGCGACAGGCCGTATTCGAAGCCGAGCACGGCGGCTTCCGACAGGGTCGAATTGCGGGCGATGAATTTCGCCTGCTCGCCGGGCCGGATCTGTTCCAGCGGTATGAAGGGTTCTTCCGTTTCCTGATCGGTAACCACGACGTGGCGCTGCGAGAACGTGCCGCGCGCGACGTCCTGCCCGCTGAGCCGGACCAGATGTCCCTCGGTCAGCAGCGTGCCGAACGCCAACGATTCGCCGGTCGCCCAATCGATGCCCTCACCGGCTTCGAGAGTCTTCCGCCGGTTGTCGAAAAACCGCCGCAGCTTGCTGTTGAGATTGAAATCCTCTGGCACGGTCGAGATCGCGGCGCCGACTTCCTTCAGCAGGTCCATCGATACATCGGTCTTGCCCTTGCGTTCCTCCATCGACGGCGCGGTGGTCAGACCCTGCCACTTTCCTTCCAGCCAGTCCGCCTTGTTCGGCTTGTAGGATTTCGACGCCTCGAAATCCGCTTCCAGACGGGTACGGACGTTGTCCTGAATCTCTGCGACCTGTTCCTCGGTCACCACGCCTTCGGCGATCAGCTGGTTGGCGTAGATTTCTCGCACCGTCGGATGATCCGCGATGGCACGGTACATTTTGGGCTGCGTGAACGCCGGCTCGTCGCCTTCGTTATGGCCGAACCTGCGGTAGCACCACATGTCGATGACCACGTCCTTGCGGAATTCGTGGCGGAATTCGGCGGCAATGCGCGACACGTGAATGACCGCCTCGACGTCGTCGCCGTTGACGTGAAAGATCGGCGCCTGCGCCATCTTGGCGATTTCCGTCGGATATCGGGACGTGCGCGTCGCCGCCGGATTGGTGGTGAAGCCAATCTGGTTGTTGACCACCACATGGATCGTGCCTCCCGTCCGGTAGCCCTTGATGTCCGACAGGCCGAACGTTTCGGCGACGATACCCTGACCACCGAACGCGGCGTCGCCATGCATCAGCAGGCCGAGCACCTTGCGACGTTCCTTGTCGCCGCGCTGGCGCTGTTTGGCGCGCACCTTGCCTACCACGACGGGATCGACCGCTTCCAGATGCGACGGGTTGGCGGCCAGCGACAGGTGCACCTGCTTGCCGTCGAATTCTCGGTCGGCGGAAGTGCCGAGATGGTATTTGACGTCGCCCGACCCCTGAACGTCTTCCGGCGTCGCCGCCGTACCCTGGAATTCGGAAAAGATGGCCGAGAACGGCTTGTTCATGACGTTGGCAAGTACGTTCAGCCGGCCGCGATGCGGCATCCCGATCACGACCTCTTCGACGCCGAGCTGGCTGCCGCGTTTCAGCACCTGTTCCAGCGCCGGCACCAGCGACTCGCCGCCGTCGAGGCCGAACCGCTTGGTGCCGGTATGTTTGACATGGAGGAACTGCTCGAACTGTTCCGCCTCGGTCAGACGTTCGAGGATCGTCACCTTGCCGATGTCGGTGAAGTCCGTCTGGTTGCCGATCGCCTCGATCCGGTCCTGGATCCACACCTTTTCGTCGGTTGAGGTGATATGCATGTACTCGACGCCGATATGGCCGCAATAGGTCGCGCGGACGCGTTCGACGATGTCGCGCAACGGCGCCTTCTCTCCGAGGCCGAGACGGTCGTGGATGTAGATTTCGCGGTCGTAATCGGATTCCGAAAACCCGTAGGATTCGGGATCGAGCTCGGTATGGCTGAGCGGCTGTTCGAGCCCCAGCGGGTCGAGCTCGGCATACAGATGCCCGCGCACGCGGTGCGAGCGGATGATCATCAGCGCCTGGATGGAATCCCGGGTGACGTCGGACAGGTTCGCGCCGTCGCTGCCCGGCGCCGTCGCGCCGTTGGTGCTCAGAACTTCCGCCGCGGTCTCGGTTCCGATCACAGCGGTTTCGCGCGGCGACCAACTGGCGCCCACGAGATCCTTCAGGATATCGGGCGCGTCGTCCTTCAGCTCATCGAAGAACGCCGCCCATTCGGAATCCACGGTCGCCGGTTTTTCGAGATAGCGCGCATAGAGTTCAGCGACGAACGTGCTGTTCGCGCTGGTCAGGAAAGATGTCCGTTCTAACGGTCCGGTCATGACGTCTGCGGCGGTGTCTTCACCGCCCCTTTCAATGCTACTTCGCCGGAAAACGCCGGCGCGGTCAGCCCCGTCCTATCCCTTCATCGCCTCCACCATCGCGTCGCCGATACCGGCGGGCGAATCGGATACTTTGATCCCTGCGCTTTTCATGGCGTCGATCTTGTCGTCGGCGCCGCCCTTGCCGCCGGAAATAATCGCCCCGGCATGTCCCATGCGTCGCCCGGGGGGCGCGGTCACGCCGGCGATAAATCCGACAACGGGTTTTTTGGTCTTCGACTGCCTGATGAAATCGGCCGCGTCCTCTTCCGCGGAGCCGCCGATTTCGCCGATCATGACGATGCCTTCGGTCTCGTCGTCGCCGAGGAACATGTCTATGCAGTCGACGAAGTTCGTGCCGTTCACCGGATCGCCGCCGATGCCGATGCACGTCGTCTGGCCGAGACCGGCAGCGGTCGTCTGCGCGACCGCTTCGTAGGTCAGCGTGCCCGAGCGCGAGACGATACCGATCCTGCCGCGCTGGTGAATGTGGCCCGGCATGATGCCGATTTTGCATTCGTCGGGCGTGATAATGCCGGGGCAGTTCGGCCCGATCAGACGCGTGTTCGAATTTGCCAGCGCGCGCTTGACGCGCACCATGTCGATCACGGGAATGCCCTCGGTGATGCAGACCGCCAGCGGAATTTCCGCGTCGATCGCTTCCAGGATGGCATCGGCCGCAAAGGGCGGCGGAACGTAAATCACGGACGCGTTCGCGCCCGTCTTTTCGACCGCGTCGGCGACGGTGTCGAATACCGGCAGATCCAGATGCGTGGTCCCGCCCTTGCCCGGCGTCACGCCGCCGACCATGTTGGTGCCATAGGCGATCGCCTGTTCCGAATGGAAGGTTCCCTGCGCGCCGGTGAAACCCTGGCAGATAACTTTCGTGTCTTTTCCGACCAGCACCGACATCAGGCTGCCTCCTGCGTTACTTTGACAACCTTTTCGGCGGCATCCGCCAGATTGTCCGCCGAAACGATCGGCAGACCGGAGTCTTCGAGAATTTTCTTGCCCAGTTCCACGTTGGTACCGGCGAGCCGGACCACCAGCGGCACGTCGAGGCTGACCTCGCGCGCGGCCGCGACCACGCCCTCGGCGATGACGTCGCAGCGCATGATGCCGCCGAAAATATTCACCAGGATGGATTCGACGTTGGGGTCCGACAGGATCAGTTTGAACGCCGTCGTCACCCGTTCCTTGGTCGCGCCGCCGCCGACGTCAAGAAAGTTGGCCGGCGAGCCGCCATACAGCTTGATGATATCCATGGTGGCCATGGCGAGACCGGCGCCGTTGACCATGCAGCCGATGCTGCCGTCGAGCGTGATGTAGTTGAGGTCGTGCTTCGCGGCCTCCAACTCGGTGGGGTCTTCTTCGTCCTCGTCGCGCAGCTCGGCAACGTCCTTGTGCCGGAACAGCGCGTTGTCGTCGAAATTCATCTTGGCATCTAGCGCGATGACGTCGCCCGAACCGGTGACCACCAGCGGATTGATCTCGACGATGGAGGCGTCGAGTTCGGTGAAGGCTTCGTACATCGCCAGCAGGAATCTTGACGCCGCCTTGATCTGGTCGCCTTCGAGTCCGAGACCGAACGCGATCTGCCGCGTGTGAAACGGCTGGATGCCGGTCGCGGGGTCGATATCGATCCGCAGGATTTTTTCCGGCGTCGCCTCGGCGACTTCCTCGATTTCCATGCCGCCCTCGGTGGACGCCATGATGGTGACCCGGCTGGTCGCCCGGTCGATCAGGATGCCGAGATACAGTTCGCGGGCAATGTCGCAGCCTTCCTCGATATAGACGCGTTTGACTTCCTTGCCCTCTTCGCCGGTCTGCTTGGTGACCAGAATCTTGTGAAGCATGCCGGCGACGTTTTCGCGAACCTCGTCGACCGACTTGACGACGCGGACGCCGCCCTTGTCGCTGTCGTCGTCCTTGAACCGCCCGGCGCCGCGGCCACCCGCATGAATCTGCGACTTGACGACCCAGACCGGCCCGCCAAGATCCTCGGCGACCTTGACCGCCTCGTCGGCGGTATAGGCCACGCCGCCCTTTGGCACGGCGACGCCGTACTTGGCGAGCAGCTGCTTCGCCTGATATTCGTGAATATTCATATCCTGTCCGTATGCTCCTGCGGCATTGCCAAAACGTAAACGCGCATTGTTAAGCGATTATTAACCATAAACCCGGAGGTCAGACTCGCTCCGGCGCTGCCGGCGCCGACATGGCACGAAAAAGGGCTACTTGCCCTTCTTGGCGCCTTCGCGTTCCATTTTCTTGACGACATCGACCAGGCCCTGCACGGCGTTGACCGACTTGTTGAACTGGCGTTTCTCGCCCGCGTCGAGCTTGACCTCGACGATGCGCTCGATGCCCTGCGAACCGATGACCACCGGCACACCGACATAGAGACCCTTCACACCGTATTCGCCGTTCAGCTTGGCGGCGCAGGGCAGCACGCGCTTTTTATCCTTCAGATAGGATTCGGCCATGGCGATGGCGGATGAAGCCGGCGCATAGAATGCCGAGCCGTTGCCCAGCAGGCCGACGATCTCGCCGCCGCCGTCGCGGGTGCGCTGGACGATTTCGTCGAGGCGCTTTTGCGTCGTCCATTTCATTTTGATCAGATCGGGCAGCGGAATGCCGGCAACCGTCGAATAGCGGATCGACGGCACCATGGTATCGCCGTGGCCGCCGAGCACGAAGGCCGTCACATCTTCGACCGAAACGTTGAATTCCTCGGCCAGGAAATAACGGAACCGCGCGCTATCGAGCACGCCGGCCATGCCGACGACCCGCTTGGCAGGCAGGCCCGAATGTTTCTGCAGCGCCCAGACCATGGCGTCCAGCGGGTTGGTGATGCAGATCACGAACGCGTCGGGCGCATATTTCTTGATGCCTTCGCCGACCTGTTTCATGACGTTGGAATTGATGCCGATCAGGTCGTCGCGGCTCATCCCCGGCTTGCGCGGGATGCCGGCGGTGACGATGACGACGTCGGCGCCCTTGATGCCGGCGTAGGAATTGGTACCGGTCATGCGGGAATCGAAGCCTTCGACGGGCGAGGATTCGACCAGATCGAGGGCTTTCCCCTGCGGGGTGCCTTTCATGATGTCGAACAGGACGACGTCGCCGAGATCTTTCAATCCGGCGAGATGCGCCAGCGTGCCGCCAATGTTGCCGGCGCCGACGAGGGCGATTTTATTGCGGGCCATGGAATATTCCGGGCTGTTATGAAAAAAGATGTAGCCTCCCGCCGGAAAACCGCCGGGACGCTGGGTTTCTAACGCCGTTAACCTTGCAGGGCAAGGAAAAGCGGTAAGACCCGTTCATGGTGTGAACGCACTGCGGCGTCATTCCAGAAAACAATACTTTTGCGGCATTTTCGACAATGCGGGCGCGCGGTAAACACC
>Ga0181567_10000444_pt1 | contig 30731 bp, 21 predicted proteins | sample 101ome_14_FD_133761 | JGI IMG/M metagenome (GOLD analysis project Ga0181567, IMG submission 133761) | Coastal salt marsh microbial communities from the Groves Creek Marsh, Skidaway Island, Georgia - 101403AT metaG (megahit assembly) | ecosystem: Environmental > Aquatic > Marine > Intertidal...
CGAACGGATCAGATACCCGAAGCAATCAGGAGTTCGATGTCCCGGTGTGGAATACCGAACATCGAGGCAAGGCTCTTCTTCGTCAGGTGCTTGCGATAGACATACGTTCCGTTGCGCAAGCCGACATCCATCCAGAGCGCCTCGTTGACGGAGGCCGCCTGGCCGATCTTCATGACGTAGGGCACCAGGACATTGGTCAGGGCATAGGTGGCCGTGCGGGCGGCGTTCGATGGCATGTTCGGGACACCGTAATGAATGACGCCATGCTTGCGGAATACCGGATCGGAGTGGGTCGTGGGGCGGCTGGTGTCAATACATCCCCCCTGATCCATCATGGTATCCACGATGACCGAGCCATCCCGCATGCGGGCGACCATTTCTTCCGTAACGACGATGGGGGAGCGCATGCCGGCCGACATCATGGCGCCGATGACAACATCGGCGGTTTCCAGCGCACGGGTGATGTATTGCTCCGTGGCCATGGCCGTTGTGATGCCTCGACCCAGGTAGTGTTCGATGGCCCTCAGGGCGCCGAGATCATTGTCGAGCACGATGACGTGCGCCCCGAAACCCAATGCTGTGCGGGCAGCCCACTCACCTACCACGCCGGCCCCCAGAATGACCACATTCGAGGGTGGAACGCCCGAAATACCGCCCAGCATGACACCACGGCCGTCTTCCGAACTTTCGAGGTAGCGCGCGGCAATCTGTATGGCCATGGACCCCATGATCTCGTGCATCATGCGGACGATGGGCAGACTGCCGTCCGAGTCCCGGATGAACTCGAATCCGAGGCCCGTAACGCCAAGCTCGATGGTACGCTTCAGGAATTCAGGCGACGTATTGCCCAGATGGAGCGCGGAAATGAGGACCTGGCGCTCCTTCAGCATGCCGGCCTCCTCCTCGGTGGGCGGGCCGACCTTCACGATCAGGCTGCTGTTTGCATATACATCCCCGGGCGAAGGAGATATCTCGGCGCCCGCCTCCGCGTATTCGGCATCCGAAAAATTGGCACCCTCGCCCGCTCCCTGCTCGACCAGTACACGATGCCCGTTGGCCACCAACGTGGCCACGCCCGCCGGGGCAACAGCGACGCGTCGTTCTTCGTCAGAGGCCTCCCTAGGGACGCCGACGACGAGCGACTGGCCTCGGGTATCGAGCGGTTTTTTCTGCTCTTTGGTAAGGACGGCGGATTCGAGACCCAGGTCCTGAAGCGAAGGTAATTCCATGGCGGGGTGCGCTTGTTCATGGGGAATATACTACCCTGACCAACGCCTGCACTAGACTGGAGGCTGTGAGACAGTAGGCGCCCAGCGACTCATGATGATGGCACCGGCCACCGCTGCATTCAGGCTCTCCACCGCTCCGGGGACACCACCACGCCCAATGGATACGGCTCCCGCAGCCGCACGACGTACCGCCTCCGAGCACCCCTGCGCTTCGCTACCAATGACCAGGACCGATGGGGTCGATGGCGCCCAGTCCGTCAGGGACGTTCCGGTCATATCCGTAATCCAAATCTGTGCACCCCCGGTCGTGGCCTGCTCAAGCCAATCGGTCAGATCCGCTACCCGATCCAACACCACATCCCACAGACCTCCCATGGTGGATCGGACCACCTTGGGTGCGAAGGGATCGGCCGTTCCCGGTCCGATGGCTACCGTATCGATGCCCATCCAGGCTGCCGTCCGTATCAAGGTGCCCACGTTGCCGGGATCCTGCACGCCATCAAGTAGAAGTACACGCTCGGGCCATGGGTCGCGAGCGGCGGGTTCGGGCTGCCGTACAACAGCAAGGATGCCGGGTGGCGTGGTAACATCAGAAAGCTGCTGCATCTCCCGCTCCCTGATTCGGAAAACGGGCGCAGCATCGGCGAGGCGGACCATATCGTCGTCCGGAACGGTGAGTGCGGGTCCTACAAAGATGTGTTCGATTACGGCACCGGCATCAATGGCCGACATCACGGATCGCCACCCTTCGACCTGAAAACATCCTGTCGCTTGGCGTCCTTTCCGCCGGAGCAGGGCAGCAGCGTCCTTCAATTGTCGGGCCGTGGGAGCAGCCATGCAGCGCGGGGAGGTGGATGAATGGTGAAGATTGGGGGAGAATCGCCTGCAGTGCGAGAGGTTTCCACATGGGCGTTCATACCTTTCGCGCCACGGATCCGACGAGCCTTCAGGAACGCCGAATCGACGCCCTCTGTACACGTTCTTCGTTCACTCTCTCATTTCTTCATCCGGTTTCGGAAGCGCTTTTCCAGCCGGCATACGCACTCTGATGAAATTCACCGATCCCCACCGCAAAGCCGTCTACTCCGAGCCAGCGCCCATCAAGCGTAGCCATGAAAACCCGTTCGAAGCCATGGTTGAGCGCTTCGACATTGCGGCCAAGATTCTTGAGCTGGATGAAGGGTTCTACGAGTATCTCGTGACGCCGGCACGCGTGCACATCACGGCCATTCCGGTGGTCATGGATACGGGGAAGATCAAGATGTTCGAAGGCTACCGGGTCATCCACAGCGATATCCTGGGTCCTTCAAAGGGCGGCATCCGCTATGCACCCGACGTGAACCTGGACGAGGTCAAGGCTCTTGCCTCCTGGATGACCTGGAAGTGCGCCATCGTGGACGTACCCTTCGGCGGCGCCAAAGGGGGCGTGATCTGCAACCCACGCGAAATGAGCGGAACCGAGCTGGAACGGCTGACGCGACGCTATGCAGCCAACCTGGCTGATGTGTTCGGTCCGGACAAGGATATCCCAGCGCCCGACATGAATACGAACGAGCAGATCATGGCATGGATTCTGGATACGTATTCCATGTCGGTCAAACGCACCGAACCGGCAGTCGTAACAGGAAAACCGATTGCACTGGGTGGCTCGCAGGGGCGTCGCGAGGCCACGGGACGCGGTGTCATGACCGTGACGTTGGCAGCCATGGAGCGCCTGAATATGCAGGTAGCAGGCAGCACGGTGGCCGTTCAAGGCTTTGGCAACGTAGGCAGCGTGGCCGCGGACCTGCTCACGGAGCAAGGCTGCAAGGTCGTGGCCGTGAGCGATGTCTCTGGCGGGTACTACAACGAAAACGGTCTGGATATCGAGGCCATGATCGCCTACTCGGCCAGCAACGGAAACAGCCTGGAAGGGTATCCGGATGCTGAGCCGATTTCAAATGAGGAACTGCTGGCGCTGGAAGTGGATGTGCTTGCGCCCTGCGCGAAGGAAGATCAGATCACGAGTCAGAATGCCCACACGATCAACGCCAAGATCATTGCCGAAGGCGCCAACGGCCCCACCTCGCCGGGCGGTGACCGTATCCTGGCAGAAAAAGGCTCATTGGTCATCCCCGACATCCTGGCCAACGCAGGCGGCGTGACCGTGTCCTACTTCGAATGGGTGCAGGACCGCCAGGGATACTTCTGGACCAAGGATCGGGTGGAGCGGCGCCTGGATCGCATGATGCGCAAGGCCTTTGACGATGTCTACGACCGGGCAGAACAGCATGACGTCACGATGCGCATCGGCGCCTACGTGCTGGCCATCAAGAAAGTGGCCGACGCGTTGAAGCTGCGGGGCATCTACGCCTGATACGGTCCCGTCCGAGGTTGACTGTGGGGCCGCCTGATTGCATCTTGCTGTGAGCTCATGCCACAACCACGATGCGTTTACTGTCCATCATCTTCTGCCTGGCGCTTTGCACGGCGCCGCGTGTCCAGGCACAGACCGTGCCGTCACGCTCGCACGCATCCCTGCTTGCGAGTGTGACGGAGGGATGTCTGGAGAAGGCCGTTGGCGGACAAACAGCCTTCCGTTTTCTTGCACAGGGCGCAACCACACCTATCGCCTCGGCGCTCGTGGCAGCGTGGACGTCGGCCGGGAAGACCGTATATCTGCAGCCTTCTGAAGCGGTGGTTCCACTGCTCGTGGTTACAACCGAGCGCAGCGCCATTACCCTTGGGCGCACGGACGGCGGCATGCTGACCAGAAGGGCAGCAGTGGATCTGACCTGGTGGCTCTCCTCCGCCGGCGGCGATGTACTGGCCACCGATACCTGCGGGGACCATCTCTCGGATCATCTCAGTCGGGCGGAGGCGAAACGTCTTGCTGTGCCCGGGAGCCAGCTTTTCGATCCCGACCTGCCGCCGCGATCCAGACTGCTGCACACAGCCCGGCGGATCATGGAACCAGCCGTTCTCCTTGGCGCTACAGCGGTCGGGACCTATCTGCTCTTCAACCTTCGAAGCAGGCGAAGCGACACCGGATGAAAGGCTACAAGCCCCTTCCTTCACGATATTCGGTTGGCATGCTTACGGGGATCGCTCTGTTGCTGCAATCGTGTGCTGTCCCCGTGCCGCCCACGGGAGGACCCGCGGATACCACCCCTCCCACGCTAACGGCATCCGAACCCGTTTCCGGCTCCGTGCGTGTGGATACCGATCACTTGGTCTTCCAGTTTTCGGAGCCCATTGACGGCACCTCTTTCCTCCCCGCCTTTTCCATCACACCTGAAATGAGTGGACCTGTCGAGGTTGGCGGGTCCAGCCGGCGTGTGGTAGTCAGGCTGCCTGAGAAACTGCGGGCGGAGACCACTTATCGCGTCGTACTCGATGTTGCCCTCAGGGATCAGCGCCGCGTGCCCCTCGGAGCCCCCATCACACTGGCATTTTCCACCGGCGCTGAAATGGATCGCTCCCGTTTGGGTGGGCGCATGGTGCACGCGCATGATGGCAGTGCAGCAGCCGGCGTGGATGTCCTGGCTTTTGCCAGCTCGGATTCGACGACTCTTTCGGAGCGCCCCCTTTTCAGGACGCAGACCGACAGGGAAGGGCATTTCCTGCTGGAGTATCTCCCCAGCCAATCCTTTTTTGTCGTTGGCTTGGGCGATACGAATGGAAACCGACAAATTGATGACGGCGAAAAGATAGCTGTCCCTCCCCTTGAGTGGGTGCAGGCAGATACCACAGGGGCCGTCGTGCAGACGCCCTGGATCCTGACGGACATCGACCGATCATCCCCGCGGGTCGAACGGATACGTGCGGTGACCGAGGATGAGCTCGAGATCCGGTTTTCAGAACGACTACGCCTCTTTCTGGATGACAACATGCCGAGCGATCATGTCTTGTCGCTGACCAACGAGGGTGGCAAGGACCTGCCCGTGCGCGCACTCTGGTTCTCGGAAGACCAGCCCCGAAGGATACTGGCCCTTGCCGAGGGGCTTACGCCGGGGTCATGGAATCTCTCAGGCTCCCTGGCCGTGTCTGATTCGAGTGGGAATTCCGTGGGCGCCTTCCAGGAGGCATTTGACATACCCGAAGGATTGCCGGCATCCGAGCTCGTCGATGTGCTTCGATGGACACCTGATTCATTGGATACCCCCGGAGGAGGTACCGAAACGGTGCGTACCGTATGGCCCATGGAGAACCCCGGGGTACGGCTTACGCGGCCATTTGACGATCTGGCGATTTCGTTCTCGGACACCAGTGGCGCTCCCCTGCCGTGGACAGCGGTCCAGGAGGATGCCACATGGCATACCTGGAGACCTCCTGAGGATTATGGCACCCCCTATATCGTGACTGCGCGCCTTCCCGATCAGGATTCCACGTACTCCCTCCGGATGCAGAGCGCCTCGCCGCGTCAGATGGGCGCGCTGGGAGTGTACGTAAACCCGGGGCCCCATGGCGATGCCACGATAAAGGCATACCTGCAGGGCCAGGACATCGGGGGGCGGCCCGTGGCCAGCGCCCGATTGCAGGAGGACGTGATCCTCTTCGAGAGGCTGCCCACCGGCCTGAAGGGACGAGCCGTCGTCTTTGTGGATCAGGATATGGATGACAGGTGGAGTCCAGGATCCCTTGTGCCGTATGTGCCCCCGGAAGCGGTACGTTGGCACGTATTCAATGAACGGGTTCGAGCGCGGTGGGATACCATGGCCAGCGACACGCTTTCGTTCGATCCCATCACGATGCAGGACCGGCACGAATGACGCGATCCGAAGCGCCTCCCGGCAATGGATATCCCGAAATCGAGCGGGCAGACATCCTTCATCCGGTACTGGATGCGGCCGCCATGCGGGCAGCCGATGCCTGGACCATCCAGACACTCGGTGTGGCCGAGGTCGCGCTCATGGAGACGGCCGGCCGGGAAGCCGCCCGCATGGCGGCCAGCATGCTCTCAGGACCCGTCCAGGACACGAGAACCCTCCGCGTGGTAGTCTGTGCGGGCAAGGGTAACAACGGAGGTGATGGCCTGGTGGCAGCCCGTTGGCTGCTCGATGCGGGCTTCGGCGTACACGTCTTCCTGACCGCCCCGCCGACCGAGGGGTCTGAGGGGTATCGTGCCAACCTGGCTATCCTTACCCGATTACTCGACATGGGGCATGCTCCGGGTCTCGTCCTCAGGCATGCCGGAGACTGGTCAATCGAGGAATGGCCCGGCATGCCGGCAGACCTCATCATCGACGGTCTCTTCGGTACCGGATTGGAAGCATCGCTCCGTCCTCCGTTTGATGTCCTCGTCCGGCGCATGAACGAACACGGAGCGCCCATCCTTTCCCTCGACATCCCCTCTGGACTCTCTGCCTCAACCGGACGCGCGTTCGACCCCTGCATCCAAGCCACGGCCACCGTTTCGATGGGCGCGCTGAAAACAGGGCATCTACTGGAAGACGGTCCTGATGTGTCTGGACGCATCGAGGTGGCCCGGATCGGTATTCCGTCGACGCAGGTCAGGCAGCAGGCAGCAAGCCCGGGCAGCGGGTTTCTGTCCACTGATGCATGGGTATCTGTGCACCTTCGACCCCGTTCGCGGCACGACCACAAGTACACGACCGGACCGACCATCGTGGTGGGCGGAAGCCCTGCGTTTCCCGGGGCGCCCGCTCTGGCAGCACGGGCAGCAGCCCGCGTTGGGAGTGGCTACGTCGTGACGGCGGGTCCGGAACGTATCAAAGCACTCTTGCAGGAGCGTCTCGATGCCATCCCTGTTTCTGCTTGGTCCGAGGAGCAGGACGCCGAGGCTGCCGTGGCCGACATGATTGAGGAGCTGGGATCGCGCTGGACCAAGGCCCGAGCGCTCCTGGTCGGACCCGGTATGGGTCGCGGCGAAGATGTACGTGCCCGTTTGTGGGCGCTGCTCGATCGCTTCGACGGACCCGTGGTGCTCGACGCCGATGCCCTCTTTGCCATTCGCGAGGACCGTGATCGCATCGCAGCCAGGGCTGAGGGGCGTTGGATCCTGACCCCCCATGAGGGCGAACTGGCCCGTCTCGCACCCCACATGCCACGCGATATCAGTCGGATCGAACATGTCCGGCAGGTCGCCCATGCCTGGAAGTGTGTTGTTCTTGCCAAAGGACAACCATCCATTTCGGCGGCGCCCGATGGACGCGTGATGATCAACAGTTCGGGCCATCCGGCTGCTGCGACCGCCGGGAGCGGGGACGTGTTGGCAGGCATCACGGCTGGACTGCTGGCCCAGGGCCTGGATCCGTTCGCGGCTGCGGCCGCCGGAATTCATATCGGTGGAACTGCCGCAAGCCAGTTCGTAGAAGGAAAAGCCGCGCAATCATTGACGGCGCCTGATATCATCGATGCCCTGCCGAACGTGCTGCGTCAGCTCACCGACACGTGATGGTCTTTTTTTCTCCCCGCCTCTTGGCACCTTTGTGGACCCTGTTGATTCTCGTAGCCTTGAGCCTGCCGGGAGGTCGCCTGCCGGACGCATCGCTGCTTGAGTACGACAAGGCGGTCCACTTCATCCTGTTCTTCGTTTTGACCATCCTCTGGCTGGCGGCCCTGTATCGTGGAGCCATGGGCAGGGCGTGGGGGATCCTGCTCGTCATACTGGCCTTTTCGGTCCTCTCCGAGCTGTATCAGAGCTGGCTGCCGTTCAACCGCTCAGCCGACGTGGTGGATGCAGCAGCGGACGCTGCTGGCGCCCTGACCGGTTTTCTGCTCTGGCTGGCCTCCAGAGATTATCTTCGTGCGTGGTCGGAACGCAAGCGGACCGCATCCGTTGAGAACAGATGAAGGGATGAGCCCGAGGCCTCACAGCAAGGAGGTACACCTCTTTCCAAAACGGTTGCTCCTCCGTATACTCTCCGCTCCAGTCGATTTCGTGCCGCCCATGGCACTCAGCTAAGCAGAAACATGGCTCTCAAAAAAACAGAAAAGGCTGACATCAAGCGGAGATACCCGCTCTATGTCGAAATCGGAATGGTCCTCACGCTGGCCGTTCTCATCGTGGCGTTCCGCTTGGACATGTCAGCAGATGCGCCGCCTGAATTTGCTCTTGATGAACAGGAAGTCGTTCAGATGGAGGAAATCCAGCAAACCCAGCAGATCGAGAAACCCCCGCCACCACCGCGGCCTCCGGTTCCTGTTGAGGTACCCAACGACGAAGTCCTCGACGACGTGGACCTGGACCTCGACGTATCCTTGGACCTCGATGACATGATAGATCTCCCGCCCCCGCCACCACCGGCTGAGGAAGAAGAAGAAGAGCCTGAGATCTTCGTGATCGTGGAGCAGTCTCCTGAACTGATCGGCGGTCTTTCCGGTCTCCAGAAGAAGATCCGATATCCCGAGATTGCCAAGAAAGCTGGTGTCGAAGGACGCGTTTATCTGCAGTTCGTCGTCGATGAACAGGGCAACGTCCACGACCCCATCGTGACCCGTGGAATCGGTGCTGGCTGCGATGAAGAGGCTATCAGAGCCATCATGGAGGCCAAGTTCAAACCGGGAAGACAGCGTGGCAAGTCGGTGAAAGTGAAGATGTCTCTTCCGATTACCTTCAAGCTCAAGTAAGCCAACCGGTACGCAAGTGTTCAGAGAAAGGGGCGGTGCGCAGTGCGCACCGCCCCTTTTCTACGTTTGAAGGGCGCCGCGATTCAGCGATCATGTCGGACGACGGCGCCTCCTTTCATGACCAGGCGAACGTCCCGAACCGCGCTTATGTCGTCCAGTGGATTCCCCTCGACGGCAACCAGATCGGCCATTAGATCGGCAGCAATCCTGCCCCGGTCATCCAGATGGAACGTGTCCGCATTGAGCGACGTGGTGGCCCGAAGCACCTCCAGCTCAGACATCCCGTACTCGACCATAAGCTCCATTTCCCACGCATTCTCTCCGTGAGGATAGACCCCGACATCACCCCCCATTCCGATGGACACACCGAGCGCCATCGCCTGCCGGAAAATGCGCTTCTTGAGAGCAATCCGCGGCGGATCCGGATCCTGACCCTTTCGCCACCCGCCATACCCTGAGATGGCTTCGACCGCTGCCAAGGTCGGGTACCAGACCACACCCCGGTCCGCCATCATCCGGAAAATCTCCTCTGTAGCGCCATCTCCATGCTCAATGGTTTCCACGCCCGCCAGGATCGCCCGACGCATGCCTTCCTCCGTGGCAGCATGAGCCACCAGCGGCCGTCCACTCGAGGCGGTAACTTCCTGCATGAGCGTCAATTCCTCCAGCGTGAAGCTGGGCATGGCCTCGCCGCTCGGCCCCCATCGATAGTCCGCGTAGACCTTGATGAAGTCGGCTCCGTGCCCGATCTGTTCCCGTGTCTCCCGAATCAGATCATCCCGTCCGTCGGCCGCGTGGGCTCCCAAAGGCTGGCCGACTTCTGGATGGAACCCCTTGGGACCATAGCTGCCCGTTGCAACAATGGCAGGCCCGGCCACGAGCAGCCGCGGTCCCGGAATGACGCCCTTTTCGATGGCCATCTTGACCCCGACATCGGCGTAGAGCGCTCCCTCTGATCCCAGATCCCGCAGGGTCGTGAAGCCAGCCATCAGGGTGCGCTCGGCATGCACAGCCGCGCGAATGGCCCGCTCTGCGTGCGATTCCTTGAGCACCTGATCGTTCCAACTGGTCTCGTTATAAGGATGAAGCAGGACATGCGCATGGCCTTCGATCAAGCCTGGCATCAACGTCGTACCGGGCAGGGCTATCCGGTCCATCAGGCTGTTGGCCACCGTATCCAACGGACCCACTGCCTGGATATGTTCGCCTTCGACAACGACTCCCCAACCCTCGTGCATGTCCTGTCCATCGAATACACGGTCGGGCACCAGGAGGGTCTGTGCGGGGGAGGGCAGCGCCAGAACCAGCAGGACAGCGAAAAAAAGCAAGGCACGCATGATGGGAACTCGTTGGTGAAACGTGCTGCAGGATACCAAAAAGGTCTGGGTCAAGCCATTGCGTATGCTTCCCGTCGTACCTTTGTATTCACACCAGTACACAGAGCACCATGGCATACGACATCGAACGCGTGCGCAGCGCATTCCCCTCCCTTTCCGAAACCGATGGCGGGCAGCCTCGCATCTACTTCGACAACCCGGGCGGCACACAGATTTGCCAACGGTCCATCGACCGGATGAATGAGTACCTGGTCCGCGCCAACACGAATACGCACGGCCCTTTCCGCACCTCCCGGATGACGGACGAGATCATCCACGAAACCCATGCGGCACTGGCAGACTTCGTGGGGGCCGACGATCCAGGCGAGATCGTGTTCGGCCAGAACATGACCACCATCACGCTGCATCTGTCCCGTTCGCTGGCTCACTTGCTGAATGAGGGCGACGAAATCGTGGTCACCCGCATGGATCACGATGCCAATATCAGCCCGTGGCTGCTGGTGGCCAGGGACCGGGGCTGCACGGTGCGTTGGATCGATTTTGATCCACAAACCTATCGATACGACGAGGCATCCGTGGATGCAGCCATCACGGAAAAAACCCGCATCGTGGCAGTAGGGTATGCCTCCAATGCCATTGGCACGGTCAACGACGTGGCATCGGTAGCAGAAAAGGCACATGCAGTCGGTGCGCTCGTATTCGTCGATGCCGTCCAGTTCGCCCCGCATTTCGTGATGGATGTCAAGGCCATCGGATGTGACATCCTGGCCTGTTCACCCTACAAGTTTTACGGGCCGCATCAGGGTATGGCTTGGGCCCGACGGGACCTGCTTGAATCCCTTTCGCCCTACAAGGTCCGTCCGGCCGACGACACGCTGCCCAGCCGCTTCGAAACCGGCACGCAGTCCCATGAGGGAATGGCGGCCACGCTGGGCGCCGTCGAACACTTTGAATGGATGGGAACGGCAATGGGCGCGGGGGGCACGACGCGTCGTGAGCGTCTGGTTTCAGGCATGGAAGTCCTGATCGATTACGAACGGGACCTGACCCGCCATCTTATCACTGGTCTACAAGCCATTCCCGGCGTGAGGGTGCACGGACTGACCCGGGAGGAAGACCTGACAGACCGCGTTCCGACCGTCGGCATGGTCAAGGAAGGCTCCGATCCCGACACCCTGGCCCGTCGCCTGGCCGAAGCCAATATCTTCACCTGGCCGGGGCACTACTATGCCATTGAGGTCATCGAGCGGCTCGGCCTGAGCGCATCCGGTGGCATGCTGCGCATCGGTCTGGGGCAATACAATACCGTCGAGGAAATCGACCGCCTTCTGAATGTCCTGGATGCCCAGGGCTAGAGAGCGATGACACCCTCGACCTGACCGGCAGCTCTGTAAACGTCTATAACCTCGTCGCTGCTCTCTACGCGGATGTGCATCGTCAGGCTTAGATAATTACCCTTGGAAGACGCTTTGACGTCAATCGAATGGTTGCTGAAAAGGGCCTTCAACTCAGAGAGGCCAGCCTTGGGCACGATGAACTTGAACAGGTAATGGACCGGCCACTCGTTGTTGTCATCGAGCAGCTGTTGGAAGTTGTTCCACCAGTTGGGATCGGTGAGCGGTAGTTTCTGCGGAGCCATGGTCCGATAAGGGTGCATCGTCAGGAGGGAATGCGCCCCGCTCATATTCGTCTGATATGCAGATGGTTTCGTGAATCACTGACGCACCATCGATCGTACCACGGGTACGCGCCACCTGATCACATGCCGCTCCACCGCCATGCTACCTGACTGGGCTCCCAATATCCACCCCATGATTGTCCATTTTCCGATCGCCCTCCTGTTCGTAGCGGCGCTCGTGGACACCGTGGGCATGATCCTGCGATCGAACGACTTCATCCGCAAGGGGGCTTTCAGCCTCTATCTACTGGGTACGGCAGGTGTTGTAGCCGCCTATTTTTCGGGTGAACAGGCGGCCGATTCCGTCTTCCTGGCCACAGAAGCCAATGCACTTTTGACCGAGCATTCCGATTTGGGTCACTACACCCTGTACTTTTTCGGTGGCTATGCCCTGGTTCGCCTTGTCATGTTTGGGTTGAATCTGGAAGCCCGGACGGCCCTCAGGGCAACGGCCTGGGCCATCGGCCTGGTCGGTATCGGCCTGACCACGGTCACGGCCGATCACGGGGGTGAACTCGTGTACCGGCATGGCGCCGGCGTTCAGGCGGCGCAATCCGAAGCGCCCGTTTTCTCGCTGTCTGACTCCAGTGAAACCTCAGGGCCCGTCATGAATGAGGATGGCGGATGGACATTCAAACCCAGGCGCGCAGCTGCCTGGATGGAAGACATGACGCTGTATGGGGATCGGGACGGCCTTGAGACCTCACTCAGGGATGGTGGCGATCGAGGCGATGTCCTCGGACTGACCGTTTCCGGCGATCCGGTCATGATCATCTTCGATCACACCATGTCTTCCCTGCAGATTGACGCAGTCATGAACCTCGATGCCTTCGAAGGCACCGTCATGTTTGTCACGCACGTCAACGATGCAGACAACTACTACTTCACTTCCATCTCCCAGGGATCGGTTCGACAGGGAAAAAGTGAGTCGGGTGACCTGATTCTCATGGATGACCAACCCTATGCGCCGGAGGGTTGGGTTTTTTACAGGGCGGTTGCAGATCAGACCCATTTCCGGGCCTATGCCGACCAGAAGCTGATTGCCCATGGGCATGGCGATGATGGCGGCATGGGACCCGTCGGTCTTCGACTCAACGGCGAGGGCACTGTGCTCATCGATTATGTGCAGACCACGGCCCTCAGGGGCGGGATGGATCACTGATCGCCCTGTGGGTCGTTCTCGTCGGAGGGCCGTAGCAGCCACGTAGCCCACAGGCCGGAGAGTAGGGTGAGGATGCCAATCCCCAGGATGGCTTCTTCGAGGCCCAACGCGTCGGCCAATAGACCCGAGAGCACGGCACCGACCACGTATCCTCCGTCGCGCCACAGGCGATAGACGCCCAGGGCCGAAGCGCGCCACGACGGCGCGGAATGGTCCGAGACGACGGCAAGCAACGTGGGGTAGACCAAAGCCGTACCTGCACCCATCCCGATCATGGCCGTTGCCAAGCCCACCGTGTGCTCAGCCTGCAGGAGCAGCAGGATGCTCACGCCTTGCAGAGCCATACCCAGCGCGATAGGCCCGCGGCGTCCGACCCGGTCTGATAAGCCTCCGGTCAGGAGCTGTCCAACACCCCATACAAACGGGTAGAGCGCCAGGAGCCATGCCGTCTGTTCACCGCCGAGTCCGGACTGCAGGAAGAACAGGGGCAGGATACCCCAGGCCAGGCCGTCATTCATGTTGTTGACCATGCCGGCCTGGGAAGCCGCGTGCAGATGGCGTTCCCTCCAGGTGGTGCGGGCAAAAATCTCCCGCCATGCCGGTGTGGCTTCTTCCGCGGTGTTGTGTTGTCCGTGCTCCAGAGCGACATGGTCCATCGTATCGTGGACGAACACGAGGGACAGCAGCAGACCGGTAGCGGCCAGTGCGATGCCCAGTAAAAACGTAAGATCCTCATTCCCAGCAGCCAGCCAATATCCCGAGATCAAGGCGGCGAGGGAAACAGCCGCATAGCCAGCACTCTCGTTGATGCCTAGGGCCAGTCCGCGCTGACGCGGTCCCACGAGGTCCACTTTCATGACGACGGTCATGGTCCAGGCGAAGCCCTGGTTCAGACCGAGCAGGGCGTTGGCCGCTACGACCCAGGCCCAGGAGGGTGCCCACATCAGCAGAAGCGGTACCGGTAGTCCGAACATCCAGCCCAGGACTAGCAGTTTCTTGCGGCCGGCTCGCTCGGCGAGCCGGCCGGCCACGGTGTTGGCCAGCGCCTTGGCCAGACCAAACGTGACGATGAAAGAGAGCGCAGCCGCATAGCTCTCCACCCCCCAGCGTGTCCCCGCAAGCACCGGAAGCACCACCCTCTCCAGTCCCACCATCGCCCCCACGAACGCATTGATGACCACCAACAGGGCGAATTGTCCCATGTTGGCGCGCAGTCCCAGAACCGGAGGCGAAGGCTGTGGCATGCCGTATGTCAGGTGGTGTCGGTTGTCGGAATCCCTGCATTCAACGCCCCATGCAGCCGTGTGCTGTCATGATGGCAGTGAAATGAGCTTGGTATGCTTTTGGCAACCGTCCAACATACAAGATTTTGGCCAACGGACTGCCATTTCGTCCGCTCTGGCCAACGGTCACCAATCGGTCGAGGCAGACATGAATCTTCAGAAGTTTACGATCAAGGCCCAGGAAATCGTCAAGGCTGCCACGGAGATGGCCGCTTCGCGCAATCATCAGGGAATTGAGCCACCCCACCTGATGCAAGCCTTCCTGGCCGATACGAGCGGTATTGGCATGAACATGCTGACCCGGCTTGGGGCCAGTATCGACCTGCTCCAGGCCAAGACGGAGCAGGCCATGGACAAACTGCCTGTCGTGACGGGTTCTTCCGTCAGTGGCCAGTATGTCGGTGCCGATGCCAAGAAGGTCTTCGACCGGGCGCTGGCCGAGTCCGAGCAGCTCGGCGACGAGTACGTGGCCAGCGAGCACCTGATCGTTGCCCTCTCAGCCTCCAAGGACGCCATCGGGGAGGCGCTGCGCAACCAAGGCGTGACCAAGGATGCCATCCTCGGAATCCTCAAGGACGTTCGCGGCAGCCAGAAAGTGACCGACCAACACGCGGAAAGCCGCTACCAGGCGCTCGAGCGCTACACCCGCAACCTGAACGACCTGGCTTCGAGAGGCAAGATCGATCCCGTCATCGGCCGCGACGACGAAATCCGACGCGTCCTGCAGATTCTGTCGCGCCGTACGAAGAACAACCCGATCCTGATCGGGGAGCCGGGTGTAGGAAAGACCGCCATTGCCGAGGGCTTGGCCATCCGCATCGTGTCGGGCGACGTGCCGGATGGCCTGAAAGACAAAGTCATCCTCGCGCTCGACATGGGATCGCTCATTGCGGGCGCCAAGTACCGCGGTGAGTTCGAGGACCGGCTCAAGGCCGTGGTCCGCGAGATCGTGGAGTCCGAAGGACGCATCGTCCTCTTCATCGACGACATCCATACGCTGGTGGGCGCGGGCGCCGCCGAAGGCGCCATGGACGCCGCCAACATCCTGAAGCCGGCCCTGGCCCGAGGGGAGCTGCGCGCCATCGGCGCCACGACGCTCGACGAGTACCGCAAGTACCTCGAAAAGGACAAGGCGCTCGAACGTCGCTTCCAGAATGTCCTGGTGGACGAGCCCTCTGTGGAGGACTCCATTTCCATCCTGCGCGGCATCAAGGAGCGCTACGAAGTGCACCACGGCGTGCGCATCACGGATGGCGCTTTGGTATCTGCGGCAGAGCTCAGCCACCGCTACATCACGGACCGCTTTCTGCCGGACAAGGCCATCGACCTGATCGACGAGTCGGCGGCGCGCCTGCGCATCGAGATAGACTCCATGCCGGAAGAACTCGACCAGCTTGAGCGCCAGATCCGACAGCTGGAAATCGAGCGCGAAGCCGTCAAGCGCGAAAAGGACGATTCCAAGTTGGCGCTCCTCAAAGAGCAGTTTGCCAACTTGGATGAAAAGCGCACCGAGCTCAAGGCCCGCTGGAGTCAGGAGAAGGAGATGATCCAGACCATCCAGCAGGCCAAGGAGGACATCGAGAACCTGCGCACCGAAGCCGAACAACTAGAGCGCAAGGGGCAGTATGGCGAGGTGGCCGAGCTGCGCTACGGCACGATTCCGAAGCTGGAAGAACTCGTCACCGAGACCAAACACAAACTGGATGAGGTCCAGCAGGGTGGCGCCCTCCTGAAAGAGGAAATCGACTCTGAGGACATTGCCGCCATCGTGTCCCGCTGGACGGGCATCCCGGTATCGCGCATGATGGAAAGCGAACGGGCCAAGTTGCTGCGCCTCGAGGACTCGCTCGAAAAACGCGTCGTGGGCCAGCCCGAAGCTCTTGCGGCCGTAGCCAACGCCGTGCGGCGCGGCCGTGCCGGATTGCAGGAAGAGACGCGCCCGATCGGTTCGTTCATCTTCCTGGGCTCTACCGGTGTCGGCAAAACCGAGCTGGCCAAAGCCTTGGCTGAATTCCTGTTCAACGACGAGAACGCCATGGTGCGTATCGATATGAGCGAGTATCAGGAACGGCACACGGTTTCCCGGCTCGTTGGTGCGCCTCCGGGCTATGTGGGGTACGAAGAAGGCGGACAGCTGAGCGAACAGGTGCGTCGCAAGCCCTACTCGGTCGTGCTGCTTGACGAAATCGAAAAGGCCCATCCGGAAGTCTTCAACATCCTCTTGCAGGTTCTTGATGATGGTCGTTTGACAGACAACCAGGGTCGTGTGGTGGATTTCAAGAATACCATCATCATCATGACCTCGAACCTGGGATCGGAAGTCATCCAGGCCCGGCTGGACGTAGCTTCGGAAGGCGGTCTTTCCGCGGACGAGGAGACCCAACTGAACGCCGAACTCATGGCCCTGCTCAAGCAGCGTCTGCGTCCGGAATTCCTGAACCGCATTGACGAGATCGTCACCTTCCATCCGCTGGGTCGGAACGAAATCCGTCGCATCGTGGACATCCAGTTCGAGCGCGTGCGCACACTGGCCCTCCGATCCAACATGATCGAAGTGGATCTGACCGATGCAGCCCGGGATCGGCTGGCTGAGATCGGCTTCGACCCGGTCTTCGGCGCGAGGCCCCTGAAGCGGGTCATACAGCGGGAAATCACGAACAAGCTGGCCGAAGAGGTGCTTTCCGGCTGGATCGAGTCAGGAGAAACCATCCGCATTGACAGCGATCCGAAGGGCGAAGGATTTGCCTTCGAAACGTTGGCCGCTGAGGCCGGTGCGAAAGAGCAAAACGCGCCCGAAAACGCAGGCGCTGAAGCCATGACGGATACCGAAGACTTCCCGACGCCGCGGGCCGAGGCCTGATGCTTGCGTCCCAGGCTGCGTAGCACGCCCTCGGTGGGGGTCGTACCGGGTCGGATAACCCGTGCTGACGTTCGGGGCATGCCCCCGGCACCCCTCCAGGAACTGCCTGGGAGCGATCAGCCCCGGATGGCTTCGATCTGCGCGCTCAGCGCTTCGTCCGGGTTCTCGGCGAGCCACTGTGCGGCCGCCGCCAGATGGCCTTCGGCCGCCTGACGGCGGCCGCTTTGCATCTGCACCCGTGCCAGGTTGATCAGGTCCGAGACGTGACGGGCCGACTGCGGGCCCTTCGGGGCAAATGCATCCACTGCGAGGGCAAAATGGCGCTCAGCCTCAGCCAGGTCACGTGTTTCCTCCAGCAGGTGACCCAACCGCCGCGCCGTTTCAACAACCCGGCGATTAGCCGCTGGCAAGGATTCCAGGAAAATGTCGAGGGCGGCCCGGTAATGGGCCACGGCGTCTCGGCGACGATCCCTGCGAACATCCAGATCGCCCAGAATGGTATGATCGATCCCAAGGGTGACATGACGAGGTCCAAGCATGCACAGATGTATGTCGAATGACTCCTCAAAATGCTTGGCAGCCTCGTCCAATTTTCCCTGCGCCATACGAATCCGCCCCATCATGTTGATCGATCGGGACGTCACGTCGCTCTGGCGTCCATAGATGAGCGTCCGCTTTGCAATGGCCTCCTCGATCTTGCTTTCCGCTTCGGTCAGCCTGCCCCGATCGAGCAGGGTGACGGCATAATTGTGCAGATTCGAGGCATAGAACGGATGGTTTTCGCCACGTTCTTGCCGTGTCATGGCAATGGCGCGAGCGTAGTAGGAGGCGGCCTCTTCGAAGCGTTGCAGGTTCTCCGAGCCCGAAAGCCAGAAGAGATCGCCATGAACCGCTCCAAGGTTGGAGAGCGATTCAGCAATATCCCTGTGTGATGGGCCAAGCAAGGAGGAGCGGATGGCCAGCGCCTCTTCCCAGACGACCCTTGTCGTATCGTAAAGACCCATTCCGTACATCGTGACGCCCAGGTCATTGAGGCTCTGAGCAACATCGAGGTTCTGGTTTCCATACAATTGACGGCGCATGGCCAGCGCCTGCTCATGGAACTGCCGCGACTGCGCCGGATCGCCCGTATCGTCCTTGAGAACCCCCATGGCATAAAGGGCCGAGGCCAACTCCGGAGTAGGTTCGCTTCCTGAGAGCGCCTGTTGCCGGTCCCATGCGGCCGTCGCCAGACGCATGCCATCCGCTTCCTCTCCGAGCCCGGCGTAGACCAGGGATAGGACCCGCATCAGTTCGCCCTGTACCAGGGGGTGCTCTGCCAGGCGCTCCTGCACGTCTTCAACACCGATATCCACCATCTCCCGAACCGTCAGCTGCCGTCCCTGCGAATATTCAGGATCGGCCTTTTCAAACAGATCCACGAGGAAATTGACGACCTCCCGGGACTTCTCGGCCTCGAGTGCAACCTGCTGACGTTGGCGCTCTGTCACCGAAGCTGACCACAGCGCGGCGGCGGTAGTGGCCAGGAGCACCAACAGCGCCGCCATACCCAGCGCCATACCCACCTTGTTGCGACGAACGAACTTTCCGAACCGATACCCAAACCGGTCCTCCTGCGCGGTGACGGGGTGCCCGCTCAGGAAGTTGCCAATATCAGCCTGCAACTGATCTGCCGATTGATAGCGCCGATCCACGTCTTTACGAAGGGCCATGAGAACGATCCGATCCAAATCGCCTCGCAGCTGCTTCCGTAGGATGGCCTGGGGCGCCTTTCCGCGCTGTCGATCGGTCGGTGATGCCGGCAGCGAAGTGCCTGTATCCGGGGATGATACCGGGTCACACATCCGGTTACTCGGCTTGTCAGGCTCCTCCTCCAGGATGATTTTCTCGATCTCTGCCGCCCTGCGCGAGGGGAAGGAGAAGGGGCGGCATCCGGTCAGCAGCTCGTAAAGCAGGACACCGAGTTGGTAGACATCCGAGGCCGTTGTGAGATTCTGACCACGTACCTGCTCGGGGGAGGCGTATTCCGGGGTCATGATCCGCTGCTCCTCCCGTGTCATCGGGAGCGTGTACCCGGTCACCTCGGGATTCAGGAATTTGGCAATTCCAAAATCGAGCAGCTTGACCTCTCCCTTTTCCGTTACAAGGATGTTGCTCGGCTTGAGATCTCGATGCACGATCAGGTTCTGGTGCGCGTAGTGCACCGCGGCGCATACCTTTCGGAACAACCGGAGGCGCTCATACAGCGAGAGGCGATGTGTGGTGCAATGATCTGTGATTGGCTTGCCATCCACGTATTCCATGACGAAATAGGATTCGCCTTCGTCGGTGGCTCCGCCATCAAACAGCTGGGCAATACCCGGGTGGTTCAGGCTGGCCAGGATGCGCCGCTCCACACGAAATCGTTTCAGGATGTCCTCGGTATCCATTCCCCGCCGAATGACTTTTACAGCCACGTAGCGCTTGAACGCCTCGTCATCGCGCACACCCAGATACACCTGACCCATGCCACCTCGTCCCAGCCGACGAAGCAGCCGGTAGGGCCCTGCCCGCTCCATGTCCACCTCATCGGCTGACTCACTCGTCAGTGTTGACGACATCTGGACCAACGCCTCCTCAAGATCCGGGCGGTGGGCATCTTCGAGAAATGTACCGGCTTCCCCCGACGCCCTGAGCAACCTGAGCACATGCTCGACCAACCACGTGTCGCCGCCAGCGCTGCGATGTACGTGCGCTACCCGCTCGGAAGGATCCAGATCCCACACCTTATCCAGAAGCGATTCAACCTGCTGCCATCGTTCGGGATCAATGTGCATCATGGCAGGCAGGGAGTATCCACGTTTCTGGGGCAGAACGCCGGGGAGGGTTCAGGATTCGGCGTACAACGCCACGTACAGGAAAGACTTCGCCTTCAACCAGTCCCTGTCCACCGTCCGGGTGGACACGCCCAGGTGGGCGGCCGTCTCCTCAACGGTCATTCCACCGAAAAAACGGCATTCGACGATGCTGGAGAGCCTAGGGTTGAGTCCCTCCAGCTCCTTCATGGCGCTGTCCAGCTCAAGAATGTCGACAGACGCCGATGTATCCGAAATCAAGGAGGCATCCAGTTGGGTATGGTGAGCCTTTCCCCCGCGCTTCTCCGCATTGACCCGGCGTGCCGTATCCACAAGAATCTGGCGCATGGCACGCGCCGTGACCGCAAAGAAGTGAACACGATCATTCCAGCCGCTGTTGTCCCTGTTGAACAGCTTCAAGTAGGCCTCGTGCACCAGCCCCGTCGTATTGAGGACCTGCCCGGGTTTGCGGTGCCGCAGTTGGCGACGCGCCATGGCGAGCAGCTCATCATAGACGAGTGCAAAGAGCGTGTTACCCGCTTGGCCATCACCACCCCGGTGGGCGGCAATGAGTTGAGTGACCATACCCTCTTCGTTCATGACATCGAAGGGTTTCGGTTGGAGGAAGCGTATGCGCTTGGGTACGGCTGGCGTGGGGGAATATACTACAGAAGCTGTACGGGTGGCCGGACCGCCGAGGCAGGTGTTTCCGATATGGCCTGATGGCCTGTCCGAACAGCCTATCCCGTGCATGCACAGGACGGCACGTGGCGGGGAGTATGCAGCGTGGCAAACCAAGGCTGACAACGGGCCTGTGCAATAACGGAATACGGAGGTCTTGCCATGAGAAACGACACCGGCTATGATGCATATAAACAGAAGGATAGAATATGCATCTGACAGGTCGTTCCCTGTTGATAAGTCAATTTGCAAAACGGCGTTCAACAGGGTTTATTGGGTATTCCCCCGTCGTGTAATTGCCCTCGAGCCACCGTCGATTCACCATGTACTTAAGCAAGCTGGAGCTGCACGGGTTCAAGAGTTTCGCTGACCGCACCGTTGTTGATTTTGCAGACGGTGTGACGGTTGTCGTAGGCCCCAACGGATGCGGGAAGTCGAACATCGTGGATGCCGTCCGCTGGGTTATCGGGGAGCAACGCGCGCGCATCCTGCGCTCGGACAAAATGGACAGTGTCATCTTCAATGGCACTTCCAAACGGCGAGCACTGGGTATGTCGGAGGTCATGCTGACCATCCAGAATACCCGCGGCGTCCTGCCTACCGAGTACAGCGAAGTCACCATCGGTCGACGGCTCTTCCGCAGCGGAGAATCGGAGTACCTGATGAACGGCGTGAACTGCCGCCTGAAGGACATCACCGACCTGTTCATGGATACGGGGATGGGGGCCGGCGCCTACTCGGTCATCGAGCTGAAGATGATCGAAGAGATCCTGTCTGAAAACGCCGCCGACCGACGTCATCTGTTTGAAGAAGCCGCCGGCATCACCAAATACAAGATCCGCCGCGGTCAGACCCTGCGTAAACTGAAAAGTACCCAGACCGACCTGGATCGGGTACGCGACCTGACGCACGAGCTGGAGACGCGTGTGCGTGGTCTGGAGCGGCAGGCACAGAAGGCGGCGCGGTTCAAGAAATACGATGAGCGCCTCCATCATCTTGAGGTATCCCTGGGACTGCTCGAATACCGGAAGCTGACCTCGGAGATCGAGGTAGTGCGAAAGGATATGGGTCAGCTCTCGGATGCTGCCGAGTCCTTTTCAGCCAAGCTTGCTGCCGAGGAGGCCGCACATGAGGCGCTGCGAACGGACCATGTGAATCGCGAAAAAGGTGTGGTCCTTGCCCAGACACGGTTGTCTGAGCACATGGATGCATTACGTGCCGCGGAGTCTGATCTGAGGGTGGCCACCGAGCGACTCTCCACCATTTCGCGGGATCTGACCCGCCTCGACGACGAGACGCAGGCAGCTGTTGGACAGCGGGAGACGCTTGAAGAAGATCTCACGCGCTACGAAGGAGAATACAATGACGTTGTCCCTGCCGCCGAGCGTGCCGAAAGCGATCTCTCCGATGCCAAGCGGATCCGCGATGAGGCCCAGACAACACAGCAGAAACACCAGGTCAAGCTGCACAACCTGCGTCTCGAAGAAAGGAAAGTAGGCTCCGAGAAAGCCGAAAAGCAGCGCGAGATCGATCGGCTCTCCAGTCGGATAGAGATAACGACAGCCGATCTGGAAGAGACGCGTAGTGCGTTGGAGCAGCACGATTCGACATCAGAGGATCTTGAGACGGCAGTGAAGGAAGCGGCGGACATCCTGGACACGGCCCGTCAGGCTACCTCGGCGGCACGCGATGCTCTGCGTGCTCTGGAGCAGGAAAAGGAACGCCTTGAGAACGACTGGAATGCCCATCAAGCGAAGCTTCGGACACTCGAACGTGCCCACGATGGTGCGGCTGCCGAAGTGCGGCTTCTTGAAGGACTGCTGCGCTCCTACGAAGACCTGTCCGAGTCCGTACAGTATTTGGCAAGCACGGCAGGATGGAGCGATGCGGATCTCCTGACCCTATCGGATGTCATTCGCTGTGACGAGAGCCTGGCCGGCGCCGTTCACACCGCCATGGGCGACCTGGCCAGTTGTATCGTGGTACGGACTGAGGCGGAGGCGGCCCGGGCCATTGCCAATTTGCGAAAGGATGAGAAGGGACGTGCGACCTTCTTGATCCTCGATCGATTGCGGCTCTCGAGTGCACCCTCTGCGCCCGACGGAACGACCTCACTAGCCTCCCTTGTCGAGCCCGTCGACCTTATCTACCAGACCCTTGTTGACCTCGTCTTTGGATCGACTTTTCTGGTGGACAGTCTCGATGATGCCGTTGTCAACGAAGCAGAAGGCCGCCTGATTACGCCGGCGGGTGAGTGGCGGGATGCCCGTGGGTACCTGCATGCGGGCAGCAGTGATGCAGCGCCCTCAGGACAGTCCACGCGCATGAGTCGACGCGAGCAACTGGAGCAGGCACGGATGGATCTGACTACGGCCGCAGAGGCGCTGTCGGAGGCGGAGGATAGGCGCAAGGCCCTCAAGGACCAACGTGAAGCGCTGTCCCTGGCCGATGCCAAAGAGCTAGTGGCCGAACGAGACCGTGCCCTGCTCGAAGCCGAGCGGGCCCACTCACGGGCAACGGCTTCGGCCGACATGGCAGGCGGTCGTCACAAAGAGCTTACGCAACGCATCGAGACGCAGGCAGCTACGCTGGTCTCGGCGCGAAGCACATTGGAGGAAGCGTCTGCCTCCATCAAGAACCTGACGCTGCAGGAGGCCAACCTGCAGCAGAAGCGGATGGATGCCGAAGCAGCGTTTTCCGGAATTGAAGAAGCCAGCCGCAAGGCCTTCAGCCTCTTCAACGAAGCCAACATTGCTGCCGTGCAGGCCCGCAACCGCATGGATAATCTGAAGCGCGAATTGACGCGGGTCCGGACCGAGATCGACACCCTGATCCGTCGCGGCGAGGAGCGTAAACAAGCCATGGTGCAGTTGTCCGAGCAACGCACACAGCTCGAGACGCGCTGTGGCGTATTGCAGGAGACGATCAAGCAGCGCCAGGAAGGTCGGGTGGAGCTAGATGATGCTGTGTCCGCTGCCAAGGAGCAGCTGATGGAAACGAAAGTGGCCATTTCAGAACTGGAAGCTCGTCTCCGCGAAATCCGCCGAGAGCGGGAATCAGCCATGAAGGGCGAGTCTGATCGCGCAGTTCGCCGGGCCGAACTGGAGACGCGTCTGGAGGATTTGCTGGCCTCATTCGATGAGGATCACGAGCTCGACCTGACGACTCTTGAATGGGATATCCCGGAGGACTTCGACCGTCGCGAAGCCCGCAGTGAGGCACAGGATCTCAAGGCCAAGATCCGCAATCTGGGGCCTGTGAATGCACTTGCGCTCGAGTCATTCGAAGAAGAGAAAGACCGACTGACCTTCATGAAAGAGCAGTTGGCCGATCTGGAGCAGGCCGAAACAACGTTGATGACCACCATCGACGAGATCAATACGACGGCGCGGGAGCGGTTTGACACCACGTTTGATGCCATCCGCGACAACTTCCGGCGGCTTTTTGAAGATTTGTTTGGTGAGGGTGCAGCGGCAGACATTGAGCTGGACAACAACAACGATCCGCTGGAGTCGGACGTACATATCTTTGCCAAACCACGCGGAAAGAAACCCAGTGTTCTTTCGCAGCTTTCGGGTGGGGAGAAGACACTGACAGCCATCGCGCTCCTCTTTGCTATCTACCTCGTCAAACCGAGCCCGTTCTGTATCCTCGATGAAGTCGATGCACCGCTCGACGATGCCAACGTGGATCGGTTCATGCATCTGATCCGCACCTTCTCGAATTCAACCCAGTTCATCCTGGTCACGCACAACAAACGCACCATGGAAGCGGCCGATCGCATGTACGGCATCACCATGCAGGAGCAGGGCGTTTCCAAGCTCGTTGGCGTCAGGTTTGAAGGGGAGAAGGAAGAAGAAGCTGAAAACGTCGAGGTGGCTTGAAGGAGCGCCTGCAAAGCCAATTGGACTGCGACGGGTCTGGATCGGTGTGTGTCGTGCGTTCAGGAAAACACTGGTTCAGGAGAACACCGCTCAGGGAGACCCCGGTTCAGTAGAGGAAGGGGCAGAATCCGAGCCCTTGTACGACGAATGGACCGCACACTCACAGGAAATTGATGGAATGATTGATCCCACGCACTCTAGTTTAGAATTGGTCTAAATAAGGAACGTATTCCATCGCCCCCTCCTCATGTCGTATTCCATTCGGATTGCCCTGCTCCTTCTCGCTCTGGCATCCCTTGGCACGTCTCTCCATGCCCAGGAAGGTCATATCTCGGGTGTCGTGGTGGATGGGGCAACAGGCGCTCCTCTCAAAGGTGCGCATGTGCATATCCTCGATACCGACCTGAGGACGTCCACGAACGATCGGGGGCAGTTCTCCATCGGACCCGTTGCCATCGGACTGCAGACGCTTGAGATCTCCCATCTCGGCCGAGCTTCCATGCGCCGATCCATCGAGGTCTTTGCTGGGACGGTGTCGTGGATGGAGGTGCTGCTTTCGGAAGAGGCCATCCGTATCCCCGAAATCCTTATCGAGCAGGCCTCTATGACGGGCGGGCTGATGGGCATCCAAAACGTACCCGGATCGGCCCACTACATCGGTCCTCGGGACATTCAGCAGTTCGCTCTTCAGGACGCTCATCGGGTACTGCGCGCTGTACCGGGCCTGAACATCCAAGAGGAAGATGGCTATGGATTGCGCCCGAACATCGGGATCCGGGGCACGGGTGCTGAGCGCTCTTCCAAGATTACCATCATGGAAGATGGTGTACCCATCGCGCCCGCACCCTACTCGGCATCAGCAGCGTATTATTTCCCCTCGATCGGTCGTATGTCGGGGGTTGAAGTGCGTAAAGGATCTACCCAGATCATGTATGGACCCGCCACCACGGGCGGCGCCATCAACCTGATTTCTACGCCCATCCCGACCCGGGCCATAGCCAGGGGCCAACTTACCATGGGTGCAGAAGAGACGCTGCGCGGCCACGTCAGTGTGGGCAATCAGAAAGGTGCGTTGGGATGGCTTCTCGAAGGCTATCGCACCCATTCCGACGGCTTCAAGGAGATCGATGGCGGTGGAGATACCGGTTTCGGCAAATCCGACTTGCTGGGTAAACTGCGATGGAGCAGCCGGTCTGATGCCCGGCTGTATCAGTCCTTGACCCTGAAAGCATCCATGACCGAGGAGCTGTCGAATGAAACCTATCTGGGGCTGACCGAGGCGGATTTTGCGGTGGCTCCGCTGCGCAGGTATGCAGCCTCGCGGGAGGATCTCATGGATGCCTCCCATCGCTTGTTCATGGCTCGGCACCGGGTTCAAGCCGAGGGCGCCGTCGAAGTGGTTACAACAGCCTATCACACCCGCTTCAACAGGAATTGGTACAAGCTGGACAAGGTGAATACTCCCTCCGAAGGGAGCATCTCCATCGCTTCCCTACTCGAAAGCCCCGCAACCTACCCCAGTGCATACGGAGTCATTTCCGGTAGCGAATCCGTTTCGGGGCACCGGCTGGATATGAAAGCCAACAACCGGGCTTACCGGGTCAGTGGGCTTCAGGTCGATGCCGTCATCGGCTCGGGGGCCTCCATCGTGGAGGCCGGTATCCGCCTGCACAAGGATCACATGGATCGATTCCAATGGGTTGACGGTTGGCAACTCGATGGCCCTGTCATGACCCGCGTCATGACGGGAACGCCCGGAACGGAATCGAACCGGGTCGAGCGCGCCCGCGCCTTCTCGGCCTATGTCCAGCCCCGGTTCACACACGGCAGGGTAAGCCTTTACCCGGGTGTGCGCCTCGAAGCCATCGAGCAGGTGCGCCATGACTACGGCACGCTGGACATCGAGCGGACCGGATTGGAGCTCGTCACCCGCCGAAACGTCACGACCGCATTCATACCTGGAATGAGCGCTTCATGGCAACTGCGGACATCCTGGAATGTCTTTGCAGGAGCACACGCCGGTTATGCCCCTCCCGGTACCACCGCCGGAGCGAGGCCTGAACGCAGCATGAACCTGGAGGCCGGTTCGCGCTGGTGGACCAACCGCAGCTCGCTGGAAGTTGTGGCCTATGTGAACCAGTACTCCAATCTGCTCGGTGCAGACCTGGCGGCCGGCGGCGGAACCGGATCCACGGAACTCTTCAACGGTGGCAAGGCGAACGTGTCCGGTCTCGAACTCTCTGCCCACCACAATCTAGGTGATATCGTGGGCTGGCGTGCCTCGGTGCCCGTGCGTATGTCCTATTCGTCGACAAAGGCCGTCTTCGAATCGAGTTTTGAGTCCCGGTTCGATCCATGGGGCCGCGTCGAAAAAGGTGATCGTCTACCCTACGTCGCGCCCCATCAACTCTTTACAGCCATTGGCGTTGAGTCCGGCCGCCTCGACGTCGAGCTATCGACCGTATGGATTTCCACAATGCGTACGAAGGCCGGTAACGGCATCCCTCAACCCAGCAACCGGATTGATGCGCACGTTGTGGTCGACTTGGCTGCCGAATATGCGCTCAGCGACCAGGTCCAGTTGGTTGCCAGTGTTCGCAATCTGACTGACGCCGTGTACATGGCGGCCCGCCGCCCGGCAGGTGTTCGTCCGGGAATGCCCCGCACCATGCTCGTTGGACTGAGCGCCCGGTTCTGATCCGCCCGCATCCGGGCAACACGGCTCGGAACCGAGCTATTCGTAGTCGTGCTCGAAGTACTCGATTCCCCTTCCCGGATCGGCGCCGGCCATTCCTTTCTTTCGGATACGCTCTGCAAGGCGCTCGGCAAAGACCTCAGCAGGATCATACCCATAGTGCCGAAGCAGGTGGTTCATGGCAATGACCTCGCACAGAACCGTGACATTCTTACCCGGCGTGATGGGTAGCATGACCAGCGGCAGCTTCGCCCCCAGGATGTCATATGTCTCATCCGCCATTCCGAGGCGGGTATACTCCTCGTCTGGATCCCACGGATGGAGGTTCACGACCACCTCGATGCGCTTCTGGAAACGGATGGCGCGGATCCCGAACATTGCCCGCACATCCACAAGTCCCAGCCCACGAATCTCCATGAAATGCTGCACGAGATCCGTACCGGACCCCATCAGCACCTGCCCCTCCTTGCGGGTGGCCATGACCACATCGTCCGCAACCAGGCGGTGACCCCGCTCAACCAGGTCCAAGGCCACTTCGCTCTTGCCAATGCCTGCCGGGCCGATAATCAACAGCCCTATCCCGTAGACATCGACCAGTGAGCCATGCAAGGATTGCTGCGGCGCAAACTGATCCTCCAGGAAATCCCGGAGGATGTACATGAACCGGGTACTTGGTTCCTCCGTGCTGTAGATGGGCACCCCTGCATTTGTCGCCTTGGCCAGCAGGATGTCATCAAGCACATTCCCCTCCGTTGATACTATACAGGGAATGGGGAACTTGAGGATGTTGTTGAAGGCCTTGATACGGGCCTCTTCGTCGAGATCGGCCAGAAAACGGCACTCCGTATTGCCCAGAACCTGCACGCGCTGATGGGTGAACAGATCGAGGTAGCCTGCCAAGGCCATGCCCGGACGATGCAGGTTGCTTTCTGTAATGAGCCGGGTATCCGCATCACCCGTATTGAGGGCCTTGATGGAGAGACCAACGGATTTCTGGAGCTGTTCGATGGCAAACGCCACCGAAATGGACTCCTTCTTGAATGGTTTGGGCGTGCGCGCCATTGGTCAACCGACGAAAAGGAAGGGAATCAAGGGACCTCGACGGTATCGAGGATGCGCTGTACGATGTCTTCGCTGGTAATCTCCTCTGCCTCGGCTTCGTACGTCACTGCAATGCGGTGACGAAGCACGTCCATGGCAATGGAGCGCACATCCTCGGGCGTAATGTACGCACGGTGCTGCAGGAAAGCGTGGGCGCGAGCCGCCAGGTTGAGGTTGATAGTTGCCCTCGGCGATCCACCATACTCGATCAGCGGCTTGAGGACTCCCAATCCGACGGCCTCCGGTTCCCGGGAGGCCACAACGAGGTCCACGATATACTGCTCGACCCGTTCATCGATGTATAGTGCATTGAGAACAGCGCGTGCACTGAGGATCTGCTTCGGTGTGACAACATTGCGCACAACCGCCTTTTCACCTGTACGCGCCATGCGGCGCATGATTTCGAGCTCCTCGTCGCGGGTGGGATAGCCCACTTTGATCTTCATCATGAAGCGATCCACCTGTGCCTCGGGCAACGGGTAGGTTCCTTCCTGCTCGATCGGGTTCTGTGTGGCCAGTACAAGAAAGGGAGCCTCGAGGGGGAAGGTGGTTTCCCCGATGGTAACCTGCCGCTCCTGCATGCTTTCGAGGAGCGCACTCTGGACTTTGGCCGGCGAGCGGTTGATCTCGTCGGCCAGGATGATATTGGCGAAGATGGGCCCCTTCTTGATGGAGAAACTGCCTTCCTTCGGGTTGAAGACAAGGGTACCCAGCACGTCGGCCGGCAGGAGGTCCGGTGTGAACTGGATACGTTGGAAGGTGGTACCGACAGCACCTGCCAGGGAAGAAACGGTCAGCGTCTTGGCCAGACCGGGTACACCCTCCAGCAGGATGTGACCATCTCCGAGCAGACCGATCAGAAGTCGCTCCACCATGTACCGCTGTCCCACGACCACCTTGCCAATCTCGGTCATCAGGTCGTCAATGAACGCGCTTTCCTTGGCAATACGGTCATTGACCGCTGAAATGTCAAAATCAGTGCTCATCCGTGTACGTTGCTTGGGTGTAATCAGATTATAAACGATTCTATGGGCTCTTTGGTATGCTCGGCAGCCTTGTCCTTGACCTCGTCCAGAAAAGCAGGAAGGGAAAAGGGTTGGCCGGCCACCAGCATGCATCCACCCTCTCCGGTCTGGACCACGCCGAAGATACCGTCCAGAGAGGCAGCCTCGGCCAACTGCGTGACCACCTGATGAATGCTGCCAACGGTATCCCAGTCGTTGGATTTTGAGGCTTGGGATATCAGCATGAGGGCCCCCAGGAACTGCCAATCTGCCTTTCGGATGGCCATGACGCCCTTATTGACGTTCCGGTTCTCGGAGACCAGATGGCGAAGCGTGGCCCGGTGCCGACGGGGGACAACGTGCACTGCGCGCTCCAGGTCCCGATGCTCGAGCTCACGAAGCGACGTTAGGTGCGCAAACTCCTTCTTGCGCAGTTCCTGGACGCTTTCCGTTGCACGTTTGAAACGCCGTACGGACGAGAGCATGGGTTCTTTCCAGTCGCTTGACGTTTCGATGATGGCCCATCCCGGTCTCGAAGTGGCTTCTGTCAGGACCGGGAGATAACTCCCCGTCTTGGTATCGACCAGGAGAAAGGGGTCGTCCGCCTGGCTCAGGGATCCGATGACGAAGGCTGGGCTGAACGGATGTCCATACCAGGAGGAGAGCGCTTTTATGGCCGCTTTTTGCAGGTCGGAAGGCATGTCTTCCGGGTGCGGGGCGGGTAACAACGGCTGGGCACGATCGTGACGGATGGCATCCAGTCCCAGGAGGAGACTGCAGGCAACCGCTGCGTGGAATGCTCCACCAAGCCCCGTCGGCATCCCACCCACGATGGCGATGTCATACTGATAGTGCTGGCTGCCATACGCCTGGATGACGCGGGACAGCAGGCCCCCGAATCCCTGTACATCCGGGTGATCGGAGCTGAACTGCAGTGCTTCCGGCACGCCCTCAATGACTACGCGGGTGGTGCTGCCCTCATGTTCCCGGACGGACACAGCTACCCCCTGCGACAGGCGCAGCATCAGGGCGAATCCGTCGAAGTAGTGGGTGTGATCAGCAATGATCCCCGCTGCTCCACGCGTGAATGCCGTTTGGGGTGAGCTACCGCTGGCCCCTAGTCGCTCCATCAAAATGGCGCGCGCTCGATCCATGTACTGGGACGGACGCAATACCTCGTTGGCTTGCATTCGATTGAGCGCATAGAGAAACGGCCGAACAAAGGCCGGACTGGGTCGACCCTCTGTGCCGAGGCGGCGCAGACTCATACGCTCACCTCCCGCAATAGCTGACCTTTCCGGGGCTGATGACCATTGACGAAGTCCCGGGCGTTCGTTCGATTCCTGCCCGCCATCTGAACCTCATCCAGGACAAGGAAACCTTTGCCTGTACACACAACCAGCTCAGGCTC
>Ga0181567_10000457_pt1 | contig 30581 bp, 23 predicted proteins | sample 101ome_14_FD_133761 | JGI IMG/M metagenome (GOLD analysis project Ga0181567, IMG submission 133761) | Coastal salt marsh microbial communities from the Groves Creek Marsh, Skidaway Island, Georgia - 101403AT metaG (megahit assembly) | ecosystem: Environmental > Aquatic > Marine > Intertidal...
AATCGAAATGACGGGGGGAGAAGGGTTTGCCAAAGTGGGGCCGCCTGCCGTGGGGTTCGCCCTCGGAGCGCTGTTCATTTTTGCGCTCGACCGTTTTACGCCTCACTTGCACATCAACTTCAAAAAAGACGAGGCGGAGGGGCCTCCGACCGATTGGCATCGGACCACGCTGCTCGTTCTCGCAATCACCTTGCACAACATCCCGGAAGGTCTTGCTGTGGGCGTGCTGTTTGGTGGCGCTGCCTTGGGCTTGGATGGAGCGACCACGGCGGCCGCCGTGGCGTTGGCCATCGGCATTGGCATTCAAAACTTTCCAGAGGGGTTGTCTGTGAGCATGCCGCTGCGGCGAGATGGCGTGTCCCGAACCAAGGCATGGTGGTACGGCCAACTGTCGGCCATTGTGGAGCCTGTTGCCGGTGTGGTAGGGGCGTTGGCCGTCATGTCGATGCGACCCATTTTGCCCTACGCGTTGGCGTTTGCGGCGGGCGCGATGATTTACGTGGTCATCGAAGAAGTCATCCCAGAAACCCAGCGCGACAAGTACACCGACGTGGCCACCCTCGGGTTCATTGGCGGCTTCATTGTGATGATGTCGCTTGACGTGGGGTTGGGCTGAACACCGCTCCGCCAAACCGACCGCTGCTCATCATCAGCAGCACGTGGTTTTCCCGAGGAACACGATCAAGCCGAGCTTCGAGCGCTTCAGGCGAGGTGAGAATTTCGAGCGATTCTCTCCCAAAGGCATCCCGGACAAACGTGGCATCCAGTTCTGGCAGGCGTTTGTGCTCGACCACTTTGGGGTCGAAATACACCACGGCGTGGTTCACGGCATTCATGGCGTCTTTGTATTGTGGGATGAACGCCTTGTTCAAACTGCTGAAGGTGTGGAGCTCAAACACGGCCGTGACCTGCCGATTGGGGTATTGCCCCACCACAGAAGCTTGGGTTGCACGAAGCTTGGAAGGGGCGTGGGCGAAGTCGCGGAAGGCCACAAATTGATTGTCGGCATCTTCGTGGGCCACTTCAAGGCGCCGAGCCGCTCCTGTAAAGTCGGCGATGTGCCGGTCAAAATCCGACTCCGACATGCCCATGGCGACGCAACACGCGCGTGCGGCAGCCAAGTTCTGCATGTTGTGTGCGCCCAACAGGGACACTTCCAATGGCGCTCCCGCGTTCAAGGACACCCTTGAGCCTGATTCGGTCGGCCGATGAGATGGCGTCTCGTAAGGCACCCAGGTGATGTCGGTCCGCTCCAAGTGAACCTCCTCGACCACGCGGTTCAACAGGGCATCTTCAGTGCAGTGGACCACCGTGCCTCCCGGTTCAACGGTTCGGAGGTACAAGCGGAACTGCTCCACGTAATTTTCTTCGGTGGGAAACACGTTGACGTGGTCCCACGCAATGCCGGTGACAACCGTGACATGCGGTCCGTACCACAAGAACTTGGGGCGCCGGTCGATTGGCGAACTCAGGTATTCGTCCCCTTCGATCACCGCCCATTCATGTCCGTCGTCCAAATCCACCATGCGGTCAAAGCCTTCCAGCTGCGCGCCGACCATCAAGTCGGTCTGGATTTGGGCGCCACGCAAGGCGTGCAAAATCATGGACGTGACGGTGGTTTTGCCGTGGCTTCCGGCGACCACCATGCGTTTTTTGGAGTTGGTCGCAAACCTCAAAAACTCGGGGTAACTCTGAATGGTCAGACCCAACTCTTGTGCGCGGAGCAATTCGGGGTTGTCGGTGCGAGCGTGCATGCCCAGGATGACGACTTCAATGTCAGGTGTGATTCGGCTGGCATTCCAACCTTCTTCTGCGGGAAGGAGGCCGGCAGCATCCAACCGGCCACGACTCGGTTCAAAGATTTGATCGTCGCTTCCGGTGACTTCGTGGCCGGCGTCGGCCAAGGCAAGGGCGAAGTTGTGCATGGCGCTTCCGCCCACGGCAATAAGGTGAATCCGCATGGACGAAAGTTCACATCTTTTCGTGCTGAGCTGCGGCGGGTTGGGCGACACTTTCTCACATTCGCACCATGAGAACCTTGTCCCTTTCCCGAGAAGCGCATCGAACCGGATGGCGGTTGCTGAAAGGGCCTTTGGCCATGTGGTTTGTGCCGGCATCGGCACTCACCTTGGCCCTTGCTGCGTTGGGGTGGTGGGGCATCGCTGCGGCCGCAGGACAGGTGTCAACGTGGTTGCTGTCGCGCTGGGAATGGACGCAAGACGAGGCCTGGTTGAAGGTGCTGACAGAATGGATGCTTTGGGCGGCGTTGTTGGTGATGAAACTGAAGCTCACCAAGTACGTCGTGTTGGTGGTCATGGGGCCGTTGTTTGCGGCGGTGAGCGAAGCGACGGAAGCCCAAATCACCGGTCGCGAAGTGCCGTTTTCCTGGACGAGGTGGTTGCGCGACGCGGTGCGCGGTTTTCGGTCCGCGGTGCTGTTGGCCTCGGTGGAATGGACGCTCACCTTGGTGTGCTGGGGTGCAGGGCTCTTTTTTCCTATCCTGTCCCCGGTGACGGTGCCTTTGGCCTGGTTGGTCGGGGCTTGGGCTTACGGCGCCTCGGCCATGGATTACGTTTGGGAGCGCAGGGGAAAAGGGGCTCGGTCAGGATTCATGGCGAGTTTGGCGCGGCCGGACGTGGCATGGGGCATCGGGATTCCCTTCGCGCTGTGGATGTCGTTGCCCGTGTTGGCCTGGACCGTGGGGCCCATGATGGGCGGCCTGGGTGCTGCAGCAGCTTCCTCGGTGGCGTTGACGGAGCGTGGTGTGGGGGAGCGTGGAAAGGTCGTCCTTCAGGACGCCACCACCTGAATGTGAACCCCAAGGGATTCGAGGTCGTCAAAAAACGCGGGGTAGCTCTTGGCGACCGCTTCAGCTCCAACGATTTCTACGGGAGCGCCAGCCGCCCCAAGAACCGCAGCCGCCATAGCGATGCGGTGGTCGCCGTGAGCGTCCATACGTCCAGGAGTGACGGTTCCTGGGTGAATCACCATGGCGTCAGCAGCTTCGTCGAGCTCCACCCGGATTCCCACCTTGCCCCATTCGCGTTGAATGACAGTTCCCCTGTTCGATTCCTTGTTCCCGAGTCGGTGGATGCCCCGAAGGATGCTTGGGCGAGAAGCGAACGCAGCCAGGGCTGCAAGGGGCGGGAACAGGTCTGGGCTGTCGGTCAGGTCCACGTTGAACCCCTTGGGTATTCCTGAAAGCACTTGCACGCCTTCGTCGGTTCCGGCCAGTTTGCAGCCGCCGAACAGCAGCGCACCTTTGATGGCTTCGTCCGCTTGCGTGTACGTGCTGTGCAAGCCCTCCACGTTGAGATGATGCGGGGCGCACAACACACCCAGAACCATTAAAAAGGCGGCCGCCGACCAATCGCCGTCCACTGTCACGTCCAAGGGACGCGCACGTTGCCCGCCTGGCACGTGCAACATCAGAGTTCGTTCTTCGGTGTTTTCCTCGCGCACGTCCACACGAAGGCCCATGTCCTCCAAGATTTCGAGGGTCATCTGCACGTAAGGGCGGCTGACTACGCCGTGCAGGAGCAGGGTGGAGTCGTCCTCGGCGTGAGGCAACGCACACAGAAGCCCTGTCAGAACCTGGCTGCTTCCGGCGGCGTCGAGGCTCACTTCGGCGCCACGTACAGGGCCGTGAATCACCGGCTGTTCGCCGGAGGCCACGTGGTTAACCTGGACTCCAAAAGCGTCCAGCGCCTCGGCCAGGCCTGAGACGTCGCGACCAAGCAAGCTGCCGTGCCGTTCCAACGTCAATGGCTCTGGATGCAGCGCCGCAAGCACGCCAAACATCCGCAACCCCAGGCCCGATTCCCCGGGGGTGAGGGTTGCCGTTCTCGGCACAAGCGGGAAATTTCCGTGCACGGCGACGGCATCCTCCCCGAGTTCAATGTCCGCGCCGAGTTGAGCGGCCATCATCAACGCGTGCGTGCAGTCGTCCGACTCCGAAGGTCGACGGATCATCGTGGTGCCGTCCGCAAGAGTCGCCAGCGCGACGACCCGTTGCATGATGCTTTTGCTCGGGGGCGCCCAAACCGAGTCCCCGCTCAACTTGCTTGGCAGCACTCGTAGGATCATGGCTGAGGCTTCCGTCCGGTGTAGATGGTCGCGATGCCCCCGGTCAACGGGCGCGCAGCAACGTCGACGTACCCCACGTTCCGAAGGTGGGCCAGGAAGTCGTCGCCCTCCGGGAACGCTTGCACGCTTTCCGGCAAGTACGTGTACGCCGACGCGTCCTTGCTGACCCACCTTCCCACCGCAGGCATGATGTGCTTGAAGTAGAGGCCGAAGAGTTGTTTGATTGGGAAGTGTTTGGGCTTGCTGAATTCCAAGACCAAACCCAAGCCTCCAGGCTTGAGCACCCGAAGCATGTCGGTCAGGCCGCCCTCGAGGTCTTCGAAATTTCGCACACCAAACGCCACGGTAAAGGCGTCAAAATGGCCCTCTTCAAACGGGAGAGAAACCGAGTCGCCTTGGAGGAGTTCAATGCGGTCAGTCCAGCCTCGTGCAGCTACTTTTTCGCGTCCCACGTCGAGCATGCCTGCACTGATGTCCACCCCAGTGACGTGAACGTCCAGACCCATGCGCACCGCCTCGATGGCAAAGTCTGCGGTGCCTGTGGCGACGTCAAGGAGCCGACGAGGGTTCTCTTTGCGCAACATCCGAATGCACGCCTTGCGCCAAAGCACGTCAATGCCAAGCGAGAAAAAATGGTTCAAGAAATCGTAGCGATGTGCGATGCCGTCGAACATGCGCGCCACCTGATTTTTCTTGGCTTCTTCTTCGGTGGAGACGTAAGGGGTGATTCGGGTGCCCATGGCGTGGTTTTGTGCAAAGATGGAACAGGAGGGCACCGCATGAGGTTCACCCCACCATGGTGTGTCCTTCCGGGTATTTGAAATGCGATTGCGAGGTCCTTCCGCCCACGGCAAAGGCGACGGTCAGGGTGCCAACGCGGCCGACGAACATCGCAACCGAAAGCACCACTTTTCCAGCGGAGGACAGGAGGGGCGTGAGGCCGGTGCTCAGACCGACCGTCCCCATTGCGCTGACATGTTCAAACGCCAAGTCAAAAAAGGTCGTGGAGCCATGTGCCACGAGCGCAGACTCCGTCAGGGTAAGGACGAAAATGCCCACCAGGTTGCCGACGAGAAAGAACAACAGAACACTGTAGGCCCTCGACCGAAGTACCCCGTTGACCGTCCGCTGAAAAATCTGGACGTGGTCCGTCCCTCGTACCGTGCGCCACACGTCTGCCAGGACGATGGCCAAAGTGGACGTCTTGATTCCGCCGCCGGTCGAGCTCGAGGAAGCCCCGATGAACATGAGGACCAAGAGCAAAAACAGCATGGGCATGCCTACCGCTCCAATGTCGACGGTGTTGAAGCCGCTGGTGCGCGTTACGCTTTGGAAGATGGCCGTAGTGAACTTGCCAAACCACGACATGCCTTCCATTGTCCCGGTCCACTCCAAGGCAGCGAACGCTGCGGTTCCAAGCCCCACAAGAATGAGCGAGAAGTACAAGGCAATCTTGGTCGGAAAGGAAATGGTCTTCCAGGGCTGGTTCATCCGTTCGCGCAGCTTCCCAACGTCGAACAAGTCAAACATGGCCACCATTCCCAAGGCTCCCAGAAAGACGAGCACGGTGATGACCCAATGCACAAGCCAGTTGTCGGCCACCCAGGGGTGGGCCAGGCCGTCTGTAAAGAGGGTGATGCCGGCGTTGTTGAAGGCGGAAACGCTGTGAAACACGGAGGAGAACACCCGCTCGCTCCACCCTGAGAACTCCACGTTGGGAGACCACAGCGCCGTCAGCGCCAGGGCTCCCAAAGCCTCCAGTCCCAAGCACCAACCGACCACTTTTCCGAGGGTGCCGCTGCTTCCGAGGAGGTTGTCGCTGTTGACGAAGTCCTCGATGACGTCGTGCTGTTTGACGGCCACACCAAACTTGGAGGCGAGCGCCAAGAAGCTTCCAAAGGCAATGAAGTTCAATCCGCCCAATTGGATCAAAAAGAGCAGGACCCAATGGCCTTTGGAGGTGAAATACGTCATGGTGTCCACGCTCATCAACCCCGTCACGCACGTCGCGCTTGTGGAGGTGAAAAAGGCGTCCACGAGAGGCATGCCGCCGGGAAGTGTGGTCATTTGGGGCATGCTCAACAACCACGTTCCCACCGCAATGAGGAGCAAAAAACTCAGAATGAAAATGACGGCAGGGTGCAGGCGTACGCGCGGAAGGCGCGATCCAGGCCGCATCCATTCCATCACGATGGCAGCAAACAAATAGCCTTGCACCAAAACCGTGCTGAAGTCCCCAATGCTCGGCATCAGGACGGCAAGCGCCGAGCCGAGGGGTGGGGTGCCAAAGAGCACGTCGCCTGCTCCCTCGACGAGCAGAAGGGCCATGACCAGGCCTTCGGACCACGTTTCCCTGAAGAACTGGCGAGGCTGAAAGTGGTACAGGACACGAATCAGGTAGTGCAAGACGTAAAAGGCAAAGCTGACCTTGACGAGTTTAAACAGGTTGGCCGAAGTGGCTGCGTCGTGCTCGTACCCGTAATACACCGCCAACACGGACAGCGCCGTCAAGTTGACCAACAGGTTCAGCCACTGAAACGCGCCCAAGACGCGGTCCTTGCTGCCGTAAAGCCAAACGTTGGCCCGTTCACGAAAGGATTGCCACGTCAATGCAATGCAGAATGGGGGAGTTGGACTCGTGACAGCTCAGATTCCAAGGCTTGTCGAGGGATTGGTACGACGCCAACCCGCTCGCACACCCAGCCGCCGGCAAGGTTGGCGACTGCGGCCAACGCTTGGGATTCGACGCCCGAGGCGAGCAACAACGACGCCACTGCAATCACGGTGTCGCCAGCTCCGCTTACGTCCATGATTTCACGTGGCACCGCAGGAACGTGAGCGTGGTGAACGCCTTCTTCAGGGGCATGCATCCACGTGCCGTGTTCTCCAAGCGTCACCATGAGGCGGGTGCATTGCAGCCGGTCCATCAAAGTTTCCACGGCGCACGCCATCGCTTCACGATTCTCGGGGTGGACAGGCGTTCCCAAGCTCAGGCCCTCGTTCAGTTCCTTCAAGTTGGGTTTGAACAGGGCGACGCCGCGGTACGCGTTGAAATGCCGAAGCTTGGGGTCCACCGCCACCGGCACGTCAGCCGCATCGCAAGCACTCAAGACGCCCTCAATCAATTCGAGCGTCATCAAGCCTTTGTCGTAGTCTTCGACGACCACGACGTCAGGCGGGGTGGGGCTTGCAAGCAGCTCGTGCAGTCGTTCCAGCGCTTCTTGCACCACGTTGGCCGGCACCGGAGCGGTGCTCTCTTCGTCCACGCGTACAACGTGGTGTCCGCCGCTGATGACCCGGGTCTTCACGGTCGTGGGGCGAAGCGGGTCCACGGCGAGGTGAGGGGTGCACATGGTGGCAAGCAGGCGGGTCAAATCTTGCCCGGCTGAATCGTCGCCAACCACGCTGATCACGTCCACTTCAGCCCCGAGTGTCGTCAAGTTTTTGACCACGTTTCCTGCGCCGCCGACGCGTTGCTCACGGCGGGTGACTTCCACGACCGGCACCGGGGCTTCCGGGCTGATGCGTGTCACCTTTCCCCACATGTAAGCGTCCACCATCACGTCGCCTACGACGCACACACGAGGGGAATCCCAAGGCAATTTTTTAAAGGGCAGCGGTGCGGAAGTTTCGCTCATGACCTCAAAGGTCGGAAGTTCAGGTCATTCGCTCAACTCAACTTGCGGCAAGCCTCGTCGATTCGACGAACGGCCTCCGCGAGCACGTCGTCCGCCGCGGCGTAGGACAGGCGAACGCATTCAGGCGTCCCAAACGCTGCGCCGCTCACCGTGGCCACCTTGGCTTCCTCGAGCAGGAAGAAGGCCACGTCGTCCGCGTTTTCGATCCGTTTGCCGTTGCAGGACTTGCCAAACAGCGCCGAAACGTCCGGGAACACGTAAAACGCGCCCATCGGCTGGTTCACTTTGAATCCAGGTACCTTGCTCAAGCCTTCCACCATGAGCGCCCGGCGACGACGGAACGCGTCGACCATGTCCGACACCATCGATGGATCGGCCTCGAGCGCCGCGGCTGCCGCGGCTTGGGTGATGGAGCAGGGCGCCGACGTGAATTGGCCTTGAATCTTTGTGCACGCAGCGGCAATCCACGTGGGGGCGCCAATGTACCCCAAACGCCACCCCGTCATGGCAAAGCCTTTGGAGACGCCGTTGACCGTGACGGTGCGCTCCCACATGCCGGGCTGAGCAGCCATGCTGGCGTGCTTCTCCGTGAAGTTGATGAGCTCGTAGATTTCGTCGCTCACCGTCACAATGCGGTCGTGCTTGCGCAGGACGTCGGCCAAAGCGGCCGTTTCTTCCTGCGTGTACACTGAGCCCGAGGGGTTGCATGGCGACGAGTACATGACCATGCGGGTCTTGGGGGTGATTGCCGCTTCAAGTTCCGAAGGTTGAATCTTGTAGTCGTTGTCGATGCTCGTGGGAATCACCACAGGAATCCCGCCTGCGACTTTGACAATCTCTTCGTAGCTCACCCAAAACGGCGCGGGAAGAATGACTTCATCTCCCGGATCCACCAAGGAAAGCACAACGTTGGCCAGGCTTTGCTTGGCGCCGGTGCTCACTACGACTTGGTCGGCTGTGTACTCCAGCCCGTTGTCGCGCTTGAATTTCTTGACGATGGCGTTGCGCACTTGAGGCGTCCCGGGAACGGGCGTGTAGTGCGTGTCGTTGGCCTCGATGGCGTCAATCCCCGCCTGTTTCATGGCGGCCGGCGTGTCAAAATCCGGCTCGCCGAGCGAGAGGGAAATGACGTCGATGCCTTGGTCCTTGAGTTCCCGTGCTTTCCGCGCCATGGCGATGGTGGCGGATTCACTCAATCGTTGGAGGAGGGAGGACGTGGTTTGTTCCATGAAAGGGGAGGATAAATGAAAGCCCAAAATTCGGCGCAAAAATACACGCCGCACCCGAAACAAGCGGGACTTGGGGCGGGCTTATCTGCGCAGCGAAATCAAGCCGAGTCCGGCCGCGGTCAACAGCCCGTTTACCGGCAACAGGGCGAAGCCAAAGCTGAACCCCAAACCGGCCGACAGCGCGGACTCCAGAAGGTACCCAACGGCTGGCGCGGCCACGCAGACCAGGAGAATCCACGCTGCACGCGGGTTCCACTTGGTGAACATTCCGACAAAGAACAGGCCGAGCAAGGGGCCGTAGGTGTAGTTCGCGACGGTGAACAGCGCGGCCACAACGGACGTGTCGTTCACGGCGCGGAACCCCAAAATGACCGCCCAGAGCAGAACCGCGAGCCCCAAATGAACGCGCTTTCGCACGGCTGTCGCGCGCTCCGCGGTCATGGAGGGAGTCTCGAGCAAATCCACGCAGGTCGACGTGGTTAAGGCGGTCAGGGCCGAATCTGCCGAACTGAAGGCCGAAGCCAAAAGCCCCACCACAAATGCAACGCCCAAGGCAGGACCGAGGCTGCCACCCAGGGCCACCAGCGGGTACAACCGGTCTGTGGCTTCGGGCACGGCCATGCCGATGGATTCCGCGTGCATCCAAAGCAGCGCTCCCATCGCGAGAAAAAGCACGTTGGCGCCGACCAGGATGACGGTGAATGAGCCCATGTTCCATTGGGCCTCGCGAAGGTTTCGGCACGCGAGGTTCTTCTGCATCATGTCCTGATCCAAGCCGGTCATGGCGATTGTGACAAACATGCCTGCAAGGAGGTGTTTGGCCCAATGGTTTCCAAGTTTCCAATCGTCCACCACCCAAACCTTCGTGAGCCCCGTCGACTCCAGGACCTGAGGTAAATCCCACCACCCGTGGCCTCCCGCGGAGAGCACCCCGCCAACTGTGAGCACCACGGCGAGAAGCATGCAAGCCGTTTGAAGCGTGTCTGTCCAGATGACCGTGGCCATGCCGCTTTGCCTTGTGTACAGGTAAATCACTGCGAGAATGCCAGCTGTAGTCAGCCCAAACCACGTCCACGGCGTCGGCCCTCCGTACATCGGCTCGAGAACGAGAACGTCGACCACCAAGGCCACAAGAAAGAGGCGGAACGAGGCGCCAATGACTCTGCTGAGCAAGAAAAAAACCGCGCCCGTTCGGTGCGCATTCCTCCCAAACCTCGTCCCGAGGTAGCTGTAAATGCTGGTCAGTTTTTGCTTGTAGTAAAGAGGGAGTAAAACCGTTGCAACAATCAGATATCCAATGCAGTAGCCCGCAACCATTTGCAGGTAAGTCCATTCCTGGTCACGAACCCATCCCGGGATGCTCAGAAAGGTGACGCCGGACAGGGAGGCGCCCACCATCCCGAAGGCGACCACAAACCACGGCGCTTTGTTCCCGGCCACGAAAAAGCGCGATTCAGAATCGCCGTCCGACCCGTGTCTGGAGGACCAGCGACTGACGACCAAAAGCACGGCGACGTATCCAAAGGCAATGCACAAGACGGTGGTTGGGGTCATGCGTCCAAATGTAAGGCCCGGACCGGGCCTTGGTGTACCTTCGCTTCGTGCAACTCCCCTCCAGATTGATCGAAGCCGCGGTGGACCAAATGGCCACACTTCCCGGCGTTGGAAGGCGAACGGCCCTCCGTCTCGTGCTGCACATGCTCGCCCGAGACGAAGAGCGCGTTCGGGACTTCGCCGAAGCGATGGTCGCCATGCGCGAGGGGGTTCGGCCTTGCACCGACTGCCACAACCCGACCGAAGGCGAGACGTGCAACCTGTGTGCCAACCCGCATCGAGACAGGTCGACCGTCTGCGTGGTGGAAGACGTGCGGGACTTGCTGGCGTTGGAGTCCATGGGCGAATACCGAGGACTTTACCACGTGCTGGGCGTCGTGATCAGCCCCATGGACGGGGTGGGGCCCGCAGATCTGAACGTGGAGTCGTTGGTCAAGCGCGCCGGTTCGGACGACGTCAAAGAAGTGATTTTGGCCTTGCCCGGTTCGATGGAAGGGGACACGACGGCCTTCTACGTGGCCAAGAAATTGGCCGACCGCGACGTGCTGTTGACGGCGTTGGCTCGAGGCGTGGCCGTGGGAGAGGCGCTTCAGTACGCCGACGAGGCGACGCTGTCGAGTTCGTTGTTGAACCGTTTGCCGTACAAAGGGTGACCGACCTCAGCGTAGTCGTCGTCAGTTACAACGTTCGGGCTTTTCTCGAGCAATGCCTCGTGTCCGTCGAACGGGCCAAAGAGGGCCTCAACGTGGACGTCTGGGTGGTGGACAACCGCAGCGTGGACGGCTCGGTGGACATGGTGCGCCGCCGCTTTCCCTGGGTGAACGTGGTGGCCAACGAAGACAACGTGGGATTCTCCGTCGCCAACAACCAGGCCATTCGGGAGAGCGAGGGCCGGCACGTGCTGCTGCTGAATCCCGACACGGTGGTTCGTGAGGACACGTTTCGCCTCTGTTTGGAGCATGCAGATGCCCAGCCCCAACTCGGCGGCATGGGCGTGCCGATGTACGACGGAACCGGGAAGTTTCTTCCAGAGTCCAAGCGGGGCCTTCCGGCGCCGTGGCCGGCGTTTTGTCGCATGTCAGGACTGCATCGAGTTGCCCCGCGTTCCCGGACGTTCAACGCCTATTACGCCGGCCACGTCGGCGAACACGACACAGCGCCCGTGGACATCCTGTCCGGGGCGTTCATGTGGATGCGTCGCGAGGCGCTGGATCAGGTGGGGCTTCTCGACGAGCAGTTCTTCATGTACGGCGAGGACATTGATTTGAGTTGGAGGCTGGTCGCAGGCGGCTGGGAGAACCATTATTTCGCGGGGACCAGCATCATTCACTACAAGGGCGAGTCCACCAAAAAGGGGAGCCTGAATTACGTGCTGGTCTTTTACCGCGCCATGCTTCTGTTCGCTGCAAAGCACTTTGAAGGCGGCCAAGCCCGGGCGTTTTCCTGGATGATTCGAAGCGCGATTTACGGCCGAGCGAGCCTGGCCATTGGTCGTCGGCTTTTGAGCCGGTGGGGCGAGATGATGACCGTTTCTGCTTGGACGGCCTTGTGGCTGGTGGCGGTGTTTGCGGCGATGCAGGCCTGGTTCGGAAAGGCCTACGTTTGGCCGGACGTGGCGTGGCAAGGGGCTGGCTTGCTTGCCGTCCAAATCTTCGGCACCTGGGCTTTCGGAGGTTACCGCGAGGCCCGAACACGGCGCACTCTTTCTGGGCACGTCCTGGCGTGGGCGGCGGCTTCCACGCTGACGCTTGCTACCTACAGCCTCTGGCCTGAATCGTGGCGCTTCAGTCGCGCAACCGTCTTGTTGTTGCCCGTGGGCCATGCCCTCGCGCACGCTTTGGTGATGGTTCGGTCGTGGCGTCGCACAGGAAACCCGCACAGCGTGAGACGTCTTCTCGTGGCCGGTCCCGATGTAGAGGCCACAGTGGAATTGTTGCGTCGCAACGAAGGGGAGCGGACCCGTCGCCAGACCTTTGCCCTGTGGGCAGGCGACAGGCTTCCGGAGGATGCTCCGGATTTGCAAAGTGTTCCTTGGGTCGGCACGCTTCGCGACGTCGAAGAGGCCGTTCAAATTCACAACCTCGACGAGGTCGTGTTCAGCGGCCGCGACGTACGTGCCGAGGTCATTGTCGACGCGCTGCCGACGCTCGGTCGCCGTCACGTTCGCTGCCGCATCGCGTGGACCGACGTCGGAGACGTGATGTCGAGTGGCGGGGCTTCACGCGAATCTTTTGTGGCGTTCCGGCACGGACTTCACCTCCCGGAGGTGGCACGCACCAAACGCGCGTTCGACGTGGCAGCTTCGTTGATTCTGCTTGCCGCCGCACCGTGGCTTTGGGTCTCGTCTCGGGCGGGTTGGCCACGCACTGCGTGGAACGTATTGTGGGGTCGCGGCACCTGGGTGAGTCCCGGAAAACTCAAAGCAGAAGTTCCGTTTGCCTTTGACATCGCGCATGGCCTTTCCGGCCGGGGCGCTGAGCGAAAGGCCTTTACGCACGGTCAAGATTACCATTGGCGAAAGGACCTTGCGGTGGTCGTCGATGCCTTAATTTCGCGTCGAGCAATTACCTCTCATGGCCATCATTGACATTCTCCTGCCCAAAATGGGTGAAAGTGTAGCGGAGGCGACCATCACCAAATTGGTGGTCGACGCAGGCGCGAACGTGGAAGCGGACGAGCCCATTGTCGAAATCGCAACGGACAAGGTCGACTCCGAAGTTCCCGCCCCGGAAGACGGCACCCTCGTGGAGTGGTGCGTCGCCGAAGGAGATGTGGTTCAGGTGGGTGAAGTGATTGCGCGGTACGACGTGGGAGGCGAAGGGGGCGAGGCGGTGCCTGTAGCCGAGCCTGCAGCCTCGGCGGCTGAGCCTGCGGAAAGTACCCACCCCGAACCTGACCCTGCACCGGAAGTGGTGGCGGCGGCCTTGGCGCCGCTTGACGAAGCGCCGGCCCGAAAGGGTCCTTCAGGCCGTTTCTATTCGCCGCTCGTCCGAAGCATTGCCCAAAAGGAAGGCATCGCCATGTCCGAATTGGAGCAGGTCTCGGGCACCGGTTCGGAGGGGCGCGTGACCAAAAAGGACATCTTGGCCTACGTTTCGCAGCGTTCAGTAGGCTCCGCTTCGACTCCCGCGCCGGCCCCGGCTGCGTCGCCAGCTCCGGCACCTGCGCCCGCGGCCGCACCTGCGCCCATGCCCGCAGGCAAAAGCATGGATGGCGCCTACGACGTCGTGGAAATGGACCGCATGCGCAAGATGATTGCGGATCACATGGTGCGCAGCGTGCAAACAAGCCCACACGTCACCTCTTTTGTGGAGGCGGACGTGACCAATTTGGTCCTGTGGCGAAACGCAAATAAAAAGTCGTTCCAGGAGAAGTTTGGGGAGAAGTTGACGTTTACGCCGCTGATTGCGGAAGCCATTGTCAAAGCCATTCGCGACTTCCCTGGGGTCAACGCGAGTGTGAACGGGGACAACATTCACATTCACAAGGCCATTCACCTTGGCATGGCCGCCGCCCTTCCTTCAGGCAATTTGATTGTGCCGGTCATCAAGCACGCGGATCAATACAACCTCCAGGGCTTGGCGCGGCAAGTAAACGACCTCGCCGATCGGGCGAGGAACGGCAAGTTGACGCCCGACGACATTTCTGGAGGAACGTACACGATGAGCAACGTCGGCACCTTTGGAAACGTGATGGGCACGCCCATCATCAACCAGCCCCAGGTTGGGATCCTGGCGCTCGGCGCAATTCGGAAACGCCCGGCAGTGCTCGAAACTGAGCATGGAGACGTCATCGCCGTGCGCCACATGATGTTCCTGAGCCACAGCTACGACCACCGGGTTGTGGATGGCATGTTGGGAGGAAGTTTTGTGCGTCGCGTGGCAGACTACCTCGAAGGCTTTGACCTCAACCGACCGGTCGAGGGGTAAGGGGGCTGTGCAACCAACGAGCGACGTTCACGAAATCCCCGGCAACATGGGGATAATTCGCGCAACAATCCTGACCCCAATCCGCGGCGCAGGCCTATTTTGCCGGAAATTCGCCTCAATGCGCTCACTTGTGGACATGCATCAACGTTTCCTGTGTTTTCTCGTCTGGGGTTTGTCGACCTTGACGGCCTTGGAATCTCGAGCAGATTCGGGAATGGAAGAGGTTTTGGCATCCGTCGCGGAGGTCGATTCTGCATGGTCCGACTACACTTCCTCGCAATTGTTTGTTGAGGGAAGCATGTTGATGGAGGAGGGGTTCTGGCATGAGGCTGCACGGGTGTGGACGTATGCGTCCAAATCACGGCCCAAAGACAGGGTCTTGAAGTACCGCAGGGCGCTGTGCTTGTACAACATCGGTGAAGACTGGCCTGAAATCAAGGCTGCGTTCGCAGAGGTGGTGGACGGTCCCGTGACCGAACGTTACGACCCGTTCAACCCCAACCAAAGAATCCCGCCTGTCGAAGCTTGGTTGTGGTTGGCTTCCGCGGAGCACATGATGATGGAATTTGACGCAGCGAGGACCCACGTCGATGCGTTTCTTGGCAAAGCGAGCGAGAAAAATCCCGCCATGGAAATGGCTTCCAAGATTTTGGACGAGGTTCGTTTTGCGGAACAACGAATTGCCTCTCCGAGCGGTGCGGTGGTTCGGCCTCTCGACTTGAACAGCGACGCTCATGAAAGTCATCCAGTTTTGACGGCGGATGGAAAGACCTTGTTCTATTCGTCAAACAGGTCGAGAAGCAACGGGTCGAACCACGGCCGTGTGGACCCCAACACCAAAGCACATTACTTCGACATCTACACGTCCACGCTTTCTGCGGACAGCTCGTGGTCGGAGCCAGAGTTGCTCAATGTGGGGTTGCGCTCTCATGCAACCGTGGTGGCGTCCGACGCTTTTGGTGAAAAATTGGTCGTGCTGGACAACGACGGTTGGACGCACGAGTTGAAGTTGACACAACGCTGGGAACGCGGTTGGACCGTCGCTGAGCCATTTGATTTGGGCAAGGCCATTCCCAACCAAGGCGAGGTGGCCTTCTTCCCTTCAAAGGACCGCCTGATTGCAAGCGTTGAGCACCGCAGAGGGCAGGGCGGATTCGATCTCTACGAGAGTTCGCGCGACGAAAAAGGAAGGTGGAGCAGGCTCAAATCCTTGGGCGGTCGCGTCAACACGTGGGGAGATGAAGTCACGCCGTTTGTAGCGGCGGACGGTCAAACGGTCTTTTTCGCCTCCAACGGATTGGAGGGGATGGGCGGGTTTGATGTCTACCGGACCACGAGAAATGCTGCCGGGGGATGGACCGAGCCCGAGCACTTGGGTTCTCCGATCAACAGTGTGAACGACGACATGGCATTCGTGATTGGGGCCAAAGGGGAGGTCGGGTATTTCGCCACACGGCGTGACGTGACCCGCGGGGATTTGGATTTGTACGAGGCGGAGATGGAAGGTGGCAAAGTGCTTGAGGGCGAAGTCGTGATTTTGAGCATGGATGCCGAAGGCGTTGACGGCGACGAGCAGCCTGAGGTTTTGTTGGTCAAGGATGCGTTGACGGGTGCTGTTTTGCAACGCGTGGAGCGCGGATCCGTTGAAGACGTGTACAACTTCATTTTGCCCGCGGGAGGCGAATTCGTTTTGGAGTCGGAGGAGATGCCAGGAGTGGAAGATGGCAATTCACAAACGGAGGAGGTGCCCGAAGTTCGTCGCCGCATCGTGCTGCCCGAGGGAAGCAAGTCGGAAGTGATTGCCGTCACGTTCGAAGAAGTGTTCGAAGAGGTTTTCGAAGACGCGGACGTCGCAGGGGCCAGCGTGGACGGGCAAAGAGAAGAGAGGGCGTTTGTGGTTCAACCGCAGAAAACTTCAGAGCGAGCCGTTGACGAGGAGGTTGTGGAGCCGGCAAGTGCGCAACTCCCTGGGGAATCCGCCGAGGCGGTTGAAGAAGAAGTTGCTGAAGAGGTCGTCGAGGAGGTCGTCGAGGAGGTTGTTGAGGAAGTCGTTGAAGGAGTCGTCGAGGAAGTTGTGGAGAACGAGGCTAAGACGTCTGATTCAGTTGCCCAAACCTCCGCTTCAGGTGGGCTTCGTTCGGAACCCATCGCTCCTTTGGCGCTGGCTCCAACGACGGCAGACGCCATGCTGATGGCGGTGCAACTTTACAGCGGACAGGTTCACACGGGACGTATGGACCTGGGGCCAGTCGTGGAGGCGGTCGTGGCGGCATCCAAGAACGGAAAGCCGGCAATCCGAATCGAAGGAAGCGCCTCGGACGGCCCGTCGACGCGCCCGGGAGGCAACTTGGAATTGGCGTCACTTCGCGCCATGGACGTGTACCTCCGCTTGGTGGAGGCGTTGGAAGGCAAGGGGTTGGTGAAAGGTGCGGGTTATGAAATCCGAGTGGTTCGTCGGGTGCAGCCTGACGGCGACACGCCGGTTGACTTCGCGAACACATCGGCACATCCTGCGAGCTTCCAATACGTTCGTGTAGACCTGTCCGTGCGCTAATCAAAACAAAAGCATGTTGGATCAAATTGCGGGCCTGCATTTGAAGCGGCCTTTGGTGTTTTTTGACTTGGAAACGACGGGCACCAAAGTGGGCGTGGACCGAATTGTGGAGATGGCCATGATCAAGCTGATGCCGGACGGGTCTGTGATCAAGAAACCGGAACAGCCCGGAAGAGAGCACCGCATTTTGGTGAATCCGGAAATGCCCATTCCCTTGGAGTCCAGTTTGGTGCACGGCGTGTACGACGAGGACGTGAAGGACGCCCCGACTTTTGGGCGCATTGCTCCAGGGTTGTTGAAATGGCTTCACGGATGCGACTTGGGCGGGTTCAACAGCAATCGGTTTGACGTGCCGATGCTCGCGGAAGAGTTCTTGAGGGTGGGGATCGATTTTGGGCTGGAAGGCCGCAACCTCATCGACGTCCAAAACGTGTTTCACAAAATGGAACAACGGACTCTGCGTGCGGCGTTCAAATTCTACTGCGACAAGGAACTGGAGGGGGCGCACGAAGCGCTTCCCGACACTTTGGCGACCGTGGAGGTGTTTTTGGCGCAGCTGGAGCGGTACAAAGAAAAGACGGTGCTTGACAGCCGAGGTGAAACGGTGGGGCCGGTGCCGTCGGACATGGAGGCGCTGTCGGAGTTTTGCCGCATGCGCAACAACGCGGACTTGATGGGCCGGTTGGTGTTCGACGACGACGGGGAAGTGGCGTTTCAATTTGGCAAGTACACCGGCCGACGTGTGAAGGAAGTCTTGGAGCGGGATCCAGGGTACTTTGGCTGGATGATGCAAGGCGATTTCCCGCGCTACACCAAGCGCATCCTTCAAAAGGTCAAAGACGGAGAATTGTGAATGAGGTGCGGCGCATCGCCGTGTGGGTGTCGAACGACTTGACGTTCGATCAGCGCGTTCGCAAGACGTGCCAAACCCTCGAAGCAGCGGGGTGGACGCCCGTGCTGGTGGGGCGAGAAATGCCAGAATCCGTGCCGTGGGAAGGTCCTTGGGAAGCACATCGATTGAAGTTGTCCGCCCTCCACGGCCCGCGCTTTTACCTTTCGCTTCAGTGGGGCCTTCGTCGATGGCTGAATGAGCACGCCGAGCGGTTGGACGCCATTTGGTGCAACGACTTGGACACCTTGGCTCCGGCGGTGTTTGACGGACGGTTGCCGGTGGTGTACGACAGCCACGAGTATTTCACGGAGGCGGCCGGGTTAACAGGAAGGCCGCTGCGTCGTGCGGTTTGGCTTGCCTTGGAGCGCTGGGCGATGCGAAAGTTGTCCTGCGTGATCACCGTCAACGAGAGCATTGCCTCGGCCTACCGCAACAAGTACGGGCTGGACGTCTTTGTGGTGCGAAACATGCCGAGGAGGCAGCCTCCTGCAGAAGTCGAATTGAGGACGGAATTTGCGGATTACGGCATCCCTGCTGACCTGCCCATCGCGCTGATGCAGGGGGCGTACATGGACCGCGACCGCGGCGCCGCGCAGGCGGTGGCGGCGCTGCCGCAGATGAAGGGTGTTCGCTTGGTGCTCGTGGGGGCGGGTGTGGAATGGGACGAGGCTTGCGCCCGAGTTGACGACCCCCAGTTTGAAGGGCGACTCCACTGCATTCCCAAGTTGCCTTTTGAGCGGTTGCGCAGGCTGACTGCTTCCGCGGACGTGGGATTGAGTCTCGACCAAGGCGGACACGGCAACTACGAGATGAGCCTGCCCAACAAGCTGTTCGATTTCATGCACGCTCGGTTGCCCATGGTGGTAACCGCGCGAAAGGAAGTTGCCGCCCTGGTGCGAGAACACGGGCTGGGTGAAGTGTTGGAAGAGTCCACCCCGGAGGCGATTTCCCAAGCTGTGGGCCGGGTGTTGGACAAGTCTCGTGAAACCTGGCGTGCCGCGTTGAGTTCGGCAAGCGAGCAGTTTCACTGGGGAGTGGACGAGCCGCTGATCCTGAAGGCCTTGGAAACAAGTTTGAACGCCCATTTTGCAGGGAGCCAAACGAGTTGAGCAGGTCGTTCCCAACCGGCTAAGCGGGTTCGCTTGACACGCCATTCTTCGCGGTACAGTGCGGCATTGAATTGCCGCGAGAGCCCTCCTCCAGGAACTTCAGCCAGCATGATTTCTGGATGACATTTCATGGTTCTTCCTTCGGTGCGCATGTCCAACAACCACGCGTAGTCTCCCAAAACGCGCAAGGAAGGATCGAACGGAGTGGCTTGGAGCCACGTCTTCGGGACCACAAGGCCTTGGTGATGCAAGCTGTTGCGCCAAGTCAGGCTCGAACCCCATTTCGGCGCGAAGACCGCGCGAACGCCGGGCTCGCGTGGCTCGCTTGCATGCACGGCAAAGGCCAGACCTGCTTCTTCGGGGCACGAGCCCAAGAGTTCAAGCGCCTTTGTTAGGCCGGGGGTGAGGGGGCAGTCTCCCGCCCCGAGAAACCAAACCCAAGTGGCGTTCAACACGGAAGCCCCGCGGTTCATGGCGTCGTACACTCCGCGGTCAGGTTGGCTCGTGACGTGGCGCAGGAGGCCCGCGTGCCTTGCGAGCACCTCGAGCGTTCCGTCGGTCGACCCGCCGTCCGCCACAACAATTTCAAGTTGCTGTTGAACTTCGAAGGGAAGTTTCGCCAACGCTTCGAGCGTGCGCCCAAGGGGGGCTGCGTCGTTCCACGTTGGGATGACGACGCCCAACCTGGGCTCAGCGGTCATGGGGTGACAGGCGCTGTTTGCGTGTCCACGAGTCTTCCTTGCTCGCATCGCCAAACCCGGCCAGGGCGCCGCTCCATCGAAGCCCAGTCGTGCGTGGCCATGACCAGGGTTTTCCCCTGTTGAGGCAATTCGTGCAACAGAGCCAAAATCTCTTCGGTCGTCTCTGGATCGAGGTTTCCGGTGGGCTCGTCGGCGAGGAGAAGCGGCGGATCGTTCAAAAGGGCACGCGCAATGGCAACGCGTTGTTGTTCCCCGCCGCTGAGTTCGTGCGGCATTTTGTAGCCCTTGTTGGGCAGGCCAACGGAGGCGAGAACTTCTTCTCGGCGGCGAGCCTTGGCTGCGCGGTCTTTCCAACCCGTCGCGGTCAACGCGAAGTCGAGGTTGGCGTCCACCGTGCGGTCTTCGAGCAGCCCAAAATCCTGGAACACCATTCCCAACTTCCGGCGCAGTTGGTGGACGTTGTGCGAACTGATGTTGCGCAGGTCCGAACCGCACACCGTGCCGGAGCCGGAAGCGAGAGGCAAGTCTCCGTACAGAGTCCGGAGCAGGCTCGATTTTCCACTGCCGGTGCGGCCGATCAAATACACGAGCTCCCCTTCGTGGACCGACGCCGTCACGTGTTCAAGCACGACGTGTTCGTCGTGCCGCACGGCAACGGATTCCAATTGAATGAGGGGCGTGGCCGAACTCATGGCTGCAGGTCAAACGCGTTTTCCGCGAATTCGGGGTTGAAGGTTGCCGCTCCGATGCGGAAGGTCATGGACTGGCCCGCGACGTTGGTCGAACGCGTGGCTGGCATCTTCAACCCGAGGTCGCCGTAGGGGATGTACTGCCCGAGGCTTTCCGTCGTCGTCGCCCCGTCCTTGCCCGGGCGGCGTTGCTGAACGAGCAACCCGTCTGAGTTCCGGAACCAATATTGTTCGGCGACGTCGCCTTGGGTGAATTCGAGCAGCGTGCACATTTCGCCGGCCACTTCTTCTTGTCCCAGCACGGCACCAAGGAAGCCGTTTTTCTCCATGCGTGTCAACCGAACGGGAGAGAGGTATTCCATCATCAAGGCCACGGAGGCGCCATCCATGTCGGAGACCTGGCCCATTTGGAGTTCTTGTCCACCTTCAGGGCGCACGGCGAAGATCATCACGGGCTGCCCAGCCATGGCCAATTCGGTGCGTATGGCTGGAGATTTCTTGGAGAAGTTGCGCGATTCGGTGTGCTGCAAGGACATGCCTTGGCCAAACTCCACCGACCCGGTTGTCGTCATGCCGCTCAACTTTCCCCAAGCCTTCGCACCTCCAATGGCGTCGAAGTGACGGTTCACCACGCTCTCCACGGTGGTGCCCGCAGGGGCGTCGGTCCGAGGGATGCGAACGCGCCCAAATGCATCGTACTGGTCGATGCCATTTCCGGCGTCAAACGCCCGCAAATTGTCCAGCACCTCAGGCGAACCCACCACGCAGATGTTGAGGTTGTTGGGCTTGATCATGTTCCGTGCGACCCGTTGAACGTCTTCCGCGGTGACCGCTTCGAGGCGCGCGAGGTACGTTTGGTAGTAGTCCTCGGGCAAGTTGTAGCGCTCGATGTTCAAGGCGAAGCGAGCGACGGTGCCTTTGTTTTCCATGGAGCGCGCGAAGCTTCCGCCCAAAAACGCCTTCGCCGTGGCGAGCTCGGTGCTGTCCACTTGCTCGTCGCGAATGCGGTTGATCTCCGCCAGGAATTCCACCAGGGCGCTGTCGGTTACTTCGGAACGCACGTCGGCATACGCCGTGAATTGTGCTGTTACAGGATCGGCCGAGAGAGAAGAGCGTGCCCCGTAGGTGAATGCCTTGTCTTCGCGCAGGTTTTGCATCAGGCGGCCGCTGAAGGCTCCGCCGCCCAGGATGGAGTTCATGACCTGAATGGCGGCCGCGTCGGGGTGTCCCGGAGGAAACGGAACTGGCTGGGTGATGTTGATTGTGCTTTGGACTGCGCCGTCGATGGCTGCAAAGCGAACTTGGTTCCCGGTGGGGAATTTGGCTGGCATGATGCGAGTGTAGGGAATGTCCCCACGGTACCACTTTCCGAAGTGGGCGTTGGCCTTGGCGTACGCATCGTCAGGGGTGATGTCACCCACCACAATCAGGTACGCCACGTTGGGACGGAAGTAGGTCTTGTGGTACTTCACGAGGTCGTCTCGCGTGATTTCATCCAGGCTCTCCTCGGTCATGACTTCGCCGTAGGGGTGAAGGGAACCGTAGTTGGTCGCTGCGACCAGGTTGGAGGCGATGGAGCCAGGCGAGGTGGGGGTGTTGGCCAAGCTAGACCGAACCTGCGTCTTCACCTTGTCCAGTTCTTCCTGCGGGAAGGTGGGGTTGAGCGTGGCGTCGGCCACAATGCGAAGCAGGTCGCCGGTGTGCTTGCTCAACGAACTCGCGAAAAACCCGGTCGCCGTTGCGTTGAAGGAGGCGCCGAGGAATTCGACGTCTTCGGCGATTTGGGCCTTGGTGCGCTGCTCGGTGCCCGAGCTCATCATGCTGCTGGCCACCTCGAGCAAACCTGCTTTCGATCCTTCAAGAAAGGGCGGGTAATCCAACGTCATGCTCCAATAGACCGCCGGGGTGCTGTGGTTTTCCACCACAATCACGTTCATGCCGTTGTCTAGCTTGAGCTTGGTGGGGGTGCCGATTTTCAATTCTGGAGCAGGACCCGCTTCGGGTGCCTTGCTGCGGTCGACCTGCCCCCACAAGGTCAGACATGAAAAGGCGAAAGAGGCAAGCACTGCTCGCTTGGTCAAGGTTGAGAAAGGGAGCATCATTTTGAAGCGTTGGGATCGTGAAGGAAGAACAAGGTCACGCGCTGTTCAGGCACGTAGTATTTCTGCGCGGCGGCACGGATGTCCTCGGGCGTCACCGCGAGGTAGCGGTCGATTTCCGTGTTGATGAGGTTGGCGTCCCCGAAGTAGGTGTGGTAGTTGGCCAAACTCTCGGCGATGCCTGCCATGCTTTGGTTTCCCGTAAAGAAGGAGTATTCGATTTGGTTTTTCAGCTTTTGCAACTCGCGATCTGAAATGAGCTCACGCTTGAGGCGTTCCACTTCGTCGTTCATCGCAGCCTCCACGTCGCTCGGGTCCACGCCCATGTTGCACATGGCAAAGCCGAGGGTCAGCCCCGGGTCTTCCAACCCAAAACTGAACGCCCCGCAGTACAACGCGAGCTGGTCGTTTTCGACGACGCGCTGGTTGAGGCGTGCGCTCTCGCCGCCACTCAGGACCTGGTTGAGCATGTCCACCGCGTAGTAATCGGGCGTGCCCTCTGCCGGGATGGGGTACGCCTGGACCACCAAGGGCAGGCGGTCTTTGCCGTAAATCGTGTCGCGCTTTTCCGCGGTGCGAAGCGGTTCGACGACCGTGGGGCGCGGAATGTTGCGACCGCCTCGGGGAATGTCTTTGAAGTACTTGGTTACGAGGGCGCGCGTTTCTGCGATGTCGAGGTCGCCGGCAATGCTGAGCGTCGCGTTTTCCGGGACGTAGAACGTTTCGTAGAAGTCCATGAAGTCGGCGTGCTTCGCGGCGTCAAGGTGCTCCATGGACCCGATGGGCGTCCATTGGTACGGGTGCTCCGAATAGGCCATGGCCATGGTGGTCGGGAGCAACTGGCCGTAGGGCTGGTTGTCGTACCGTTGACGCTTCTCTTCCTTGACCACTTCGTTCTGCGTGTCGATTCCGATTTGCTCGATTTTGGCGTGGAGCATGCGCTCCGATTCCAACCACAAGCCCAATTCCAACTGGTTGCTTGGCAGGAGCTCGTAGTAGAACGTCCGGTCTTGGGACGTGTTGGCGTTCAGGATGCCGCCGGCGTTTTCGACGTACGAGTCAAACTCGCCACGTGCGATGTTCTCCGACCCTTCAAACAGAAGGTGCTCGAAGAAGTGGGCCATGCCGGTGCGGTCGGTGCGTTCGTTCTTGGAGCCCACGTGGTAAAGCACCGTGACTGCGACCAGAGGCGTGGAGTGGTCCTCGTGAAGGATCACGTGGAGACCGTTGTCCAAATCGAATTCAGTGAACTCAACGCGGGAAGGTGCGGTTTGGCCTGACGCAACGGACGAAACCAAGGCGGCCGCCGCAGTCAGGAGCAAGAAGGGGGTGAATCGCATGTGGGAAAATTGAGCCTGCAAGATAGCGTCCCGGGGGTATCTTGCCTGCATGGAAACGAGCCATCGCGACGCAGGGGAAGTGCAGGAGCTCCCCGAGGGTTGGTGGGGTGCCGACGTGTTTTGGCAGCTCCACTCGGAAGAGGGGGTGACGCGGACCCTGTCCACGGCCGCACGAACGAGAATTGAAGCTTGTCACGCGTACCTGCTTGGGCGCGCGGCCGGGGGGGACACCCTGTACGGGATCAACACGGGTTTTGGGGATTTGGCGACGACGCGCGTGGACGACCTGGTCGGGCTGCAGCGGAATTTGTTGATTTCGCACGCGTGCGGCGTGGGCGAACCGCTGCCTGCCGAGGTGGTGCGCGCCATGCTGCTGTTGAAGGTCAAGGCGTTGAGCCAGGGCCACAGCGGCGTGGCGGTGACGACGGTGCAGCGCCTGCTCGACCATTGGAATGCGGGCGTGTTGCCCGTGGTTCCGAGCCAGGGATCGTTGGGGGCGTCCGGGGATTTGGCCCCGCTCGCGCACCTCGTGCTGCCGTTGATTGGAGAAGGGGAAGTGGTGATGCCGGACGGACGTCAGTTGACCTCCTCAGACGCCTTGCGCGAGCTCGGTTGGGCGCCGCTCGAGCTCGGTCCCAAGGAGGGCCTGGCGCTCATCAACGGGACGCAGATGATGCTTGGCACGGGCATGGTGGCGCTCGAACGCATCACGCGCCTCTCGGACTGGGCCGACGCGCTCGGAGCGTGGTCGCTCGAGGCCTGGAACGGGCTGAAGGCCGCGATGCACCCTTCGATTCACCGCATCCGGAACCAAGCCGGGGCCATGATCACGGCGCACAACGTGTCGTCGTGGCTCGAAGGAAGTGAACGCGCGGCCCAGCCTCGCGCGTACGTTCAAGACCCGTACTCGTTCCGGTGCATGCCCCAAGTTCACGGCGCCTCTCGGGACGTCGTGGAAGGCGTCCGCGCGGTGTTCGAAGCGGAGATGAACGCCGTGACCGACAATCCGCTCGTCTTCCCGGACGAAGATTTGATTGTAAGTGGCGGCAATTTTCACGGCCAGCCGCTGGCCTTGGCCATGGATCGCCTTGCCTTGGCGGTGCACGAATGGGCGAGCATCTCGGAGCGTCGCGTCTTCAAGATGCTCAGCGGCCAGCGGGGGCTGCCGGCGTTTTTGGCCTCCAACCCAGGCCTCAACTCGGGCTACATGATTCCGCAATACACCGCTGCGAGCCTCGTTTCGTACAGCAAACAGCTGTGCACGCCGGCAAGCGCGGACAACGCCGACAGCAGCAACGGCCAGGAGGACCACGTAAGCATGGGCGCCAACGGGGCACTCCAAATGTGGCGCGTCCTGGAGCACGCCGAGCAAGTCTTGGCCATCGAAGCCATGTGCGCGGCGCAGGCGTCGGACCTGCGCGACAGCGAGGTGGCTATGGCACCGGCCTTGGCGCAACTCCAAGGGGAATTCCGAAAGGCCGTTCCCTTCTTGGAACGCGACGCGGTCATGGCTCCACTCATGGCTGCCGCCTGCGCGTGGCTTCGCGGGGCGAGCCCGCGGGATTTGGCCGAACTTCGCGACCCACAATTCTGAACCCGAATTCAACCGCATGCTGATCACCGAACTCGAACGCCGCGGCAACCTTTTGTTTCGTTGGCGGAGCTTCATACCGTTGATTCTGGTGCCGCCCGCGCTTGTGTTGGCGTACGACGCTCCTGCGAGGGCGGGTGACCTGGGCTGGCAGGCGATGTGCTGGGCGGTGGGCCTGCTGGGCGCGGTGATTCGTGCCAAAACCATCGGGCACGTGCCTCCCGGCACCAGCGGCCGCAACACCTCCGAAGGGCAAGTGGCCGAGACGCTCAACACGCGCGGCATGTACAGCTTGGTGCGCCACCCGCTTTACCTTGGCAACTACTTCATGTGGATGGCGCTGGTGTTGGCGACTGGCCGGCTGGACTTCGCGCTTCTTGTGACGCTCGCGTACATGATGTATTACCTGCGCATTGCCATAGCGGAGGAGGCCTTTCTGGCTGGAAAGTTTGGCGCGTCGTACCGCGATTGGACCACCACCGTTCCTGCCTTCGTGCCCAAATTTTGGGGCACGCCGCGCAGTTCTTGGACGCCCGCGGGCAACGCGTTTTCTCTGCGCCACGTGATCAAACGGGAATACAACGGCGTGTTCGCCATCGTGTTCGGCATGTTCTTCCTCGAAGCGGCACGCACTGCGGGGCTCGGCGCGCCTGCTTGGAATTCCTTTTCCTGGCAGGTCGGATTGGCCGGAAGTGCGGCGACGTTTCTCTTCTTGCGCTTCCTGAAAAAGCGCACGCGCGTCCTCCACGTGGATGGTCGCGAATTCAATTCCTAGGTTCAGGTGACCGCGGCGCGGCGCACGATGCGACGGAGCAGGGCCGGCGAGAGGCGCTTGATGTAAGCCGCCAAAACCTCGTAACGCCCGATCAGGACTTCGGCTTTGTTGCGCTCCACCGCCCGAATCATCTTAGCCGCACATTGCTCGGCCGTCATCCCGGCGCCGGTTTTGGTGTCCATGGTGCCTTGCTTTGAGCCGTCGCCGACCACGGCGTTGAGGCTGATGTTGGTCCGGATAAACCCAGGACAAACCATCGTCACCTTCAATCCGTCGTCGTGATGTTCGGCACGCAGCGCTTCGAAGAACCCGTGCAGCGCATGTTTGGCACCGCAATACCCGGAACGAAGCGGGGAAGAGAACAGGCCCATCAAGCTCGTCACCACCACAAAATGCCCGCGTCCTCGCTTCACCATGCCCGGCAACACGGCCTTGGTCAGGGCGAGTGTGCCGAAATAGTCAATTTCCATGACACGACGGTCCACGTCGAGGGACGTCTCGATGGCCTTGGAGCGCTGGCTGATGCCGCCGCAGTGCACCACCACGTCGACGGGCCCAATTTCCGCTTCCGCGCGCTCCGCAATTCCTGCCAGGCTGTCGGCATCGGCCAGGTCGAGCGTGACCACGTGCACGTCGCACCCTTCCGAGCGCAGGGGGGCGGCCACCTCATCCAGGGAGGCCTGTTTGCGGGACGACAACACCACGGTCGCACCCTTTCTGGCCCACGCCTCAGCGCAGGCCTTGCCGATGCCGCTGCTGGCTCCAGTCACCCACACGATTTGGTTTTTCCAACGTCCCATTTGATTCAAGGTTGAGTTTACGCAAGCGGGGCAGGTCCCCACAACATCCACGCCGCCATAGCCGCCATGCCAAGGTCTTCCACGACGGTGACTGTGGTCATGGGTAAGTTGATGGCGGTGCCCATGCACGCGCATTTCAGTTTCTCGCCGCGAGAGACGGCTTGGACGACGCCCACCGAAGAGAACAACATCAGGCCCAATGTGAACGCGTGCAGCATGGGCCAATTCGGCGCCGCGAGGTACGCCAAGCCGAGAGCCACTTCGAGGAAGGGGTAGATCCACCCGTACACACTCAGCCTCGCGGCGAGCAAATCGTACATGGCGTAGGCCGAGACAAATCCCCGCAAGTCGAGCAGCTTCAAGCCGCCAAACACCAAAAAGAACCCGCCCATGAACCGGCCCATGAACCCGTCCAGACCTCCGGAGGCCAGGCTTCCCGTACCGATCAAGCCGACGGCGACGAACAAGGGCGCCAGCGAGAGCAGGGTGGTGGTGGTCCCCGAAGCGTCCTGCGTGGCCTGTTCTTCCGCCTGAGCAACCGCTTCTGAAACCACGGCGTAGCCCGCGCTCACAACCGCGCTCACAAGCTCTGTCCGGCCCAGGGCTTCGCTCCCGGCAACCATGGCCGTGCCCTGTTTCAGGTCGACGTGCACGTGTTCGACGCCGCCAACTTCGGACAGCGCGTGTTCCACTCGCGCGACGCACGACGTGCAGGTCATGCCCGCAACGTGCAGCCGCTCGAAGCGATCAGGCATCGATGTTGGCGTACTTGGCGTTGTCTTCGATGAACTTTCGGCGCGGCGGAACGTCGTCGCCCATCAGCATGGAGAAGACGTGGTCGGCGCCGGCCGCGTTTTCGATGGTCACTTGCCGCAACGTCCGGAATTCCGGATTCAGGGTGGTTTCCCACAGCTGTTCTGCATTCATCTCTCCGAGACCCTTGTAGCGCTGCACGTGGATGCCGCTGTCCGACCCGCTCTTTCCGCGGAATTCGGCAATCAAGCGGTCGCGTTCGTCGTCGTTCCAAGCGTAAATCGAGCGTGAGCCCTTCTTGACTTGGTACAACGGCGGCGTGGCGATGTACACGTAGCCCATTTCAATCAAGTCCTTCATGTGACGGAAGAAGAAAGTCAAAATGAGCGTCTCGATGTGGCTTCCATCCACGTCCGCATCACACATGATGACCACCTTGTGGTAGCGGAGTTTGGTTATGTTCAGCGCCCGTTCGTCTTCCTCGGTACCCACGGTTACCCCCAGGGCCGTGTAGATGTTCTTGATTTCTTCGTTGTCGAAGATCTTGTGTTGCATGGCCTTTTCCACGTTGAGGATCTTTCCTCGCAGCGGCATGATGGCCTGGAACAGCCGGTCGCGTCCCTGCTTGGCGGTTCCGCCTGCCGAGTCACCCTCGACGAGGAACAACTCGCACACGGCGGGATCTTTTTCCGCGCAGTCGGCGAGCTTGCCCGGAAGGCCGCTGCCCCCCATGACCGTCTTCCGCTGGACCATCTCTCGAGCCTTGCGCGCTGCGTGGCGCGCTTGGGCGGCGAGGATGACCTTTTGAACGATGGTTCTGGCGTCGTTCGGGTTCTCTTCGAGGTAGGCCTCGAGCATGTCGCTCACCGCTTGGCTCACCGGGGCGCTGACCTCGGCGTTGCCGAGCTTGGTTTTGGTTTGGCCTTGGAACTGTGGTTCAGCAACCTTGACACTCACCACGGCTGTCAAGCCTTCGCGGAAGTCGTCTCCGCTGATGTCAAACTTCAGTTTGTCCAACATTCCGCTGCCGTCCGCGTACTTCTTCAGCGTGTTGGTCAGTCCACGGCGGAAACCCGTGAGGTGCGTTCCGCCCTCGTGGGTGTTGATGTTGTTGACGTAGGAGAAGAGGTTCTCGGAGAACGAGTTGTTGTAGGTCATGGCGACCTCCACCGGTACGCCGTTGCGCTCGCCGCTCATGTGGATCACCTCTTGGATGATGGCCTCCCGGTTGCCGTCGAGGTACGACACGAAATCTTTCAGGCCTTCGGTGCTGTGGAAGGTCTCGTGGAGGGAGTTTCCTTCCTCGTCTGTGTGACGTTCGTCCGTCAGTGTAATGGTGATGCCTTGATTCAAGTACGACAGCTCACGCATGCGGTCGGCGAGGGTGTCGTAGTTGTACACGAGTGTTTCAAAAATCTCGTGGTCGGGCTGGAATTCGACGGTGGTGCCCCGCTTGTCGGTGGTGCCGATTTCCCGCACGGCGTATTGCTCCTTGCCTCGGGCGTATTCCTGTTCGTAGACTTTTCCGTCGCGGTGCACCTCGGCCCGCAACAGGGTGGAAAGGGCATTCACACAGGAAACCCCGACGCCGTGCAAACCGCCGGAAACCTTGTACGCGTCCTTGTCAAACTTGCCCCCGGCACCAATCTTGGTCATGACGACCTGAAGGGCGCTGACGCCCTCCTTTTTGTGCATGTCGACGGGGATGCCACGTCCGTTGTCCGTGACGCGAATTCCGTTTCCTTCGGTGATGGTGACTGTGATCGTGTCGCAGTGGCCGGCAAGCGCTTCGTCAATGGAGTTGTCGACGACTTCGTACACCAAATGGTGCAGGCCTCGGACTCCCACGTCTCCGATGTACATCGACGGACGCATGCGCACGTGCTCCATGCCCTCGAGGGCCTGAATCTGACTGGCGTCGTACCCCGTCTGCCCAGCTTTCTTTTTCTCTTCTGACATCTGTGAAATTTCTACCTGTGAAGGTAGGGCGGAAGGGGGGCTCGGAGGCCCGAATTCTGGGCATGAAAAACCCCGATTTTTCCACGAAAAAACCGGGGGTTTTCACATCTCTGTGGACAGTTTGTCAGAAGGCGTAATGCACGCCTCCCAAAAGCTGGAATCCCTGCACGGGGTACCCGCCCCATTCGGCGTATTTGGCGTTGGCCACGTTGGCAAAAGTGACCCACCCGCCCAACCGGTCGTTGTAGGTGTAATTGCTCGTCACATTCAAGTCGAGGTAGCCCGGAAGGCGCAGCTCGTAGTTCCCGTTGTCCAAGGGCGTAGTGTCCCCGTAGAGGGCGCTTTGCGTTACGCTGTAGCGCTCGCCTACGTAGGTGGCGTTGGCGGAGATCGATAGGCCGTCAATCAGGCGGTAGGTGGCGGATGCATTCCACGTCATGGACGGGAGGTTCCACGGGCGGTCTTCCGTTGGGAGGCTGTAGCGGTGAAGCTTGAGTCCTCCTGCAAACGTCCAAGAAGAGCCCAAATCAAATTCTGCCTCCCCGCCCAACGTCCGTACTGAAACCGTGTCGTAGACCGCGTTGAATTCAGTGAACGATGTGGAGTCGGGACCAAACTCGGGACGGAACAGCACGTAGTCCTCGAAATTGGCCGTGCTGAAGAACGCGTGGAACCGGAACACCTGCGTGACCGTGCCTCGGACACCACCGGCAAACGCAAAGCGCTTGTTGGTGCTGCGGAACCCGTCTGCGACGACCGGTTGGTTGTTTCGGTACACGATGCTTTCAAGACGCGAAGGCGCGTAGAACGGGTTGCTGGCGGTCAACGAGTGGAAGTTGTTGGCTTGCAAACCACCGCCGACTCGGGCGTAGGGGACAAACAA